>QGNH01001693.1_pt1 | contig 13237 bp, 14 predicted proteins | sample 1735481 | NCBI WGS metagenome assembly QGNH01 (sample SAMN09239004, study PRJNA386568) | Viral metagenome, whole genome shotgun sequencing project. | reverse complement strand
ACGATCCCGACGATTTTAAACTTCCAACAATATTTCATTCGCGATTTTGTTTACGGCTATACGAGCGGCGATCTATCCACCGTTCAAAATCAAGATATTCAAAATGCTCTAAACGATGCTGGCTTTGATTTTCCGGCATGTTTATTTCCTAATCAAGCAGATTTCAACACGGGCTATTTACTACTCGCTGCCCATTACATGGTTCTTAGCCTGCGCACTTCCTCGCAAGGGATAGCGGCGCAGTTTCAATATCCGATAGCATCTAAGGGCGCGGGCTCGGTTAACGTGGCTTATTCTATTCCCCAGCGTTTACTTGATAACCCGGAGTTTTCAGCTCTCACGCAGACGCCTTACGGAGCAAAATATTTAATGTTTGTTTTGCCTCAATTGTCAGGACAAATGTTTACATCCCCAAGGTACACCTCACCATGAGTGATGAGGACACAACGATTCACATTAAGGGTCTTGAGAATATAATAAAGGCGCTTAAGGGTAAGTTACCCGTTTGTAAGGTCGGTATTTTTGGATCTAAGAATGCTAGATCTGGAGGGAAATCAAATGCGACAATCGGAGCGGCTCATGAATATGGGACTTCGAGCCTACCTGTTAGGTCCTTCCTTAGAGTGCCACTCTCGGAGAACCTGGATAAGTATCTTGAAAAATCGGGCGCGTTCGACAAGGACGTTCTTGAGCAGGTTCTTAAGACGGCATCGATCAAGCCTTGGTTAGAAGAAGCCGGGGTGATCGCAGAGAACGTCGTGCAAGATGCATTTGCCACGGGTGGGTTCGGTAAATGGCCTGCATGGAAACAAGGCTATTCAAATAATACTGGCGATATCCTCATAGACACGACTCAGCTGCGTAACAGCATTTCTCATGAGGTTGAATAAAATATGCCTCTAGTGCCATTTGGACCCATCATCAATGCTAAGGATAGAACGCTAAATCAAAACACGGGCACGCTGCCCGATCTATCGGACGCCATTTTAAATTGGTTTCAGCCCATGGTCTTTACGACCGTGGTTAAAACTGTGGTGAATTTTAAGCTCGTTGAAACCCCTACCAATATAAATTTCGCCGGTGTATGGCAGCCTTTATCGCCGCGTGAACTGGCTATGAAGCCCGATGGACAGCGTGAATGGATATGGATCAGGCTCATAGCGCTTCCTAATGTCGAGCTCACGCCTGACCAGGTAATTACTTATCTCGGCGTGCAGTACCGGGTTAAAGCCGTGCGTAACTATGAGCTTGAAAATTTTCTCGAGTATGACCTAGTGCAAGATTACGTGGGTAGTGGGCCCTGATGGCTTTAACCCTCGCCGCCACGTCTAGCGTAGTCGGGCCGAACATATCGACATTTTGTTATGCCTCAGGGGGCACGGCTCCCTATGTCTATAGTGTGGTGGCTGGCGGTGCGGGTGGCACAATCAATAGTGCGACCGGGGCCTATACGGCTCCTGCTATCACTGGAAACGACACGGTTCTTGTAACTGATGCGACTTCGGCCACGGCTACGTTGTCCATTCTTATCGGCACGGCGATCGATCTGGTTATGGATATCATCCAAACCGGAATGGGTTTACCTAATGGTAGTGTCTGGTTATTTGATCAAAAAATCTTTACTCCCGTAGATTCAAATCTCTACATCACGGTTGGAGTTTTAAACTGCAAGCCTTTCGGTAATAGCTCTCAGCCCGATGGCAATGGCAACGAGATCCTTTCAGTGAACATGCTTGCAACGCTTAGCGTCGATATAATCTCACGCTCCACAGCAGCGCTATACCAAAAAGAACAAGTATTAATGGCGTTACGTTCGCAATATTCTCAGACACAACAAGACTCCAATAGCTTTTATATCGCATCGCTTCCCACGGGATTCGTAAATTTATCAGATATCGATGGGGCTGCCATTCCGTACCGATTTAATTTTTCTTTTCAGATTCAATATTTCTCAACCATGACAAAACCAATTTCATACTACAATCAGACCCAGGGGCCAGTGGTCGTTACCAATCCTTGAAGAAGGGGAAAAACCTAAATGAGTCAGTTACCGTTAACCAATATTGTGAACGTCTCGGTCAGCGTGGCCCAGACAGGGGTCGGAGCCTATAACACTTCGAACCTGGCTCTTTTTACGCGAGACTCTCCTAACCTTTCTACTTTTGGGGCACTGGGATATGCGATCTATTTGAGTCCTCAACAAGTGGGCATTGATTTCGGAACTTCTAGCCAGACCTATGCCATGGCGCTTCAGGTTTTCTCGCAACAACCGAACATTCTGGCCAATGGCGGATATTTGACGGTCATCCCGTTTTTGAGCACAGCTCAAGTAGCGGTCCAAACGATTAGCTTCCCTGCGGTTCCGGCTAGTGGGGCTTTTGTGCTCAATTATAATTCTAACCCCACCGCTTCGATCGCATGGAATGCTAGTGCAGCTACGATTCAAAGTGATTTGCGCGCAGTCAGTGGATTGTCTAGCGTTACCGTTAGCGGGTCCATTGCATCACAGAGCTTGGTTATAACCTTCACTGGGGTGTCGGGAGCTGCTAGCTTACTCACGGTCTCTTCAAATACTTTAGAGGATGTGGGCACAAATTCGATCACACCCAGCGTCGTTACCACGGTCATCGGATCTTCAGCCGAAACGCTTGATGTGGCGATTAGCCGTACTGCTGGTTTAGTTCAGTATTTCGGAATTATGTCAGATGAGGTTGAGATTCAATCGGTGGGACTCGCCGCCGCCGGAGTAGTTTCAGCTTTAAATAAAGTACTTTTTCTTGTTTCTTATTCAAGCGCCGACATTCAGCCAGGCGGATATCTTGACCTGTTGCGCACCGGAAGCTTCACCCAAGCGCGTGGCCTCTACTATGGCGACGTACTTGCGACCGCACTCGGCTATATGGCCGCATATGCGGGACGAGCTTTATCGACCAATTTTAGTGGTTCTAACACGACCCAGACCATGCATTTAAAAGCCCTGGTTGGGGTACAGCCTGATCCATCGATGACTCAGACCATATTAAATGAGGCTCAATTGGCTGGCGCTGATTGTTATGTAAACATCCAGGGAATACCTCTGGTATTTACATCGGGGGCTAATAGCTTCTTTGACCAGGTCTACAACCTACAGGCCTTCGTCGGGGCGCTTCAAGTGGCTGGGGCTAATTATCTCATTCAAAGCTCAACCAAAATCCCCCAAACCGAAGGTGGTATGGATGGGCTGAAGGGAGCCTATCGGGCTGTATGCGTGCAGTTTGTGAGTAACCAATACTTGGCACCGGGGAGCTGGACAAATTCAACGACCTTTGGAAATCAAGCCAACTTTTTAAAGAATATTTCTCAACAAGGATATTACATTTACTCGGCTCCAGTTAATTCACAATCGCCGGCAGCACGCGCGGCTAGACAAGCAGTGCTTGTGCAGATCGCTGCTAAGCAAGCCGGGGCAATTCAAGAATCAAACGTCATTGTGACGGTAACGGCTTAAGGGGAGATCAAATATGAGCACTGTCGCATTAAGTGGAAGTGATTCACTAACGATAAATAACTTTTTAATCTCGGCTGATTTAGCCGATGGGGACGTTGTTGACCTGACGTTTCCCAACAACATCGCCACGGTTAAGACAGGTAAAAACGGTAACTCGATCTATGGCCTCAATGAGATGGGCAAGCAGGCTGAAGCTAAGATTCGAGTTATCCGGGGTTCGGCCTCTGATTCGTTTTTAAATAACCTGTTGATTCAACAACAGCAAAATTTTGCCGGCACGGTTCTTTTAATCGGTCAGTTCATTAAAAAAATAGGGGACGGCCAGGGCAATATTTTATCCGACACCTATGTATTGAGCGGCGGGGTATTTACCAAGCAAGTCGAAGGCAAATCTAATGTCGAGGGTGATGCGATGCAATCGGTCGCTGTCTATACGGTTATGTTCTCACTTAGCCCGCGTGCATTGACCTGATGAGGGATTAGTTTTGTGGTTAAAAGTAGAATAGTGGATCTACAGAGTGGGGCGAAGCTTGAGATAAGGCTTGCCCCTTTTGCCGATGGGAAAGCGCTTTATCAGGCGGTGCTAGAAGAAATGAAGGGCTTAAAGATTGATGTCGGTACTGAGCTTGACGTTAATTTCTTTAAGGATGTTTTCTGCTCAGGGTTTTCTTCAAAGAAAATAGAAAAAGCGCTCGCCGAATGTATGAAGCGTGTGACTTACAATGATGCTGTCATTGATGAAAAGATTTTTGAGCCCTTGGAAGCGAGAGAAGATTACGTTCAAGTTATTTTTGAAGTTTTAGTTGAGAACATTCAGCCTTTTACGAAGACCCTTATGCAACAATTACAACGAATGCAAGGATTGCTTCTAGCGCCAAAAAGCCCGGCATAAGGGTTAGGGTCGATAGTCCGGATTTGATCTACTTTCGATTGGTTAAGGGTGGCTACGGGAGTTTAAACGAGGTGAGGGAAATGGATTCAAGAACTGTGATTCAAATTCTTCACTATGAGAATTTCTGCGATAATTACGAATCAGCTTATTTAGAAATGAATAAGGAATAATGCCTTGAACCTCGGCGATTTATTTTTGACGATTGGTTTAAAGGGCAATGAGAAAACTATCTCAGCTCTTAAAGACACGAAAGTCCAGATTTCCGATATAGGCTCAAACGCTCTCGCCGCAAAAGCTGCGATCATTGGAATGATGTATGGGCTTGAACGCCTTATGTCGAATTCTGCTGCGACTGGGAACGGGCTTTTACAATTTGCTACATATACAGGGCTTTCAGCCGATGCCCTGCAGAAATGGCAGTTCGCTGCAAGGCAGGCCGGAGTCACAAGTGACGAGTTAACGGGCTCTGTTAAGGGCGTTCAAGACCAAATGATCAACATGCTTTTGGGCAAAAGTCATCCGGAGGGATTCTCTCTGGTAGCTAATAAAGTGGGATTAGATCAAAACAGGCTCAGAGACACATTCTATGTGTTAGGCCAGCTTCAAAAATACGCTCAAGTTGTGCCCGCAGATATTGGCAACATCGCGCTTAAATCGTTCGGCATCACTGAAGGCACAATTAATGCCATGAGACGCGGGATGTTTAATGAAAAAGTATTTGCTAAGGCGCCTTTGTATTCTCAGGGAGAGATAGGAACACTTTCAAAGGTGGGAGTCGAGTGGTCAAATCTTGGTCAAAGGATCGAGATGGCAATGGGTCATTTGACGTCTAAGCATGGGCTAAAACTTGTCGGAGAAATTTCTCAAATCACGACTCAAATTCTTAAGTTAGTCGATGCGCTGACCACTCTTGCCGAGAAAATAAAAATATTTGAGCTCATTGGTATGGCTTTTCAAGGCTGGGGAATGATCTTGGGTCTCATTACAGATGGACTCGACAAGATGGGCAAAGCTAGTGGGAGCAGCAATGGAGCTAAAGATAAAAATAGCTATTCATCTTTAGGACCAAAGAAATTTATCGATTCAATGCTTCAAAATGTGATGAACGATTATTTTAATTCTTATGGCCCAAAAGTTACGGCTATTGCTCAAAGCCCATCTGTTCAGCCCACCGCACAAACGACTGCAAATATTGTAGTCCACAACCACGGCGTTCAAGATGCCAAAGACGGCGCGCACCATGTGAAAAAAGCCGTGCAAGATGCGTTTAGACAAAACCAAGCCAATTCGCAGGGGGGCTAAGTGGCAACGAATTTATCTTCGCTAGCTACTATCACGACTGCGGCCAATGGGCTGGCTAATCTCATTCTAGTCTCGCCTCAAAACACTATCGGCTATCAGCCTCAGAATGCGCCGTCTTATGATAATTCGACGAGCCAGCTCCCCCCGGCCATTGTTTTTCACTATGAAGGCGAGCAAACGGCTCTTCTTGAGAGTGACATCACGGATCATTATGTCGAAGACAACACGGCTATACAGGATCAAATCGCTCTAAAGCCCGAGACAATCACGACTCACGGGTTTATTGGGGAGTTAAATGATTTAGCTCCCAATGCGGTATTTGCAGCACTCCAAACGGCGGCTCAGAAATTATTAGTCATATCGGCCTACACGCCAAATCTTTCAGTCACGGCACTTGAGGCCTATAACGAGGCCGTTTTTCTTTATCAAACCGGGGCCAATGTAGTTAATTCGGCAGTCCAGTCATGGGCTTCCATTACCGGATCTGGCGGCGAGAGCGTGATTAACGGCAACGGGATCACTGTGTCTACGACCCAAAATAAGCAGCAGCAGATTTTTGCTCAGTTCTATGGGTATTGGAAGTCTCGCACGCTTTTTACGGTTCAAACCCCGTGGGCCGTGTTTCAAGACATGGCAATAAAGTCTCTTCGCTCTATCCAGGATGCAGAGACCAACGTTATAAGTGATTTTGAAATTACATTTAAACTTATAAGATTTGCGACGACTTCGACCACTGGGACCGTCGTATACGATAACACCCAGTTTCAAGACAGACTTTTCACTCAAGGCGCAGACCCGACTGACTTGGGCACATCCACTCCGCAGTTAAGCTCGCTCAGTCTTTCATCGGCTATTGGGAATGTGGTGTAGACGCGCTATGTATCAAATTTTGAATTTAACAACTGATCCGCTTCAAAACATGACGCTTGTTTTACAAGACGGATCACAACTTCAGCTCACGATTTATTACGTTCCCATGCAATATGGGTGGTTCATAACCAGTCTTACTTATGGAACGTTTACTCTCACTGGGATGAGAATTTCAAATAGCCCCAATATGCTTTATCAGTATCAGAACCAAATTCCTTTTGGGCTGGCATGTTTTACGACCGGGAATCGTGAGCCAACTCAACAACTAGATTTTTCAACACAGACATCTATCCTCTACATTTTAAGTCAAGCCGAGTGCCAGCAATATGCGGAGTATTTAAGTGGCATCAACACAACTTAAATTTGGTCGTTCTTATTCGATTTCAATCGGAGAAAGTAACGGCAATACCTTAACCGTTGAACTTCCTTTTACGATTGAATTTGATATTCAGCGAAATGATTTAGCCTCATCGAACATTGCATCATTTCGAATTTACAATTTGTCGGCTAAGAATCGTAATCTTTTACGAAAAGATATCCAAGACGTCTTGGTCTTTAGACCTGTGACCATGCGTGCTGGCTATGGGTTAAATAACCCGGTTATCTTTCAGGGCTATGTGCAACAAGCATGGTCTGTGCGTGAGGGCGTGAATTTCATCACTCAAATAGAGTGCTTTGACGGAGGCCAAGCTTTTACAACTGGCCAAACAAGTATCACGGCCACGTCTGGCACACCGACGGCTGCGGTTATCGACACTCTTATCAATTCACTGCCTGGCACAACGGTCGGAGCTATTGGAAGTTTTCCTGATACGATAAGCCGGGCCACACCCTATAATGGTTCAACCACGTCGATTTTGAGCGATTTAACTGGAGGCGGATTCTTTATAGATAACGGTAAAGGATATGCTCTTGGACCAAATGAAGTAGTGCCAGGTGATATTCAAGTCATCAATTCGGCTAGCGGTTTACTGGGCACTCCTATCAGGGAAAATCTCAACGTAAGGCTTACAATGCTTTTTGAGCCCAAGCTAAGAATAGCGCAGCAGGTCAAGCTCCAGAGTATAACTGGGGAAAATTTTAATGGTTCTTATAAGGTTTTCTCGATTTCGCATAAGGGAACAATCTCTGAATCCGTGTGTGGCGATGCCATAACGACTGTAGGTCTGATAAACTCAAATGCGTTGGTAACGGTGCCAACAACGCAATGACGATAACATTACAAAAAGTGCCTTCAGATCCAACGTTGGCCGACCTTTTAAATCTTCACAAAAAAGACATTCTCCTGTCTTTAAATTGCCATGCCATAGCTACAGTGCAAAGCTTTGATGCTGAGAATCAAACGGTCACGGCTAAGATTGTTTATCAAAAAACCTCATTTGTTCAAAACCAAGAATCCGGCATCCAAAGCCCCGTTTTGAGCGATTACCCGCTTTTAGTTGACGTGCCTGTGATAATTCTGGGCGGAGGGGGCTTCAATCTCACTTTCCCGATATCGCCTGGCGATGATTGTCTCATTCTTTTTAACGACCGGGATTTAGATAACTGGTTTGCGGGTCTTGTAAACGGACCCGTAAATTCGGGCCGTCTTCATTCCTTTTCAGATGGCTTAGCCCTTGTGGGATTTCCTTCTTTATCGACAGTCAGTTCAACTCATGCGCTTATTTCCAAGGGGACGACCGAGCTTGGCGTAAGCGCGACGCAGATAAGGATCGCTAATTCCACAGCGACGCTCTTCGGGGCTTTGGAGAATTTAATAAACGGGATTTTGGGTGCGACCGCCGGCGGGAGTCCCATCGTTGACGTGACTGGTAAAATAGCCTTGGCGTTTACAGAATTGGAAGCCCTTCTTGAATAAGATTTTGAATAAGATTTTGGAGTTTCATTTATGATAGTACGTCAAATCGATGCAAATAATGACTGGACTTTTGGTCAATCTTTATCGAACTACGTTTCGGCTAATCAAGCCGTGGCTCAGACCATAAAAACCCGGCTTCAATCTTTTCTCGGCGACTGCTTTTTTGCTCAAAGTGATGGCATAGATTGGCTTAATTTACTTGGATCAAAAAATGAGCTCACATTAAATTTAGCTATTTCGGCTGTGATTTTAAATAGTCCCAACGTGACCTCTCTTGTGCAACTTTCTATAAATTTAAATGATTCGAATAGGCTTTTTTCTCTTTCATATGCGGTCACAACTGCCTTTACAGGCATGACACCGTATTATTCACCCACGATTAATTTCTTAACCACTGAAGCGGGAGATATTTTACTCACCGAATCAGGATTAGATATCGAGGTTTAAAAAGTGCCAAACGTTTTAAATGCATCGGGGCTTCAGACTGCAACGCAAGCCGAGTTGCAAGCACAATATATTGCAGCTTTCCAAGCCATTTATGGCTCTGACATTGATCTCTCGAGCTCCACGCCTGATGCCCAGATGATCATGACCTTCATTCAGAGCGTGCTCGATGTTGAGGATCTTTTAACCCAAGTCTATTCAAGCTTTGACCCGGACAACGCCATTGGCGTGACTCTTGATCAGCGCGTAGCTATTAACGGCATTCAGCGCCAGGCCGGCACGTACACGATTCAGCCCGTATCGGTCACAGTGAGCACGGCCCTTACGCTTTGGGGCCTTGATCAATCATCTCATCCGGTATTTACGGTCCAGGACAACGCTGGAAATGAATACGAGATTGAAACCACCCAAAATCCGCCGAGTGCTGGAACCTATAGTTATAATTTCCAGGCCGCTGGTCCGGGAGCTATCCGGTCGGCACTCAACTCGATCACAACACCCGTTACGATTGTCTTGGGAGTGAGCTCGGTCAACAACCCCACTACCTTTATTTCATTGGGGCTTAACGAAGAAACCGATGCAGCGCTTAAGATTAGGCGTCAACAGTCAGTTTCACTAGCCTCGCAAGGCTATTTAGCGGGGCTTGAGGCTGCACTTTTAAATGTGAATGGAGTGACTTCGGTTCAGGTTATCGAGAATAATACGAATGCTCTTGTTCCGCCAAGCCCCGTGCCAGGCCATTCGATTTGGGTGATTGTGGCTGGAAGCGGGGCGTCGGCATCTATTGCCAATGCCATTTATTTAAAGCGAAATGCCGGATGCGGAATGTACGGGTCGATTTCTTATACGATAACCCAGCTCGATGGGACTGCTTTTAACGTCTATTGGGACGAGGTCACTCAGGAAAACGTCTTTATTAAATTTACTGCGAGCTCAATTAACGGCACGGCGGCGCCTCAGATTGCAGCCATTATAGCCGGGCTTTCGGCGCTTTTTGTGCCCGGAGTGAATGCCATAATCAACATCAACCAGCTAGCGGCCTATGTTCAAGATATCGACCCAAACACGCTTGTGACGGGCGCGGGTTTTTCGACATCCCTTGGAGGGAGCTATACACATACGCTTCTGCCAACGGCTCCAAACTACCAGTTTGTGATCTCACCTGCAGACACGATTATCACGCCTATTATTCTAAGTCCGGCCACCGTGGCCGTTGCACCTCTCGGGACGCAGCTATTTACGCCTCTCGGGGGCTATGGGCCTTATAGCTATTCCATGAGCTCAAACCCCTCAGGGGGATCGATCAATAGCTCGACTGGACTTTATACGGCGGGATCTACGGGGCTCGTGACAGACGTGGCACTTGTGACCGACTCACTTAGCAACACGGCAACGGCCACGATTACGGTGACCTAAAAAATGGGAACATCGACCGCTGACATTATTGCCTCATATGCCGCGCTATTGATTATTCAATACATCGGGCTTGCCAAGGCGTCGGCCACGGTCAAGGCCCTTGTGACGGGTCCAGTGATGGATCAGTTACCGACGCAGGTATCAAATGGCTTTACGATAGGCTCGGCGGTTGGAGCGCAGCTAGATATTATCGGCAAATACGTGGGAGTTACCCGCACAGGATCAGGCCTGCAAGGCCAGACGATTACTTTGGATGACGCGGATTTTACGACTTTTATTAAGCTGGCTATAGCTCAAAATAACGCCGGTAGCTCGCTCGGCGACATTCAGGCATTTCTTCATACTTATTTTAACGGGATTCTTTACGTCTTTGATTATGCCAATATGGAGATGGATTATTATTTTAATTCGAGTGGCGGAAGTTTAAACTTAGCCGAGCTTTTTGTCACTCAAAAACTCTTGCCCGTTCCTATGGGAGTGCAATTAGGGGCTCTTATTTACGGCCCCAACCTGAACGCCTTTTTTGGATTTAGAACCTATAAGCTTCCCGCACAAAACGTTTCACCTTTTAATTCCTATCAGTCCTATACAACAAATACGCCTTGGCTAAGCTACCAAGATGCGATCATCCCGCCAGCATAAGAGGGTCTCATAATGTCAAAGATCGTTAGAAAAACAGCGCAACTTTTCGGGACGGGAGCAGGCTTTGATCAAGTTGCTCAGTTCGGGAGTCTAGCTGCAAGCGCACCAAATTATTCAATCGATCCGGCCGTTATTCAAAGTCTCGCCGCGTGGGTTTCGGGGTGGTTTGACGCTGTATTGGGAGGCAATAGTCCAGCGATCGAAGATATGAACGGATTTTGTTTAGTCATGGCCTATCAAGCTGCTTATATCTTGCAGCAAGGTATTGGCGAGTGGGATTTGGGCACTACTTATTACACAAATAGCCTTTGTACGGTTGGGGGCGTGATTTACGTCTCCCTTCAAGACACAAATTTGAATAATTCTCCCACGAGTAGCTCAGCTTATTGGGGAAATTATTTAGCCCTCCAAGGGGTGGGAGACTATTCATCGAGTACAACTTATCCGGCAAATGCTTTATGCGCATCAGGCGGAATATTATATGTATCCATAGCCGGGTCAAACACTGGAAACACGCCATCCAGTAGCCCAAGTTTTTGGGCTAATTACGTGACTCAAACTGCGGTGGCAAATTCTATAGCTGTAGCTCGAACGAGGTCGACAGGTAGTTCGACCGAAGGGGTTGGCGGGATAGCTATTAGTAGTAGTTGCGGGACATTTTCAAATTCAACGACCAATTATGTGGCAGTTACTAATCTATCAGTGACTCTGACGACATCGGGGCGCCCCATTTTTGTTGGCTTAATATCAGATTCAACTTCCAATAATGATGCTTATTTTGGGTGTACTAACCCTTCCGCTGCATCTGGAAGTGGGGCTGAATTAAAATTTTTTAATGGCGCTACTGGAGTAGGGAGTTATAGAGTTGGCACTCAGGCCTCTGCTACAGGCACTTTTTTTACTGAAGCTTTCGTACCTGCAAGTGCTGCCAACATTGTAGATTTTCAGGCAGCTGGTACCTATACTTACACAGTCCAAATCAATAATAACGCTAATAGCATCGCATATCTGGAATATGCCAAACTGATAGCTTACGAATTGTGAGAAAAAATATGAAAAAACTTTTAACACTGCTCACTTTATTTTCGACTACGGCTTTATCACAGGTCAAAATTTCCCAGCTTCCCGTGGGATCGGCATCGGGCATTCAAAGCGGTGACGTTTTCCCTTATGTAGAGGTTTCAGATTTCGTCACAAAGCAATTGACGATTGATAGCCTGATCAATGTGCCAGCTTTTGTTTCCACTTATGCTCCGCTAGCCTCGCCTACCTTTACCGGAACCGTGAAGCTCCCACTAACTATTGCGGGACCCGTGTTGACGAGTGCTAGCGGAGTTATCTCAAGTGCTGCGACCTTAGGCTATGCGCAGGGAGGCACGAGCGCAGTATCCCAATCGGCAGCTCAAATAAATTTAAGTCCGATGACGACGCTGGGCGATATTACCTATGAGAATTCAACTCCCGCGCCAACGCGCTTAGCCGGAAATACCAACTCAACGAAGAATTTTCTCTGTCAAACTGGAACGGGAAGTGTGTCGGCGGCTCCTTTGTGGTGCACGATAGTGGGCGCTGATCTGCCCAATCCTTCGGCCTCAACGTTGGGAGGCGTTGAATCTTTGGCCGCAGTTTCGCATAATTTTCTAACCTCTATCAGCACCTCAGGGGTTCCCACCCAGGCGCAGCCCTCTTTTACCGATATCTCGGGAACCGCTGCGGCTGCGCAAATCCCCAATCCAACAGCCACGACTTTAGGTGGAGTTGAATCTTTAGCTGCGGTCACATCGAAATGGATCAACACCATTTCAACCTCGGGCGTGCCCTCTGCCACCCAGCCCGCTTTTACAGATATCTCGGGCTCAATTTCTACTGGCCAAGTCCCCACTCTTAATCAAAACACAACCGGGTCTGCTGGAAGCTTCACGGGCTCACTTTCAGGAGATGTAACGGGCGCTCAGGGCTCGACCACGGTGGGGAAAATCAACGGCACTTCTTTGGCAGGCTTATCGACAGGCATTCTAAAAAACACGACATCGACGGGTGTGCCGTCGATTGCCGTGTCAGGCACTGACTATGTGGTTCCCAGTGTAGCGACTCTTAGCTCACTGACATCGATCGGAACTATCGGGACAGGCACATGGCAGGGCACTCTTGTTGGTATGGCTTACGGCGGGACAAATGCTAATTTAACTGCGGCGGCCGGAGCTATACCATATTCTACGGGCTCAGCAATAGCGCTTTTAGCCGCTGGTAGCGTAGGTAACGTATTAACTTCTGGAGGCACTGGGGCTCCTACGTGGAGCACGCCACTGACCTCTTATACACATCT
>QGNH01000309.1_pt1 | contig 13273 bp, 28 predicted proteins | sample 1735481 | NCBI WGS metagenome assembly QGNH01 (sample SAMN09239004, study PRJNA386568) | Viral metagenome, whole genome shotgun sequencing project. | reverse complement strand
CGACAATGTTGTGCTGAAGTAAAGAAAAAAACTATTGAAAGAACTTGCCATGAATGTAAAAAAATCTTTTACATAACACCATTTAGACTTGCTGAAGGATCCGGTAGAGGCACTTTTTGTTCGAGAAAATGTCTTCTGGAAAAATGGAATAGAAATTCCATAAATGCACAATGCCCGGGAAGTTATAGACAAAATGCTTGGAAGATTTTTGAAAAGCGTTGTTATGATTGCGGAATTAAAGATGAGAGAGTTCTTTTGATCCACCATATTGATGGAAACAGGAAAAACGGTCTCATAGAAAATCTCATTCCTATTTGTCATAACTGCCATGCCATTCGACATCTTAACCTTATCGACAATAAAAAGATTTCTTCTGTGAAAAGAAACGCTTAGCCATTAATAGCCTCTCTTGCCCTTCTTCATCGTCTTCATCAACTTTTTATCAGAAGCGATGCCCTTCTTCTGTTCGCCGATGTCATGTTTGAGATGAGTTGCTACTTTCTTGACTGGCATCGCCTTCTTCAGCATCTTGCTAAAAAGCTTCTTGTCAGCAGCTTCATCAGAATGTCCGCGCATATTTGCCTCAATGTTGTAAATAGGGGCCTGTAAGGGCGGTCTTTTCCATTTTCTTTTTCTTTGGAATCTTCACGCCCTTACTTTTCATGATCTTCTCAGCAATCTTTTGGGGCTTTCCACCCGGCCGAATCATGACCATGTTCTACTTTTGGTTTGAAAGATGTTTCTTGATTTTCCCTTTGCCGTGATCGACTACTTCGTCAATCCCCGTCATGGTGTCATCGAGCTCTTCGCCATAATTAGCTTGTTTTGGATATTGGCTCATATGTACTTCTTGGGGCATATTTGCGAATGACGTCTTGTCATGTCCAAAATCTTTCATAGTTTTCTTTGCCATAGCTATTCCTCCTAAGGAATAATTTTTATTTACAATCCGCAGTCTATTATAGCAAGATTTTTTTGAACATAAAAAAACTGTCACATTTGAGTTGACACAAACTTTTCTTGAGATAGAATGAGGATGTCAGGCGCAATACCTGATTCTTGTGAATAAGACTGGGCCAAGAGAATTACCTCGCTCTTGGCCTTTTTCATTTAAGTGAATGATTTAAAATTGGCAAGTGGCAAAAGTGAAGTTATAAGGGTTATAATGCAAAAGCACTATAACTTCTTCGCCGATATGTCCTGGAGACATGAGTAGGCATTCTTGGCAGTCTTGTCAGGGAGAGTAAATTTATGGATGAAGGAGAGCATCCGCTCGTAATCCCTCTTGCATCCTTTGCGTTCACATTCACGCCACATCATATCAGTGGGACAGTCGGCCTCGAACTGCAATTGCTTGATAATCTTTTCTACGCATATATCACATAGCATTGTTCACCTGTGGCTGCTGTGGTTGCTGCCCCTGTTGTGTCTGTTGTAGCATCTGACTTCCTGCCTGAGGAACTTGCTGACTTGCTAAGATCTTAGCTTGCTGCATCTGATCCTGAACCTGCACCATCGACAACACTTTTCCTACCTGTTCTATATCTATCCCCTGAATCTCTTTAGCAGCAAGAATCAATTTTAGTACACCATCAATCTTCGCTATATCAGCATTGTCCAGTTTCTCTATCGTAGCGGCCTGATCCAACCTGATCTTATTCAATCGCTCCTGCGCCTGTGCGTGTTGTGCATCAGCGAATCCCAACTTGGTTTCATTGTCGACCCGCATATTCTGCATCTGCATCTGAGCCATCTGTTGCTCTTGCTGCGCCTGTTGCTCCTCAGCCTTTTGAATCTGCTGCATGAGCTCGTTCTTCTTCGGAAGCTGCATGTTCTCGAGGATGTACGGTGTCGGAATCGGAAGGCCCATTTCTTTGAGGTACAAGGCCTGTTGCAGCGCCAACTGCTTCTGAGTTGATGTCAAAGGAGCCTCTTCAACGATCGCGTCATATTTGCTGAACGCTCGGTTGTAAAACTCTTGTGTGGGCTCCTCATTTAAAATTCTAGATACTTTCCCTGGCGTCCAATTCGCCTGCATCATTTCAAGGTGGAGCTTGCCAAGCAACCTTTGCGATTGATCTAGATTGTCAAACAATCCCTGAAGCGTTACTAGTCCTGCCCCTTGTCGCAACATGGACAAGATTCCAGCCTTCTCATCGGTGGCGCTTCCAAGCAACTCTTCTGATACCCCAGAGATCTGATTTATTTCATTGCCAAGCATCTCTGAGAGCTGAAGCATGCTGGGAGGGATCTGTGGAGGCTGAATTTGCTCAGCATCTGTCATCATAGCCTCAGCCTTCAATGCCAATCCTCTCCCCTGTCCTTGTAGAAAGACATCTTTTGGATTGACCAAGGCATTTTCTTTGTATTTCCAACCAGACGTGATCTGGCTCTCCAATATGTCTAGAGCGGTTATCACACGACGATTGTAAAGGTATTGAGCGTCTCTAATTCCTCTCACTACTCCTTGCACTCGCCATGGGAAATAGGGGATTTCAGGCATGTAGTAGGCCCAGACAGGAACGAAGGGGTAGCAATCAATGCCCATAGGATTTGGCCCGTGATACATGACTTTGCCCTGAACGACAATAGCTAATTTGACTGATGGTATCTCGTTATTCAAAACAACAGTTTGAGGATACTGTTTGAGAAACTCGCCAAGATCGTCATCTTGCCCTTTCCACTCAATTGTCTCCCCTGTCTCTGTATCGCATATTACCTTCTGCGACCGCGTGGACATGTACCAAAATTCATCGTATAAAACTAAATCTTGCTGCCCATAAGCATAACTCTCCGGCATGAATTGAAATTTTCCATCGCGATTTCCCCAGCCCGCCAGCCCTTTGATTTCATCTTCCCGGCCAGGAAGCAATGACATAATCTGGTTGCGCGTAAGATATTTCCTTGTCCAGAGAGAGTTGCAGTCACTCAGGTCTTTCTTCTTGAAGTAAGGATCTATGAGATAAGAGTTATAACCTACATTGTCGACCTTGAGGTCCCCATTTACACAATCGCGGGTGTAGTCAATGTACGTCGACAGGAGGTTCATCCCTCCAATCAAAGCCCCTTCAAAAGCCTCAGAAATCGTCTCCAGGACATTTCCATGAGTGTTGACGTGGTAGAGTAGCTTTGTGAACTGATCGCTCGTTTCCTGGGCGGCTGTTTCAACAGGAATGACCATTGTCGACTTCCTGTGCTGCCGCTGATATCCAGAGACCATGTTGATGACGCGACGAATGCGGTTGAAGCTGAATTGCCTCCGCCTAAATGCTGGGAGGTTCCCATAAATATCATTATAAATTGACTGATCCCCAGCGGCGAAGCGATGGTCAATATCTGCCTCTGACCAAAACGACTGGTTAATTGTTATGTACTTGGCATATGTGTTGTCCATCATCTTGAGGATGTTGTGGTCATTATCTACATAATATGTATCTGAGAGCTGAGGAAATAGAGTCATAATCCCTTCTATTTTAATTATTTTCTTTACAATACAAGCTTAGGGGATTTTTCTTCAAAGATTGAGAATTTTTGTGTTGACTGCATTCAATCGCTTGGGCACGGTACGAGAAATGCTGACAGTTTCCACAGTGTCTGAGGAAGAAGAAGTATATATATACTCCTCTTCTTCAGGCAGTGTGGAAGTGTTCATAAGTAACCAAATGCCCTTAGCATGGGGGTGTTCACAACAAAAACATATGGAGAATAAAAATGAATCGGTCGACGATTTTGCAGGTACACATCATGGATGCGATCTATAACGAAAACATCATTATGTCTCACGCCGATACAATTGTAGCCCTCGTCAATATAATTGCAGAAAGATTTTATCTTAATGGCGTCACTCTTGATATGGAAAAAGACACAATTTCATTTGTCGAGGAATTACTCCAGGAATTGAAGATCTCCCATCGGAAATCTATCGAAAAAGTGAGGAAACTGAAAAAGCAAACAAGCTCATACACAGACCAGGATGAAGAAGATGACTTCTCCTAGCGCGCAAACTTTGAGATTGAGCAATATCCTATGGCATTGCTATTTTTCGCATTGGCATTCATGAATCACGGGATGAGCAAATGGAAATAGACGAAGACGAGTACCAGATCAATCTTGATAAGCTTCCTTGGCGCTATCCACACCTTGATCGCCCAAAGGATGGTGAAATGGTGCTCGTCCAGATAAAATATGCTCATGATGAGTTCGTCTACAGCTTTGTCAGAATAGTGTCCAATGATAGCATCTGGGACAACGTACAGAAATGGTGCAAGACAGATTTTAAACAACTACATGAGGCTTATGATGCAAGAGGAAAGGAAACTCACTCAGGAGCAAATGGAATATTGCTCAACAAAATCTATTGAATATGCAACAGCCTCCCTTGGGCAGTTCAAAAATATTGCAATAAAGGCCGCTGAAGAAAATCTCGATGGGCACATAGAGGCGACAGCAATCATCGCAGCCCTTCGGTCCATCACCATGTCTGTTTTGGGCACCATTGCTTTAGAGGATGAAAAGAAATTGTTTATCCTCCTAAACGATCACGCCGAATGGGTGGATGGAACTATAGCAAGGATGGCTGAAGACCTCGGCGATGATATTCCAAGCTTGGAAGATTATGTCGCAAAGCCCGAAGTCCCTGACTGCTTAAGTTAGGACGTCATGATCCCCCATCCAACACCCGATAGGCTCTTTTGTATTAGATTCGACCAAAACGAGGTGACAAGAATGACCCTGATGTGTACACTTACTGCAAGACAACGCCAATTGATACAGCAAATTAGAGCGGCATTCCACACAAAATGCCTCGAGGATGAGGATTCAGAAGTGGCGATGAGACTCACTGTACTTGTCGCTGTGCTTGTTGAAGAGATGGCTGATTTAGCCGAAAAGGGGGAAGATGTCAGACCTATATGGCAAGGATTTAAAGGCAGGGTTGAGCGATTGTTCCCTTGGTTTATGTCTGAGCTTGCTGAAAATGGAGAGGAAGATGACGGAAGAAAGTGATGTTTTTGGCCCCTTCGGACAACCGCATACAAGATGTGCACAGGCATTCTTTTTATCCGAAGTTATCGGAAAATACATGGAATGGGACAAGTGGTGTGACAAAATTCCTCCATTAAAATTTGACAGCAATTGGGAAGTGAGAGTCATTCCTCCTTATGCGGGGGCAATCGCAAGGTTCATTGTGAACAAAGCAGGAGAGACACACAGGGTCAGCGTCTATCTTGATTGCTATGATGACCTTGGTTGGAAGCGAGAACCATACTGGGAGGTTTACCCCTACTGTGACGGAGACACAAGACGAGTGGGCATGAATAACACTGGCGAGCTAATCGAAGCCATTAGGCATGCACTGGACAACCCAGAAAAAGAGGAAGACGATGACTCAAATAGTTAGATTTAGCAGCGAATCGCACGAGGGTAAAATTGTTCTTGCATTCGTATGCAAATGTGAAGAAGTGATGCGCGACACATTTACTGAAGAAGAACAAGAAAAACTGTCTGTGTCTCCTGTCCAATTAATAGGCACCGGAATTGGCCTACTTTTGGTAAAGTTTCTTATTGAATACTCGGATAAAGACGAGGAATTAGAATCTTTTGAAAGAATAATGGAAACTTCAAGAATGAACTTTAATCAGCTGTTGGAAAAAAAGAAAATGGAGAATAAGTCATGACATGTGATGACAAAGAATGGGAACCTCGACTCCCAACTGCTCATGAGCTCGATCTTATGAATGATTTTATTGAAAAAGGGATGAATCTGTTAATGCAAACCATCAACGAAAATACTTTTAAGGGAGACGAGGAATTAAGAAACGATTTGTTAATAGGTGCCGCCGTAGGATTGGTAAGCCAGCTTATATCTGACAAGGTTGATAAAAATTATTACAAATTGGCGGAAGAATTTGTTGCTGAAATGATACACGAAACATTGGCTTCATAACACAACGCCCGAATAGCTCAGCTGGTAGAGCTACTGTATCGTAAACAGTAGGCCGTGGGTTCGAATCCTACTTCGGGCATATTCCTGATTAGCTCAGCTGGTAGAGCACCTCGCTGTTAACGAGGGAGTCGCATGTTCGATTCATGCATCAGGAGAATCAAAGATAGGAGCAATCATGGAAAATAAACTTGACCACGAAGCATCGGAAGAAAATTCCGAAGAGTTCAGAAGAAGGTACTCAGAGATTGGTAATTCTTTCTTCGATATGGTACAGAAACAACATCATTTGCGTCCCAACTCGTTGGAATTATCCGCAATGACGTTTGCTGTTCTCGAAATTGCTGCCTCAATCATGTTAACATCAGAATCGTTTGGTGGAGATCGAGATGGATTCATTAACATGTTCCACGCTGGGTTAAAATCCATCCCCAAAAATCCTTTAAAGGAATAACAAATGGAACACAAAGAAATCCTTGCTTTATCGAAGGAATTGGCCGTGAGGCTTTCTCAAGCAGTCATAGAATTTCTCCCTGAGCACACGCCTGATCTGGTTGATGTATTTAAAATCGTTATGACCGCGTCAGCGACTTTAGCTGCGTCGGCAATCGTCACAAATATTGACAAAGAAGATTTTGAACATACCTTGAGCTGTTATCGCGATATTGTTGCAAACATTGTTAACGATCTTGAAAAGGTTGAGTTGAATGAGAACAGATGAAGAGGTCCAAGAAAGGCTTTCTCGAATTAAGGACAAGTCGCAATTTGTGTTAGAAAAGCTTTCAGTGTTTATAAATGAAACTGTACGCGAATTTGACAAAAAAGACATGGACGTTCTTGTACCAGGTTTCGTGTCAGCTCTTTCAGTGTCTATGGCTGTGCTTATTCATTCGGGCTTTCCGCACGAGTCTAGAGATCTGATTGTGGATACGAGTAGAAGTATTGTGCTTAAGGTGTTAAAGGCTTTGGAAGAACATAATGGCGAAGAAGAGGCGTCAAGCGATTCTTTTATGAAGCGCCTTCTCGAATCATTTACAGGGTTATAGCCGTGCGATACCCCGCCCATTGCCCTCACTGCCAAGCCCTATTGGATGACGGGGATATATATGAGCACTTCTTGAAAGAGGGCAAGAGTGAAGAGGAGGCCTTGGAGCTCGCTGAGGGTTATGGGTGGACGACAGAAGACAGGCATAGGTTTTCAAGAATAGTTGGCATGTATGATATTGGCGAAGATAGAGTAACGCATCATAAATGCCCTGAATGTAAAAAAACGATTGACTTAGAAGCTACGAGGAAACTGCATCCGTAGGTTTGTCAGGCTTCCCAATCCTTGAGTAATCAGACTTCTTCTTCGCCGTGACTTCCCACCTCTCGAGCAATGCCCTTACATCAGGCTCAGAGCTCGTGAAATTGATCTCTTCCTTTTGGCCAAGGTAAAACTTCCCGAGCCAAATAAGCATGGCAGGATTGCCCTCCAAAGCCTTCGCAAACTGTGCCCTGCGAAGGGATTTCTTGCCATTCTCCTTGCCTTCTTTGATGACGTCCGCATACTTTCGCTCGAGCGTATCGACTGAACATCGCATGACAGCAGCGATCTCTGTCATCGTGCATTGGATGTGCGCCAGCTCTTTAATTTGCTCGATGTCAAGATCCTTCTTTGGTCTAGCACCTACCATTCTTCGTCATTGCCTCCAGAGGGTTTTTCTTCATGATACATGAGAGCATAATTATGTCAATCATTTATTTTTATTGAGAAAAAGTGAGGAGTGTGTTGCATTTAAATAGACCTGTTTCATATCATCTAGGTCGCGTCGGATAACACAGCTCAAAGGAAGAGCTAGACCAAAAAAACTTTTTGCAGATATAAGAACCAAAAGCATGGAGAGCATATGGAGCCAATCAAATTTAGGCAGGAATTTAGTAAGAGCGGGGCAATATACTATGAGCCCGCGAACGAGGCCGCTGATGAAGTCATGGACTTCATAGGGACCGAGACAGCATACTCAATGTTCGAGCCAAAAGCGGAGCGAATTTTCGCATGGCTTGAGAAGCTTGGGCATGATGTAGTCATCATCAATGACTGGAATTATATGGAGCGTGATGTAATGGGAAATGTAGCAAGGAGGGCAAGATGAGCTTCTCTATTGGCGGGCTATTCGATCCCCACAAAAACTCCAACCTTTTCATTCTTTTGCCTCCGGTGGAAGACGATGAAACGGGGGGATTCTTTCATCCAATGAAGCCTGCAGCGTTTGGTCCTATGCCAGATCCCATTGACGCGCCAGAGGAGTTTAATCTCACTGCGTATGGCGATGAGGTGTTTGGCGGGCATTTGCAGGCGTAACTGGGCAGTCATCTTATAGTTGAGGTACAATGTGAACGACAGTATCGGAAACGAAGAAATGTGTGATGAATGTAAAAAACTAAACGATCATTTACAAAACAGACCCGCTAGTATTGATGTTTTTGTAAGATGTACTCATAAGAAAAAGGATGTTGTAGAATGGTTATGTAAAGAATGCGGTCATCTTAAATGTATTAAATCCAAATTCGATTTACCAAGCCAAGAATGAGATGGCATAAATGGAGAGGAGGAAGGAGTAAACCCCCTCTCCAAATTTATGTATTATCATCCATGACGATCCATCCTTCGGGGGTCAGAATATAATACACGTTTTCAACATCATCGAAGATGATATTAGGCGAGGCACTTGGCTCTTGAGGGCTAGGATTCTGTTGAGCGCAGTTCGCGATCAAACTCATCGACCAACCTAAGAGGATAATATTTCTGAGGCGTTTCCATGGTATAAATCTTTTCATATTCCTCTTTTCTTGAATCTTCTAATTGGCCTTGTCTCAATTTTTTACTATCAGATAAATACCGCTCAAAGAATTTATCTAATTCATCCTTGTTTTTCTTTGCCTGCGCATCCATTTCGCTCATTGTGTACCTCCATATGACAAACAGTTTTTTCACATGGAACAAAATATGAAAGCTGCGAATTTACGTCAAGCACATTCAACATCCGGCCACAGAGACACATACAGCGGGAGGGCGGTGCCAAGACTTTTGCCCTCCATCGACTTCCGCCACATCCTGATTCTATCTTCCAGCCTTCGGATGACAGTTTCCATGACCAATTTCTCAAGCTCGGCAGAGTTTTTTTTCTTCACGATTGTTGTTCTCTCCTAATCTCACAGCATCGTTCAAAAATGTATGCAGGAATGTTCGCTATTCTTTTCCCATTCAGTGACGCCATGTTGGTCCGATAGATGGCAGCAGAGAGAACTGAGGGCGAAAAGCCTAGGAAATATTTATAGTCATTGGGGTGGATTTTGAAGTACTTGGACCCTATCTTGTGCACTTCTTTGAGCATCGAAGTCGTCTCTTCCACCATGGCTTTTGGTCCAGGAGTTGGAGCCGCTCCTTTCATCGAGGCTGACAGCAGCTGCTTGTCCTTGCCCTTGCCCCTGTCTTTGTCATTCGAAGAATGCTCTGAAGGTCTGGCCGCCTGCGGCTTTTTAGGCGGTAGGCGCTTCGGCCAGGCCTCTATGTGTTTCTCTTTTCTAGTAAGCTCTTTATTATATGGTGTCACGGATGACACCCCCCCCATGTCATCCGTGACATGGGTATAAAATCTTTGATTTAAATTGTCTCTAGAACCGACGATTTCCTCGCCATATGCCTTCAATAGGTTGACACGATTGCCCCAGGTTTCAGGAGTCCAAATTTTTCGCTCATTGTTGTATTGAACCTCAATGACGATTAGATTGTGTTTAGCCAGTTTTCTGAGGTACCGATGGATGGTACTCGCTGAGCAGTTGCTCAACTCAGACAGGTATTTGTTAGACGCCCAACAGAATCCAAACCTGGAGATGAGAGAGTGTATGAGGCTGTAGAACAATTTCTCTTCCGCAGAGAGAGAATTGTGGGTTGCAATATATTCCGGGATGAGTCTATAGTAGCCTGACATGAAACCTCCAGATAGGGGTTTGGGAGATAGGAAGAGTCGCAGCCAAGCAAGACTTCCTATCTCAGGTTTTGAGATTTACCACCTTATAGCATCCAGTGGCAAGAGTGTCAAGGTGGGATTTGGGCGAGGTTGTGTGACCTCGCCTTTTTTATTGAACATCAAGAATGCCATCCAGACGCACAGAATCGGGCCAGGACGAACGATCACAGCATGGGTGGTATAGGTAGTCGGCTGAACTAGAAAATTGAATACAGGGCGAATTAGAGGCTAAAAAAGGCCACTCTCTCTAAACCCCGTATTCGGAGGGAAGGTTCAGAAAAAATGGCCAAGGCGTTAGGCGGCATGCTTTTCTTGCCATCGCATATAAGCATCAAGCAATGCCTTGCGATTCTGGGACAGGTAGTTTTCAATCGTTGGGAGCAAGGGCTTCCTATCTTGCCACTCTCCCAAAAATCTTACCATATCAGATTGATAGATGACGCACTGTAGCTCATTGTCATCCATCATCCTGTCAGCTACCTTAAATGCTAACTTCTTAAGTTCTTCACTTCCTAACTTCGTAAGTTCAGGAGCCTTTAACTCCTTGATTTCTGATTCAGTAAGGATTTTGGCATCTATAATCTTACCATCCTGAGCCTCTCCATTAAATTCCTCAGCGATATATAGGTCGCCGCATTCTCCTGGAAAGTTTTCCCTCAGACAGCGAGCTTCAGCACATTTCTCAAGCATTAACTCAGGATGACTTTTCCAGCAGCTCCCTTTGAGCTTGCCGCTTGCGTCTTTGGCGAAGCTGTCCCACATCGCTGTCGAACATCCTTCGGCCAACACCCCATTCGGCGTAAGCTTGCAGATAAATTTAGTCGCACTGACCAAGTTTCCTTTCTCGTCATAGACAAACTCTGTCTTTTTTGACGATGGGAAGAACTTCCCGCTTCGATCAGCTAAAGTTCTCAAGGCCTTGATCGAGGTGACATATTGATTCTTCCCTCCATACCTGATGACCCAGATGTTTTTCATGAACGGATCGAGGCCAAGCTTTTTGTGCATAGTGAAGTAGAACAGGAGCTCCTCGTCGCTGACATTGGGCAAAACTGTTTGCCTGATATAGTCAACAAGTTTGCTATCCCATCCTTGTTTTTCAATAATTGCTAGTGCAGTTGAAGTCATACTTTCCTCCTACAGGAAATTTTAGGTTTAGATTTTCTTATGGTACAATGATTTATACATGGCTAGTAAAATCTTGAGCTGCTCAATTTCGAACTGCAGTTGCAGCTTGTCCATTTTCAGTCCAAAGATTTTTACGTGCAAATTTCCGATGTCTGAAAATGACGTATCAGGTAAGATGTGCGGCGATCCCATTTTTATCTCCATAATTGGTGGGTGTCTGCAAAGTTTCCTCACAGGGGACCGAACTCTCCTGTGAGGTTTTTTATTTCTTGGGCTTAGAATGCTCCTCGTATAATCCTTCTACCTCATATCCATATTTCTGTAGGCATCGGATCATTCGTAGGGTAACACTCATATTCTTCTTCATGGCTATCTCACAGAGCATATCTGTGAACGGGCTATCAGACTTGTAGATCATCATGCCCTGATACTCTGATGCTTTAACTCTAATTAAAGTCATTTTTCCTCCCTAGGATTGTACAATTTATGCATATGTAACGCGGCAATGCACGATGTCATGCCTTCTGTGGTATATTCAAACTCACGAACCTTAGGCATTTTGCCATGGGGGTCGAGTTGAATAAACCAAAATACTGTGTCAACGTTTGGGACCTCATTGTAAAGCAACAGGTGATGATAAAAGGTGCCCTGTAACGACCATGTAGTGCCCATCTTTTTGGTATACGATGCTGAAGTTTTCCAATCGACCATGACAAGATTGTCGCGATCTGGAATCCTCAATATCGCATCAGGTGACCCAGTAATCATCAGACTGTCATCATAAAACCTCGTTTCAGGGGCGATCCTTCCAGTGCGTCCTTTTGTGGCGTTTTGCCATTCCAGGAAGCTATCAAAATATGGCCCCACGTCACTCTGTAGAGGCTCCACAGGGAAACCATCATAATATGTCCTGATGGCATCATGCACCTTCACCCCTATCTGTCTTTTGGCTTCTAGGATGTCTTTGGGAATACCATCAAAGTTATTCCACGGCTTGAGAATCTCTGTGACCCTCGTATAGCCAGGTTTTATTTCCTCTTCCATTCCCATTTTTCCTCATGGATATGATTTAGACTCACGAGAATCATATGCGATAGGTCGATTTAAATGCAACGAACAAAAGAAAAAAACTCGTTGTGGAAAATATATCTATGTCATATGTGTAGGCAAAAATAAAGTTGGAGAATGGAATGATAATTCTTGAAGTTGAGGGACAGCCCATACCATGGCAGAGACCGGGACACAGATTGCTCACTCAAGATGGAAAAAAAATAAATATAGTCTACGACAAACAGAAAAAAGAAAAAGAAATGGTTAGGTGGCAGCTAAAGGGCCAGTTCAAGGAAGAGAAGATTAGCACACCAATGCTCATTGATCTCACTTTTAGGATGGCCGTTCCTAAATCCACATCTGCAGCCCTAAGGACTCAGATGTTGAATGGAGTGGTCCATCATTTCAAGAGGCCTGACGTGGACAATTTAGCAAAGTTCATCCTGGATACTATGACAGGGCTTATTTTCGATGATGACTCTCAGATATGCACCTTGTATTTGCGTAAGGTTTATTCGATCCATCCTTCAACTTTGATTAGGATACGACCATATACATTTAATATTAAAAAAGAAGAGATCGATGAGATCAGAGAGCTAGAGGAAGATGAAAATTATTCAAGAGAAGATGGATGGGGAGAACTACATCGAGATAGTCCTGAGCAAAAAGGAACTGGTACTGATTCAGGACAAAAAGGTTGTGTCATCCCTTTTCGAGATGAAGGAAGAGATCTTTAACATAGGCGTGCGCCTAGCAATACGGAGTGATGAAAATGCCCCTACACAAAGGTAAGAGCAAGAAAGCTATCAGCGAGAATATTCGCACAGAAATGGAAGCTGGCAGGCCACAGAAACAGGCGGTCGCCATCGCACTGAGCACGGCAAGGAAAGCTGGGGCGAAGATTCCTATTCCCCTTCATATGAAGGGGAAGAAGAAATGAGGAAGGATTCAGACATCAGAGGCGTAATCAAGCGGCAGAAGATGTATTCCACGCTCGCAAGAAAGGAGGGAAAATATGCCCTCAAGAAGGAGAAGGAAGAGACGAGGGAGAAGAAGCCAGAAATGGCTGAGGATAGCGCCAGAGAGGCAAAAATAGCTTTCTCATTCGCCAAGAAGAGAAAGAAGATCGCGTCGTTAGAAG
>QGNH01001680.1_pt1 | contig 13300 bp, 11 predicted proteins | sample 1735481 | NCBI WGS metagenome assembly QGNH01 (sample SAMN09239004, study PRJNA386568) | Viral metagenome, whole genome shotgun sequencing project. | reverse complement strand
AGGAGCGCTCGCTCCGTAGGGGACCGCCATGTTACCGGCCGGCGGTCCTCCCTGTCCTGCCGCGGCCTGGATCTTGCTGAACTCGTCCCTAAACTGCTGAGAGAGCCCGTCAAGACCTTTGACTGTTACGTTAAGTAAGACTGTATCTTCCGGCATCTTTAAAGCCCTCAGAACTTGCCTTTGAACGCATCCCTCAATGTCAGCAACGTAGTCGCCACGCCGCAAGGCATCTCCAGAATGTTCCGCTTGGGTAGATCCCCTGATCGAATCCAGATCAGAAAGAGCTCACCTTCATACCCAAGCGTATTGTAATCCGCTTCTGTGTTAATGTCCCCCGCCAGGTAGCTTGACAGGGCTAAGCTAAACGGTCGATATCCCCCGCGCTTGGGAACATGGTCGATTTCACCTGATCGTAGACGTGATCGTACTGAGCGGTCTTCATCTTGTTCTTGGAACCCGGGAGCACCTTCTCCATGATGAGATCCTGCATCTTCTCCTCATCCATAGTGGCAGGCCCCTTGTCGTTCTGAACACGGGAATCACGCTTGATGAGCATCCATTCTGCTTGTGACGGCTCTTCATACTCATAGACCGTTGGTGTCGCCTGTGGGCGTTTCTCAGCGTACATCTTCCGATTATCCTGCACATCCTTGAGAAAAGACTCGTAGATGCCGACCTTCGTGAACAGGTCATCGATCCTCGTCTGAATCGCTGAATTGTCTGGATGTTCATCCTTCGCTTTCAGCGCTGCACGCAGGGATTCGTTACATGCACGCAGTTCCTTCTTCCAGTTCTGCTCCCAACGGCTGCACTGCTTATCGGTTTTGATAATGTGCTGCGTGCCGTCATCTGGGTCTTCTAATATGTGTAAAAATGCCCTTGGCATTGCTTCTCCTTGTAATAGCAGAAAACGGGACCCGATGGCGGATCCCGTTTCTATGTTACCCTACTGAACCGCCTCTTTCCATCACGGTGCAAAGAACGGCGTGATCTGAGCGTTAGTCCAACCGTAGTTATCTCCACCAGCAGGGAGGCCAGCAATTCCCGTCAGGTTCCACGTGTGGTTCATCATGTTCAAAGGCGTCGTCACCGACAGGTTATCCGGCGTCTCACATGCCGACATGTTGTTCAACACAAGTGCAAGCGCTCCGCTTTCATTCACTGCCGTTGCAGGATAATTTGCAAACGCAGGAGCACTATCATAAGGGCTTCCCGTTCCATAAACACTCGTGCCAATGATGAGAGCGGATGTCATCAAAGTCGTGCCGAGGAATCCTGGGTCAATACCAGCCGCCGCCTGAACGGTAGCCGTTAAGCCTGCAGAACGGGCCCCTGCATTCTGTGCTTTTGGAAAGTTGCTTCCCCACATCCCAAGATCGGGATTATGGTTATTGCTGTAGGACAGCGTAAACCTCTGGCAGATGTCCTGCAGGTCGTTAGGCCCAGATGCAAGAGCGAACACATCGTCAACAAGTGTGTAATCCATGAAGTTGACATTGGCAAAGGAAAGCAGCGTGCTATTCCCATAGCCAACAAATGAAGGTGGTTCTCCGGGGATCCCTGGAACACCAATCGGAACAATATCCGCCCCGCAGTAGCGAGCCCGAAGACTGATATTCTGACCGTTCGTGATCGACAGAACGAACGAATCGGCTTTTGCGAAGTTCAGATGGATCCCACGGACACCGTTCCAGAAATCGATCCCTTTCCCTAAAGGGTTGCCCGCTGCGTACCCGAGCGGAATCGTATTGTTCATTGCCGCCAGGGCACCGGGATACGACGGAACAGAACCCCACGCCGGATCAGGAGCAACCCCTGGTGCGCCTCCCGGTACCGTTCGCTGCAGGAATGGTACAATCAAATCCTGAAGCCGGTAAAGCGGATCGTCCGGAATGATGTACGACACGTCCACGACACACTGCCGGAGACCGACGCACTTATTGAGCGGCCAGTAATTCCCAATGATCGGCGGCACGATCCAGTTCATCGGAACACTGATCTGGGTAGCATTCGGCTGCATTGGGTAAGGACTGCCGCCGATATTGATAATCGACTCGTAAAAGACTGTCGGTTGAATGAACTGTGTAGCCATTTTGGTGTCCTTCCCTGGACGGACTGCTCGGCATCCTTGCCGTAAATCTAATCGTTACGCTGGTGGGTTCAATCGTCGAGCTACTACAGTGAAAACGCCTCCTGTGATTCCGCCAGCAGGTGAAATATTGGAGACGCTGATAAGTTCATCCCCGCCAGTTGTTGGAACAAGAGTGGAGTACCCATCTGCCGTCGGTGTTGCAGTCCACAATTCGCCGGCAACGCCGTTCTGATTGACCCCTGTAACCGTCACAACACCTGAGCCGACTATTCCTACGGTCTTCAACTGCGGATCGACAATAATCGGATTTGGATTGATCACAGATCCGGCTCCGCCAGGAACAGGAGTACCCACAACGAACGCTCCGCCATGGGTGAAGGTTCCCAGATTTGCAACCAAGTCAGGAACCACGATCTTGACAACCAGTGTCCCAACCGTAAGTGATCCTCCGACTCCGATACTCTGCACGGAAACGAGAAGATCGCCCGTCGTTCCGGGGAGGAGCGAATACTCTCCGTTCATCGTTGGTGTGACAGTCCACGTATGCCCCGTCACAGCGTATTGATTTGTCCCTGTGACTGTTACCACGTCGGACCCGGTAAGGTTCGTCACAACGAGGTGTGGAACGCCTCCGGCGTACTTGGTTGTATCGACGGCCGTTCCTGCCGTGAACGTGCTCCCGACAATCTTTGTTGCCACGGTTGTTATGGCAGGCGAGTAAACATTCCCGGCGCTCGGGTAAACACCGAATACATCGTAATGCAATGTTCGGAAGTCGGGAGGAAGAGGCGCCTGGTTCCCTGCTCCACTATGCACGGCGTTCCAGTAGGTGCAGAACGTATCGATATTTGACACGCTATTCCCGGACGCCTTACACATCGCCGCGAGTGCGCCAAGCGCGGAGTTAAACTCAGTCTTGAGGCGAACCGCCGGCGAGAGACTTACTTGCATAGCATCAACAATCGGAGCCGAAATGGATTCAGTTGACCAATCCTCGAACCCCATCACGACGCCAAGAAGATCGACGGCCTTTGCGACCGCGTTAGTAGCGCCGGCACTCTCAGCGTTTGCGGCCGCCGTCACCTTATCAACGTATGTAACAAACTGAAGTGGTGTCAACATTTTGGTGTCCTTCCATGGACGGACTACGCGTCATCCTTGACGTAAATCTTATCCTTCGGAAGCGGTAGCCTGCTCCCCTATAATGTAGTTTAGCATTGTTTGACTCATTCTCCCTGCGTCCTCATCTGTAACCGTCTGCGGACGTGCAGGATAGCCGGGATGATGGACTACAATTCCCCTGCCGAATGCGTTACTGATCGTGAATGGTTTGGCGCCGCCTTGCATATACACGGCTAATGGCGCGCCTTTCTTTGTCTTTAAGTTCGATCCTACACTGACAGTTCCGTTCGCTTCGTCGATCACTTCCACATGCCCGCGTCCATTTTTTGTCGCGTAGGAATCCCTTAGAGCGCCGGTCATAATCAGGACACTGTTCGAGCCGCCAAAGCCGCCGTTCTGTTTCAGCCTCCACGGTATGTTCCCCTTCTTCGTTCGTGCCGGTAATCCCATCCCCGTTTTACGCGCAATCGTCGAAGCCGCATTCGCCGCCCACGCAGGACGGCCGCCTTGTGCGAAGTTCGCCCTGAATGCCTTCCGGAGATCCGCAGCCAGGAGATTGAGCAGAGGCTTCGGCTTCTCCATCCTCTGAATCATCGCTTCGATCTGGGGAGTATCGGTCTCAACAGTAACTTCAATCTCGGCTGTGACCGGTCCGGCGGCTGTCTGGATTGTTAGAGGGATGTTCACGTTATTTGCGCTCCCGTGCTCGGGAATATCTGAGCAACCTTCGCGGACCATGAGACCGTCCCCGCCGCTGGGAACCGTCCGTTTTCGAGCATCATCTGTTCGCCACGGTAAGCCGCCGCGGCCCCTTCGTAACATCTGATCCCGGACGGGAGCGTAAACCAGAGGTTCGATGGCTGGTTAAGGATCCATGCGATCAACTGAGCGATCTGCGTAACCATCCTGATCTCTGTGATCTCGGTATTCGCCTGGTTGTCCACCGCTATCACGGCGGACATGGTGTTCTCTGCAAGGAATGGCGTTCCAATCCAGTTAAGGGACGCCGAAGGCTGCGAGACCACGATAGACGGGAAGGATACGACCTGCGCGGCGAATCCGTATAACACCTGCTTGATCGTCGTGTTCGGGAACGTCCCAGCTATCCCTGCTTGAATGGCCGGAAGGTACATCTTGATCCGGTTCTGAACCCACATCCCGCATTCGTCTAAGAACGTAGCAATGTTCTTCAGCCACACAGGCTTTGCAGTTGATGGGCCGTGCGTATCATTCGCCGTTACGAACCAGAGATAGGTGAATGGAAAAGTAAGCGTATACGGTCCCGATCCTGTGTAAGGTATCGTCTGCGGGTCAATCCCGTCCGGTGTCGCCGACGCGGTAAAGACGAGCGTGCCAGACGGCGCGCCGCTAAGGGTAGCCACGGCTGTCGTCCCATCGGTGTTCGGTGTTAGGGATGTTAGGGAGAGAGGCATCAATGCTTCCAGTTCGCCATCATCGCCTAAAAGTCTCCGGCTGCTGATACTGTAACACAACAGACTGCGGCATCTCAAGTCCCTGGTTGAATGGCCCCGGCTGCCCCAGATCCGTGATTACTGAATACGTTGGGTAGAAGTGGTAGATGATCGAGTAATGCACACCCTCGGCAGGAGCGCCAAAAAGCCACGTGACGCCCGTTAAGTCTGAACTGACAGCATAATCCACCGACGGGTAAAGAGTGCCGTCTACGGCCATTATACCAACAATGTCGAACACCGGGAACACCGTCAGGATGTCAGTCCCTGTGCCACTGCTGGTAATAGTCTCTTTGTATTCTACCCGCCGAACTTCGCCACGGCGATTCCCTTGTGGAATGATCTTGTCCATCATCCCCAAAGGAATTTCGTCTGACATAGACAAACAGGACTGATCGGTCACAATCGTCTGCCCTGTCGGGATGACCACCTTGGTTGTGCTAACTTCTTGAAGTAGAACCCTGCAATCTGAAACGAGCTTCCCGTTCGCGGTCGTGAACTGTTCGACCCACGTCCACCCTCCGTCAACGGTCGGATCCGGTGTCACCTGCTGCCCCGTCATTACATCGTAGTTCGGCGACATCCAGGCCCGCAACCACCGGATCTTCTGTCTTGAAGGATGAGAATAGATCATCGACCGGAACAAGCCTGGTTGGAAGCCAGGCTGTGCTCCGCTCCAATGTTCAGCTATCGGGAAGCTCGTCAACGTAAGTACCTTCTATCAGGCAAGCGTGTAGTGAATGTAGGCGTTTCCAACTACGCCCGTCGCGTCGCCGGATGCTTCGGTCGAGAACGTCACCCACTTAACAGTACCACTGCGTCGAAGATGATGCCCTGAACACGACTGTGCCCCCTGCAGGGATCGTGATCGAAGCGTTTGCTGCATCTGCATTGATGGAAGCACCAGTTGCCGGGAACACAGGAAGGACGTATCCCGCCACGGTATTCACCACAATAACGAGCCGGCCAGCAACGGCTACGGGGAGCTTGACGGCCAGTGTTCCATTCGCCCCGGTCACGAAGTTCAAATCCGCCGTCAGCGCGGTAGCACTGCCCTGCGTGTTAGTTCCTGCTGCTGCTGGAGCCGCCGGGGTGAACAGGAGGGTGTCAATGTTCTTGGTTGCGCCCAAGACAAGACCGGATGATGCAGCAGCAGTACCGGCCGTTACCGAGTGCAGGACGTTGAGTTCTGCAGCGCTCGCCGTGATGTTGTGCAGTTTGGCAAGGTCCCCTTCGACCTCTCCAGCGCTGTGCAGACTGTTGAGTTCTGCGGCCGTTGCCGTAACAAGCGTATCCCCACCGCTTGCACCCAAGTAAAGTGCCTGTGTATGCAGTTCACTCGTGCTTTTGTTGGCGTCCACGACGATGGGCGCTGAGGCGTTTGTCGTCCCGGGAGTGACGGCCGGATATCCGCCAGCCTGATTGATAGCGTCTACGATCTCCTGCGCTACATGCGGGTAGCCAAGAAGCTGCAACGCCCTGTATGCCTGCTTACTAAGTGCCATGGTTCTACCTCCCTCTTGTTGCGGACAAGATTGTCCGACTTATCGGGGTGTCACCCGAATCCCATCACAACTGAACCGCTTTCTTTCGTCAGGGTCTTTCCAAAATCTTTGTAACTCTGCTGCAGTTCTGCCTTGCGCTGTTGGAACCGGGACCATGCCCGTGTCTGGTTAAATCCACCCGGCGCGGAATTCGACACGCTCATGGTTCCAGCGTCGAAGGTCTCTGCGATCTGGCAGAGAACCTTGTAGGTGATGCACTCTTCAAGTGCCCATTCAAGGCTGCTCCACTGCGGATCGGCTTGCCAGGTCGGAGAAAGGCCCGCCACGTAGTCGATTGAGATAATCCCTGGTATCTCGTTACCATTGACCGACACCATGTTCACAACCTGAAGAGCGATACATGCCTGACCGATCATGCCGATCCCGGCAAACGGCAGAACCCAGTACTCACCACTTGCCCAGTCCCAGTGGAGCCATAACTGGCTCATTTGAAAAAAAGGCTGCCCAACATTCCAACACAGACGCGCCCGCTGCACCTGTATGACAGGTTTGTTCTTCAGCGGCATACGCAGATACTTATCGCCCATATCGCCGTAGAAGTCATAAGGCGATTCAATAACGTAAGGTGTCCCCTCCGGCATCGGAGCCCCGAGCGTCAATCCATAAGGCCCTACAGGGGCCTCTGGCAAAGATGGGAGAAGACCCCCGACACCGCCGAAGCTCCCGAATGCTCCCGTCGCCATGACGGGCGTGTAGACGCCATCGGGAAGGCTCGAACACTGCACACAGTTAATGCGGAACCCGGTCTCCTGTTCGAAGCCACGGATTGCCGCCGGGATCACTTTCGTATTGACGTAGTTATCGTCATACCCCACATCGTCGAGGGCCGCGTCAAACCACGCCTTGGCCCCGGAAAGATGCGGCTTGATTTGTGCGAATGTGATCGTTGTGGACATCAAAGACCTCAAAGTAAAAACGGGCGACAGCCTTTAACCGCCGCCGCCCGTGCTGTTAGATGAAGATCAACCCGTAAAGCGGGCGATGTTGCGCACCTCAGTGATCGCATACGGCAGCCACGCGATGGGCGCTGCGAACATGAGGATGACGAACGGATCGAGCAATGCCGCATGAGGCAGCATCCGCTTGATCATTGGAAGGAGTTGCATGTACTCCACCATCTTCACGCCGTTTTTCTTCTCGGCAATGAAGTAGGCGGTCCAGCATCCTGGAATGTCCACGCCGTTGTCGTAGTACCAGGAGTTCCCGGTCGTCGGGTTCCCGGTGCTCGCCAGATAGCTGAACTGGTTGAAGTTCGTCGGCGCTGCGGCGTTATGCACTACGTCGCAGGCATAGATGCGATACCCCTGCGAAGAAGCGCTATAGCCAGTCGGCAGCGTCAAGGAAGTAGGAAGGAACTCCATGGCAACCACATCACCTGCGGTGAGCCAGATTGGAGTTGCATCCCCCAGGGTGTTGATTGTCGCAGAACCATGCGCCCACGGACGCCCTTCCATACCAGCGTAGATCGGCGCTACAGCATAGTAGCGGTCCATGCCAATTGGAAGACGGCAAGCCTGGTTTCCGGCTCCAGACGGGAGAGCGGGAACGGTCACTAACGATGTAGCGTTGTTTGTGCCGTCAGCGTTGTTCAGGAACGAGCCAAGGCCAGGAGAGACAAGGTTACAGCTATTCCACGGGGTTGTGCTGAAATCAACTCCGTTGGCATCCTTGGTAGCGACTGGAAGCCCGTCGCGGCGAGGGCCGTCTGGTGCGAGCGGCATGTTCGGAGAGAGGCCGATGAGGTCCGTAACCATCTTGGTCTCGTACTCACCACCGATGATGTTCCGCTCATGGGAGATGTTGTTGCCGCCGCCGTCCGGGTTTGTCCGGTCCTGCGGGTAGAGAACAGACTGGATGTCAGCCTTGGTAGTGTAATCCACCATAGCGATGTTCGGCCGCATGAAGTTGCCGAGCGCCGCAGCCTGAACTGCACGGAGCGACTCCTTCGTGCAGAAGGTGCCTTCCATGTCAAAACAAGCACCCTGGCGATTCGGGTTCTTGACGGCGTACTGCCGGACCTGCTCTGTAAATCCATCAACAGCGTTGATGTTCACGCGAGAAGAGCCGTTCCGATAGCAGTTCATGTTCGCCTTGAGCACCATAGCCGTCATGGCGTTCAATTCGAGCAGAGGCATCACCTGCGAGATCAGTCCGCCTGCCCTGCCCACTGCCTCGGCGATGAAGCCACTCGTGCGGCCTTCGAACATGTACTTGATGTTCTTGCTGATGCGGACGAACGTGTCGTCCGTGGATGGCAAGTTCCCCTGCCCGTCCCAGCCCAGTTCACCAGTAGATCCGTCGTTCACGGCCCCGAGACCGAGCAGCAGCGTCTGCTCAATCGTCGTGCTTGAAGCATCGCCCTTGGCGATGATCTTCATGAGCGTCGCGTCTTCTTGCGCCGCCGTCGCACGATCAAGTCCGTGGGGAAGGAACTGAGTACGCAACGTCTCGCCACCGGTCGATCCCGCGTCTACGATACCCTCGCCGACAGTCAACGCCTTTGCGACATTCGCTTCCATCACAAAAGCGTTGCTGCGAAATCCTTCGAGCGTCTGAGAACTCAACCCGCTCGATGCCATCCCCCGGAGGATTCCACGGCTGTGGTTCCCCTGCAGAATGCCATCAGTGAATGCTAGAATAGCATCCTGAAGCCCATCATAAAGTCCCATCTGAAATGCCCTCCCTGGCTGTCTTAATCGCCGTCCTTGGCGAAAACTACCCTATAACCGGCAACAGCCGGGATTACAACAATCCTGCTGCCTTCAACTGCCGCTCGATACTTGCAGCCCGCACGGGATCAGGTGCAATCCCTGACTGTGCCTGGCCGTACTCGAGCGATGTTACATCGATGTTCGCACCCTTGGTAACCGCTTCGAATCCGCGAGCAACAAGCGAGATCCCACGGCTCTTCTCGACGTTGACGGACTGTGCCGCTACGTCCTGCAGGACTTCCGTCGTCCCTGTCAGCTTGTCGGCAACCGATGCGCCGGTGTTTCGGTTCGGCGTAGGCGCTGCCGGGCCGCGTGAGATTTGGTCGAAGAGATCGCGTGCCTTGGAGACTTCTTCCTTGCTCTCCTGGACAGCACCCGTAATCGCTTCGAACTTGGAGTCGATCATCGCCTCGAGCTGCGGCAGAAGACCTTCGAGCGCATCGCTGATGCCCTTCTGGATCATCTCCACAACATCGGTGTCGCCGATGGCAACAACCGGCGAACCGTTCGGCACTTCAGTCTCTGCCTGTGCGCTCTTGCTAAGCAATGCGGCCAGGCCCTTCAGAATCTCGTTCTCTTCCATTGGTTTCCTCCCCCGCCCTTGACGGGTCTCGTGTTCTCGCCGCTCTTCGGCGGGAGATTCGCCCCGCTCATGATCTTCGTGATTGGGAACGTCTTCGTTCGGATCGGTTTCGGTAGCCTCTTCAGGCTCGTCCTGATCCTCAAATTCGTGTCCGCAAGTAGGGCACTCGTCCCCATCGCGCTCGTCACCACACTTGGGACAATTCTTCTGCTTCATCATGCTGCTCCTTGCGTTTGAACAAACACCTGCCCGCCGCGCTCGACGAACTGAAGACTGGCGGCCTTTTCAACCTTCTCGGCATCCGGCTTCCGTCTTGGCTTCGCCTTGGTCTTCATTTTGCTAACGTCGAACTTCTTGCTCCGGTCCATTGGAGAAAGGATCTCTTCGTCGCCCTCTTTGCCCTTCACCTCTGCGGCAGGATGAGCGCCGCCGCACTTGGCCGCAACCTTCTTCGCTGTGTGGGTATGCATCTTCGTGCGGAAGTGCTTGCCGTCTTCAGTCGTCACATGGACGTGAGAGGCATTGCCCTGCGGCGTCTCCTCGTTGTCGAAGTGACCTTGGATGAAGCGGATGCCGTTGATCGGGCTGGAGACTTCACCGTCGTTGTTGGGATGGGTCTTGTAGGTGAGCGCGTGCTTACCGCCCGATTCAGGGATCTCCATTGCTCCCTTGCCGACCGGTTCCACACGCTGGGGGAAGGTGTCGATTCCGGCGCCCTTGGTGACGTTCGGATCGGCGGTTAGGTCGAGAGATTTGGATGTGCCGGAGTAGTGATTGCGGATTATGTTGGCCGCATTCCGGAAGCCCATGTGCCTGCCAAAGTGATAACTTGCTTCATGTTGAGATGGACTCTTTTCATTTGATGCCCAACTCTGCTTCGCCGCGTTATCACAATGCGCAGCAGCTCTGCTCCCAAGTCCGAGATGAAGGTTTTTCGCTTCGGACATTGCATGTGAATGACCAAGGAGTGCCGAACCGCTATTGTTACCAGGGATGGTTGGATGTTGACGATCAAATTTCGCTGAGATCGCTACATGGTTCTCCGCGTGATTTTCTGGCAACACTCCACCATGCTGCTCAGAAGTCGGGAACCCCTTCTCCACATTCACATCTGTCTCTTCCACATCCGCCCCCTTGCTTACCCCTGAGTAGTGATGCTCGATTGTTGTTGCGGCCTCGTGCGCCCCAATCGCCCGGCCCATGTGGTACGCTGTGTTCAGAGGCGACATTCCGCCGCGGTTGGACTCTTCGACGTGTTCGCCAATCTTGGACCGGATATGACCCGCCGCGACGGCCCCGTAGTTCTGGTGTGCATCTTTCGCATGGTCGATAGCGTGCTCATATCCCATGCGGGCGTGTTTCTCGCACCCACCGCTATCACTGAACGCGTGCATGGTATCGGAGCGCGGTCGAAGTGCATCCAGTTTGCCGCACACGGCTTTGTGGTCTTCGTCCCAGCTCGCGCCCTTCTGAACGTTCACGGTTGAGAGGTCGGCGGATTTGGCGTATGACGGGCCATAATGCTGTTTAATCGCGCTTGAAGCGTGATCGCAAGCTGTCGATGCGCCGGTGTGAAATGCTCTTTCTGTCGATCTTGGGGCTGCAATGTCTGCAGCCTGTGAATGAATCAATGACATATGCGCCAACGCTGTCGAAGCATGATGTCCGATGGTTTCATGCAATCCAGTCGCCATTGCAATGCCGTGCTCATATCCCTGCTGATGTATTTCGGGATGCAGGGATGGATGCACCTGAGCGCTTGCCATATTACTTAATGCGCTCGTAACGGCCTTGTGATGAGTGGTAAAGGTAACACCCTTCTCCACCTCAGTCGCCGGCTTACCCTCGTGAGCCGCCTCTTCCATCCGCTTCGCGCCGTACTTCTTCCGCCCAATGGCTGCGGCGATGGCGTCTGCCTTGTCCTTGTCCATGCCGTGCTCGGATTGGATCTTCTCGGACAACTCCTTGAAGCCTACATGCTCGGGATGTGGCGTCTCGTCTTCGGATGCATCCTCCGATTCGCCTTTGGCGACGGCATGCTGTGCAAAATAGTTGTAAGTTCCAGCCGCGCCGTGATGGAATCCCTCGTGGAAGTGGTCACCCTTTGCGCTGGCTTCGGATGCTTGCTTTTCATGCACGCCAGCCAGGGATGCAAGCGCCGGGCCACTCATGGTCTTGTGTGCGGAGATTGCGTGTTTGGCCCCTTCATGAGACCCTCGTGTCCAGTCGTCCATGACTGCCCCCTTGGAGACGCTAACAGCATCTCCCGCTTCGCTGGAGATATCCGTATCTCCGTCAACATCTAAGCCTTTAACAACTGGTACCTTTGTTAGGTTCACTGGAGTGAGTGTTTCGTTCTGGTGTTGAATAACCCCTGTTCCCGGAGTAGGAGGGTGAGATGTCACCTCAGCGAAAGGATGCCAACCACCCACGTTCTTAGCTATTGCTTTTGCATGTTCAGGAAGCATAGGAGCACGATAATGGCTTCCGGATGCAGTAATGATGTGATAGGACCGTTTGCCTGGAGCAGGTCTCTCAACAGACCCCTGGATATGACGGATCCCGACAATTGGGCTTGATGTCATATTTGGGCTGGTTGTAGAGGATCCGCTTCTGAACTCAAGCCCGTATTTTCCCGGTGCCTGTGGATGCAGAACCGGCCGTGCTGCATCAAGACTCTGCGGTTTCGTATCTAACCCAACAGCCTTTGAAACTTCCTCTGTTGTTCCATCGCCAAGATCAGTGTTACACTTCTCGCAGTGCATCAAACCTTCTTTGTTCTTGTGCTTACACTTCGGGCATTCACCAAATTCTTGAGTCCTCAGTGCGGCCCCACCGGTTGTGCCTTCGGTGACGATGCCAGCGCCTACGGTAAAGGCTTTATCGGCATTCGCGTCAGTAAGCTCGGTGTTGCACTTTTCGCAATGTGTCGCACCTTCTTTACTCTTGTGCTTGCACTTGGAGCACGCACCGATTGCCTTCATGTCGGCAACGTCGAATGCTTTCTCAATTGGCTCAGGTTCTCCGTCAGACCAGGTATAAAGTTCACCGCTGCTAAGACCGTCCTGGAGCGCTTTGGCAATGGAGACCTGTTGGACAGGCTTCTTCTGCGCAATCAAGACCCCCGCGGGCATTGGGCCGACGAAAAGCCGGCAGTCTGGGTTTTGTGGCATCGGATCGATGCTGGTGAGGTAGATGGCGCTCATGAACAGCTTCTTGCCATCTTTGCGAGCAGCGCCCTGGATGCTGTAGCCACAGGACCCGCCGCGTTTCGCCATAAGGTACGTCTTCTCGGCGAGATCGTTGCCTTTGAGGAGGATCGATTCCATGCACCGTTTGCCGTCAATCAGGGCAATACGGCGGCCATCGGCAATCAGCAGAGATGGATCGGGCTTGCCGGTACGCAGGGACTTGATATAGCCGTGTGCGTAATCGACCTTCGCCCCGTAATCCATATACTTCTTGAGGTTATCGTCGAGCCCTTCATCCTGCACCGACTCGCCCTCAAGATCCGGGCGCGGTGTAGTCAAAGGTCCCCATACGACAAGCTCATTTGGAAGTTCAGTGGACATCCATGTCCCCAAAAAATGCTCAAGAATCAAAAAAAGCCCTACCCGCAGGAACTTGTCCAACGCGGTCGGGCTTCGGGGGTGTGCTGAACACCGTACTGAACTGCCAGCTATTCGATTGTTAGGAGGCGGCTATTTGCCGAAAACCGCATCCGTATAACGCACAAGAGAGTCGGACCTGAGGAG
>QGNH01000764.1_pt2 | contig 13301 bp, 14 predicted proteins | sample 1735481 | NCBI WGS metagenome assembly QGNH01 (sample SAMN09239004, study PRJNA386568) | Viral metagenome, whole genome shotgun sequencing project. | reverse complement strand
CTGCCGGTGATCGCGTAGGTGCCGACTGCGAAGTCCAACACGCGGTTGCGGAGAAGCGCCGCCGCGTCACCCGTGATCGTGTACGCGCCCGGAGTCAGCCCGAGCATATCGGCGAAGGCCAACGGCGATCCGGTGATCGCGTAAGTGCCGACCGCGAAGTCAAGGACGTGGTGATAGAGAAGGGCGGCGGCGTCACCCGTGATCGCGTAGGTGCCGACCGCCATGTCGAGAACGCCTTCGAGCAATGCCGCGCTGCCGGTGATCGCGTAGGTGCCGACCGCGAAATCCAACACACGCTTGCGGAGAAGTGCCGCAGCGTCACCCGTGATCGTGTACGCGCCCGGTGTGAACCCGAGCATATCGGCGAAGGCCAACGGCGATCCGGTGATCGCGTAAGTGCCGACCGCGAAGTCAAGGACGTGATGATAAAGAAGCGCGGCGGCGTCACCCGTGATCGCGTAGGTGCCGACCGCCATGTCGAGTACAAGGTTCCCTGCACTGATGGTGAGCAACGCCGCGTCACCATTCATCGAGTAGGACCCGACTGCGAAGTCGAGCACATGCTGCACAAGAAGTGAGACGTAGCCTTCCTGTTGCGTTGCTGTTCCCGCGCTGGTAGCGCCGGTAAAGGTGGGTGGGTTAGTTCCCCACAAATTCACAAACCCGCCGGTGGCATTAGTAATAGGCCACAGGCCGTTCGCTTCCGGCTCCGCAGTTACGCCGCTCACCAACAAATCTTCGCTATAGTTGATCGTGCCCGAGATAGTCGAGAGTTCTATTTCAATTCCCTCGTTGGGGCCGTCGCCAAAGAACCCGGATAGGTAAATGACGTTCGCCGAGTAAGTTATGGGGTTTATCGAGAAGGACCCGGGCGCGCAGTCAAGCACGCGGTTGTAGTGAAGCGCGGCGGCGGTGCCAGTGATCGCGTAGGACCCGACTGCGAAGTCGAGTACGAGGTTCGTCGCCCCCGGGTCAGGGTAATCCTCATCGAACCAATCTATGAGAAACTTAGAGTTGGGATCGAAAAATGCGTTTACGTCTACGTCGTAATCGCGCATGTAGCTCCCGGGAGGTACATTGGGGGCTATGGCGTCGGCGTACATTAAGAACCCGAAGTTCGCGTTCGCGGCCCCGAAGGCGACAGTTATTGAAGATTGTGGTGACGCCACCACTTTATACTCGCCATCGGGACCAGACCCTCCAACTTCGGAGAACCCCGCACCGTATCCCACCGCACTTTGGTCCCCGCTATTGAAGGCCACCAACATCGTATTCGAGTTGGTCGTCGAGACGCCACTCACCGATGGGATCACGCCTGCCGTCTGCGTCGTTCCTATCGCCGGTAGCGAAGGGTTGGCGTCCCACGGCGCTGCCGCGTAGGCCCCCTCCACTCCAAAGACTAAAGCTTTAGCACTGTTGGACGAGAGAGCCGCGCTTAATGTAATAGTGATCGTCTGTGAGCTTATGGTTGTCGGGGCAATCGCATACCAAATTTCCAAAGTCTCAGAAACGTACCTCGTACCGTTGAGGCCCAAGTCTACGGAGCCAGACGCGGCCCGCTTTTGCCATGTCAGACCCCCACCTGAAATGGACGAGACAGACGGCATTGTTGCATAGCTTCCGCTATTATCATCATTATAGCATGAGACTACGAGCACAATGAGTTCATTGGCGACGGCCGTTGAAACTGACGCCGTGAATGAAGCACTGCCCGAAATACCGGCAACAGTTTGCGGAGGGTTTGTAGTATCGAGAACAGGTGCGGGCGTTGCTTGGATCGCATCAACGTAGCCAATCCAATCGGTCGAGTCGATGCCGCTGAAAAGATTGAATGTTTGATTGATAATCGGAGACGATAAGTTCTGATACTCCGAACCTATACCTAAATAATCTATGGCGGGAGCGTTGGGGAGAAGGGTGAAACTGGCGTCGGGGGTCGAATAGCTATACGGTGTGGAAGTCCCCGCCTCAGAATTGCCTACGAGTGCCGCGATCAACAATGTGTTGGAGGCAGTCGTCGAGACGCCGGTTACATTTCGAGTTGTGACCAAGCCACTCTCTGCGGCAGACGCGACGGCAGGCAGTGAAGCGTTGACATCGAACGGCGCTGTCGGGCTCGCGCCTTCGATGCTGAATATAACCATGGAGGCGTAGGTCGTGGTCGCGTCATTAACAGCGACCGTGACCGATGTGGCTGCCGTGGTCGCGAGACCCCACCACACTTCTTGAACCATCGGAAGGCCGTCGTTACACGTCACCACCGTGCGCTTGCGTAGCGTCCACGATCCGGTAACGCCGCCGCCGGTGATCCCGGAGACGCCGACAGCCGACGCAGCTAGGCTCGTGAAGAAGCCCGCGACGACGACAACAATATCGTCGGGTGCGATGGTGAGGGAGAGAGCCCCGGCCTGCGTGCCGTTAAACGCCCCGGACCACGGTGATTGGGCCACCGATGATCGTACTGAAAGTGTCATGGCGGAAACGCCCTCCGCCCGTTAAATTTCGATTAGCGTGAGCACTGGATTGTAAATGGTCATAACAGCGGCTCCCGTGAGCCCTTCAAGTTGAAGGTCAACCCAATACTCCGTTCCGATGGTGAGCCCGGTAATGAGGGATTGCAATGCAATCGGGTTACGTGCATCGGCGGCCGTCGTCCATACGATAGCATTCGAGTATTCTATCGGCTTGCCGACAACCGTCCGCGCCGCCGCCGCCGCCGCCGCCGGGAGCACCGACCCGGCCGCCCATGAGAACTGCGCAAGGACGCCTTCGTCGATGGTGGTCGCGTTCGGCGTTCCGAAACCGCAAAACATTGCAAGAATGGTGCCCGACCGCTGCGGTGTGATAAGGACCCCCGTGCCCGCCATGGTGTAAAGGGTAGTCGAAGTCGGAACAATAGACGCTACGGAGGAGTTTTGCCCGGATGCGCCAGCGCCGAGTTGCTGCAAATACTTGGCACCGTTTGCGCTGTAGTGGTTCCAGCCGTCGCCCTCGTCGTAGTGGATGCTTTCGCCGACGAGGAGCGTGGCCTGATAGACGTTTACCGCTGTCGTGCCATCGGTATGGTTCACTGTGACCGTGTTCGGCGCGGTCCCCCCATTGAAGATCGAGGCTGACTTGATGTTCCGCTGCACGCCCGACGTACCGTTTTGCGCGACGATGGTCGTCTTGGTCGTGTTGGCGATGGCTGTGTTTTGCGTGCCGGGCGTGATCGTACCCGCGTTGTTGTCCGCGTAGGACGCCGAGCACTGCATGGAAATAGTGCCGCCAGCCCCAACAGTAACCGCGAGAGCGGCCGTGCCGCTCGCTTCGACTAGCAGAAGCATAACGCGCCCTCCCGGTTAAACGAGAGTGAACAGCGTTCCGTTTGGGTTCGCCGAGTTGGGTTCGCAAGTGAACGACTCGCCGCTGGCGAGCGTCTGAGCGGAGCCGTAACTGAACCAACAGATGAGAGGCTTGTCGGTCGGGGTCGTGTCGTAGAAAATGGCGTACTCAAACGGGCCCAACGCGCCAGTCGCCGTGAAGGTCACGTCGGCGGCTGTGATCGTTTCGGTGCCGGATGCGTTCGCGGCCGAGACGGCGCTCGCGCTGCCCCCCGTCGTGTAACCGTTGCCGTTCGCAAGCTCGGTGCCCGAAACGTCGGAATACTTCGTGTTCGTCACCACCGGCAACGTGTTGGTCAGCATGACGTTGAAGGTGTCGGTCAGGAACTTGATGACCTGCCCGGAGACGTTCCCGACAAGGTAGTCCGTGAACTTGTTGAACTTGTTATAGGTTGCCATGGCGGATCATTCCTCTAAAAGGGGTCCAGCCGGGTCATTAACCATATTTCGGGGTCGAGCGCAAGCGGGGTCTTAGCCCTGCTTCCCCCGCACAATCGCTAGGATCGCCGCGCGACCCAAATGCCCCATCCTGTGCCGAGTGTATTCCGTCACGCCGTCGATCCCGTTCATGCCCGCGGACCCCACGACTTTCCGAGCAATTTCGTCACTTTTGTGGCCCTCCGTAAGCCCGACCCGGATCGCAGTATCAATGTTCCGCGCGTCCTCTCGCGCAAACTCTTGCGCCCAAGCGGCGAGGGAGCGGTCGAGTATCGGCTTGTCGCCGACCCGGGACTGGACTAGACGGAAGGCGGTTTTGATAGCTTCTTCGCGGATAGGCTTGATCTTTTGCATGAGCCGACGAGCCGCAGCATCGAGCATGGCGAAAGACATCGAGCCGCCCGCGATGTCCACAAGCTCACGCTCGATTAGATCGCGGACTAGGACTTCGGAAGCATCGAGAACCATGACCGCCTTCGACCACGCGAGTAAATGATCGCGATCAGTAGGCTCGGCGTCTGCTAACTTTGGCGAGTCAGGCCGAAACGTGGCGTCGTGACCGGCGATGGTCCACCGAAATTGCTCGGGCAGTTCCGCTTCGTGCTCCGGCGTCCATGGATCGGGCTCGCCTTGCGGATAGCAGCCAGCGATGTAGGACTCCCGGCTGAGCTTAAGGCCGCGTTCCCTGCAATATGTGACGAGCGGGCTTTCGTAGGTCATAACAACTTCCCTTGCTTTTCTTTCTTGAGCGAAGCGGTCAATGCTTCATGCAGCGGAACACGGGTTTCAGCAATCTTAGCTAGTTGCACGGCACGAGCATCGCTCTGAGCTTTCACATCCTCATTCGCCAATTTCCAAACCTTCTCCTGCGCCTCGGACTGAGATATTTTGCTGTCGTGATAATCTTTCCAAATTCCTTCAATGGCGGCGTTGGCGTTGTCCGATGTTTCGCCGAACAGGTTACGCGCCACATTCCAGGTCGCGGCCTGCACCATTTGGGCGTCCGAAACTCCTAGATGTTTCGCCGCCGTTCGAGTTGCGTCCGCGTAAAATCCATAGGTGCCTTTCGAGTTGACTGTATTGGCGGCGGCCCCCATACCCAACGCTTTTTTGTTGTTTCCGAAGTTCTGGTTAACCGCTGCCGCAACATCTCCCCGCATAAGTGACGCCCGAACTTGGTGCGTGTCAACGGTAACGTCTTGGTTTGGTGAATGAGGGTCTAAGATGTTATTGAAAAATGACCGTACTTTGTGAGCGTCGCTGAGATAGTCGCTGATTTCACGGGGGTCTCCTTTTGACCCTAACAGGCGAACCGAGTCCGCTATCCCATCCGTCGTTTGCCACACTAGAGGCGTCGTCTTACCTTCGGGGAATTCGGCGTTCGGCATATTCCGCGCAATCGGACCCTCGCTGCCGTCCGGTAAAAACGTGTGATAGCTCCGGTCGCGGTACGTCGGGTCGGGGGTGCCTTTTGTGGGGACCATATCCTTTCCGTCGAAATGTACGAGTTGACCGTTCTCTATGTGGGGTACTAGCGCCCGCGACTCGTCGTAGGTTCTAATCCACACCCCTTGTAGCAGCGGACTGTCCTTTAGCTGCCCGAGAGTTTTACCCGCAATATCGTCCCGATACGATTTGAACAATGCTTCCTTTTCCACACGCGCGTCGCCCTCAAGTGGTTTGCCACCTTTGCCCGGCTTCCCGGCATCCCACGTCAAGGGGGACTGCTGCGCCATGGCCGCGTCGAACTTATAATCCTGCTTCGTGGAGTAAATGCCTACGAGTCGTTTTGTCATTTCAACATTCTGGTCCCAATCCTTTTGTGGCGACAGCCGAGCCAAGACACCCGCCACACTGACAAAATTTTGATTGTTCGTTGTTGCCAGTTGGCCCGCAATGTTGTGCGCGCTCTGATACCAAATTTGACCTTCATGTTGAAGTTCGGGGCTTGCGTGATTGTAGAGAAATTCGATATTGGTCGCCAAGTTCTTTTCAACGGCGGCGGCCCGCTCCATCAGCGATCCTTTCAATTCATCCGGGCGGAAATTAGGAAACTCCTTCGCATTGTTGAATAGGTTGAGGTTGTGCTCAAGCGGCGTGAGGCCATCTTTTCCTTTCTTGATTTCTTGCGCCATCAAGGCGACGCTTGGTTGTCGATAATTTTCGTTGGTGGCTTTGACTGCATTCGACTGTGCGGTAGCTATTTGAGACTCATGGCCGCCCGCGCTCCCCGCGAGAGCAGGCCAGCGGCCGCGCCCGTCTGTAGGGCCGCCCGTTGTGAAGGAATTGATGTACTTTTCAGTCTCGGGGTGATGGTCGTCGCCGTAGAGTGGCTTCACACTCTTGTCAGGGTCAAACACTATGTAGCTGGTCGGGTTCGTCGCAGTCGCATTCTCCATCGGAGACGTGTTGACGTACTTGATGCCCGCGTATCCTTGGTCCATCCACGACTGCTTTGCCGTCGTGACGAGGGCCGCTCGATCCGCGTCGTTGTACGGTCGGCCGCCGTAGTTGGCGAGGAAGTGATCCAAAGTTTGATCCTCGCCCTCCTTACCGATGTGGTCAGCGCCGGGCAACCCGGCCGTCTTTCCCGCGATAAGACCGGCCGCCAACTGTGACGCTTGATCGGCGGGGAGAGCGCGAGATTGCTCAATGTAGCGCGCGAGTATCGCCGGGTCTTTCGTGAATGCTTCCTTTGCGGCCATTTGGGCGATAGCGTTTTGATCCGTCAACCGGGATGACCACTCAGGCATTGCCGGGTCTTTCGATCCATCCGGCAACTTGGCTCGATCATAGAGTGGTTGATCGGCGGCGAGGAACTTCGCATCCGGCGGTAACACGACCGGAATAATACGGCCGCCTTCTTTCGCGCCGACATCGCGACCGTTGACGCGATCAAGGGTAAAGCTGTTAGCAATCTCCGGGTCCTTGGCGAAGTGCGGCCCGAGCGCGCGATCCAACATGAACTCGGTCGGATCGCCCGGCTGGAACTTGTCGAATGCTTTTGTGGTGCCGTGGAAGGCGATGTTCCGCGTCTCGCCGGGAACGCCGCCGCCGCCCGCCGTCCATCGTCCATGATAGTCGCGGGCTTCGTTATCGGTAGTCATGGCTTACTTCCCGGCCGACGCGCCCTTACCGCCGACTTTTACTTTTAGGGGCTTAGGCGAGCCACGCGTATGTGGCGTGACGGGGACCGGCGAACCCCCGCCCGTGGGAGTGGGCGGAACGTCGGTCGGATCGACCGGATCGACGCCGGTGCCGCTGCCTCCGGTATCGAGGTACGAGTCGTCATCGCCTCCATCGTCCGGTATAGGGCCGTGAACCATCATGCCGACGAGGCTCTCGCTCTCTTGCTCGATCTGATCGCTCTCGCCGTCGTAGGTCATGTCGGTCATGTCGTTGAGCACCATCATGCGGTGCAGAGACTTAAGCGACAGCGGCAGGCCCAACTGCTTAGCCTGCATGAACGCGAGGAGCGAAGCGCCCGCGACGTTAGCGTCGGCGAAGTCAGTCTGCGGAGCAACGGAAACTTCTGCCGGGTCCTCGCCGACCCACTGCGCGGCGAACTTGAGGCATTGCTCAAGCGCCGCGCCAGCGGCGACAGCGATTTGCTGAATGGTCGTGGTACGCGCGGCGACGCGGATGCGCAGGGCTTCCCCCGAAGCGCCGCGTGCGCTGCCGACATCCATGAATTGCACGCCGAAGCTGGCGGCCTTCTCGTCGTCGTTCTTGATCGCCTGCCGCATCTCACCGAGACCGGCGGAACTGACGCCGATGTACTTCGCGTCGCCACCGATGCGTAGGTCGATGACGCCCTTGTTGCCGACGCGAAGCTGTTGGTTCTCGTCAACGTCCGACACGTTGCCGCCGATGATGATAAGGGTTTGCTGACCCTGATAGTGGAGGGTCGAGCGGTAGTCGGCCTCGCCGCGATAGATCGAAAGCGCAAGGTTGCTCAGGCCGAGCAACGGCGACTCGTCCGGCTCGGGCACAAGATCGTTTGCGCCAACGAACACGAATGGAATTTCAGGCATCGACCGACCCGCGATGGACGGCATAACGAAATCGCCCGGGATAGGCATCGACATATCGTTGACCTTTACGCATACCTGATACGGCGCGTCGAGCGGCGGGCGTACCCATCCGCTCTCCAAACTATCGGGAGTGCCTCGCGTCAGGATGCGGTGCTTGCGCTCCGTGACCCACGTAAAGCCTTCACGCTGGAAACCCGACTCGTCGATCACGACAAGATCGAGGATGTTGCGGCCCTCGTCGCGACGACCGGCGTCCCAATTGATGATCCGCTCGGGATCGTAGAATGCGATGTACGGCATCGCCTGATATGGATCGACGCCTGTAGGCGCATCGACCAGCAATCCGCAACGGCCCTTCGTCAACTGCGCCTCGTTGATGCGGCGCAAAAGCATCTGCAAGCCTTCGCCTTGGATGGTCGCCTTGTCCATCATCGGCGCGAGCCGATCCGGTAGTTGGATGACGGCGGGCTTCATGTGCATGATGCCGAGCATGGCCTTCACGGCGTCGCGCACGCAGTCGTGGAAATAGGCCCGGGTCAAATATGCTTCATAGTCGCGCCAGCCGGGCGATGTCGGCGTGACCATGCCGTCTTGGATCATGGCTTCGCTCGGCGGGAGATAGTCGAGACGCTTGCGCTTGACGGCGCGTTCACCCTTGTAGCAATCATCCATCTGTATCCATTCCCCTACTTTTTGAACGTACTCGGGGTGTTTGTCATCCAAGGCCATGTTATCCTCCCATCCATTTTGAGAGTGCGGCAATTTCTTGCGGTGTCGCGTTGCTCTTTAGTTGGTTTGCGCGCCAGCTAACGATGAAAACATTTCCGCGCACGTAGCCTTTTGAATTATCTTTTCGGTCGAGTGACGCGAACGCGTCGCGATCACGGCGACGGGGGTGAGCACCTATAGTCGCTCCGTAAATCAATTTCAAACCTAAAACCGGACAATCAGTAGGCAGCGTCAAAAAATCTGATGGCTCAAGATCAAACTCAAGACCGCGTTCTTCCGCTCGCCTCATAGCGTTCCGCAAAAGCCGCACGATAGGACTTTGATTAGCATACCAACGACGCTGTTCCTTCGCGCTCACTTGACTGCCAAAACGAGGATTGGCGAGCCGGTAGCCCGCAGCATAATCTTTGACTTCTTGCGGGTTCCGAGCGCGCCAACGCGCACTGCGCTGTTGCGGAGTAAACCGAACAACGCCTTTTTGGCGTCCAGCACGAGCGTCGGGTATTATTTGCAATTCCATGGCGTCTCTCCGGTCGGCGGGGGACCCCCGTTTACCCTATTCCAGTCTGCGGGGCAAGCTGCCTTATCTCTACCTGCGGAAATCGGTCGTCGTACCCGAACGCATCGTGCCCGGATCGTACCGCAGCATATACCGCATTTCGTCGCCGATGTGGTCCTCAGACTCGGTGTCCACGTCGTCGAGATGCGCCACCCGACCGCCGCCTCCGTCGTCACGGGGGAGCACCGGGACTGTTCGCAGCCAATGGGGGCACCGCGATCCAACAATGAAAAGAGCCTTCTCCTCGCGGATACCGCCGGGCTCGCGCTTGGTCGCCTTGAGCCGCTTGCGGGATTGCTCCCACCCCTGTTCGCGGGAGCCGGGGCGCTTGTCGGCCCGCTCCCAAATAATGCCGCGCCAGCGGTGGCCGTTGATGATGCATGGCGTCTCAAAGTCACTGGCGACTGACGGTCTGCCATCTTCTTCGGCAAAAATATGCGTGTCGGCCGGGCCGCGTCGAACTCGGGACTTGCCCGAGTTCGCGTCACGCCAGCCCCGAGCAATCTCGTACTCGATTAGTTCTTTACAGATAGACGGAATGGTTTGACGCCGTCCGGTGTTTTGATCCGAGGAGTTTTTCAGGTTACCGTAAAGCTCACCGCAGCGGAATAGATCGCCCCGTAGCGTGGACAACACGGACCCATCCTCGAACGTCAGGTCCTCGCCGTTGCTTTCCGCGTACCATCCGCAAGACCACGGCTTCGTTGAACCATGGTCGTAGGCGCGATAGATGCGCCAAGCTCCCGGGACTACGAAATCTTTGACCACAATGTACTCGCGATGCGTGGCCCAAATGTCATCGAACATGCCGCCAGCGGTGATGTCCCATCGCCCGTAGAGCCAAGAGTCAAGCTCGGCTTGATTGCGCGCCGATGATTTTAGTTGGTTGATATATTGAGGCTGCACGCGCATGAGGATTATGTTCTCGCGCAGCGATCCGTGATACGCGCGACGCGTCGGCTCCGGGATGCCATCCTCGTCAGTCGTTCCCTCAACGAGCGGCCCGCAGACTTTCCAGATGTCCCGGAGACACGGGTCCTTCGCATTCGGGTCCTCCCCGATCTTGACCGGCCAGTTGACCAAATTATAACGGGCCTGCACCCAATTGTGCCCCTTGCCGTAGGAGTTGGTGGTCGAGCGGATACGCTTCGGAATGTCTTTCAACGAGGAGCGGACGACCGCTTGCATTCGCTTGAACGCGGCGGGGTCGGGCCACAGCGTCAATTCTTCCCACCCGAGCCACGTATAGTTCGTTCCAAGGTGCGCGTCCGTTTCATTGACAGTCGGGATAGCGCGGAAAGACAGAAGCTCGCCCGTGGGCCATTGCCAAACATTTTTAATCTCGTTGAAGAACGCCTCGGGCCACATGCGCTTAATCCATTTCTTGCTCATGTTCTTGATGTCGTCGAGTTCTGGATACGTGCGCCGAATAAGCATCCCCCTCCACTCAGCGCCGTAACCCTTCCCGACTTCCTGACAGAAGTCCATGAGGAGCGTGAGCGTTTTACCCGGGCCGCGAGTCCCTTCGTACAGCGCCTCGAATTCAGGCGCGCCGAGGAAGTATTGCTGCGACCATGGAAGCGGTGCCCAAATCACGCGCTTCTCGTTGCCGTAATCATCAAGGACAATCGGGAAATACTCGTTTCCGATTTTCTCGAATGCCTTGATGATCGCACGGGGGCCTTCCGGCAAACCGTCATCGTCCGGGGGGAGGGTCATTTTACTTCGTCCTTAACTTCACGAAATTCAACATCCATTGGGGCGGTGAGAGCTTCTTGCTCCCCCTCCTCAACTTCCTTGGGCTTTGCCCGCACGCCGACGACCATCACGCCGCCGCGCACGTTCACATCCACGTCAGTTTTCTGACCCCAACGCTCTTTACGGAAAGCGCGCAGCACAGCGAGCATGAGTTCGGGGTCTTGATGATGAATGCTCTCGGGGATTGGTCTGTTATTTTCGTCACAGAGGTAGGCGTCGGGGCCAGTGAGCCCCAAGTTTGCAAGCGAGGGGTCAATACGATAGATCACGCGACCTTTGTCGTGGAGTTGTTCCTCGTAACCCTTTAGGGCGCGCCACTTTAATTCATCCTCCGTTTCTTGAATGCCGTAATCGATAGTGTCGGCGTAGTGTTCATGAAATCGTTTGGTCTCCTCGCCGTAGGTTAAGTCATAGCCATCACCGGGCTTGCCATCCTTGCTTCTTTGGAGGTAATAGCGGAGCGCGCCCTTGCTAAAGCCAGCCATCTCGGCGGCACGATTGACCTTCGTAATTTTCATTAGCTGGTCGAGGAATTTTATAAGGCGCTCTGGCGAGCGTCCCTTGGCGACCGAGCCAGCAGTGATGCGACCGCCATCTGCCAGCGGCCGTCGTCCCGGGCCAATGCGACGTACTTCTTGTCCCATGACAAGCACTCCCGTTTTTCAGACCGCCGGACCATTCCTAGCGGGCGCGGCCATCCGCGCTTTTTACAAAAACCTCCCGAGGCTCATGCCTCGCGGATAAACCGTTCGATTTCTTCTAAGGTCTCACGAACCCGATGCCGCTCTCCGCGAATTCCTACTTCGACATTTTCCGAGTACAATTGATCCTCATGGATGTTGAACGCTATCGCGCGGCCATCCAAGGTATGCAAAAAGATGACCGGCGCTCCGCGCATATTCTGCCTCGTATGTTAGTCGTTTGCCATCCCGTGAACCGGATTGCCTCGTATGTTAGTCATTTGCCATCCCGTGAACCGGATTGCCTTGTTTCTGAGTCATTGCCGTCGTGCATGTTCCGATTGACGGCTGGTTCGCGTGCCTTGCAACGACCGGCCGGGCCGGTGCGACGCCCGCGCCTTGCGCCGCTGGCGCGGGGTCTTGACCCGGCATTGCCGGAGGCGGTCCCGAGCCGGGAAGGCCCGAGCCGCCCGGCGGACCCTTGCTTGTTGCCATAGCCGGGGCTCCCGCCGTGGTGCCCATCGCGCCCACTTCGGCGAGCGTCATGGATGACGGCCGCTGTTGAACGAGTGCGGGCGGGGCCCCGGGTGCGGGACCTTGCGGTCCCGGCGGGGGCGGCGGCGGAGGGGTGCGGTTCATGTTCGGCGGAAACATTTTCATTTACCTCATCGGCTGCGATTTCGGGTGACCTTGCCCGAGTACCAGCGCAGCATGTTCATCCGAAATTTGCTGGATGTATGACTCCTTGGCACGTCGCTTTTTCTTCGTTGAGACAGCATTCGACCCGAAGGTGCCCTTCGGCACGATCACATCGGCGACCGTAGTTGACGGTCCTGCGGGACCGGCGCTTGATGGGCCATCCATTTGGCTTAAGTCCTCTAAATGTTGCCTTGAGCTACCGTTAAGCGCCTTAAGGTGCTCTCAAGAGCACATGGGTTGTCCGTTAAGTGTTCCGACTTGACCGCTTGTCCATGCCGAAACTGAGCGGATACGACTCGGACGAAACATCTCGCGTCTGCGGAGCGTCGAACGCGGGCTGCTTATGATCGCCCTTCGCGGTCGCGTCCTTCAAATCGACGACCGGGAAAAGCTCGACAGCCAGCGCGCTGCGCGTCGGATTTTTTAGGTCCGTGTCCGAGCTTGGGCCCATGTAGCCGTTTTGCCCGTATCCGGTTTTCGTATTGTCCGCAGGCTTCTTCCCTGCATCCGATGCGAACGTCGGGTCTTTTGATCCTACAACATCCTGTGCCATGTTTAGCCTCCATACCCTTCGCGGACATACGCGATGATCGGTTTGCGCCAGCGCAGCAAAAGCGCGCCGGTTAGAAAAGCTGTCCACACTACGAACACTCCGGTCATAGCCGCCATCCCCCTGAGTAGGCGTAACTGAATGCCGCCAAAGCCAGTATGCCTACCACGACCAAGAAAACTCCCCACGACGATGACTTACTCGTCTTGGGCAAATCGTGAAGCCCCTCGAACGGCGGCTGAGCGAGTTTCTTCTTTCGCGGTTTTCGCTTTAGCGGTTTTGTCATGGCCGGTAGCCCCCTCGCGGTTGATTTTCAATCTCTGGCGATTGGCCGCGCGACCGGCCATCGGGTGCCAATGGATGACCGCCCGTCTCACTAGGCGAGAAGGTCTGACCATCCGGCGCGTCGTAGTTGGCGTCACGCGCCGTCCGAAACTGTCCCGGAGCAAGTCCCGGGTGAACTGGTACGTC
>QGNH01001897.1_pt1 | contig 13313 bp, 20 predicted proteins | sample 1735481 | NCBI WGS metagenome assembly QGNH01 (sample SAMN09239004, study PRJNA386568) | Viral metagenome, whole genome shotgun sequencing project. | reverse complement strand
GGATCTGACTATTGATATCCGTCCTGTTCCGATCCGTCCCGCCCATGTCGGCCCATGTGTCCGGCATGAACTGAAAGATCCCGAAAGCTGGTGATCCCTTGGCGTTTTGGGTGGCCGGGTTCGTTACACTGCCCTCCGCGCTCCAGATCGTGAGGGCCGTACCTGGGTCGACTCCCTGCCGCGCGGCCTCCCCTGCTATCGCCTGCGCCATTGCCCCGCCTGTGACTTTCCCGTAAGCCGCCTGAGCCTGGCCCAATTCCTGAACCGGCTTGATAACCCTTTCGAGTTCTGCTTGCATGGGACCTGAGAGCTTGCTGTTATACTGGTTATAGAGAGCGATCCCAGCCTGAGGATCAGAGGTCAGTTGCCTTTCAATCGCGCCTTTGTACATCCGATCGATGTAATGCTGCGCCCTCATGTTTATCGCAACGGCTGATTGTCCCGCTCCGGTCGGGCCATAAAGACCCGGTGAGCCATCAGGGTTCCAACCCCCAGCGCCGTAAGCTGAGGTTTCAACACGAATATTTTTTTCGTTTTGCTGTAGCCGCTTGGGGTCATTATAGCCATCGACGCCATCTTGCACGAACGAACCGAGCAGATTATTGCTCGTCTCAAGGTCCCACGCCTGAAGCTGTTGTGAGGCATGTCGCGTCATGCCGTCCAACTCACGCTCGATCCGCTGCCGTGAAATGCTGTCAAACGCTTTTTGCTGCATCTGGTTTGAAAGCTGCTCGCGCACCTGCTTGCGCAAATCCTGCATTTGCTCTTGAAAGGCGGGAAATTGCGCCGCGACATCCTTCCCGCGAAGTTGATAGAATTTGCCGTATAAGTCGCGGAATTGCGGCGAGAACTGATTTGCATAAACATCGTTTACGCTGGCTTCGTTGATCATTTGCTGCTGGACGTCCGCATGCCGCTCAAGCATGTTCCCCGCCTGCTCGAGCGTCTGCCCCACCTGGCCGCCGAAGGCATCGGGAGTTGCGCGATCTATGGTATTGTAGATCATCTGGCCTTGCGGCATCACCGATGGAACGAATGGGTCTCCTGGAACTGTAGGCATATGTCTTCCTTCATTTTATCTTATCCATAAACTGATTCAGGGCCTGCCACTATGGGATTTCCAGGCGTATTTCCAAGATTAAATCCCGGGACGCCCATATAATTATATTGCAGCCACTTGTTACTCACACTGGAGGCGCCCCCAAGAATCGAATTTCCGACATCCCAGTTGACCTGACTTGAATACATGCTCGCCTGGGCTCCGTATTGCGCCCCCTGATACTGGAGGTTTCGCGCCTGAAGGTTAGAGTTGGATCTGATCGTCTCAGCGTCCAACTCCCCGGTTTCTACTGCAGATGACCGAACGGAAAGGGCCGATCCTTCATTCGGGTTAACGCCGGAGGCCGCCTGGCTCGCCACGATCCCGCCCATCATTTCCCCGGTCTGGATGCGCTTGGCTTGCTCCTGCGCCTGCCCCTGCTGGAGCGCAATCGAGGCGTTCTGGTTCGCCACGGTTTGATTGTTCCGGGCGACCTGGGCGTTATAATTCGCGCTTTCCATCGAACTGTACGCGGTCATGGCCGCCCCGGCAACGCTGCTGATGATCCCGATGATCGCTAAAGGCGCCGCTGCAATACCCATATCATTGTTTCCTCATCTCAAACCTGAAAAAATCCATCCCCCACATCCCATATGGGACTGGGTTATCCTCTATCCTAAACCCCAGCCACTTCAGCCACCTGATCGCCCTCTCATGTCTCGCATCGACATAGTTCACGAGCACCGGAAACATGCCCAGCATCTGTGGGACGTACTTTCTATTGAACCTCAAAAATGTGATCGGACACTCCCTGATTGTGTCCGTTCCAAGCAGCCAGGGCGATCCGATCCCGGCCAGTATATCAATCGGCGTGACTCCCCACATCACAACCGGCTTGTCATCGACCAGCCCCGTCCACGCAGCCACAGATTTTGCCAGGCTGTCTTTGAGCGCCCGGTACGGCCCCATCCCGCACGCGGCCGCAACCTCGTCGCGGTCGGCATAGCTCATGTTATTTGCCAGCCAGAAAATATGATCGGTATGCGCAGGGACTACAATTCGGGCCATGTTTTTCCTCAGTCCTCAGTCCTCAGTCCTCAGTCCTGCGAAGTTCCCGCCCTGGAACATGCGCCGACAGAGGCCCAAGCGGCCTGACGCCCGTCCCTACGGCCACAGCCGGAGCGGGAATCGGTTTAAAGATACTGATTCGAATAGCCGCTCTGATACCCCAGTTTCGGACCAAGGGCCGTCCTGTCCACCACGATGAAGGCCGCGATCGCGCCGGCCGTCATGTTGGCGCTCCCCACCACGTAGTTCATCTGGATGAACTTCGGCAGGGCCGAACCGGTTGCAGGGTCCGGGACCATCGGCGGCATCTTTATGCGCATAAGCTCTGATCCCGCCGTGAGCTGCGTCAGGGTGTAGGCCAGGCTCGATACCTGCGTGACCCACGATCCGGGCGTGCCCGACCCGCCGTCAGGCGCATACTGGAGCTGCACCTGGAGGGTCGAGCTTGATCCGGTAAAGTTGACAGTAGCCATCACGACCAGCTCCAGATCGTCGCCTATGCCGATGTCGCGGCCATATCCGCTCGCGCTCGATGCAAGCTGGCTCACGTCCAAAATGTTTGCCGAAGCCTGGGAGCCAACCGTAAAAGTGACCCCGGAATTTACCGCAGTCCCCGAAAAGACGCCGGCAGAGCTCACAGAACCGTCCATTAACAAAAGACCATCCATTATCATGACAAATCTCCTTGGTAGCGCCGCCTTCCATGGCGGCGCACTATTACGTGAGATACGTTTCAGTGTTCAAAATCTGGTCGCAGGTCCGAATCGGTATCCCCCGGAACGTGGTCACGGGCTTTCCGTCGAACTCTTCCATCCTCAGCAGCACGTTGGTCTTGTTCACTGCCTGGATATCGAGCCAGGTGGAAATCGCGCGGTTGCAGTAAAAGCCGGCTTGCCCAAGAGTCAGGCGCGGAGCGTCGGACGTCTGCACGTTTCCGGCCCGGGCCGGTTGTGTCGGCAGCCTGTGGATCGCGCGGATCATGAGGTTGATGAGGTTCGGAGGAGTCCCGCCCGATAAAGTGCTGACATCGATGTTCGCGATCCGGACCGCATACCGCCAGTCTTTCACGACCAGGCCCGCGTCCCATTTGTAATGGGTTCGCCAGGCGTAGTACGGATTGGAATTTGAATCGTAAACCGGGGTTTTGCCCATGTCTTCCTGCCGGAAGCCGGCCTTTTGGCCCTTGGGGAAAATGCCGTGAACCGACATCGGACCCCAGTGGATCAGCCAGATGCTCGTGCAGGTGCTGGTTGTCCCGCCGGCGTTTAAGACGTTGTTCGCGGTCTGAGATGTTGCAGTCGATACGCTCGGATACCTCGGCGCGAGGCCCATGAAAGCCGCAGGCGTCGACGTGATGTTGTTGTAGAAGATCGTCCCGGCCATCTGCTGGTTCATGCCCTCGAGGAAGGCCAGTTCCTCAGACAGCCTGAAGGCGCGGTCGTTTCCGGAAAGAGCCACCAGGTCCACGTCGATATCCGAGTAGGTCTCGAGCATCCCGCAGCTTTCGGTGATCTGCGCGGTGGTCGATTTGCCTCTCGGAACGCCCTGATTCAAAAGCCGCCAGTATGCGCTTGGCAAACCGGTTCGAATGGTTGTCTTATGCCCGGTCGGAAGGTTTCCTTCCACCCAGAGCATATCGTCCAAGATTTCATTGGTTTGGGACAAAAGATTGATGATCTCGGCAATCTTTCCGTCGTCATCTATCCGCCTGGCCCAATCCGCCAGCGTCAACGCCACAGGTCCAATCGTAGCCATGTCTTAAAACTCCTTTGAAAACCGTAGCAGCGGTCCTTGCGGCCGCCTACGTCGTTTCGTTCATTGTCGGATACATTTTCGCAAGAAGGGTCCCTTGACTGTCCTTCACCGGTCCTCCGGAGAGCGATCCCGGTTCGGCCAGCACCTTCCCCATCTTCACGAACAGCTTCACTATCGCGGGATTATTTCCCGCACCCGTCATGTTGAGGGCCTCACGCAAGGCCTTGGCCTCTGCGGCATCCTTCACGAACGGGTTTGATTCGCCCGGCGCAAAGACCTGAGCGGCATCTTTTATGCTCTGCTCGAACTTTGTGCCTCCAATCTCGGGATCCGCCTTTACTTCGGCCTGCCACTTCGCCTGGGTCTCAGCCCACAGCTTGTAGGGGGCTTCAATCTGCGCCCGAAGTTTATCCCCTCCGAAGTCGAGCAGCTTTTGCGCCTGCTCCTGAGTCAGGTCCAGCTCTTTGGCCAGCCCCTTGAACTCGGTACCCGTCTGCTCGTCCAGGGTCGTCCCCTCGGGGACCTTAAACTCCGCGTATTCCTCCGGAGCACGCGGCTCCGGCTTTTTCTCCTCGGGCTTCTTTTCGCCCGTTTTCTCCTCGGTCTTGGCTTCGGCCTTTCCGTCTTCCGTCTTCTGTGCGGCGTCCTCCGTCTTCGCGGAGGCCTCCTCCGTCTTTACTTCAGCCTCAGCCAGGATATTGCTCTGAGCCGTAGCGTTCTGCTTTGTCTCGGTTGCCTGCGCCGATGTGGTTTGCGCCGTCTGGTCGTTACTTGTGGTTGCTGTCTGCTCGTCAGCCATGCTATTTTCCTTTCAATCTCTTGGCCCTGATCAACCAGTCATAAAGACCTGGATCCGTTTTCCGTATCGCCCTCAGTATCTGCGCATCCGGCGTGCATTTATGCTCCATGCACTCTTCCCTCACCTTGTCGTTGAAGCTCTTGAAATCCCCGTTATGGCCGTGGAAGAGATGGCAATTCAGATATCCGCCCTCTTCGCAAAGGGTGATGAAGTTCTTGGGGTCAAGCTCGAGCGCCGGCGCAAGATGAAACGGCATTACATGGTGGACCTGGAGCCTCTCGGTCGCCCCGCACCACTGGCATTCGGGCTCGTTTTTGAGATGCTCTTTCTCGACCTTGCTCCACTCCGGGCTGCGAAGATGAACGCCCTTGCCCTTAAAGAAGTCCTGGATTAGTTTTAGATGCCGTTGCATTGCCTCACTCCTCGGTAGCGCCGTCTTCCATGGCGGCGCTGTTTTCTTCACAGTGCCCAAAGAAAAAGCCCGCCTCCGCCGTGCACGGAAACGGGCTTTCTCGATTCGGGCTGCGCCAGCCGGTGGCCGCCGGGACGCAAGAGTTGTCTTAATTTCTAATCAGCTAAACTATCGCTCTGATCACCTCCCAAACAGCGACGCCGCCCCAAACCAAAAAACCATACGATGATGCAACCAGAACACAGCTAAGCGCATTAATTGCTACGGCGAAGGTTCTTGATTCTCCTGGATTTATTCCACCTGCGTATTGGGAGAGATAAGTCGTCCCTAATGCGGCTAAGGCCAGACCAAGACCGGCCACGAATTTAATTCCCGCTTCTGCAAAACCGTGAAGTGGAAGAGTGAAAACGCCGCCTCTCCAACCGTTTGCTATAAACGCCATGAGGGCTATCAATGCAGCCCCGTTTGCGAGAAATGCACCCATGATCGCTGCCCGGCCCGTGGCTATAACTGCTTGAAATTTTCGATGCTCATCTGAAGGTCGTATTTGTATTTCTCCAGATTAACTTGGCACTTGTATTTATATTCTTCAATTTTGATCTTCCGTTCCAGCTCTTCCATAATTTTTTCTCCTCTTGGGCCAGCTCACACGGAGATTTCTACTCAGTTCTCGTCACCCCGGGATTATTTAGCCCGGGGCCTCAGTCCTCAGTCCTGTCTTCTCATTCCTTCTCCTTGGTCTGATTCTCGTTCACCATCCTCGCATACATCTCCGGACTCAGCCGGTTAATCTCCGCCGTAAGATGCAGTCCTATATTCCTGTGCCCCTCATGGAACGCCATGGCCAACGCATCCGACGAGTACGAGCTGTGATAAACTCCGCACCTGGTGAGCAGGTCCCACATCCACATGCGCCCATCAGGCGTGCTCATCAACACCCGCAGCGCCGCCTTCTTTTGCAGGTCGCGCGTCTTTTGGCTCTTCTGCCGATGCGCCACCTGCTGCGCGTCGCCTGCGTTATATGGAACCTCAGTTTCCGGTTGCATAGATTTGTCCCATCGCGCTATAAAGGAACGAGCCACAGAAACGTGTCAGCGTCTCAGCGGCTCTAACCGATCCCCTTACTAAAGAGGAGTAAGAGTCATGGCTAATTCTGATTCTAACATCAACAGCAGTCGCGCTCAATTCGGTTCTCCTTAAAGACCCTAACCGGACCAATCGAGGGCAGGTCCCTGATTGGCCCGCTAGGATAGGGGAATCTGCATTCCCCCGGTCGATGTGTAGACACCGGCCGCGACCGATCCGATATGTAACACGTCGGGTCGGCCCCGCGATGGGCCGAAATGAACTGGCCCGGAGCGCTCCGGGTTTAGCCATAGGGAAGCAAAATCATGGCTAATACCCAATCCTTGCCGAGGGAGATGACACTGGAATTGGGTTTATGGGAACACCTATCTCAACGAGTAATCCCGTCCCTGTATCCACCGTACAATCTATGCCGCCACCATTAACCGGGATGGGTATGTTTATTGCGCCAACGGCAATCACTGCCGGCCCGACTGGAGAAGCCTGATTCACCCCGGAAAACACGGCAGCTCCAAGCATTCCCGTAAATGACAACTGTGTCGAAAAACTCACTACCAAATTATTTGCCCCGGTAGCTGGATTCGCCAGGTACCACAAATCCGCGAAGTAACTGCTGTTATTATATGGAGCACCGGTCACATGCACCAATGGAACTCCAGCGTATGTGATGCCGGAGATAGGTTGCGCAGTGGTGCAGTAATAACTGATGGCTACGAACAAACACATCTTTGGAGCCGCAGCCCCTGAGTTAAACGACCATGTTTGAGTGCTCACTGAAGCACTAAGTGTCGTATCGGCAGGTGTCCCCGCCACAAGAGCTACTGACATTCAATCCCCTAATAATTCAGCGAACTCGCCCCGTAGGTGTTCGTACCATCGCATGTGAAGACATCGGCCGCGACCGATCCGATATGTAACACGTCGGGTCGGCCCCGCGATGGGCCGAAATGAACTGGCTCGGAGCGCTCCGGGTTTAGCCATAGGGAAGCAAAATCATGGCTAATACCCAAATAACGGTCGAGATAAAGGTCGACGTGGCGAAAATCATTATTGCTGTCACAGCAGCCATATTGACGCTTGCCCGACTCTTCTCCTTGCCGTAAGTTCCATGGGGCGGGTGAGCAATCACCCGCCTTTCCTTCCGCGTCACCCGCGTTATATGATTGCTGCTCTTCCGGCATAAACTGCTACCCCTGTCTTTACAGTGCCTACTGCACAGTGATGTTCAGCAAAAGGTTCGTAGGTGGTGCAATCGTCTCGCTCACCCAACTCACTTCGTTTGAAAATCCTGACTCATTTCCGTACTGGTCGTAGGCCGTTGCGGCAAAGAAATAATTCCCCGCTGGCAAATTCTGGAATGAGTATGTGAGCACGTTTTTCGCATCGGTAACGACTGTGTACTGTCCGGTGGCCGCCCCATAATAAATCTTGTATCCAGTTACCTGCGTGGACGTTGAGGCAGTCCAGGCCAGCTTCACGGTGGTCACGCGAGCGGCGTAGGCCGTCCCCACCAGAAAGAAAATCATTGCCAGTACGATTAGAACTTTCTTCATGTGGTCTCCTCAGTCCTCAGTCCTCGCGCTTCGCGCCGCCCCTAACTGTAAAAGGCGAGCGTAACTACCGGCGTGCCGGTGCTTATGAGCCCGATCTTCGTATTGCCGTTAAGCTGCCGCAGAAACGGACCGCCGGCCGCCCCGGGGAGAAGCTCGGGAATGCTCAGGGCGCCCGCTGCCTCCGTAGCCGTAGCCGATGGCACTGTAAGCCCGCTCGAAACTCCCATGAGCATATAGACGTCGGCGCCTGCTCCCACCCCGATCAAAACGAAGTTCGCGCCGCTTGGCGCAGTCACATACTGCGCCGTGCTCGCAACCATGACGTTTACATAGATCGTATCCGACTGCTGATATGAACCCGGGATCGGCTGCCCCAGCCCATCAATTCCTTGACTTAATCTGATCATGCTCGTTTCTCCCATTGCTCCTTAGTCATCAGCACGCCCCTGATCGGGCAACCCATGTACACACACCCGCAAAGCCTCGGTTCATTCGAACTCCATAACGGCAACCACCCGCAGAACGGACACGGCACGGCCAGGCGTGGTCTCATTGCTCTACCCCCGCCCTCTCGGCCGCAATCTCCCGCGCCACAGGACCGCTCATTTTAAGCAACTCCACCCCCACTCTCACAGCCTCTTTCTTCGGAGCGCTGTCAATTCGGCTGAAAGCAGCCAATGCCATCCCGAGCAGGTAATGCAACCTGAAATCGACAAGTTCATCGCTCATTGCTGCGCCTCGCCTTCTTGTTTTTCACTCAGTCCTCAGTCTGAATTTATCCCGACCCTGGAGGGAGTCCTCAGTCCTATTGCTGTACCCCCATCCCCGCGCCGCCAATCATCTTCTGCAGCGCGTTCTGTCCTCCCCCAACGTCCGTCTCGGAAAGCGTCTTCGCCCCCTGCACGCCGGCCATGCTTAACTGTGCCGCCTGCTGCTGCGCTGCCTGCTGCATCCTTGCTTTCCGGATCGCATCCCGCTTCTGTTGCTCCACAATGAGCTTCTGCGTAACGCCGATGAGGTCCGCGTACTCCCTCACTGTCTCGTCCATATCCACGTTGTCGAGGACCTCGGGCTTCGCCGCAGCGAGATTTCCCACAAACGCCACCAGGCGCTCGATGCCCGTGGTCGCCGTGCTCTTCTGCGCATCGGACAGGGTAGAAATCGTCTCGATGTCGAACGCTCTCCCCCGTATCTCCGGAGGCGCCGGCGGAATCAACCGCGCGCGAAACATCATCGCAAACACCCGCTCGATCATCGGGTTTATGAGTTCGAACTGGCTGCGCTCCAGAAACGGTCCGAGCATCAGCATCTTTTCCTGCTTTCGCTCGATGATCTCAGTCGCAGTCCTTACTGTATCCAGTTGAGATATCATGAGGAAAAGGTCTGCAAAGAAGGCCCTGTTTATCCTTTCCTCGGCCTTCGCTATCTTTTCCTCTGCGCCCCGGATGTCCGGAGGGACCTCGTATGCGGGCCTGAAGCCTGCATTCGGCCCCATGTTCATAACGTAGGTGATCCCTCCCGGTAGTAAACTCGCGGGCTCGTTTTTCATCTCCACCCCAGCCACCATCGGAGGGTTAAGCACCTTGTCGATGGCCTGTGCGGTCCGCTTCTCCAACTGCTGAAGCATCTTCGAGCTCGCAAGCGCTTCCATCCCTGGAGACCTGCCGTAGGAATCGTTTCCGATTACATGCCACCTCGGCGCGCAAAAGGGCTGCTCGTGGTAGCCTCGAAGCTCGAGCACCAGGTTCTGAGACTGCCCCCATTCCCAGATCACGCTTCGGTATTTTCGCCCTTTTAGCCCCGGTATCTGCGGGGCCCGGTCGTCGTTTGGCTCGATGGCCTGGGCGACGTTCACTTCTTTGTCGAGCTGCCCGGAGGCCCAAAGACTTTTGACCTGGGGACTGCAATTGTCAAGTCCAAAGCGTTCCACAACCTGACCTGTCGCGAGTACGTATTCTCGGTAAAGAGTATCGATCTGATTACGGCCGCTTGACGCGAGATAGTATTCGCCCGCGGTAAGGGTCTGGCAGCGGATGACATCGTCATAATCCTCCTCTATCAGCACAAGGCCCGTGCCAAAGCAGCCCAACTCCTCATAGATCACATGCAGGGCGTTGTATGCGTTGCTCTGCGACAATACCGTCAGCATGCGTTTGGTCACCTCGTCAAGCCAGAGACGTACAGGAGTATTGTCGCTAACATCCATGTCGCGAATAGATAATCGAAACCAGGGCCGTGCGGGTGACGTAAGTCCGGCCATGAGGCCGGCTGCAAGAGTTCGTAGCGCAAAAATAGGAGTTTCATTTATCATCCTTGATCCAACCGGATCACCTCTCGTCGCCTGGTTGGGCGTCATGAGATACCGGCCGCGCCTGGGCAGGATAAAGTCGGATAACTGCCGCCAGTGCTGCCAGTAGCTCCAGCGGTCCACCCGCAGCCCCACCAGCCTCCTATCCACGTACCTCCGAAGATCGCTTATTCGCGGGATCTTGTTAAGCTGCGCCGTAAGAGGGATCTTGTCCCTGGACTCTGCCGGCATTAATGCTACGCTGCCCATCTACCCTCCAAGCAAACTCTTCCCCGTGTTGGCCGTCGTATTCGCCGGCGTCTGCAAGCCCTGCGGACTCGTTAGAATCGTCTGTGACGCGCCATACGCCATCGCAGCCAGGTTTCTCTGATTCTGTCCGGCCTGCTGCACGCCCGAATCCGGTAAACTCGGCGGCGGCGGAGCGGCCGGCGGAGTAGCTGGAACACTCGGCATACCCATTTGATTCACTTCCCTTCTTCGAGCTTCTCGTAGCTCACCTGCGGCGTTGCCGGCTTAACGCTCATGCACCACTTCAGGCCATTTGAGAGCTCTTTATCCGCATGGGCTATAAACCCGTCGATCGTCTTTTTGGACGTGGGCTCATAGACTACCTTGAATAATTCCTCGAATTTTCCCTCATTGATATATTCCCGAAACTTGAGGATGCGCTCCTGGTCCCAGCTCACACTTTCCCGCTGGCTCACTTTGACTTTGTAGCCGGCTCCAAACAGCGTGGCTGTCTCCTTGCCATTCTCGAACCGGGCGCTCTCGGCCAGCGTCTGGTTTATCACCCGCAGCCTGGCTGCTTTGCCGTCGATCTCGTCTTTCAGCGCTGCGCCCTCGCGGATCAAAATCTCCAGATTCACCGCAGGCTTCGCCGGCGCCTCATGCGGACTGTCAAAAACGCTCGGCTGATATCCTTTCCCAAACCCCAGCCATTCCTTAAAAACGCTCATATGCTTCTCCATCAATAAACGTAGACGCTGCACCGCGCGAGGAACTCGCGCCACCTCAATTCAGCCTCGAGATATTCCGTTGCGGCACGCTTGAGCCCCTCATACGCCGGAATACCGAGCAGCTCGCCGGCCGCCCTGGCTACAACCACCAGGTCCGCACGCGTTCCGTCATATCGCCGGCGATATTCATTGAAATCGATCCCGCCGCGATCCGGTCCCGAGGTCTCCGGAATGGCCTTCCACCGGTCCAAAATTTGCTGGATCACAGGCTCGACCATCGGCCTACTTTCCTTTTTTGCCCTTCGCCGCCGCACTGACCAGCTTCGCGGCATCCTGCTCGGCCGGCGCAATCTGCTGCGCCACGTCCGGAGGCACTCCCGCCCCGCCGCCGCCCTGCATCGCCTGTTGAATTTGAGGAACCCCCATCGCTCACCTCATCTATGTTTTGTAGGCTGCATCAATCTCCGCAAATGGATCGTACTCTGTCTGCGCAGATACGGCCTTTGCCGCCCGGCCTCTCCGCGCAGCCACAGGAAAGGCAAAACTTATCGCGAGGCAATCCGCCCTGTTTGGAGATCTCAATCCCCGTTCCTTCATATGCGCCTTGGCCTCGATCTGAATCTTGCCGTCCAGCCTGGCCACGGTCTCAGGTCCGATCAGATCGTTATAGAGCGCGGTGTCCTTGGGGATCGCGCCGCCCTCTTTCAACCAGTCGCGCATGAGCTTCCACATCTCGGCCCGCTTGTTGAGACAGCCAGGGTCCGCCGATTCGCCCGCAAACCATACGAGCACCCAGTTCCGCCCAAGCGTCCTGCCGGCTGAAACTATCCCCGTCCCATAGCCCGCGTCGATAAAGACCGCATCCGCGTGCTCCTCATCCTCCAGATTCGCGAGGATATTTGCTACCTGGATGTCGTTGTCGTTTTTGGGCATCGTTCGCAAAATGGAAAAAGCCAGGCCCTGGCGAATGCCGATCACCAACTCGTCGTCGCCTTCCCAGGCGGGATCGCAAACAAGAATCTTTGGAGCAAAACTGTACTGGTCAGGCCTTAAATGCCGACCGTATGCCGCGTCGACATCTGCAACGGATATGAACTGCTTTGCCGACATCGAAGGGAACATTCCCCGCACGCGGACTTTGAAAAAGTCGGAATCCTCGCCGTAATCGTCCGCCCACTGCCGAATGAGCTGCTTGTTCGTAAGCGAACACGTGCGGGAGTCAATCTGGCGCGCGTTCCACCTATGGCGCAGCTTGCCGGTAAAACATTCTTTGAACCGGCCCGTGTTCCGCGTCGGGTTTCCGAATACGCACCAGATAATCTGTGTGCCCTCATCGGTCAGCGCCCCCTCGGAAACCTCCCAGACAACGTTGGGGATTGCGCTCGCCTCGTCAAAGATTAGAAGGATGCGCTTCCCTTTGTTGTGAAGCCCTGCGAAGGCTTCGGTGTTTCTTTCGTTCCATGGGACCTGATCTATCCGCCAGGTTTTTTGATGCGAAGGATCGGCCCAATAGATCGCCGTTGCGGTCAGCTCGAAAAGATCGCGGGTAAAACGGCAAAGCCGGAACCACTTGGCAAGCTCTGACCAGGTCTTCGTTTTGAGCTGCGTCTCGGTATTCGCCGTGACGACGCCCTTTGTGTCCTCAAAGGTCGTTATGGCCCAAAGGACAAGCCATGCGACCAATGCTGACTTTCCAATACCATGACCTGAGGCCGTCGCCTCGCGGACGATCTCACCGGCATAACCGCAGCCAGGGCCTGCCCCTGACCTGATCCGTGGATCTCGAAGCTCCGCGGGCCGGTTTGGTCCTCCCCTGAGCTTTGCGCCGATTCCTTCGAGCTGCTCACGCTGCCACGTATCCGGGCCGTCGAACCCGGCCAACTCCCCCTCGCCCCAGGGAAAGGCGTGGAGCACCCATCCATACGGGTCGAAAACGTATCCGGCCAGATCTGCCGCCAGTTGGCCGTGGACTTTCGAGTTTTGAGTTTGCGGCTTCGTATCTCGGGTTTTCAATATCGGCGCCCCCGCAAAATGGGATTGAAGGATAAAAACGAACTGAAGAATTTGGAATTAAGGGTTCGGAATTAAATCCCTCAATTCCTTTAGTCGTGGTAGTAATAGTCAAGCGGCGGCGGACCATCGTAGAGAATCTTTGGCGCGAAGCCTTTTTTGATCGTGAGGGTGTAGGCGCACTCACAGCACTCCCAGACTCGCTCCCTCTCCAAAACCTCGACTAAATCCAACTCCATGCCACATTGCTCGCACTTCATTTTCGCTGATTCCCCCATGCTTCGAGTGAGACGGGGTGGGTCTCACCGCCCGGGTCTTGTCTCCGCG
>QGNH01001691.1_pt1 | contig 13321 bp, 29 predicted proteins | sample 1735481 | NCBI WGS metagenome assembly QGNH01 (sample SAMN09239004, study PRJNA386568) | Viral metagenome, whole genome shotgun sequencing project. | reverse complement strand
TATTTCTTACCCAGTGCGGCGAAACGGTCTGTTGCAATGTCGTCATAAGAACGAATAGCAGCGCCAGAATCAAGGCCCTCAGGCTTCTGAGAGGTGGCTTGCATTGCAGATACACCGCATTGCTGGAATCCGTAGGAAATGAGCTTATCTCTCTCTGCATAAAGCTCCGGAGCGTTGCACGGGGCAACCTCGTAGCTGGGTTTCGTGCCCGTGTAGGTGATAATGACGCCGATTTCATTGTTTTGATGGGCTTTAACCACCTTAGAGTTCTGCTCAATGAAGATACGCGGCACGCCCACAAGGGTAATCGCTCGAGCAATGGTATACAAAATACGATTCAAGCCCATCTGCGTCCCGAAGAGCTGAGTTGCCAGTCCCTGACCAAAAAAACCAAGGAAAGGATCCGAGTAATTCATGAATACAAATGGGAATTTGGGTTTGTTCCATTCTTCATCGAATAACACACCGCTCTGAATTGCGAGAGTGTGCCGACCAGGAACATAACCTGGGGCTTTAGGATCCGGACCGCTAGGTAGCTTCCATCCTTCGACAACCATCACTTGATCGGAGGTTGTGCGGCCTGAGTCAGGAGACTGGTCGGGAACACTGTTTGGAGCCACAGCAATAATCTTCTGGGCCGCCTTGTCGCTCTGGGCCATGAGTTTATCACGGTCCATGAGTTTCACTTGAATCAGCTGCTGCGGCTCACCATTAATGCTGTCATTCTCGTCTACGTAGAGGTCCGTGATCATGACGCGATCTACACAAACCTTATTGTCATCGCCCTCATAGACCTTGAGGCAACCAGTGCCCATAACGAGGCAGTCTCTTAAGGCTTGGACGGCTTTCTCGTAATACTTGGTTTGATAAAACTCTCCCATGATGAACTGATTGAGGCGTTGAGCGAGATGCCTTTGCTTATAGTCTCCGCCGTCAGTGAGAAATTTAGGTTCCGGTCTATTCTGGGAGAGCCTTGATACAAGAGTATCGGTGCACGCTTGGATGAGGTTAAAGGTCGGGCGGTCATCGGGCAGAGTCTTGGTCCGATCCATCTTACTGACGTTTGATCCCGCGTAGGAATAAACAGAAAGTCCACAATACATCCGGATATCAACTGCACGCTGCCTAATTCGGTATGTCTGATTGGTCTTGAGATACGCCGCAGTACCGCAAAGCTCCATTGCGAGCTTGTTTTCATCTTCTGCCTTCCACCACTCGGCTAGAATTGATGCGCCATCCAATTCGGAATTGGACTTGGTGCGCATGATCTTCTTAGCGACAGAGTTCGGATCAGATTTGTAGGTTTTTCCGACCTTCATTGTTTACCCATCAGAACGGGGTCGTTTTCTGGAACTCCGCCGTTTGCATAATGAATTGCCTGTTCGTCAGTAAGCATCCCGGTAGGGAAGTTAGCGTAAGGGTCTTCGATGACTTCATCTTCCTGGATGGATTGAGAGCGCTCAACGGGCAAGTCTCCCAGCTTGAGCGCGATATCGCCCATCTTGAAATCTTGAACCCCTTGCTTTCTAAGGAGTTTCAACAGCTTCTCGAGGTCCTTGAGATTAGAAATCACGCAGGACTCGGCATCCGATCACGTTTAGCGCGAGACTTCACGATCCGAGAAATAATGTCATTACGATCATGATTCTCTTGGGCGTCGTCGAGCTCATCGCCAGAGTTAGCGCCCGTGTCTTTGAACTCTAGGTCATCGCGCAGAGCCAAGTCGTCAAACTCGTTTCCATCGGCCTTGGCCATCGTCGGCTCATCGGTGGATTCTCCAGACTCTTCGTTAGCGACCTTGCCGCCTTTAGAATAGCCCTTAGCTCTTCCCATCGTGATGCGCATAACCATGGGATCGATCGAATCCATATCGCCAGCGCCTTCATCTTCATCGCCCATCTGATTCATTACGTTATGTTCATAGCTGGACTGCGGTGCGTCCATATGCGCGACATGTTCGGCAAGCTCTTGCTCGAGATGAGCCGCGGGCATCAAGTCGCCATCAATGTTTGGCTTGCCTCTGGACTGATAAGAGCCGATGTAATTGCCGGTCGTACTGGTTTCTGCTCCGCCAACTTTTCCGCCCTCAGCATAAAACGCTTCCATTGCCCTTTGACGCTTAGACTTCATCACTCCGCCTTCTGCCATGGGATAGCCGATTATTTGACCAACGGTTTTCTTAGAAGAGTCGTCTGATGCCTGCTGTGACGGCTTGGGGGCGGGTCTATCTTCTTTAGGAAACCCGTATTCATCCATCTCTCCGCCATCGGCCATCTTCTTTGCTTTGCGCTTCATGTTGTACGCAATCGCTAGGCTCTGCTTCTGTGGTTTTCCCGCGTCCATTTCAGTCTCCACGTTCTTGCTAAATGCTTGTTTAGATTTACCTTTAATGAGCGGCATAGTTATCCAATCGAAACAACCGCAGAAACCGCGTTCAAAACATTGTCTTCCGCGGCTGCGCTTGAGAGCTGGACCGTGAACACATCTTTCAGCGCGTAAAGCACAGGAATAGAGAATCCGTCACTGCCTGCCTTAGAAGTAAAGATAGTTGAGCCATTCTGTTTAATGGTCGCAACTACTTGGGATGGGTAGTTGAGGAAATTTGGATCTGTCTGGTCACTCTGCGACAGCCGAGGAAGTTTGATCTTACCAGAGAGGGTAAAATTTCCAGCAACAGGCATGACGATTGTAAGAGTCTCAAGACCAGAGATTGCAAAGTTTTGCGAGTAGTTAGACATCACTCACCTACCTGAATTGCAAGATTGGCTTTGATGACGTTCAAAGGAACCGAATCCGCAGCGTTGCTAGACGAGAATACAACCGTGATTGTGTCTCCTGCATTTACGAGCAAGGGAGCCTTGAACTCATATTGGGAATTATTCCCGTTGAATGGGAAGGAAGTATAAACCGGAGTTCCGTTTTGATTCACAACGACAGATAAGCTCGACAATACTCCAGCAAACGATGTTGGAGTTCTAACGTCGGTAGGGGGCTGAGGATACCCAGAGTTTGATGGTCCAAATCCATCTCCAGTCGCGCCTGCTCCAAGGCCACCGCCGCCCTCAGCAAACCCGCCAAGAGTTCCACCGCCAGCTCCTGCTCCGTATCCAGATCCACTTCCAGAAGCGTTGTCATTGATTGAACCACCGCCAACGATTCCACCCGAACCACCCGCATCAAAGCCGCCAAAGGTTCCGGTAGCTACGTTCTGAAAGCCTAGACCTAAAGCGCCATTACCCAATCCCTGCTGAGCTCCAGTTGTTTGATAACTCGGAAGATAAGCAGGAGAAGTCCCGGTAACGCCCAGTCCTTGGTCGGCACCGGAACCAGACCCAGCGCCTTCAGCAACCCGTTGGGGAACAGTTACTTGACACTGGACGGAGAAAGGAATGTTCGAGATTGCAATGTTGTTGGGCGGCAAAGTCGCAGGAACGATATAAGTCAGCGTTCCAAGTCCGCACTGAACGTAGTTTTGATTCAATACAAGATAATTAGGCAATGTGAGGGCCCTCTTCATGTGGCTCTGAATCGAGCAGTTCAAACGCAGAACGGAAGATTTCCGCTGCGCTCTTGTAATCTTTTGAGTTCAATGCGTTATGAAGCTCTTCCATGGCGCCATGAAGAGAGTCGAACTCATCTTCTTTGCCTTCATCGGGCTTGCGCTCAATGGAATCGACAGGAGCGCTTGCTGCTCCATCTTTCTGCTTTTTGTTCATGAATGGGAGTAGACTCATCAACACCGTCTAGTTTGGTGCTAATGGCTCCGGGTCCACGGATCGAACGTGGGACCTACTGGTTAACAGCCAGCTGCTCTACCTCTGAGCTAACCCGGAACGCTATTGCTTAGGCTCTCTGCGCTTCTTAGCCCAATAAGCCTTGGTTGTATTCGTTGGCTTTCCATCTTTCAAGATCCAACCGAATTCTTGATCCCAAATATTTAACTTATCTGACTTAGGAAGCTCGAGTTCTCCAGCGCCAGCAATTCTCATGCTCTTCTTGCCGTTGTGCTTGGGGACACTTTTCTTAGTCACTTACCACTCCGGCTCATCCGTGAATCCGGGCATCTCAGGCCATCCATTCTGTTCTTGCTGTTGCTTCTTAAAATGATCCAGAGCTTGATCGAAAATCTTTTCATTCATTTTGTTGTGCCATGCAACAGTCCCGCGGACAAGCTTAGGTAGGATTGCGTCAGTGATTGTGGGTCTGCTCATGAGTCCATAACGGATCATGTCATAGGCGTCATCGCCCGAGAGCGGATCGCCTTCGGTTGCGTCAACCTTGAGCACATCCTCTACGTCATCCGGATCATGAATCATCCTCGAGATAGCGTCGAATGTAATAGGGCAAGTGTCGAAGATATAAAGCCGCGGTTTACCGTCGCACTCTTCGCCGTGCTCATCCCGACCTTTGCCGCGCCAGGCGAGATAGTCTCTCAGCTGGGCCGCGCCCTGCTTCCGATCAATTACCGCTGGGACAAGATTGATGCCGTGTGTTCTAAACTGCTCTGCCACTGTTGGAGGCTGCTTGTCATCTCTGAGTGTGCTTTTCTGAGTCCAACAATCTCGACCAGCAACGATCGGATAGAGCCTTGCTGTGTCTGGGAAAGTGTTGAGCTTTTGCGCGAACTCATCAACTCGTTTTCCAGCTTTAACAAGTTCTCTATAAAGATAAGTGTTTCCGTCTTCGTCGTTCGCAAACCAGCCAAATGCTGCTGGATGATTGAATCCATAGTCATAGGCTCCGAAACGGTTCCAGTGCTCTGGGATTCGGAAGGGTTTGATAAAGTGGACTTCTTTTGTGATTTCTTGGAAGTACTGCCCTGCAAAGATGTTCCAGTCTCCATATCGGTAAGCCCTTCTTAATGCTTCGTTAGGTTCTGAATCGAGTCTTCTGATGTAGTTTGGGTCGTTCTCCATAAGTGCTTGATTGTCGTCAACCAAAGCCTGAACGAAGGTATAATCCAACTCGGATTCCCTCTCGTTGAAACGTCTTTCGACAAAGAGCCTTTTAAGCCAGCCGTGACCAATACCTCCCGGATTGCCGGTAAGGATAGCGCGCGGGACAATTCCATGTTTACTAGAACGGTTTGATCCGAGTAATCGACGAAACATAGCTTCCGGCCACTGACCAGCCTCGTCAATTGCCAAATCGTGGAACTCTCGGCCCTGATAAAGATCCACATCCGCTTCGTTGTTACAATGACAGAATTGAAGAGTTGAACCATTCGGAAGAGATAACAGCTTCTTTGCTTCATTCCAATAGTTCCTTAGTTCCGGAAAAGCTTGAAATAAAGGGCGTATATGGTTGCCCTCAAGTTCCGGATATGTTCGGCGAAAGATCGCACCCGTGCTTCCAGCATACTTAAAGCGACGTAACAGCATGATAAGCTGTAAGCCCTTACTCTTCCCCCCGCCTTTAGCTCCGCCATAGAACGTGATGGGGGTGGACTCAATCGCATGGAGGAATGCTTTCTGCTTGGGCTGAAGGGCGATTGTGAGGTTCATTCATCCTTTTTGAGATAATCAATGACGTTGATCTGAATGGCCTTACCATCACTCATCACATCAAGAGCTTGCTTGGCGGAGAAGAGATACTTACATGCTTTATCTGCAGAAGACGCCCTGAGCTCTGGGGTAATGGTGTACTTGATGAATGTTCCTTTGTCTCCGCCTTGAGATTCAGCAACCGTTACGCTCGAGTCATAGCCAAGACCTTCCCAATCGCCGGCTGCAAACTGCAACAGGATCTCGAGAGGATTCACTCCTAACCGCTGAGCGATCTCTTCGGCATTGTAGGAATGCTTGTTTTTACTGCCCTTTACTCTTCCGCCTGTTTTAACGCCTTTAGCCATCTATGCCCCTTCTATTTTGACGCGCCTAATTAAGTCAATTTCGGTGCTAAAACTTCCTGGGTGAGCTGCGTCCCTTTTCTTCTTTACCTGATAAGGCGATGTTGATTGCTTCCTGTCTTGCGGCCAGGGCCATTGCTGCAGCTGGAGATTGGGCTACTTGCTCTGGTGGAGCTGGCTGGGGCTCTAAGGCCATCTCATCAAGAATCCGCTGAGTGCTTGCGGCTTGGGCTGTTCTGGGTTGTCTAATGGACTGCTGAGGGAATGCTGGCTGAGTAAAAACAATATGTCTGGTCTCAATCTCTTTGATCCGGTTCGTAATCGCTTCTTTAGTTCCTTTGGCGAGTTTATGGGTCAACAATAGTTCAAGTAGAAAAGAAAGTTCGGTCATTTTTTATTTCTCCACCAGAACAATAGGTTGCTCCAAAGCGTACTGCCTGGAGTGAAGTCTAGTTTGACTTCTTCTGGGGCCTTTTGTTCAACCATTGGCGGCGCTTCATAAGCGATAACGGGTTGATCGAGCTTGGCCACATCTAGAACGCTAAGCTGTTCTTTCGTTACGCCCGGGCTGCAAATAAATGCATTGACCGCAGCTTCTCGACCTTGTTCAGTGGTGGCAGATTTATCGCTCTGGCCCACACTGTTCTTAGGTCTGCGCCTAATTGCCTCGATATGAGATACCTCTTCAACCGTAACTGGCCGCTCACCTACATCAATGGACCCATCTGGCTTTCTAACCTGGCAATCAACCAGAGGGCGCAAGAAGTGTTCCAAATCCTTCTCTTTAGGTCTAGCAAGAATGGCCTGGGTAGACGGCTGCTGGGCGTTTGGATCAATACCGTGACGCTTAAACCGAATCTCCGCAAGCTTCCTATTCTCTTCGCGCTGAGCTTCAGAGGCGGAAAGCATAGTGGCCATGTAATGGGCATAGCTGGCGCTTTCAGCATCCCGAACGGCCAAAGCCCTGACGTTCATGTTCCCAACCTTCTCGGAATAGTCGGGGATGATTTGGACTAGGTCCTTCATTAGTCCCTCGTTCTGCCTTCGCCGGCAAAGACGTGGTCAGTGGGGCTAGATACCTGGGCGCGAACCGCTCGAGTTGGGGCCGGGGCAGCCTTTGCCGGACGCTCTTCTGCTCCGGAGACAATCGACGCATAATGTTTAATGGTCGCCGTCTCACCCTTGTAGGTAATTTTTACATGGTCTTTGTCTTGGTCATGCTCAATGACAACGCCGTCTTTGTTGTGAACCTTGAGTCCGTGATTTTTTGCGCCGAGAAACAGAACGTCCGAAAGGGTTACATATTTGATTGCCATATATTTCCTATCTGAATGGATCGAACACAGCTTGCGGGAATTTCTTAGACCAAATAGCCATGCCGACGGTTGTTAAATGCGTCATCGCACTAAACGGGAATTGAATCAATGACTTACCAATACCAATCTTGCGATTGTCCTTGTGAACCCAGCAGTAATCTAGAACGTCCGGCCTACTCACAGAGAAGCCCAGGCATACGTCTGGGGCCTCGGTCAAGACGGCGAGCCTCACCATACATCCGGGCTTGGCGAGCATGCCTTTGATGTACGTCTGGTAAGAGGCAAAGTAAGAGGGTGAGTCAATCAATCGAAAGAAATCATTGCCGAACCTGAGAGTGCGAAGCCATTTAGCAAGAATCATGTTTCTATAGGTTTCGGGAAGATCCGTACCGGAATATGACACTACCGAGTAGGTGGTTTTTTTCTCCACTGATAATCCAGTTGATGCGGTTTCCAGTTCCGTATTCCCCACTTATGTTCGTACTTGCGGATTATGAATCTAACAATTCCTCTGCATCGAGCCATGTCCAACTTGGCCAGTGCCTCGCAAATCTCTATGATTTTCGAGCCTCTAGCCCTTAAAACCATCACTACTCTGTCTACATTTTCATCAAAACAGGCAGAGTGTAAACATTTCCCCAATTGTTGAAAGTAGAGTTCCTTTGCCTGCCGTCTGACCGGATCCATTTGCCGGTACACATTTGAGGAGTTCTGCCTGAGTCCTCTTTGCTCCCCCAGTTGCTTTTCGATGTCGGGAAGACCGCCTTTTTCTAAAATCTCTTCCCATTCTTTAGAAACCTCTTTGAATTCAAGAGTTTCGTAGAACTTCTTGCCCATTAGTAATGCCCACAGGTTGGGCCGTTACTTCGGCGGGTTGATTCTCGACTACCGAGAGTTTGGCTTGCTGTGCGGCTAGTTCGGCTTTCGCCGCATCTCTAATTTCCATTCGCATAGCATCGGCCACTTGATTGACTGCGAACTTTCTTAAGCACTTGATGAAATATAGATCGGCTTCAAAGTCCACGGTAGGGCCTAAGTGCAAAAGCTGGTCAGCCAATGCGAACTTAATGCTTCGCGGTGTAGCTCCAGGAATACAAGCGCCGGAAATAATGCGATCCGACCATTCTTCAAACTCTGTGCGCCCTAATGGGAGTGCCCTCTTTTCGCCGAGTTGGTCTTGAATGACAACCTTTGGCGTGTATTGGGTGTTGCGTCCGAGTAGTTTACTAAACCATTTCCAAAGTGTTTTCATTCGGCGGTGCTCGCAGGGACTTCCGCGGGTTTCGGCGGCTCTGGCGTCTTGGACGCCTCCACCCTGAGTCTCATCGTAGCTTCGAGATGGCGTTGTTGATCCGCTTGAAGTGTCTCAAGGTTCTTTTCCACTTCGGCAATGAGGGTTGCGTTGTGCCCAAGCATGACCGCGTGATGATTGTATTCTTGATTGATTTCTTCTCTGGTGCGGGGCTTTTCGGTAAATCCGAGGTTTTTTTGTTTCTTTTTCGTGAATTTGGACAGGATACTGGCCACGTTGTCTCCTTTTTCTGCTTGCATTTAATTGGACGATACAGAAAGATTAAATCGTTGCAACAATAATCCTATAGGAGAATCAAAATGCTCGCTTACCTCATGGCCAATTGGCAGAACATCGCAGTAGCAGTCTTGGCAGTAGCAGAAGTTATCGCCCTGTTCGTTCCGGGCGCTCAAGGAACCGTGAAAACCATTATCACGGCTCTTACCGGACTCGGAGTTAAAGATCCGAAGATTGGTAGCTAATGGTCCTGACAATCTTGAATGCGCTGATCGCCATTCCTAAGATTGCTGGATATATTGAAGCGTTTGCCGCAGCCGTGACGAACTGGTACGTGCAGCGGCAAACCTCTCAAACGCTTGCGGCCATTGCTAACGCTGCGGACCTTGCCGCCTCCGCACAAACTCAGGAGCAACGATATGCAGCTGCCCAAGCATGGGAAACGGCTCTGTCTCGCCCTCGCGTTACTAACTCTTAGCGCTTGTAGAGACTCTAATCCGCCCGTTATTTCAATTATTTGCATTGGTGACGGATTCGGCGGCGCTGACTGCTCAGATCCCCAGGGAAACAAGATCCATAAAGGACCATCAGACCTGCAGGGCTTTTGGATGACGACGGAAACCGATGAGGCTAATTTTAGCTCGTGGTGTTACGCGACTGATATGCATTTGATTCAACTCCATATGGATAAAATGAAGGAGCAGATTAGATGAATTTGAAACTTATCCGAAGTAAATACGCTCTATATGGAATTGAAGGCGAGCTATTCGACGATAAGGGATTACATCTTTGCTTCACTCTCGAACATGCTTATGAACAACCTGACGGGGCCTATAAACCGAAAGTCCAGCCAGGTTTATATTTGTGCCAACGCGGTCAGCATCGCTTACAGGGGATGACGAATACGTTTGAGACGTTTGAGATTCAGAATGTACCAGGACATACGAATATCCTGTTCCATAAGGGAAACTATAACGCTGACTCTGAGGGGTGCGTATTAGTCGGATCGGCATTTGGAACCGGATGCATTTTAGAAAGCGCAATAGCTTTTGGAACATTCCTTGCGGCTCAAGAGGGCGTTGACTCATTTAGTCTTTCCGTGCAGTAGTCTGCGCCGGTTAGTTAATAGCTCTTTAGGTATTTGATTTCCCATTGGTTCCAGAAGGCATCAATGGCACTTACGCTTGCTCCTGGGTGCGCTGATGCAACCGGGGCCGGATCGCCGATTCTGAATTGCACCATGCGATAGCACTTATAGCCGTCCGAATCTTGGCTGCACTCGGTTCTAAGCGGCTTGGAATAGATAAAGCGTCCGATGCAATCACTCGATGAGTTGCAAACCTGGCGAAACTCGAGCCTGGCATTTTCAAATGCTTTTGCCCTTGCTGACTCTTCGGTAGCCGCCTGACCGATTCCACAAGATTTAATAATGTTGTTAGAACGAGAACTCGCCTCGTCGGTGCAGAACCATTGATCAGCATAGGCATTCAGACTGAGGAACAACAAAATAAGTGTTTTCATGATTCAACTATACCGCACTCAGGTATACCGCGTAATGAGTCAATTTAGACACGCCAGGGCAGCGGCCATAATCGCAGCGCAAGCGCAGGCAAAGCTAACGGCGAACAACCAGTCTAGTTTATCCTGACTCATATCTCTAAAGCCTTTCTCACATCCTCAACCGATCTAGCTAACACGGCAATCCCCCCAGCGTCGGCCACATCTTTAAGGAATTGTTTTTGCTCTTTGCTGGGATACTGCTTCGGAACCTTAACCTCGATGGCAATGAACCTGGCTTTCCAGATACCTAGCAGGTCACTCACGCCCTTTCGTCTATAAGGGTCCCGGTTGGCTCTATAAACGCGACGGATGGGGTCGAAGATACCGACGCTATCATGCGTGAAGATTAACGCTCCAGAGGCTTTTAGGAAGTCACAGATATCTCGTTTGATTCTGTTCTCAGGAGTCATTTCCTAACCTTTCGTGCCAAAGCTTGGCCTTCCCCACACAATCAATCCATTTCCATCCCATTTGTTTTAATACAAACTGCGCCTCTGGATGTCGGTTCATGAATGCCCCCCAACCAAATCTATGCTGTTGAGTGTGATGCTCCCGGCACATCGGAACCAGATTCCATTCCTCATCGGGACCGCCTGCGCCTTTGCTTCGGATATGACATGCGTCTACTTTCGAATTCCCGCAAACAATACACGGCTGAGACTTAATCTTCTTTTTAAGTGCTGTTTGCATCTTTCATCCTCGCTAACTCTTCTTTCGCAATTTCCACAACCTTGTCTTTTCCGAAGATCCTAAAGAGCAATTGAAAGTCTTCATGCTGTGAACGCTTGCCGTCAAGGAGAAGCTGTCTAACGTGTTTACGGAAAGACTCAACCATACGCAAGCTGAGTTCCGGCTCTGTAGGCTCACTCAAAATTCGTCATCCCTTTTTTCAAAACCGGCGTTAGCCAAAGTTTTCTGAATTTCGCCCTCTTCTACTCTAATCTTCTCTTTTCTTTTCTCTTCTTCTCTTCTCTCTTCTAATCTAGCGCCCGCCGACGTACCGCCCGCGTAACGTCCACGTAACGTGCGTGTCTCAACTATTTGAAGTTTTTGGAGTTTCTTGATGGTCCGGTGAACAGTTTCGCTGTCAATGCCTCCTACATTGTTTGCGTGCGGTAGTGAAAGTCGCAGTTTCCCGTGGTCATTCTTCTTGGAAGCCTCGCAAAGGAAGTAAACCCAACAAAGCTTTTCTGTTGGCGTAAACTCGTAAAAATCGGTGTCTTCAAAGAATTTGTGTTTGAACTTAAACCAGCTCGGATTGTCAACGTCTGTGCGAGCGTTGATCTTATCCCATCCAAGAATCGTAATGAACATTAGCCCCCCGGTTAATGCGCATCCGTAATCTTCTTCAAAAGATGCCCCGACCGTTGAAGCAGCCGGGGCGACCGGATATGCGTAACGCGAAAGTATGACAAAAAAATGTCAGTAGCAATACTTTTTACATGTGTCTTTTTTTTCGTGTGCCTGAAATCAATGACTTACGATGGCAAGATAGTTGCAGCTACCGCATTGTTCCGGCAATTCAATAAAAATTAAATTTGCGCTGACAATCCCTTGCCGGAACGTCGCGCAGCATGTGGCCCTGGGGGAATTCACCTGGGGCTGCATTTGAAAGGTTGTTATGGGTAAGTTTAGTGAAATAGCAATGAGTGAGCCCCGCCCGGAAGATGATCGCGAAGAGCATGAGTGTGAATTCTCTGGTGAGGTTGATTGCGATATCTGTCCGTCTTGTAAAGAACATACGGGCTTTTGCGTCGAGTGTGGCGCTTCGGAGTGTTGTGGATGAAGCCAATAGTCAAAGTAATTATTTCAGCGAAACATGATTTCTATTCTGAACTGACAGAAATCACTCGGATTGCAGAAGCCGTTAAGATTCAAGCAAGCGAAGCGCTACTGCCCTTATTTGAGTCTGGATCGGAAGACATGCGGACGATCGGGCGAGAGATTTATGATCGATTCTGTAATGGATATGACAATCCTCCAGAGGAAACGTTATGAGCAGCATTACACTCAAGTCAGGAACAAAACTTCCTTTGATGAACCTCAAAGGGAAAGACTATCTCCAGGTAGCTTATCGCCTTGTATGGTTCCGAGAGGAGCACTCCGATTGGTCGATTGAAACGGAATTTTTAAACCAGTCGGACCAATCCGCCGTATGCCGTGCGACGATCAAGGACGCCCTAGGACGAACGATTGCCACCTCTCACAAGGAAGAGTCCTCAAAAGACTTTGCAATGGGCCACAGGGAGAAGGCAGAGACTGGAGCAATTGGCAGGGCGCTCGCTCTTTGTGGATATGGCACACAGTTTGAGCCGGAGTTTGACGAGGGCGACAGGGTTGTAGATTCTCCGATGGGCTCAAAACATGCCGTTGCGCCAGAACAACCTCCAGAGGGCACCGGACACATTCCGGATCAATATGTCATTCCTTTCGGCAAATGGCGCATGAAGTCCCTCGAACAGATCATGAGGGATGAAGGACCTGATGCAATTTCAGGATATATCCAGTATCTTGAAGATTCAGCAATCAAACAAAACAAGCCCATTCAGGGGAAGGTACAAGACTTCATTACCAGGGCTGCGGAGTTTTTAGGAAGCTGGGAAAATCAGAAATGAAAAATAAACTTTTGTATGCCAAACATTTCGTAAAAAAGTCTTTTTGTGATGCGTATTTGTTCTTCTATAAATCAGACAAAGAAATTGAAGGCTATCGCAGGAATCATGTGGAGAAGCTTAAGGTGTTGTCACGTAGGCTTTAGAAGCAACGGTTAGTAAAAGTTTTTAAACCGAGCGAAAGCTCATAACTGAAGGAGAGAAGTATGAATATGGTTGGAAAAAAAGTAATTGTTCGCGCTCAAGTTGCTGGAGTTCATGCGGGAGTTATCGAGTCGTTTGATCCGGCAACTCAGACCGTAACTTTGACTGGCGCTTATCGTCTTTGGCGTGTCTATACTCGCGATAAATCTGGCTCAATCAGCGATGTGGCCGCTAATGGTCTGAAACCAAAAGGCGGTCATTCCATCGGCGCGCGCCTCAAGTCTGTCACCGTTGTAAATCCTGCCGGTCTTGA
>QGNH01001690.1_pt1 | contig 13330 bp, 18 predicted proteins | sample 1735481 | NCBI WGS metagenome assembly QGNH01 (sample SAMN09239004, study PRJNA386568) | Viral metagenome, whole genome shotgun sequencing project. | reverse complement strand
GTTCTTACAACACTGCAAATGGTTATCAAGCTCTCTTATCCAACACCACAGGTTCTTACAACACTGCAAATGGTATGAATGCTTTATTTAACTTAAGTGGTAATTCATCAGTAGCTTTGGGATATGATGCAGGTCAATATGCAACTTCTACAAATAACGAACTCTTTATAAATGATTACGATACAGGAAGTTATGTAGGTGACAAAACAAAATCTCTTATCTACGGTCAATTCAATACTGCTACATCTTCTCAACAGCTTACAGTCAATGGAACATTAACTGATTATGGAGAAACAGTTCAGGGAAATGAACACCTTACTGGTGGACTTTATGATTCTACAAATGCTACAGGCACAACAAGACAAATACTTACATCAACAGGGACATCTACCATTTGGACAAAACAGAGAATGACTATTCAAATTTTCACATCTGGCTCAGGAACATATACAACTCCTGCTGGAGTTGCATATATTGAAGTAAAAATGGTTGGAGGTGGAGCAGGAGGTGGAAGTGCGAATGGTGTTGGAACAAGTGGAGCAACTTCAACTTTTGGCACAAGTTTTTTAACAGCAGGTGCAGGTTGGGCAGCAGTTTCAAATAGAGCCAGTGCGACTAGTTCTGCAACTATTGGAGCAGGTGCAATAGGTGTTGCACTTGGAGGTGGAGCTGGACAAGGAGGAAGTTATACTGCAAATACTACTGCTGGAGAAACAGGAGGTATGGGTGGTTCAACTCCATTTGGTGGTGCTGGTGCAGGAGGTTCAAATGCGGCTACTTATGGAATTGGAACTTCTGCCACTCCAAATTCTGGTTCAGGAGGAGGTGGTGCTGGTGGTTTAAATACAAGCGGTGGTAATAATGCTGGAAGTGGTGGAGGATCTGGCGGTTACATTGATGCTTATATTACTTCTCCAGCAACATCTTATTCTTATACAGTTGGCACGGGAGGAAATGGTAATACAAGTGGCACAACAGGTGCAGGAGGAAATGGAGGTTCAGGATTTATAGAAGTAATAGAATATTATTAAAATGGAAAATTTAATAGATAAAAAACAAGATAGCGAATTGCAGAAACATATTGAAGATAACAAACATGATTTTGCTTCTTTGAATAGAAAAATTGATATTTTAATTCGTAATGACGAAGAAACAAGAAAAGCGACAAAACCGATACTTGATGTATTTACGACAGCTTCAACTTTAGGAAAATGGCTTATGGGAGTATTAGTTTTTATTTCAATTTTGATAGGAATAATTTTTGAATTATTTAAAATATTTAAAAAATAAATTGGATAAAAATTCATTTACTCAAAATACTGAGACAATGAAGAATTTAACTGAGGTAGTTTTGAGAAAATAAATGAAAAGGTAAAAATATTAAAGATATACTTATAATATATATGTAGAAATACACTAAATATATGTCAAAATTTAAAGATTTTTGGAAAGGATTAACAGAAATGATTGCTGAAGAGCTAGAGGGTTCTGTTAAATATAATGAGATTGGAGATAAATTCCATGAAATGGCAGAAGATGAAGAAACTCATGCAGAAATTTTAGAAGAAATAGAAGCAGAAAAGATGGGAATAGAAGGTGCAGGTGCAATACCCAGTTCAAAATTAGCTAAACAAGACTTAGAAGGTGAGACAAAAAAGGCTGATGTTATAACAAATACTCAAGAAAAATTAGACGATTTGGGAGACAAAGCAGAAGAAATGAAAACAGCAGATGAAGTAAATGGAGTTATCAATCAAATCAAAGTAGTACAAGAAAAAAGACAAAAAGCTCAATTGAAGATGAGAGGACAACCAACTACTAAAGCATTTAAAGAGAATTGGAAACAAACAAATGGAAAATAAAAACTTATTTACAATAGTTGAAAGAAGAGGAAAAAATCCAAATTCAAGAAATGGATTTAAAAAAGGATATACACCTTCTAACACTCAAAGAGAAAAAATGTCAGAAAAGGCAAAAATTACATTAAATGGATTTAAAAAAGGAAATACACTTGGAGTTGCAAACAAAGGAAAGATACACTCGGTGTGGCAAAATGAAATAAACAGAGAAACAATGTTGAAGAATATAATGCAGAGAAAAAATATAAAGTGGTTTGATACACGACCTGAATTGAAAATGAAAGAATTGCTCACTGCTCTTGGAATTAAATATGAGTTTCAATACAGAATAGATTCTTATGTTGTAGATTTCTATATTCCTTCAAAAAACATTGTTTTACAAGTTGATGGAAATTATTGGCACAATAGAGAAGGAGCACAAGAAAGAGATGGGAGACAAAATACAAGATTGGCAGAATTGGGATATACAGTTTTGAGATTTTGGGAAAAAGATATTATGAGCAAAAAAATACAACTATGTCTTTAGATAAACAAAATGATAAAATAATAGTTGCTGAAGCAAATGGAGATTTTCCTTTTATTTTCTATATAGAAAAAGCTCTTCAAAGTATGGAAGGAGAAGATATGGTTATAACTGGAATTGCTTCAACTGCTAATGTGGATCATGATATGGAACGAATGTCTGTTAATGCAATGTCCGATATGGCAAACATCATTAATGAAAAAACTGTGCCATTAAGATTAGAACATTCAAAAGAAGATAGCGCAATACTTGGATCTGTATTTAAAGCTTGGATGGATGAACGAAATCAGTTATGGATTAAAGCAAGAGTAGACAAAAATCATCCAGCAGGGCCAATTTTATATAATGCATTAAAAGAAGGAGCAAAGATGGGATTATCTGTCGGAGGTCGAGTTAAAAAGGCAGTGAAGGAAATGTCAGAGAAAACAGGGCAAATGGTAAAAACTTTTTATAATGTTTTGCTCGATGAAGTATCAATTACGCAAAGGCCTGCAAATTATGACGCATGGTTATTTGCTAAAAGTAGAAAACAAGAAATAACAGCAAAAGATGTTATTTTGAACAGAGAAAAATATTATGGAGAGTTTTTATTTGAAAATCAGCATATGGATTATATGCGAGCATTCGCAAAATCCATCCCTGCCGATAGCTGGAAAGAGGTCAACGAACCAGCAATTATTAATAATTTAATTGAAGATATGAGAAAAAATACAAAAGAAACAACTGCTGAAAAAGCAGAGACAACTGAAGAAACAACAGAAACAAAGAAGGCTGAAGAGACAACAGAAACTAAGGAAAAAGCTGAGGATACTAAAGAAACATCTAAAGCAGAAGAAACAGAAACCAAAGAAAAGGCTGAAAATACAAAAGAAACAGCCAAAGCTGAGGAAACAGAAACAAAAGAGAAAGCTGAAGATACAAAGGAAGATACTAAGAAAGCAGAAGAGACTAAAGAAAAAGCTACAACTGAAGATGAAAAATTTAAGTCAATGGTTGCTGATGGATTTGCTACAATGACAAAGTTTATGGAATCTATGCAAAAAGCAACTGATGATAAAAAAACAGATTCAGAAACAAATGAAAAAGCGATAGAAGAAACCAAGGAGAAAGCTGAAACTGAGACTAAAGAAAAAGCTGAAGAAACAAAAGAGAAAGCAGAAACAGATGAAACAAGCACAAAAGAAAAGGCTGATGATAAGAAAGATGATACCACAACAAGTGAATATGCCATAAAGAATTCCATGAAGAAAATGCAAGCAATTATGAATAAAATGGAAGGAAAGGAAGAAACATCAGATACTGTTACAAAATCAGAAACAACAATTGATCAATTAGTATTAGCAATGGCACAAGCAATTGACAAGATATCAGAAAAAATGAATGCTAGCGGAGTAACAATACCAGGATTCCAAAAGCACATAGTAGATCAAATTAAATCAGATCCAGATATCCAAGCTGTTATTAAAGAAATGATGGCAACTCCAGGATTTAAAAAATCAGTATCTATGGGTGTTCCATATATGACAACAAAAGAAGGTAATAGATTTGCATTGACAGCATCTGAAATGTCAGAAACGACAATTAGAAAAAGTCAAAGTGCAGAGAAAAAATCATTTAAGCAAGTTTATAAAGAAGACTTGGCTTCGATTAAAGAATAGTTAGTTCAAATTTTGGAGATAAATTGAGATAAGTCGAGGCAAGTCGTAAAAATCTCTTCGCTCACTGCTCCCAAATATTATTAGTTTTATAAGAAATTATTATGAGTGATATAACAGGAAAATTAGATAAAGCTCTAGATAAATTCTCAAAGGCAGTTGATATTTCTTTTGCAGGTCCAACACCTAATTCCCTTCTTGCTAGACAAGATTTGGAATCAGCGATTGTTGTACTTTCAGATCGTCAGACACCTTTTAGAGATAGAGTATCTAGAATGAAAGGAGAAGGTCTTGCCCACCTCTGGAATCAGAGAACAAGATTGGATACATTAGCAGATGGACCATTTGGATTAGTAAACTTGTTCTATGCAGACGGTGATCTTCCAAACAGCACAGATCCTACCTATGTTCAGAAAACAGCAGCCTATAAATATATGGGAACAACTGCAATTATCACTGGACCTATGATTGCATCTGGTCGTTCATACATTGATATCGAAGCAGAGATTGCAGAAGCAGCTCTACGAAGAATTATTCAATGTGAGGAATGGGCAGATTTCAAAGGTGACTCAGGTGTTAATCCTCTATCATATGATGGATTTGATACACAGATAACCACAAACATAGTTAACAATCTTGATGCAGCATTGACAGCTACAGGAGTTACAATTCCTCAGTTGGATAAATGTATTAAGTTGGTAAGACTACAAGGAGGTTCACATCTAGATGCAATATATTGTTCTTTTGGTATGCAAAATGTAATCAATCAGATTATAGCGCCATCAGCAAGATATTTTGTACAATTAGATACTAAGGAGAATTTGCTCACTGCAGGTGATCACGTTACTTCTTATTCTTCTGCAATTGGATCAGTTCCAGTTATAGGAGACTTCTTCTGTAATCCAGCATTGCCATATCCTGCTAACGCAGCAAGTTCTTCAGGAGCACAAGGTACAGCAGCTTCAACAATTTATTTGTTGAGACATGATGAACAAGGTGTTCAAATGGTTGACTTGGTACCGCTAGGCAGAACAGAATTAGCAAAATTGGCTGATACTGTAAGATTCTATATAAATCAATACACAGTTCTTGCTCTTAAAGCAGAACCATGGGTTGCTATGTTAGAAAGAGTTGCAGATCCAATAGTTTAATAAGTTAGACATTGCTTGCTTCGGACAGTATCCTTTTCGAAACTGTCTGAGGCATGAAAAGGAAGCAATGGTAAGATCGTTTACATATGTTAATCAAAATCACGGGAACAAAAGCATCAAGTATCTTTTTGGATAATATCTTCTATGAAATAAATAAAGTCATAGAAGTTCCATTTTCTTTAGCAATGAAGCTTAGTAGAAAAGTGCATATAGAATTTATAGATTTTTCAGGAAAGGATTATGAGCCTAATTTATTTAAAAAAGAAAAATATTTTGTATTTAGTACTAATATCGATGCAACATCAGGTTGGGGTAATCTTGGATATAATTTCTTAAAATATAGTCCTGATTATCAAATAGCTTTATTAGGAAATTCCAATGGCATTGCTGATAGAGTATCTTCAAAAGCATTAAATACAGAAATACAAGAAAATGGTTTATGTGTATGGTGGGAACAACCATCTGAAAAATTCCTAACATCACCATTTAAAAAAAATATTGCAGTATTAATGTTTGAAACAACATTAGTGCCACTAAGTTGGGTGCCGNNTTAATTGTTCCCTGCAAACAAAATAAGAAGATGTTTGAGGATAGCAGGGTTAAAATACCAATAGAAATAGCAGAATTAGGCATCGATATGACCAAATTTTACCCACTAGAAAGGAATAATAAGGTATTTACATTTGGTCATATGGGTTTCTTGAGTACTAGAAAGGGTACAGACATGTTAGTTAAAGCCTTTCAGGAAGCATTTCCTAATAAAGAAAATGTAAAACTCATTTGTAAAACATCCCACAATCAATATCATTTTATGGTTAAGGATAAAAGGATTGAGGTTCAAGTTGGACCAATATCGCATGCAGAACTTATTGATAATTTCTTTAAGAAAATTGATTGTTTTGTATTCCCGACAAAGGGTGAAGGTTGGGGATATCCTCCGATGGAAGCAATGGCTACAGGAATTCCAGCAATTTGTACAAATTGGTCAGGACCAGAAATGTTTTTAGATAAGAAAGATAGTTATATTCTTGATTATAAGTTAATTGATGCTGAAGATTTTACTAAAAATATTTATAAAGAAGACTGTGGTCAATGGGCAATGCCAGATTACAATCAACTAGTTAAATATCTTAGACATTGTTATACTCATCAAGATGAAGTTAAAGAAAAGGGAGCAATGGCAGCAAAAAGAATAGCAAAAGATTATGGTTGGGAAAAGAGAATCAAAAAATTTCATGAGATAATAGCTAAATATGCATAATAATTAACATATGACAAACGAAATTCGTTCAGGCAACATTGAAAGTGGATTCATTACACCAACAGGATTAAAAAAGAAAATTCCTGTAGATAATCCATATGTAACAAAAGACGAATTTATAGAGCATCCAATAGCAGCAGGATTAGGGTTATCGACTACAACTTCAATGTATATAAATGGTGTTCTTGATAAGATGATACTTAAAGCATCAGCTCAAGCAAATAGAATCTGCAGACGATACTTTGATACACAAACAATTGATGAAACAAAGACAGGATTTAGAGCACAACCATTTAATCCTCAACTTACTACTGTTGTATTGAATAACAGACCTTTCAGAAAAGTCAATTCAATTTATATTCAAGTTCTTAAGTGGTTTATTCAAGTAGATACATCTTCTCAAAATTCATATTTACAAGAATTTCCAGATTTTGGATATTATAAGATTGTTCCTCTTCTATCGACTTCTGGAACAGGTGTTGGATCACCTATACCCGCTGCAATTCTAGACAAGGTTGCATTAGGCGTATTATGGACTAACTATACCTCTGGATATGGCACAGACCTTTCAGGAATGACCTTAGACCAACCTAGTGGTATAACCGACCTTATCAGATTTCAAGCACCTCTCGGGTCAAGATTAATAGCGCCCGATCAGACATTAGAAGTATATAAAAATACTACATTATTGACTATTGGAACTGATTATACTGTTGATTATCCAAATGCCATCATTACTCTTAAAACTGCAGCAAGTATTACTGATGTAATTACAGCAAATTATGTATCTAATGAATCAGTACCATTTGATATCAAAGAAGCTGTTATTTTATTAGCAGCATATTATATCGGACAAGCAGCTTCAAATCCTCTTGGAGCAGATTCACTCGGAATTCAAACTTATTCCGTTTCATACGGTGAGCAAAACAAAATTGAGAAAAGAGCAAAAGAAATGCTGGATCCGTTCGTCAATCGAAACTTTAAAATAATCTAATGATAGACTTCCTATTCAATGAAAATGTAATAGTCAAACGAAGACCGAGTTTAGGCTCTGGATCGGGACAGGCATCAAGAGATTCATTTAACAATCCAATTTATGGAGCTCCAACAGCAGGATGGACAACTGTATACTCTGCAATGCCATGTAAATTAGCTTTTAGTGGAACTCCAATTGAATTTTCGCCAACTGGAGAAAGGGTGAAACCAAGTGGAGTTCTTTATTTTTCTTCAGACAATGTTTTACAGCATGAAGATAGAATAATTACAAGTAATGGAATTGAGTATGTGGTTACAAGTTTACAATATGCTTATATGACACCAAATGTCATAGACCATTCAGAAGCTACGGTGGAGCTCCCCTAGAATAAAAATTATGTCAACAAAAAAAGGAACAAAAAGACCAGATGTTGTAGAAAGGAACAAAAGCCAATCAATGAGAATGGTTGTTTCTAATACTTGGAAAAATAAGGACAATACACTGAGAAAGAAAAAAATTGGAATATCAAATTCAATTTCTCTAAAAGGAAAGCCATCAAATTCAAAAGGAAAACATTGGAAATTGTCAGAAGAAGATAAAATGAAATTGAGAGGTAGAACTCCATGGAACAAAAATCTCACAAAAAATAACAGTGAAAAAGTTAGGATATATTCTGAAAAATCCGGAAAGACTAGAAAAGAAAGAGGTTCTCAGAAAGGAGAAAAGAATGCAAAGTTTGGCAAACCAGATCCAGCCAGCAGAGACAGAATAATAAGAACTATGCAGTCTGGAAAAATGAGTGTGAATACAAAACCTGAGATGAAAATGAAAGAGATATTAGAAAAAGCAGGAATACACTTTGAAAGACAGAAAAGAATAGGGAGATATTTAGCAGACTTCTTTATTTCTGAATATAATTTAATCATAGAATGCGATGGTGATTATTGGCACAATAGACCAGGAGCACAAGAAAGGGACAAGTTAAGAGATGCTGAAATAAAAGCAATGGGTTATGATGTTATAAGATTTTGGGAGCATGAGATAATGAAAGATGAATTGGATGTAATAGGTTGTTTGGCAATAGAATTACCATAATGAATAAATTTAAACAAAATTGGATAGAGAAAAATGAACACTCAGAAGATACTTTTGAATATCATGTTCATGTTAGATTGACAAATGGAGATGAATTTGATTTAGATGATACTGTTAAAGCTCTGACATCTTATGATGCTTCAAAAAAGATAGAGAGATTGTTATCAGATAGATATCCAAGAGCAAGATTTAGTAAATACAGCATAACCAAAAGATGAATTTCAAAAACTTCTACAAAGGAATAATGAATGATTTACCAGAAAATGAAATGTTCTGGAAGTCAAGCACAACTGCTCTTACTATAAAAGAACTGCAAGAAGCACAAAAGTTGATATTTGATTTACAAGCTAAAGGACTTCCTTCAAGTAAAATTATTGCAAAGTTACAATTATGGAATACCAAACTTACAGAGAAATATAGAGCAGAGAGAGTTTTCTTTACAGAAGTCAAGAGAAAAGAAAGTCAACAAGTGGCAGATGCAGGAGAAAAATTAGATCTTGATAAATATAGAGTTATTCTTTCACCACATGCATGCCCTATTTGTAGAAAAATAAGTAATGATGGTAAGAGAATATATGATGCAAATGATATAGCTGATGCAAAAGAGATCCCTCCATATCACCCAAATTGTTATTGCATATTGATACCAAAATAATTATATGAGAAATTTTAAATTTAATACAGACAAATTAGAGAAAACAATAAAAAATCTCAATGGGGAAATTGAGAAAGTCTCTAAAACATTGCAAAAAAGAACACAGCAAGCAACTAATATTGTGTATATAGTTGCAACTGCAAAGAGAGCTAAAATATCTAAAGAAGAATACAAAGCATCATCTAATCAATACATGAGAAGAATTAAAGAAGGTAAGAGTGCTGGTAAAATGAAAGCTTATTATGTTTCAGATCCAAATGCAACAGTAGGAGTTCCAGTTGATACAGGAGCACTTCAAGAAAGTATAAAACAGGAAGTTGTAAATAAGGGAGGAAAATGGCAAGGTAGAATTTTTACAGACAACCCTTATGCAAAAGCAATAGAATATGGAACTTCAAAAATAGCACCAAGATCTTTTATGAGATCTGCATTATCAGAACAGTCGGGAGTAGTCAAGTCAATATTTAATGCAAAAATGTAATGAATGAAATAATACAAAAAATTATATCCGTTTTAACAAATGATTCAGCACTTACTGCAATAGTTCCTGCTACAAATATTTTTGTAGGTCCAGTTGACATTGTTGAAGAAACTCAAAATGGCTTGTATCTTCCACAGATAAACATACATGTAATTACAGAAGTTTCCAGGACAGTTCCTTTAAATACTCGAGACACCACATTGCAGTTAGATATTTGGTCAAGAAATAGTCAACTTGAGGTCGTTCAGGTTTATGAATTGATTATTACGGCATTGAATTATTCGTCAGCAGACCAATCAACCGCTCATATATATTGGGAGAGGTTGAGTGGAACTTCTGATGATTATGAAAGTGACAGAAGAATATTTCATAGGAGTATGACTGTGGTCGTATGGAGTCAGAAGCCATAATTTATTAGTTTAATAAAAAAAATATCATGATTAAAGAAATAGTAGTAAGGTTTGAAGATGGTTCAGAAAAGAGTTTTGCAAGTTTTGAAGAAGCAATTGAAAATACAGTAGGAGTAGAAGCATTGCCAGAAACAGAAGATGCCAAAGAGGAAGTTTCATCAGAAGAAACTCCAGTTGTAGATGAAGTCGCATCTACAGTTGAGGAAAGTTTATAAGTTTAATTATTAAAATATTATGGGAAGTTTTCAAACAGCAGGTAATACAGTAACACAAAGGAATGTATTCAATACAGGTACAATTGACTTTGGTGGTAATAGGTTAGTTGACATTGATAATATTACATTGTCAATAGAATGGTCAACAATGGGACTTTATGTCTTGAATTCAATCAAACCACAAGATTTGGTTAGACATACACAAAAGATAACAATGTCAGGAAAGGCAAAATCATTTCCTGCAGAATTAGTAACAACAACATTGGGTTCATCTGCATCAGGAACACCTAATGAAATAGATACACTCGATGGACAAGCAACACTACAAAATCCAGTTGTTACATTATTTGATAGAGAAAATAGAGAAATCCAATATCAGTTCTCAGGAGCATTATTCAAATCATCAAAGTTGACAGCAGCAAATGAAGCTTATGCAGAGTTTGATTTTGATTTAGAAGCAATGGATATAGCAATACTATATACAGAATAAATTTATGGAGAGCAAAGACCAAACAATGTATAAGATAGTTAATCCAGAATTTACTTTTGAATTCAATGGTAAAGAATATAGAATTCGAAAAGCAAATATGGATAAAGCAATAGCTTATCATCAAAGAATACAGAACACTAAAGATCTTCCTGGAAAAGATTTTAAACTTGTTTGCTATTGTATTTATCTTGTATTAAAAGATAAGGAGCCAGACTTGACAGAACAAAATATAATTGATAATACACCAGCAGATTTAGACATTTTGGAATGCCTTACAACACTGGGTTTTATCTCCCCGAAGAATATGGAGATAGGGAGAAAGGTGGAAGAGAATCTAACAAAGAAACTGACTACAGACAACTCTTCTGCACCCTCATTGATAGAACAGGATGGACACCAAGTCAAATCAGAGAATTAACTTTTGTTCAAATAATTGAGTTGTCCAAAGGTTGGTCAAAAGAGGTTGACAAAAAGAGAGAACTTGATTATCAGGATTTGGAACTGTTCAATATTGCTTCGGGAATACCAATAAAATATATTAAAAAAAAATAAATGTCAGTACTTGATACATTAGAAATAGTTGTCAGTGGAGATTACTCAAGTCTTCAAAGTGCTCTTATGGGTGCTCAGAATACTATTAGTAGTTTCATAAGCAAAGTATCTACCCAAAAAATTGATTGGAGTAAACTTTTTGGTGGTCAAGGTTCAGCATCTCAAGCAGGTTCATCAACTGCTACAAAAGTAGCATCTCAGAAAATGGATATTTCTTCAGCAGTCGTTAATATTGCATCTGCATCATCTAATTCTGCAACATCATTGGTTCCAGGATTATCAACTTCAAGTGCAGCAGCAGGACCAACAGAATTGGCAACTGAAGCAGAACCACTTGTTGAAGGATTAGGGTCTTTATTAACTCCATTATTAACAGCATTGCCAGGATTAATTGCAACTGCTCTTACATCTATAATTTCAGCTGGAATTTCAGGTGCTATAACAAATCAGCAATCTTCACAAACTAATGCAGTTGCTGGAGTGACAGGAAATGCTGCTACAGGAAGTATTGCAGGAGCACAGACAATTGCAATGAGCACTGGACAAAATCAACAAGATATTCAAAAAGCAATTAATGATTCGACAGGTGCATTCAATACACAAGCAGATGCAATTACTTATGTTACCGAAGCAGCAGACTTGGCTGCAGAAGGATATGGAAATTTTAATGATATAATTTCTAGTACACTTCCAATAATGACACAATTTGGAATTACAACTGGTCCAGCTGCAACAACAATGATGAATGAATTGATGACTGCTGCTAGTGGTGCAAAAATGACTGTTAATGATTTTGCAACTAGTTTTAGCCAATTTATTCCAGCCTTAAAATTGGGTGGCACAAATGCTTCAAATGTAGGAGATGCATTTTCCACCTTTAGTGGTATTATCGAAGCCTTTGGTGGAGGAGCAAATGGACTACCAACTGCAGAATCAGATTTTACAGCACTTGCAGATGCAGTTTCTAAAGGTGGAGATCCTATTACAACTATGGCAGGAGGTATGGATAAATTAAGAGCTGATATTGCAGATGGAAAGATGGGTTTAGCAATGAAAGCTATTGCAGATGCAGCTACAACAATTGCTGGAACAGCAGGAGGTATGCAGGAAGTTGAACAGGCATTTGGATTAACTGTAAAACAAGCAAACGACCTTATTGATACAAAAGATAAGTGGAAAACTATAATGGACAATACTCAAACCATTGCTGGAAATATAGCTCTTGCTGAAGAAGGTGTAGGAACCATAAATGATAGACTGTCCACACAAATAACATTTCTAACTCAATTAGCTAAACTGTGGGCAACAGTAAGTGTTGCAATGCAAGGAGGTGTTGCTCAACAATCAACTTCAGGTCAGAGTGATTTAGGTGGAATGGCGATGGGAGGTGTCACTACACCAATGATGAGTGGTAATGTTGCGAGTAGTCTTAATGATTTGCCAGCTGCACCAAGTGATATTGATACTTTAGTAGCAAAATTAAGTGGTGCAATAATATCAGGTATGCAAACGGCAAGTTCTACTAATAATTCATCTACAACTATTAATCAAAAAAATAACATTTCAATTCCAGCAGGTCAAGTTGGAAGCACTACTACAGATCTCTATAACAGTGTGTTTGGTTCAATATAATACAATAATTATGAATATAGTACAAAGTTTTATACAATTAGATGGTTATAATTATATGGTTAAACAAGGCACATATACTAGAAATTGGCAAAGACAATTTACAAGTACTTTGGCTGCTAATCTTATTCGTTTAAATTTTGTAGATAGAGGTCCTGGATATATGTATTATGAATTAACATTACAGTTGGTCCAATGGAAACCTGGAACAATTGGTTATAAAGCTGGAATTACACAAACTGTTATAGAACAGATGCAAAATCTTGAAAATTCTTACATGAAGATTTCAACTCCTATACCTTATTTAGATCCATTGGGCAATTCTCCTGAAGGAAATGCAAATGTTTATTTTACAAATCTCGTCCAGACCTTTCCTCA
>QGNH01001689.1_pt1 | contig 13332 bp, 18 predicted proteins | sample 1735481 | NCBI WGS metagenome assembly QGNH01 (sample SAMN09239004, study PRJNA386568) | Viral metagenome, whole genome shotgun sequencing project. | reverse complement strand
AACGATATCGCCCTTATCCTGGTACACAAGACCGGCCTGCGAACCTTTGGGGAAAATTCCGAACGTGGTGTTGTCACCCCAACCCACTACCCAACCGGAGCAGTTGGCGCTGGCAGTACCACCCGCGTCGAGCACGTTTTGAGCGCTCTTAGCGTTGGTGGAAGTAACTGTGTTGTAGTTGGGGGCAAAACCCGTGAACTGCGCCGGGGTCGTCGCTTCGTTCGAGTAGAACAGAGCAGAAGCCACCTGTTGTGACATACCTTCGATGAAGGACATGTCTTCGGTATAACGGAACTTGTCAGCTTCACCGCCGAGGTCGGCGATGGCTTTATCAACCATTGAATACGCAGTGAGCATACCAATGCCGAACTGTACTTGGGTCGTCATCGACTTGGTCGATGCAACGCCCTGGTTGGCCTGACGCCACGTGCCCTGGGGCAGAGCGACGCGAAGCGTTACTTTATGACCCGTAGGAAGATTGCCTTCCTGCCATATCATGTCTTTGAGGACTTCGTTGCACTGTGCAAGCATCTCAGCGATGTCTGCGATAACTCCGTTCGGGTCGCTTCTACGTGCCCAATCTACGAGGTTTGGCAATGAGTTAGCCATGTTGTCAACTCCTTATTTATTGTTATTGTTTTTGTATTTATTAAGGTAGTCTATCAATCCACGAACAACTCCTGCGTTGTTTTCAATATGCCCGAGTAAAGCATTACAACGAACACACATAAGCGACCTCACATCACCCGTGGTGTGGCAATGATCGACAACCGCTTTAATTTTGTCATCTGAAGGAATGATGGCTATTTCTTTGTTGCACCCTATGTTCGAACACAAACCGTTCTGCTTAGAAAGAAGGGAGCTTATAAATTCGAAAGTAACTCCAAATTTATTTTTAAAGTACATGTTGAAATATTTGTCAGAACGATTCCATTTATTTTTGTTCTCTAGTTTTTTAGCATAGCGAACGGGGTCTTTCTTTATTTTAGCCAAATGCCTCTCACGACGTTCTTTCGAAAGTAACGGATTGAGACTATATTTTGCGCCATCTTTTCTTTGTTTTGATTTCACACATTCTTTGCAGTGGCTGGTCAACAAACTTTTGTTACCCGATCTGCGATAGAATTCAAATGCAGGTTTAGTTATTCTGCATTTCGGACAGAGTTTTTCCTTAAAAACCAATTCAACAACTTTATTTTCTGCTGCACCGGTCATTTCTTCTTACCGTACATCGCCGACACTTTACTTTGTTTCATTGCAGGGGCCGATGCGGCGAGCGGCTTACCTTCTGCCATGGCCGAATTGGCTTTCGCCAAAATACGGATCATAGCGGGATGATTTCCAATTCCAGTGCTTTGCATCAAACCACGGAACTCAGCCTGTTGTTCGGGCGAGCCTCCGTGGCGACGAATAAATTCCAAAGCCGAATTTACGGTCGTCTCTTGACGATTTCCGCCAATTTCAGGATCTTTGATAAAAGCTTCTTTCCAGTCGTTCGTCTGCTTCGTCCAGGCGTTCTGGTAAGCTTCCTTCATACGTTCAGCAACGCTCGTCACCTCGGCGACGTGACGATCCATTAACGCCTGACCAATTTCCTGAGTCGTCGCATGATCGCCTTTGGCTAACTCCAGTTTACCGAGCAAACTGGTAAATTCGCCGAGCTTCGCCTCATCGGCAGTAAAGCCTTCGGGAAGTTTAAACGCTTCGTATGTGGGTGTGGGAATTTCTGCAGGAGCAACTTCAGAAGTCGCTTCACCTTCGGCAACAGGCTTCTCGCCTTCTGCGGGTTTGGCAGGCTCATCTTTCTTAACTTCAGCAACAGGCTTCTCAGGAGCGCCCAATAACGTAGCTGGCGCTGAAGATTCTGCCTTCGCCTCAACAGCGGGAGCAGAACCTTCAGTAGCGGGGCTGGAAGTACTTGCGGAAGAATCAACAGAAGGAGTAATTGCGGGGGCGGCTTCACTGACTGAAGCAACAGGTGCGGCAGACGAAGCTATAACGTCAACATTCGATGGTGCTTGATCGACCATTCTTACCTTGCCCACTTTTTTGTGGATCTTGTTTTTATTACTTAATAATCTACACGTATTTTGGCATGCGTGCAATAATTTTTATTAATTACTATTTTCCCGGCACATTTTTACATACTGATCGGGAGCGGCTTTCATAATATCAGCAAGAATTCTATTGCCGACATTACGCTCGCCTTCGTTAAACGCAGTGGTGTAAGGATCGTTCGGAATAAAGCTCGGGCTGTACATATGACACTTTTCCATAATGTCATACATCCACGCCCGACCTTTCTTATCACCCATGATACCGCGCACGACATTGACGCGATTCATTTCATCCTGGGCGGCCTTTCTCTCAGCCGCCGCGATATGCTTCTCGTCACTTGCGTCGTACTGGTCTTCGTCGTCCATCATTTCACCAACCATTAGTTTACCACCAAACCTTTGGTAGCGGCGTCTTTGATAGATTCCTGCTTGGCATACACTTCTTGCTGTTTAGCAAGCGCATTTAATAACGCCATTTGTGGCATAGCCTTGGCGCGGGCCAATCTTGCGCCGTTTGTAGCAATTTCACCGATAATTGCGGAAATACCAAGAAAATCAGAATTACGCTGATGATGGGCCAAACCTTTAGCTGCTGACGCAGCTTGGTTCAAACCTTCGATAAAAATACGGATTAAGTCTTTCTCTGAATATTCGGATGACATAAATTACATCTTTCTGTGCGGTTTGAAGGTAGTCTTGGGATTTACTTTCGGTGCCGGAATTTTATTCACTTCCGTTGCTTTGAAAGCCCTTGGATTAGGGTCTTTCTTACTATTAACGGATAGGGTCTTTGCCCTGTCCAGCAATGTCGGCATGTTGTTCATAAAGATTTTTTCCTCTTAAAATTAATAAAATATTCTGTGGCCTCTTGTAGAGTAATCTTCTTAACCCTTGCTTTACGAGCTATCACATTTTTCCCAATACCCAACCTCTTCTCTGCTTCCCGAATACCTATTCTTTCTCCAAACAATTCAACAAAAGTAGTTATCACTCCTGTTTTCTCTTTTCTTCGTTTACTCGACATTTCTGAATTATAGCAACCGCAGGACGTTGTCATTCCTTTGCGCAGGCAAGCTACTTTTTTCAAATATTCTTTACCGCAATCACATTTGCATAACCAAGTATAGCTACCTGCTGTTTTTTCTCGCAATTCAATAAGAACTAGTCTTCCGTGGCGTTCCCCTGCTTCTGGCACATTCCTTCTCTTCCGAAAATCGGGGTCTAACCACATCTTTCTAATACTCTCTTTGGTATTCGGGTGCATGGGGACACCCGAATTACTCTCAGCAACCCTTCTTATGTTGTATCCAAATTCTTTTACATAAGTTTGATAACCGTCCAGACATTTCTGTTCATAAAACAATCGGTCGTTCTTAGAACAGAATAAAAGTATTGAAAAAGAAAAACTATCTTCACCGTGTTTGTTGTAGGAATTTTGCAACAACACATTCGCATGTCGTTTGTTTCTTAAAAGCCATTTGTGGGTTTTTAACCGATGATGAACGTCTAGCGCACTACCTATATAACACCTTGACGACTCTTTGTGGGTAATCTTATAGACACCAGCTTTCATGAATATATTTTAATTTATTTAATTATAATAATCAAACTTATCTTGTGCCACCACCGCTCCCCATAATCTGACTTAAAGCGTCGGCACCACCACCGATTTGTGTGGCAGCCAAAGTGTTTGCAGCATCAGCACCGATGCTTGCGGTCTTAGCCATATGCTGAGCCGCTTCCATCTTCTGCGCCTGTTGGGCTTGTTGCGCTTCCTGTTGTCTTGCGGCAGCAACTTGTTCTGGGGAATTTAATATCGCTTGAGGATTACCGAGCATGTCGTTCATCTCACGGTAAAGCGTGTCTGCATTAAGCACGTCTTTTATGCCGGGGAATATTTGAACCATGTTACCAGCCAACTGCACCATACGCTCCAAACCACCAGTAGACGACGCGCGTTGAGCTAATGCTAAAATAGAAACAAACTCAATGTCGAGCGGAACGCCTTTCAAACTATCCGGTAGCGGATCAATCATCCCGCGTCTCTTCATTATCCCGAAAACGCGTTTTAATTTTGGTTTAAGCGATTCCGTCATCAGACCTTCGATAACCGGGCCGAGGACTTGCAATTTTTCCTGCATACGCTGAGCGACTTCGTAAGCAGTCATTTTTGCATTAGGCATCTCGGACAAGAGTAAAAATAAATCGTTAAAGAATCCAGTTTTTATCCTTGCTTGTATTTCCTTGATGTCTTCCATCATCTCGCGGATTTCAGGGTTGACCTCGTAAATAGGCCGCATTCCCGAGCCTGCGGAAATATTATTCACGTAAGTCACTTTACCAGGCAGCGCGGAGGAAGGTTGGTTCTTCAAATCCATGCTCGCGATAAGCGGCGGCCTTACTTGCTTCTCTATCGCTTCGGCCTTGCGCGCCGTCTCGACCTGTAGCTGGATCACGTCCGGCAGGACATCCATGCCGGGTGAGCGACCATAAGCATCGTTTGATTGTGTGGCCCAGCGCGCGCCGGTGAACGGCTGGTCTGCAAACCCACGTAATGAAAGCGGCGTATCGCACGAAGCTCCGTACACCCAATATGTTTCCCGCCATGTAAAGTTGCCTGGAACTTTGCCAGCATTCTTGGGACCAATACCAAAGTTCGGCTCAATGGAGTGTGCTACAATTCTTTCAAGCTGCAACCCGGTTCCCTTTTGCGCCCACAAACTCTGCACTTCCGGCGGGCAATTCTCAACGCCGAAGAAATCCACAATCTGAGCGACCGTCATCACGAACTGACGGTACAACCCATCCACACGCAATGATGCACTCGATGACAAATAATATTCACCCACTACCGGGTTGTAGAGACGTATGATGTCCTGCTCGTCTTCGTAAATTATTGAAGGGGCGGTGCCGAAACCGATGAGGTCTTCGCATTCCTGCGCAAAAGAATTGTAAAAATTACTCCCCGCCAGCACGCTGTAAAGCCTGTCTTCCGTCGTGTCCATCCACAACCGCGCGGCGGCATCGAGAGGAACGTTCTTCAACGACGGCGATACTTTAAACCAAGGGCGTGACGGTGACGCGAGTCCCGACATCAACCCGCCTGCGCACACTCGAAGCGCGAATGTGGCTGTTGGGTCCACGATGCTGTTATTGATCTGCCGCCCGCGAGTCATGTTGTTCGGCGTCGGTAAACCGCCTGTTGATTGCGTCAGCCAGATTGAACGGCGAGGTAAGATAAACTCAGCGATGTCGGACCAATTCTGCGTCCACCAGGATTGTCGCCAATTACGCAGCGATATGAGCCTCTGCTCAAGATGAGAACGCAGCGTCGCCCATTCCGGCGTGGCGCGCGCGCTTTTTTCTTTAGGATCTGGAGATTGCTGCGAAAGAAGTGTCGGCGAACTACGCTCGTAATGCGCGAGGGCTTCTTTCAGCGGTTGGAAGTCTTTATTTTTAGCAGTGGCTTTTGCCATCTTCTTATTTTTATTAGAGTTGGTTTTACGTCATTTCTTTCTTCAATTTGTCTTCACAACTGGAAATAAAATCTTCTGAATAATTCATACCGCTGTGCGTCATGCCATCTATCTTGGCTAACTGATAAATCGCACCGAGCCGTTCTTTCATATGCCGAGGTAAGTCTCTCCCGGCTTTCTTAACAAGCTCGTGAAGATTATAAATACGCTGGGAAATTTTCATGCCGCGCTCATTCATTTCGTCCCGCCGAGCAATGTTGCAGGAGCTGTGAGTGGGGGTGTGGTTAATCCTTGTGGAGTTGTGCCCACCGTCCCGCCTGCTGTAGCACCCGCCGCTGCGGCACGGGCACGTTGACTAGCCCCCGCTTGCGAGACTTGTGGGTTGGCTAACGTAGCAGGCGTGGCTGCTGGCGGTACTACGGGGATTGGGGGAGGTGAAGGCGGCCCGCTAAAAAGCGCTCCCATATCAGTGTCTCCTTTAACAGGATGTTTTTCTTTTACTTTAACGCAAACCTTTACTTTTAGCAATCAATCTCTACCACGCACCCATTTACAAGGACGTTTGAAGTGGGGGGGTTCGCGTTCATGAATTTTATAAAATCACCGGCGTTGGTTTGTGAAAAGAAAGAAACAGCCTCTTGCGAGGACGATGACCAATGACCGTGCGGCCATATGCTGAGATTGTTAATTGTGAAGAAAAGCGTTTCTTCATGAACCTTAAAACTATTGGCTATAGCGAATGCCTTCATTTTTTATAGCGTTTGCTTATTTTGGATTTAATAGCATTTTTATTTGCCGTTGCTATAGCCTCTCCTTCTGGAACACCAGCTTCAACCATCGCAGTCGCCTGAGACGCAGCTTTCTCAGCAGACTTGCCTCTGAGCTTGTGATTGTGTTTTTCTGCGAAAGATTTCCCAGACCACGGCATTTTTACACTCTCGGCAAAAGTTCATATAGATTTTATATATTCTACACGAACCTGTCGTATCTCGCAACCACGTCTCCAAATCCTTTTTTATCCAGAACAATTCTCTTGATGGCGCGCACAATCTCATGCGCAGACTTATCGTTCTGAATAAGATTCACCCCGTGGATGACCGTCGAGTGGTCGCGGTAAAAAAATTCCCCCAACTGCGGGTAGCTGAAGTTCGTCATCTGCCGCGCAGTGAACATCGCCACCATGCGCGCATAAGCATACACGCGCTTACGTCGCCGTGACATCATCGCGTCCAGCGGGATTCTAAAGTAATCCGCCGTGGCTTTTTGTATCGCGGCGACGGTCGGGCTGCTCATCGTGTCCTCAATGGATTATAACTTTTTTGTTCCGGCGCGCCGTGCGATGCCTTTTCTCTGGAGAGCGGGTTGTATTCGTAAGTATGGTTTGCATCACCACTTCGATTGTCGAACGTCGAAGAGTGGTTCGTCGGCATCACAGGGTAAGCATAGGTCAGGCAGTTATATACCAGAACCCCGTTGGCATAATACGCGTTGTGTTTTTCAAGAGTCAGGTTGTAAACGGGAGTTCTCGACCGTTCTTCTGACTCCACAGACACGGGAACAACACTTTGTAGCCCGGTGACGATTGGCGAGAAACTCTTTACCACACCACGCGCAATTTCTTTTATCCGTAAAATATCTGCGATAACCGACGTGTTGCGCGCAAGCCGAAGAGCAATACTGAGAGTCTCCCATATAAGTTTCGTAGTTCTTTTGGCAAACTTCGCAACGCCTGGTTTTGGTTTTGGCATTTTTCCAATAATTACTGGCGTGTTCAGAATGCCATTTTCTTCCATCTTTGGATTTGTGCCACTTGGCTGCTTCGACGATAGCTTTCTTTTGTCCGTCAAGAGCTTTTCTTCTAAAATCTTCTCGTCGCATATGCTCGGAAGTGTGCATCCGGCTGTGTTCAGAGATAAGCATAGTTTCGAGATTTGAAATTTCATTATTGCGCCAGTCGCCGTCTTTGTGATGTACAGCGTGGTCTTTTGGTATTTTTCCGTTATGATCTGTCCAAATACGCCTATGAAGAAGGCGCTCGGGGTCACTTTTCCTTCCAGACTGATAGTATCGACCGCTTGTCTGAACTCTATAGCGCTGCCCTTTGTAATAAACGCTCTCAACATCCACCATGACAAATTCCATTGATTAATTGTTGCTATCTCATTGGTAAATGATAAAGCATCCAAAGTCAATTGCCCATCGCCCCATGTAAATATTTTGTGGTCGCCTTTTCCCGAAAGCGTTTTTCCATCACTAAATTTAACGGAAGTTATTTTATCCGTGTGGCTTTCCCAAGTTTTTGAAACTCTAGTCACACCAAACGGCGTAATGACTTCGTCGCCAACAATAAAGTCTTCGATTTTTTTATCCCCACTCGGTGTTGAAACAACCGTCCCTGCCACGAGACAAAGCGCGTCGGCTTTATCCGGAGATTCAAGCCCGCGCTTCTTCATATCCAACTTCTTCTCAAGAATAACCGCGTCCCGCCCTTCGCGCAAAATATAACTATATTCCACGCTCACAAGCTGTGTCGCCAGGTCGGCATCATCCGGTATGGCGATGTACTTTAGAGCATCGCGCAGGTTGCCCCACATCTCCGCACGCTTGTTGGCATACACAACTTTACCTTCGCTGGTCTGAATACCCCGATCAGGCGCTCCACCAAATTGAACTTCGATCACCGGCAGGTGGAACATTCTCAACCTGTCTATCACACCACTCCCGACGCCACCGCCGTCGACGAATATTGCATCAAACCCGTATTGTGCGTGCAACTCCATCACTCTTGCGGCCACGAACATCGTGTCTTTCCCACGATAACTTTCCCACGGCATTGACTTGGCATCACGACCTCTGCGTGGGCACAAAACTGTCTCGTCACTCCCGAAGCGAGCAACGTCAACGCCGAGAACGCAGGGGTCCATCAAACTCGACTCGGGCAACCTTGCGCGTGCCGCTTCGACCAAGTCACTTCCAATAAACTGCATTGTGCCGTAGCGGGGGAACTCACCCTTGACACGAACGCGGGTATAATCCGAATCCTCGCCGTTATCCTCGACGATTTCCTGGAAGTATTGCTTGTTCGTTCCCTCAACCTTCCTGCTGTCAATCTGCCGTGTCACCCATCGATGCTTCAACCTCCCAAAGCATTCGCGGAACCTTCCGGTGTTTCGAGTCGGGTTAGAAAACGCAATCCACATAATTTCAGTATTTTCGTCCGTCTGCGCACCCTCGGACACTTCCCATATCTTGTCACTGATGCCGGACGCCTCGTCGTAAATAAGCACAATGCGCCGCAGCAGGTTATGCAACCCGGCAAAGGCTTCCGTCGAGTTCTCGCTCCACGGGGCCGCCGTCAGTTTCCACGAATTCTCTTTCCCCTGCGTCGTTGAATGTATCGTCGTCGCGGTAGTTCCAAACCAATGCGCGTTGATAGCTTCCCTAAACCATTTAGTTATCTCCGGCATCGTCTTCGTGCGCAACTGCGTGTCGGTATTGGCCGTCACAACAATCTTAGTATCAACACACGTACTCATCGCCCACTGGCATATCATACCGATAAGACCGGACTTCCCAATCCCGTGCCCGCTGGCGACGGCTATACGCAAAGGCTGGAAACGCGTCGCCGGGTTCTGCAGATGTTTGGCTATGGTGCCGAGAATATCAGCCTGCCATGCGCGCGGGCCAGGGGAGCCGGTCAAGTCACCAGTTCCCCACTTGTATGCCGCCTTGGAGTATCCCAAGGGGTCGTCGGCGTAAGTTGCTACAAAATCAACCAGCCGCTTCTCAAGGGCTTCGTTCGTGACTGACGGTTTACTCATCATGCGGGGCAATCACTTCCTTGTCGGCTTCGGGGATGGTTCCCCAGATATTGTTGGCGAACACCAAAGGCGGGTGGTCGGCGTGCGCGGCGACGAGTTTGTTGTCGTACACGCAGGTTCTGAGTTGTTGACACGGCAGTGCGAGATAATGTGCCGGTAGAAGCGCTAGCGCCTGAGAAAAATTTTCTACGTTCATGCTTTTTATTTTAGAGATTGGCTGTGGATAAGTCAACCGTGTGGTTTTTATATAAAAATTATTTTTGTCTGGGGACTTTATTTTTCAAGTTTCTGGCAGTCGGTTTTTTGTGGGGGGTGCCGGATTTTTCCTTTTTGGTTTTGTGATTGAAAAGCGGCTTGGGTTTGCGATGTCTTTTGTGGAAAAATACAAAAAATATTTTTATTTTTAGATCGGCGATGTCTTGGAGATAGGAGGCGAATCGCGCCCCATTAGGCGGGGGTACGGGGGTATGCCACCCCTCCTTTTTAAGATTTTAAGACATCGCCAGTTATGTCGCAGTCAGATCCACATACAGCCCCCGACCTCGCCGGCCGGCCTTGAGTCCATGTCCAGGGATGAGATGTTTGCGCTTACAGGGTGGGGGTATGGTAAGCTAACCGGCAGAGAATTGCTGGAGATGGCCTTAAAAACAAAAGACGATGTATATGAGGCTTTGAAGCTAACGGCGCTGGCGCTGGCGCTGGCGCTGGCGCTGGCGCTGGCGGTTAATGCATCTGAGTGGCGGGAATTTACCGCTTTGGCGACATTTTGGGCCGAAAGAGAAAAAGGTAAACCAATGCAATCTTCAAATGGGGGTACGGGGGTAAGCCATTGTAATATATAGGTTATTATACTTAGAATACAATCAAACACACACTCACAGCCAGTTACAAGACATTTTCCATAATATATATTATGCAATGTTTAAGTTACTGATTTTTATGGATTGTCATTTGTGAGGGTGTGCACAAAACTACATGTAGTGTTAGCACAAGTCACTAAAATCGCGCTCTTTAGGCGTTACATCTAGTAATTTGTCCTGTCTTTTCCGTGCGATGGCTTCATCTAAGCGCGTTGCAAGTAGCATTACAGGGTTCTCAGAATCACCAGCTACCGTCATTTTATCACCATAAGCTTTTGGATTTGCTTTAGAAGCTCGCCATTGTTTTGAATTTATGAGCACGCGAGCAACGTCTGAAGGTAAACGTTGTTGTTCTAGTTTTTTCTCAATTTCTTTAAGCTTTTCAACTATGTTGTGGCCTTGAACGGCACGCGCGCGCGTTATATTGGCGGCGAAGTCTGGAAAATTATCTACCCAATCGTAAACCGTTCTCAATGCTGGCAAGCCAAGTTGCTCTTTCACGTCATCATATCGCGTATCTGATGACAACACGTCAATAACCTTTTGAGCCAATTCTGGCGTGTATAAAAAATTCCCGTGCATAATGTCAAAGATAAGCCAAATAGGGCCAAACGTCAAGACAAGCCATGTTTAAGTTGTTTGAAGCCATTTAACGCTGTGCGTCAAGCCTAGGGCTTTTTAAACGCTATTTCTGACTTTGAGCGCTTGGTTTAATTTACCGGGTGTTATGTTTCTTGTTCTTGCAAAAAACTACAAAAACTAAACCTTACTTCTCCTTACTTCTACCTTACTTCTGATTTATTTTTAGAAGTTAGCGGATAAATGGCCGTGACTCTCACTTTCCAAAAACCTTACTTAACTTACTTCTGAAACACGTCCCCTTTATTATACAGAGAAGTGAAAATATACTGTAATTACTCGCTTCCCTATACTATATAAATATACCAATTACTATACTACTACTATACTTTTTGTACTAACTATAAGATATTAGAAGTAAGTAAAGTAAGTAAGTACCTCAAATTGGCCGTAGCGGTCATTTCCCTCAACCTTACCTCTGAGAAAAATCAGAAGTAAGGTAGAAGTAAGTTAAGTAAGTTACAATTTTAAGCAAAAACTTAATACAAATACCAGTAACGGCCAATTACAACGCTTTTTGCATCATCATGGTTTAACTTACTTCTGAATAGGAAAACTCAAAACGCCTGCCTTCTCATAGGAAAATTTCGCCTGCATTCTCATAGGAGTTTTCATAGGAGTTTTTATATATCTTTACTATTACAACTCGCTTCCCTACACTATATCACATAGCATACCGCTATATACTAAAAACCAATTTAAACCAAAAAAGGGATAATATCATGAAAAAAGACAAAGCAATTCTGGTAAAACTAGCTGATCATATTCATTATACAATGGCTCACGAGTGCCTTTCGCGAGGAATGAGTATGGCTGAATTTGTACGCATAGCAACTCATGAAAAGTTAATTAGAGACAACGTAGGGGTGAAAATAAGACCTAAAAAACAAGTTATAGATGAACCTCTTGCATAATTTAAGTAAAATAATACAAGCACCCTCATTTTATCTATTGACTATAAACTATATATACTTTATAGTCCGTCTTAGAGATTGAGTTGAACAACTAACTTAATAGGGGAACGATATGATCTCTCGCAACTTGGCAGTAAGTGAGTTTTAAAATGTACACACTCACACATAATAACAAGCCAATATGGCACGGCTCATTAAGCAACTGCTTGCGTCAAGCGGCTGTATTAATGGCAACCCCGGCAACATGGCGCAATGTCACGGTAATAGAGGCTAGGCTTGCTGGTTATCGTTTAATTCCCGTCAATCACACTCACAATAGAAAAGACACTATACAAATTTGAAGAGCTTTCAGACACGGCGAAAGAATCCGCCCGTAATTGGTTTAGGGAAGGCAACCAAAACGATAATTTTGGGGCTCAATGCGTGATCGAGGACGCTAAACAAATAGGCGCATTAATGGGTATAGAAATATCAGAAGTGTATTATTCAGGCTTTTGGAGTCAAGGAGATGGCGCTTGCTTTGAAGGTGGATATTCTTATGTGAAAGGCTCGGTTTATAAGGTTAAAGAACACGCGCCGCTGGATACTGAATTGCACCGGATCGTCACGGCTCTTGCTCTATTACAGCACAATAACTTTTATAAGCTTTCCGCAACGGTAAAGCATAGAGGGTATTACTATCATGAAAATCGCACGGATATTGATATAGAAGGAACTGAAAAAGACGACACGGAAAACAGCCTTAAAGAGCTTTTACGCGACTTCATGCGCTGGATTTATAGCCAGCTTGAAAAAGACTATGAGTTCCAAAACAGCGATGAAACGGTAGATGAAAATATAATCGCCAATGAATATGAATTCACTGAAGAAGGCAACATAGCATAAAAATCACCAAACATTTAACCCATTAAGAGGAGTTTTAAACATGAAAATTAAACATGAACACATTAACTTTATAAAAGACAGTATTGCCGCATTATCGCTAGTGGAGAAAATCAAGGCACATCGTGACGTATTGCGCCTTGACGATAGGGTGAAAGACTTAGAGAAAAGGTTGCGCTGGGATATGCTTTATGCCGCCGTTTCTTCAAAATGGATAGGTGATAATCTTTACCCGTATATGAATGATACGCATATTGATAGCGCCTTAAAATCAATCGCAAAAGAAATAGGGGTTTAATATGTGGCTTCCCATAATCCATAATCTGCAACCAAGCGATCCCGCCTATCAAGCGGCGAAACATTACAATGCGCTGGTAGGTAATAAGCCAAAAGGCAACGGCACGTTAAAAGACAAGCTTGCCTCAATTAGCGCATGGCAAGCAGAATGCAGCAAAGCGCTTGATAACGTGAAAGACATAATGAATATCGCCTAACCAATTCCAACCCGAAAACCACAACGGTAATTTATAATTAACCCGATAAAAGGAATATATGACATGACAAAAAATAAAGAAAACACCTATGAAGGTAATCTGATTATCAAAAAACTTTCGGATTGGGAAAAGTATAAGCATCTAACAAAAACAACCGGCCACCTCGACCTGCAAGGCACCGCCATCACC
>QGNH01000077.1_pt2 | contig 13340 bp, 14 predicted proteins | sample 1735481 | NCBI WGS metagenome assembly QGNH01 (sample SAMN09239004, study PRJNA386568) | Viral metagenome, whole genome shotgun sequencing project. | reverse complement strand
ATGATGGTTCAGTACAACTTCTATGAAAAACAAGATTTCCCGACTAAGAACCCCGACCAGAATAAACCCGATGTTCTGAAAATCAATGAAACTCTGAAAAATACTATTCGTGCTATTCGAAATGCAAGTGGAGGCACATATACAGTTGATGACTCGGAGCCTGGAATCATTCGAGAAGGATTTATTGACAAATATGATTACAATCGGCTGGTTAGTTCCAAGAAACAAACAAATGGAAAACCGAATGCGTTAAACCAACCTCTTAGCTCTGTATCCATATACAGAACTTCCGGAGTTAAGATGGTTAGCACTGATATCTCAACGGACAATAACAATTCGTTGAAGATGGCTACGGGCGGACGGTTTGATGCCATTAATGTATTGAGCGTAATGGACAAGAATAAGTCTACCGGGTCTCCACTTGCGGGATGGACTACTTGGGATGCATACCGAGACGACTCTATTGCAGTGTTTTTCTACGATGTGGTTAACGACAAGTATATACCTTTTAGGTCGGCCATTAAAGGGTTATCGGAAAGTGGAAATGCTTCATGGGAAGAGTTGCCGTTCATTGGCCGTGCCGACAAAGTTTACTCGTATGGTGGGTTTAATCGCAACGCTTCGTTTACTATCAAGATAGTTATCAACAGCATAAAGGAGCTGGCTCCGACATGGCAGCGCATCAATTATATTAATACAGCGTACAAGCCCGCCAATTACACGAAGGCACCGGGAGGTAGTAGCCGTTATGACAGATTTTTGGTTCCGCCTATGTTCTTTCTCACTCTAGGAGATTTTTATCGGGACCAGCCAATTCTCATTCAGTCTGTGGTGACTACGGTCCCTGATGATGCGACGTGGGAAACCCAAAATGAAGACAACAATGCTGGTGGATGGGATTATATGGCCAAACTCATTAAGGCACCGGGGTCTAAATATGGACAGGTTCCTCGTGAAGTTGAATTAGGGTTTACGGTGACATTGCTTGAGAAAGAACGTGCATTGGTTGGGGGAGCAAATTTTGGACATGCACCACGAGATGAGGATTTCAATCCATATAATACGGATACTCCAAATGGTAAGTCTCCAAATGACTGGAATGACAATCTTCTGGTTGAAGTGTAATATATGTCAAGATACAGTAGCATTCAGATTACGAACCGATGGGATGGAAAACGGGTTTATAAATCCGTTGAGTATCCTGTCATTGTTCCGCAAGACACGGATGTTCAAATCGTGTCGCAGGAATCTGATTTTCTTGACACATTGGCACTCAAGTACTATGGCGACCCCGAAAAGTATTGGATTATTGGGCGTGCCAATAACCTTGGGAGAGGCCGACTTAGTATTCCCCCCGGAACTAATCTCCGCATTCCTCTGGATGTTGGATCAATAATGGCTGAATACAATAGACTTAATTTGGTATAATAACTTGACTTCTTATAAGTGGGTGATAGATTGTGATTACAATGAATTTTGATGATAAAGAACGATGGACGAAAAGTTGCCCCGGATGTGGGAGCCCTCAGATTTATTCTTCGTGGGACTCTTTGCGTTTCGCAATTAGAAAAAATACCATCTGTAATTCTTGCCGAGCAAACGAAAAAAAGACACGCCCCACGTCTGATAAATGGAAACGAGTCTGTTCATCTTGCCAAAAGGAAATTGTGTATAAATCAGTGAAAAGTTATTTGCTTTGTGTTAGAAATAATACGAAGTGCAGAAAATGTGCTACAAAGGAAAGCGGAAAAACCAATCGAGGATGGATGGTGACTGAAGATTACCGAAATAAAATGAGTAATGTATTGAAAATGGTGAGAAATACAGATATATATGGCGAAGAATTCAAACGGAAATGTAGAGAAAACAAATTGAGAAAAATACAACAACAGGGAGTTCAGAGAACTTATAACCCCGAAGCTTGTCGCTTTATAGATCGGTTCAACGTAAAGTTCGGAATACAATTACGGCATGGATTAAATGGTGGCGAAATTAAGTTTATAGGATATTCACTTGACGGCTATGATAAAGAGAGAAATATAGTTTTTGAGTATGATGAACCTAAGCATCATATTTTATCAGTTAAGAAAAAAGATGAAGAAAGACAACAAAGATTAATTGAATATTTGCACCCCATTGCATTTTTTAGGTACGATGAAAAGTATAAGAAATTGATGGAAGTTATTGGTAATAAGGAGGTTATATGCCAGCTCCTGTAATACCTTGGGAACCCTGTAACGTCCCCGAGGAATTGCAAGACGAACTCAATCGTCGTAAAATCAATCGTAGTTTTAACTACATTGATGCCACAGATGGCGAGTGGGGTTCCTCCACAGGTAAATGGTCTAAGTATCGTGGGCCTATGACCCCATGGGTGCGCCTCTGTTCCAATAGTGATGGTAAAAAAGAGATCAATAAATCTGGATTCATTCTATTTGGAGGTAAGGGATTTTATTCGGATTATGGGTTCACTAAAAACTCTCCTAATCCATCCATCATTGGATATGTTCCTGATGGGAATAATACGCCTCATACTATCAACAATGACTTGACCGCTGATTATCCAATTCACGTCCCCGCCCCAGAAATAGAACGTGTAACGGCCACTATTCAAAAGGAACTCTTCCGTAGAGTATCGGTAGAATGGGTATGCTTTTCCCAAAAGCAATTGGAGTATATGACTCCTTATTTTCTCGTTCCTGGCATCACTTGCATATTGGAGTGGGGATGGAACCATTACAACCCAGAGTCTCTGGTGGATCTTACCAATATTGGAACTCTCAAGAACCTATTTAATAATCCATATCCTCTTTACACCGAAAATATCCTGAAATCAAGGGGTAACTATGATGTCATGTTTGGAATTATCACTAATTTCGAGTGGGAAGTGGATGGTAACAAGTTTCGTTGTAAAACGGAAATCACATCCAAAGATCGTATTTACTCGGGATTGATTGTTGATGCCAGCGCAGGAGATAATGATTCGGTGGATGAGACCAAGGACACCGGCACCAAACCATTTGATAGCCTCGTTCAATTCATCGACAAGTCAATCGATCAGTTCCGAAATGTGGTCACCCATCCTCCCGACAGCATACCCCAAATTTCTGATTTCGTGAAGTATGTCCGCTCAAGTCACCCAAAAAATGCCAATGAGTATCTGTATGGGGTGTTTGTGGGAAGAAATAAAAATGACAAGAAAAATAAGTTCCAGACGGACCCCAACAAGGACAAGGATTTTGATTATAAATCCAATAAAGATTTATGGCTTAATCTTGGACTTGTAATTGATGCACTTAATTTCCATTCGGCTCCGCTAAAGGCCACGAATGGAAAGGAAATGTTTCGGGTGGATATTGATGATGTTATGGTGGGCGCTCATCCCAATATGATTTCGTCTGACGGATCAATTTGCCTTATTCCTAACTTTATGTCACCCAAATATTTTGTTGGAGGGTATGGTGCATTAGAGGCTTTCAAATCAAATGGTTCGGATGGTGATTATTATTCCAAGTTGAAGCCATCAGATTCTCATACCGCTTATCCGAAAACATGGTCTTCAGCGCACACTGCCAAAAAGTTGTATGATTTTCGTATTGGAGATATTTGCAAACAAAGAGGAATAGCATACCGTGACGATATTGACCAACTTATCAATGCGGTGCGATATGAAAATGGGGTTGCGGCTGGGAGTTGTTCATTTCCAAACAAGCGTCCGGCAATGTACACGGGATACTTGAAGCATATCTATGTCAACGTTGCGTATTTGAAGACGTTGCTTGACAGTAGTGGAGATATCACTACATATTTTCGTCTTGTGGAGAAACTCATTGAAGGAATCAATGGTGCGTGCGGAGGGTTTTGGGATTTGAGACTGGTTAGTGGGACCGGCGATGTTAAAATTGGTAAGACCGATGCCGCTCCTATGAAAATTGTGGATTATAAATTCATGTCGTTCTCCAATCGTGGTAAAGTGTGGTCTTTTGACTATTTCGATACCGATAGCTTATTGCTTGGCATTAGTTTTAAGCCAACGTTGAGCAACGCACAGGCAATCCGAACAATTTACGCCCCGACTAATAACCCCGAAAATAAGACGGGATTAACCAATGGGACAAATGAACTTCTGGATTACAAATTTACTGACCGTTTGAAGATGGCCGAGAATATCGGGGATTCTCCGACTCCAAAAGCGGATAGGACCGGATTTAATGATACAATGCGTGTCTTACAGCAAGTTCTCCCGCCATATGGGGCTTATCAGATGACAATTTTGGAAACGATTCGACGCCTTGCCCTTCCGGCCTCAGATATTCAAGCCCTGTTACTTGATGATGGGGATGAGGATAATAATCCGAAATATACAGGAATCATGCCTGGAATTCAAGCTCAATTTACTGTTCAAGGAATCGGGGGTCTTCGCACATTCATGATGTTTTTGGTTCGTAACCTACCAGAACCATATTCCGAGAAGAATATTGTATTCCGAATTGTGGACGTTCAGGAAACCGTGGAAGCAGGCAAATGGACGACCCAAATAACTGCCGGTGTGATACCTTTAAGGGGATGGGTTAAAGACCGCCTCGGTATCACATAAAAATTGACATTATTGACCACTATGGTATAATGCGTGGTTGATGATCGAGACCATTTCAGACCTGACCAAATTCCAACGGGAAACCCATCAAGGGGATTGGATTGTACATATGGTCCCCATGACCGACCATCATCCCGTTATTTGCGTTCCTAGTATTCTCTTCATTCGGAATATCCTTACGGGGAAGACATATTACTATTCTTTTAACCACCCCGACTCCAAACCCTCTAATCAGTGTGAATTTGAAACCACAATCCGAAACGCTCAAAATCGAAAGTGGGTATTGGATAAGAAAGCGTTTGACCAAATGTTTTTGAATGTTCCGAATACGTGCGATGCCAACGCATTGTTTTGGATGAAGAGCAACGAGACATTTGAACTTTCTGAATACGAGACCACGGCGCACTTCCTTGTTCGAAAGAATGCATCTGGGTACGACAGATTGAATCTTGTCATTCCTCTGATGAAGCACAAGGAAATGTTTGACTCATTGGCGGATGACCTTACCGAGTTGGTTAAAGATTACGAGCCTGACATGGGGTTCTCTCGTTTCAATGACCTTATCATTGGAACGCTTGGTCATCTGGAAGAGAGTGGTATTTACGTGGACCGTCAATTATTTAAGGAACGGTATAAACAAGACCCCGGACCTACGTCAATGGTGTACAGCCAGTACAATCCCTATACGTCCACGGGTCGTCCGAGTAATTGTTATGGTGGGGTGAATTATGCCGCACTTAATCAGACTGATGGCACTCGAAAGATTTTCAGGTCAAGGTATGGGAATGATGGTGCAATTGTGGTGCTCGACTATACCGCCTTCCATCCTAGAATTATCAGTCGGCTGGTTAAATACGACGTTCCGATAACCACTGATATTTATGAATATCTGGCCAAGCTATACTTTCACAAAACTGCTGTGGACGAGACCGACATCAAGGAAGCCAAGAATCTTACTTTTAGGCAATTTTATGGTGGAATTGAAGATAAGTACGCACATATTAAATATTTGGCCTCAGTTAAGGACTTCATGGCCGAGCAATGGGAATTATTCAAGTCAAACGGCTATGTTGTGACCCCCTTCTTTAAGCGTAGGATTACGTCCAAACACGTTTCCGACCCCGATCCACCCAAAGTATTCAATTACATCCTTCAAGCGACTGAGGGCGAATTAAGCATTCCCAAGGTCAAAGCTGTTTTGGACTATTTGAAAGGACAGAAGACCCGTGCAGTGCTTTACACCTACGATGCAGTTTTGTATGATTTCTATAAGCCCGAGGGGATGGACCTATTGAAGGAACTCCAACGGATTATGAATTTCGATGGTCGGTTTCCAATGAAGTGTTATATGGGGGACAACTACCAAGACATTAAGCAGATTTTTTTGGGTTCGTAGAGTACTCTTTGGCCAGCTTCCGAATATACAGCAACATCGCCTGTTTTTTGATTTGGTTCAAGCTACCGAGATTGCAATAAATCACAAGGTCTCTTGTAAGCCACTGACCAGTTTTTGGATTTATAGGAAAGAGTGGGTCATATGAAATTTCCACGCCTTGAAGTTCTAGCCCCTTAACAATTTTTACAAGGTCGATAAAATCATAGAATCCTTCTGCAATGGTTGAATTATTGTATTCATTTTTGAATATTCCGTGAACGGGTTCTAGCATTTCCCCGGTATCTTTTTTCTTTTGTATTGGTCGGCCATAAACCGAATGAAAGGGGTCATGCTGAGATTTACCAAGGTCCGGCTCACTGGCATTTTTGAGAGTGTCGTAGGCGGCATTGAGATACTTCATATCATTGGGGCCTCCACCCTTGTCGGGATGATGTTTAACTGCCAGATGTCTCCACACGGATTTTAGTTCCCCTTTGTCCATTTGAGAGGCTCCTTGAACTCCAAATTGAAAGAAAATGGCCTCGGCATCATCGACCGACATGCCTTCCAGAAGGATGTGTTTTATGCTTATCACATGAATAAATATACCGTACTTTGGATACGGCGCATCATATTTATATTTCAAATAGGAGTATGAGTAACATCTTAGACCGAGTTTTTGCAGAAGTCTGCCTTGACGAGAGGATTTCAGACGGAATATTCAAAATGGAAGAAGCAACCCACATGGATGCTCTTCGTGATTATTTCCTTCGCAAGGGAGTACAAAGAGAAGCTGCAATCCAAGTAACCAACCGAATGGTTGAGGGTAAATACCCTGAACGCCAAGCATTTAACAAAGATGGCATACTCGTAACGTTTCCAACTCCCCAACACAAGGCCCGAGCAATCGCCCGTGGTACTCATTTCGAGAAGAATCCCGTTCCACAAGTTCAACAGCAAAGAGATGCTGATGCCCAAGAAGACCCCAAACAAGCCCCACCCGGATCTAAACCAGAGCCGGGAGAACTTCCGCCGGATGACGACGAGGACGAAAAGGACAAAGAAAAAGATGACGATGATGAAGATGGTGGTGGATCTTCTGGTGGTCATGGAGGCGGTGGTGACAAGGGAGGATCGATTTTTCAAGGTAATAAGGAACTCTCCGTAGAACCGCCTCGTGGCGAAGAACCGCCGGAGCCTCCACCCCAGCCCCCATCACCAACTGTTCCTCCTGCTCCAAGAACACCAGAGCGTGTGGCAGCAGAAAAAGAAGTTACTAAACAGATTTTCGGAACCGACGACACTAGCCTTTCGAACGTTGCTTCGCCATTGAGTGAGCAACTTCGAATTCTGTATAAGAAGGCCGATGAACTCGGGCTTCGGGAAGCGGTGAAGTTTCTAACGCCGCACGTAAAGCCTTAAGAAAGTGTTTCAAGCCTATGACAGATCAACATGACGCACGACAGTTGTTGTGTACGTTTTCCAACGCCAAGGATTTCCCCACCGTTGCCGAAGACATACGCAAATTTTATGAAGTGTACAGCAATCGCATTTTTGCCTTTGTAAACGCTCAGAGTCTCAAGGAAGGGTATTTGACTTACAACGTTCTGAACATGCGAAAGGATGCTCCGAAGTTTCCAAATACAATCCTGATTCATCGCAAGAAGCAAACCAACACGCTCTACACTCTCAATGCCATGAACCGCCTCATCGAGGAAGAAAATGGCCACGCCGACAAGACGTATATCATCAATTGGAAGTTGTATGAGAACTCTCTTATAATAACTGGTGATGTTTCTATCCGTATTATTCCTCTGAAAATCTCTTCGATAATGGAGTGAAATAAAATCTATTAAAATAAATAGTTTTCATTTCTTCTCTGTGCTATGTATATAGCATGAAGAAAAAATCGTCCGAAAAAAGAGTCATAAACATTTCCAAAGAAGACTTCGATATAATCAAATCCCATTGTGATAAGAACACTTTGGATATGGTTTCGTGGATAGTCAAAAATACTACCGAGAAGATTGCCAAAAAGATTCCGGAAACGAGAATTACCGCCAAGTGTGCTAGAGATATTTTTGATGATTCGAAAAAAGTGGAATTCCCAAGCAACTGGCTCGAACTTGTATTGAAGGAGAATGATGAAGCTGTTAAAATGGCAGTGAAGGGATGGAATTTCCCCGAGACCCGATCTGATATAAGGTGGGATGGTTGTGTGATGGTTAAGAATAAATATGATGTGATTCGTCGTATTCCTTTAACGGAAGAACAGAAAAAAGAAGTCATATCTGAATTTGAAAAATTGGGATACAAAGTGAGTCGGGAAGAAGGCCAAATATATCATGGCCGTGGCGGGGTTCAGCCATGTATTTCTTATTATATTAGTTGGTAATATGACTAAGTAAGAAGGAATGGAATGTATTTGACTAAGTATGTGAAATTAAAAAAAGTCAAAGATTTTTGTTAAAATAAATTGTGATTGGCGCAGGTTTAAGTTAAGATGGCGATAGTTATAGGACAAGCATAGTTAGACTTGGACAATGGTTCAACGATTACTGGCTTACCTAATTAACCAATTAAATCATAAAACATATGCCTGTAAATGTACAAAAACTCGCAGATCGCCTTCGTCAGTTCGAAGAAGGTGCCAAAGCTTCCGAATTCGCAAAACTTCTTTGGAAACCCAAAGAAGGAATGCAAGTCGTCCGCATCGTCCCCTACAAGTTCAACCCGGAAGTACCGTTTATTGAACTCAAATTCTATTACAAGCTTGGTGGCAACAACTACCTCGCTCCGTGTACCTTCGGCAAGCCAGACCCCATTCTGGAAACCATCGACGCTCTCCGTTCAAGCGGGAGCAACGAAGAGAAAGAAATCGCCTCCAAACTCGCCCCGGTAACTCGTACCTACGCTCCCGTTATTGTGCGTGGTGAAGAGGACCAAGGCGTTCGTTTCTGGGGATTCGGTGTGCAGGTCTATAAACAGATTTTGAAGCTGATGACTAACCCCAAGTATGGTGACATCACGTCATGGACCGAGGGCCGTGATATTGAAGTTACTTTCCATAAGGAAAGCAAGAAGAAAGGTAAAGATGGGAAGTCATTTCCCGAAACCGAAATTCTCGCCGACCCCGGTACTTCACCAGTAGTGGACCCAACTCGCCGTGACCTGATGGAGAAGTTGAAGGATCAAGTTGACATCCTCACTATCTTTCCTCTCAAGTCTTACGACGAACTCAAAGCCGCTGTTGAAAAATGGTTGAACCCCAGTGACGTTCCCGCCGCCGAGGCAGACGCCCCGGCACCAACCCTTAGCGCACCGCCTCCGGTAACAACTCCCACCACTGCGACAACCGTCGCAACTTCAACGCCAGTGGCCCAACCCACTGTAACTCAAACGACAATGGCCACGCCAACCCCGTCTGCCGCCAATGTTGCCGCTGAGTTTGAGAAATTCTTCCAGAGCTAATCCTCTCGAAGAGTAAGTTAAAATAACTTGAGGGATACACTTTTTTAGTGTATCCTTCAAGCCTATATACAAGGAATCTCTCTATGGCCAAATCAAAGAACCCCAGTAAACATGTCGATAGTGATGCCGTCATTGACCGTGATGCAATGGCAGTTGCCCTTCAAAAAGAACTCAACAAATCTCGCAAAGATGGAAGCAAAGTTTCCTACTTTCTTGATGAAGAGGATGATCCCTCATTAGTAACCGACTGGTTGTCTACGGGGTCCACCTTACTGGATTTGGCCATTTCCAATCGAAAAGATGGCGGAATGCCAGCGGGTAAGTTTATTGAACTCTCAGGTCTTGAAGGTACTGGCAAAAGTTTGCTTTGTGCTCAAATGATTGCGGAAACTCAGAAACGTGGCGGTCTTGCAGTGTTTTTTGATTCGGAGTTTGCCGTTGACAAGACTTTCTGGGCTGCACTTGGAATTAATGTCAAAAACGTTCAATATGTTCCATTCGTTACTCTTGAAGAGTTGTTCACTAACATGGAACTCTGTATCGGTGCCTTCCGAAAAATTAGCAAGGATCGTTTGCTTACCATTTTCGTTGATTCGCTCACGCAAGCGTCCGTCGAGAGCGAAATGGAAGGTGAACACGGAGTCAGTGGATTCAACACTGGAAAGTCAATGGTCATTGCCAAAGCCATGCGTAAAATCACGGGTCTTATTGCCCGTCAACGCATTCTCACGGTGTTCACCAATCAACTTCGTTACAACATGGCAACGAAAGGAAATCCCAATGCCGAGAAGTGGATTACTCCAGGTGGAAAAGCATTTCCATATGCTTGTTCCGTTCGTGTTCGTTTCGCCAATCTTGGAAAACTCAAGAAAGGCGATGACGTTATCGGCATGAAGTGCCAAGCCCAAGTTATCAAGAATCGTCTCGGTCCAAATTGGCGTACGGCGAAGTTCGAGATTCATTACGACTCTGGCATTCAAAATTACAAAGCGTGGATTGATTTCATGAACCTCCATGGTTTAATCTCTGGAGATTGGCATGAATGGAAGTTCACCCGCAAAGATGGTTCAAAGGCCCAATTCAGCACGGCTGAGTTTGTTGATCTTATGGGTAAGGATGACGTACTCAAGGGAGAAGTGTACGATGCAATCTGCGATAAATACATCATGCAGTACCGGAGTCCTGACACCAAGCCAATTGTCGAGGGAGTCGAAGAGACTGGCGACGAGAATGATGACATTAGCCAAAATGCCGTCAAAGACGAAGAATAATAAAGATGGGTATGGAAACATTTGTTATCAACAAAGTTTACCACGAGGATTGTATGGTTACAATGGGCCATATGCCGGATGACTTCGTGAATTTGGTGATTACGTCACCACCATATTTTGGATGCCGACAGTATGGGAATGAGACTCTCGGGCGGGAAGCTAACCCGAGGGACTATATATCCAATCTCGCTGCTATCATGCACGAAGTAAAACGAATCCTTCACCCGAAGGGTTCGTTTTTCCTGAACATTGGGGATGTATATTTTGGAAGTAAGGGGTTCTCTCGCAACAAAGGAACTTGGGAGCGAAAGACTGACCAACATTACAAAGAGCATAAAATCTGCAAGCCCGATGGTAAGTACATTCAACACAAGCAACTTCTTTTGTTGCCCACCCGTGTCGCAGCTATGATGCAAGATGATGGATGGATACTCCGAAATGACATCATATGGGAGAAGACTAATCCTTTGCCCGCATCCGCCAGAGACCGACGCCTTCCTTGTTACGAACATGTTTTCCACTTTGTAAAAAGCCGAAAGTATTATTTTAGTGCTCCTATGTCTAAGAAACTTGGGTCGCATAGAGATTTCTTTCGTTTGGGAACGAGGCCGTTCAAGGATCATCCGGCAGCATTCGCAGAGGCATTGATTGAGCCGTTAGTTCGTATTTCAAGTCAGAAGGGAAATCTTGTCTATGATCCTTTCATGGGAAGTGGTACAACTGCCGTGGTAGCTAAGAAGTGGGGTCGTAAATACGTCGGAAGTGAGGTTAGTGGTGATTACATCAAAATCTGCGAAAAGAATATTTCAGAAGGCACCATATCAGACATAATCGACGAAGAAGAATCCGTGGTAGAACCCGGACGATCAATTGTTGACATCGTTGCTGACCTCCGGAAGAAAATGGAATGGGAATTGGAAGATAAAAATGTATGGAACTCAATCAGTCAGAAAAATCCAGACTCTACTCCATCCTTCAAAACTTGAAGAATGGTCCTAAGAAGGACTGGAAACGTGATACTAATTCGACCATCTTGCTTGTGGATGGTACGAACACCTTTATGCGTTGTTGGTGTGCCAATCCGGCAATGGACGAGAACGGCAATCACACCGGCGGTATCGTAGGGTTTTTGAAATCCGTGGGTTATGGCATAAAGCTTCTTGCCCCGACCCGATGTATTATCATTTTTGATGGTGCCGGAGGCTCCTTCAAACGCCGACAAATTTTTCCAGACTATAAGGAACAACGTCGAGGTAAAATTCGTCTCAACCGGACCTACGAAGAAATGTCCGATGCTCCCTCCGAAGAAGAGCAATGCCGAAGGCAGTATCAACGGCTTATTAACTATCTACAAATCATGCCTGTGAATCTGCTCTCCATTGATCATGTTGAAGCAGACGATGTTCTTGCATATTTGGCGACGGACTATTTCAAAGACTCTCAAAAAGTGTACATCATGTCGTCTGACAAGGATTTCTTGCAACTGGCGAACGATAAGATTAATGTCTATTCTCCTACCAAGAAACGCATCTATGGACCCGCCGAGGTTCTGGCCGAGTACAACATTCACCCCAACAATTTTGTTCTATTTCGAGCACTTGATGGAGACGACTCTGATAACGTTCCCGGCATCGAACTGGCGGGGCCGAAAACTATTGTAAAGCATTTTCCGTGGTTGAATGAGGAAAAGCTTCACACGGTTGATGAAATCGTGACGCTTGCTGATGGCTTCAAAAACAAGTACAAGGTCTGCGACAACATCGCCAATGGAAAGAGTGTTCTGGATAGGAATGTGGCATTAATGCAATTGAAAGAAACGATGCTGACCACGGTTGGGCAATTGTATTGCAATGAGTGTCTCGAAACTGCGAAGATTCCAATGCTTGACCGTAATGCGTTCTACAAATTGGTTCAGGAAGACTATATGGAAAACAATTTACCGAACCATATCAATTGGATCAATGATGTATTCGGTCCTCTGGATGCGGCAATTAGAAAAGAATGAGTATGAAAAAGTATAAACTGCTTCATGTTGGGCATTTTTATATTAACAAAACGGGCGATTTTGCTATTGCTTTGTTAGGGGGAAATAAGAAACACGGTTACAGATTTCAGGTTAGTCACACCTGCCGAAACTTCTCCCCCGTCCGAATCAACATTCAGTCTCGTATTGTTCTAAACGATGATTATTGGTGGGAACTCCCTCCCCAAGAATACGCCAATGTGGTGTATAATCATGGGGAGGGAAGACCTGTGGAACTTGTTGGGGTTTAACCCTGCCAACCCTTTGGAGGCTCGGCATACTTCCCATCCTTAAAAGGTTCTGGGAAGCTTACTTGCTTCTCGTTTCCGAGGGGGACACCCATTTCGATAAGCGATTGACGACTAGCGTAATAGATGTTCGTAGTAAGGGCGATAAGTCCCTTCTCGAATTCGACTTCGATGACCTTACTCTCTTTCGCTTCGCCCCATTTTGTACCCATATCGAACCCAAGTGGTTCAATACTGGAACAGAGGGAACGCATAACTTCTGGGGAGGTAGAACTGTTAGACAACCCGGCAGAACCGTGGTTAGACATGTTGGACAACCCGGCAGATTTCATCGAACTGCCCATAAGTTTGTCGC
>QGNH01000763.1_pt2 | contig 13344 bp, 19 predicted proteins | sample 1735481 | NCBI WGS metagenome assembly QGNH01 (sample SAMN09239004, study PRJNA386568) | Viral metagenome, whole genome shotgun sequencing project. | reverse complement strand
ACAGCCCCATTCGATGCTACAATCGAAAGGGTATACGGCGGCTATAGTTCTGTGGCAGAACGCCTGTCTGTGGCACAGGATGTCGAGGGTTCGATCCCCTCTAGCCGCCCCAAAATCTGCACGGACCGGAGAGGCCCTCATGAGCCTGAATTCCCGAGTTGCCGAGCTTCAGTGAACCCTAAAAACCCTCAAGACAATCTCCTGAACAACGTGCCACCGGAGACGCGGGAGTGGCTTGCCGGGTCTCCAAGAAATGGCCAAAGCACGCACTCATCTTCGCTTGAGTGGATGACTCCGTTTGTGCCGTTGCGGGGCTTGAGCAGCGGCCATTTACAGACCATCCTGGGGAACTATCTCCCGCGGCAGCCGTTCCAGCTCACTTCGGTCGCGGAAACGGTCGAGGTGGACCCGGCGGACGGCAGCCGGGTGCTCTGCCATTGTAACTGGCAGGCCGATGCCGTCCGCGCCAGCCGCTTGACGGTGGTGCTGGTGCATGGGCTCGAGGGCTCGTCGGACTCGCGTTACATTCAGGGAATCGCCGGGCGTGCGTGGGCTGCCGGCTGCAACGTGGTGCGCATGAACATGCGCAACTGCGCCGACACGGATTCGCTTTCGCCCACGCTTTACCACTCCGGCTTGTCGGATGACGTAGGCGCGGTGGTGCGCTTCTATACGGAGCAGTTCAGCCTGCGCCGTGTTGCGCTGGTGGGCTACTCGATGGGCGGCAACCTGGTGCTGAAGCTGGCCGGGGAATGGGGCCGCCGGGCGCCGCTTTGCGCGGTGGCCGCAGTGTGCCCGGCCATTGACCTGGCCGCCGGCTCCGACGCTCTGCACGAGCCCGTCAATCGCGGCTATGAGCGGCATTTTCTGCGCCGCCTGATGCGCCGTTTTCATCGCAAGGCTGCGCTGTATCCCTCGCTTTATGACCCCGCGGCCATCGGACCGGTGCGATCAGTCCGGCAGTTTGACGACCTCATCGTGGCGCGCTACTGCGGCTTCCGCGATGCCGACGACTACTACTATCGTGCGGCCAGCGCCCGTGTTGTCGATCGAATTGCCGTGCCTACGCTGATCCTTCACGCTCTGGACGATCCCTTCATCCGGCTGTACGCTGAAACACGCGCCAAGCTTCTCGCCAACCCCCATGTGGCTTTTGTGGAGACCCGTCACGGGGGCCACTGCGCCTATCTTTCGCGCGATTCGGGCGACGAAATTCACTGGGCGGAGGCCACCGTGATTCGATTCCTGCGGGCGGTGACGGCTGAGAACCATGGAAGCTGATTGGGAGTTTGAGGTGGGCGGCGATGCGCCGTTGATCGAGGCCCTCTGGCCAGGCTTTATCGACCTGCAACGATTTCCGGAGCGCGCCCCGCAGTTGCCGGAGGCTTGCGAGTTGCCGACGATGGCCGAAGCTTTGGCGCGGCTGAACGGGGTTGGCTCGCAGGTGTGGACCTCAAAATGCGATGTCTGGACGGTCACGGACCGGGACGAATTCGACCCCGACGAACTCGACGCTCCACCAGGAAGCGAAACCCACGCCATCGCCTGCTACATCGACCTGCTGCCCCGGAACGATGATTCCCCGAACAACTTGCAATGGTCATCGCCGGAAATGACCGAAGACATCTGCAAGTTGGTGTGCAGCCTTCTTGGCGCAGTTCCGTTGCGTTGCTGCAGGGTGGATCTCGTCATCCGGCGGGCATTTATTGCCCCGGACCGCATGGCAGATGGCATGGGCTTCGGCCTCACGGCTTACCTTACCGCCTGCGGCCCGTCCCCGGCCGAGGCCACGCTGACTCTGCAGGTGGCGCTGGCAGCATTTACAGATGCGCTCCGCGGCCGCTCACAGGTAGAATGAAACTCACTGGGGCGAGTAGCTCAATTTGGATAGAGCACCGGCCTTCTAAGCCGGGGGTTGCGAGTTCAATCCTCGCCTCGCCTACCATGTGGTGGCTATCGACTGATTTGTCAGGAGATAGCCCATGTCCCGCCTCGCGCTGATCCTTAGAGCACCGGCTGATAGGGTTTCTCGCTTTCCGATGGAACGGAAAGTGAGAAACCATGGACGACTCTCGCACCGTCCCGGCCATCTCCACTCCTGAACTGGAGCAGTTCTGGACCGATGGCGTGTCAGCTTATCCGGCTGAAACCTTCCTTAAAAACCCTGGCCATACCTGCTGCGCGGGCATCGATCTGCCCGGCATTGGGCTTTGCCATGCCTTGGATTGCCCCGCCGCTGCGCGCTTTGCGGTCGGCCTGCGGGCTACGGCGCCGGGGCGCGGTGTCGTTCCCGGCGAAGTGCCGCCGGCGCTGCGCAATCATCTTCGAGACGGCCTCTTGATCTCCCTGATGTTCGCCGCGCATCACCTTGCAAAATCTCTGATCGTGACCAGGCATAACTTTGGCGGCGTCGCGAGCCAGATTTGCTTCGAGTACCGTTTTGAATCGCTTCATGGCGTGCTCGATCACACGGCGAGCTGCAAGACGGGACGCGTGTTGAGGCTGATTGCGGATCTCGAAGCGCATCGCGAATTTGAACTCAATTCACTGCGAAAGGAGGCTGCGTCAGCAAGCGAAGAGGGCGGCGCGCCGGCGACGGGATTCGCTCGCGCGCCGCGGCATTCAGATAGGACCGCCGCGGATGCGTTGGGGCTGCGGGCGTTTCTCGATGAGGACACCTTGCGTCTCGGCGAATTATCACCCCAGCGACATGGACCCGTCGCCGGGGACCCCGATTTTGGCGAGCCTTGGTGCTACAAGGTCGACGACACGATCGAGGACATCTCGATCTACGACCGCGAAGGAAGCTTCATCTTCGGCTTCGGCAAGGCCGATCGCGAGGCCATGGAGTGGGCGGAACGCATCATCGGCTGCGTGAATTCGGCTGCCAATACAGAAGCAGGTCCTTCGGCTTCGCTCAGGAGTGCGCGATGACGAAGAACAGGGATCAGTCAAAGACCACGGAAGTGCGGGACATCGAGATCGGGCGGCTGATTGTCTCCGTGTCCGAGACGCGGAAGACCATCGACCAGGACGCGCTGAAGGGGCTGGCGGCTTCTATCGCGCAGCATGGAATCCAAGAGCCGTTGATTGTACGCATCGTCGGCGGCCAGGCTGGACCGTTTGAGATCGTTGCGGGGCAGCGGCGGTACCTGGCTTCGCAGATCGCCGGCAAGATGACTTGCCCGTGCATCGTGCGCGAGCTGACAGACGCCGAGGCTGCGCAGGCGCGCATCACCAGCAACCTGCAGCGCGAGGACCTGCCGCCGCTCGAAGAGGCGCTGGGGTTCAGCGAGCTGCTATGCGCGCCGGGCGCGACGGTGGAGACGGTGGCGGCGACGCTGGGCAAGTCGGCCAGCTACATCGGGCGGCGGCTGAAGCTGCTCGACGCAATCGAGCCGGTGCGCGAGGCGCTCAAGGCCGGCGCCATCGAAGTGGGCCACGCGCTGGAGCTGGCCAGGCTGGATGAGAAACAGCAGATCCGGCACCTGTCGCGGCTGCGCTGCGGCTACGTCTGCAGCAACGGCGAACTGAATGAGTTTGCCGCCAGCGAGGATGAGGAGTTCGACGAAGACGAAGACCAGAGCGGTGGAGAAGATGTCTTCGACGAAGACGAGGATGACGAGCCGGCGGAGGTTCCCCAGTCCGCGGCTCGCGCCTCTCAGTGGCGGCCGACGGATTGCTCGGTGGCCGAGCTGCGCCGGGAGATTGGGCGCACCACGCTGATGGTGTTGTCGAACGCGCCGTTTCCGCTGGATGACGAGCTGCCACCGATGGCATGCACGGAGTGCCCCAAGCGCAGCGGCAACGCGGCGCTGCTGTTCGACGATTGCGCCCAGGACACGTGCACCGATCGCGAATGCTTCGATGTCAAGGTGAAGGTCTGGGTGAAGCACGAACTCGACCTGGCCCACAAGGAAAAGCGCAAGCTGCCGATGCTGGCGGACGGCTATAGCGGCAGCAAGGCTGTGATTCAGCGCTGGGATGTCAAGGTCATCGAGAAGGAGCCATGCAAGTTCGCTGAAGAGGCAATCTGGATCGACGGCGCGCGGGCCGGGCACCGGGTGATGATCTGTCGCGACGATGCCTGCAAGACGCATAAAAGCCAGGGTTCAGGTCGGGGGCAGGGTGCAGGCGATCCGGTGAAAGCCAAGGCGGAGCGCAAGGCTCTGCTGGCGCGCGTGAAGGCGGAGAAGACTTATCGCTCGGTGCTGTTCAAGACAATCGCCGCGGCGCCCGGCCCTGCGCTGCAAAAGGCCTTCGACCGCACTGTCACAGAGCTGGCGAACTATGCGGTCCGGAGATCGGACTCGACGAAGTACGGCGCCCTGGTCGAGGCCACGGGCATCGCCAAGGATTCGCTGAGCGGCCGGAAAACCGAAAACTCTTTCGCGGAGTTGGCGAAGCGTCCGGCGCATGTGCGCGCGCTGATCGGCTGGCTTGCGATCAATGACAGCGAGCTGACCGTACATGAACACGATGTTCCGGGCGGCGGTGCGCTGGCGAAGACTCGCAAGATCGACCTCGAAGAGATCGCCGAAACGGTTGGGGTCGATTGGAAGGCACTGCGCAAGACGCACGCTCCTGAGTCGGTCAAGGAGAAGGCAGCTCCGAAAAAGGCAGCCGCGAAGAAGCCGGCGAAGAAAGCCGCGCCTACGAAGATTGCGAAAGCTGTCAAGGGCCTCAGCCCGGAGACGAAGAAGCGGATCGCCGATGCGCAGCGCAAGCGCTGGGCCGCGAACGCCAAGAAAGGCGGCAGGTGATGGCCGCCGAAGAGTTCATCGAGGCTGCGTTTAGCGCGGATTTGAAATGGCCGGTGCGGCGGTTCGCTTGCCGCGCTACGCGATGGGCGGTCACCAGCGAGCACTGTGAGATCTATGCGCTCCGCTCGGTAACGCATATCGGCAGCGGGAAAAAGTTCGCGGGTGATCTCTCGCCCCGTGCGGCGAGAGCTGTTGCGGTGATTCTTGACCGCATTCTTCCATGCGCAAGCGAGAACGAGGTTATGGCTGCCTTCCTCGCGCTGCCGCAGCCGATTCGCGTGTGGATCTTGAGCTGGCGGAAAGGCGCGAAGCGGTGAGCGAGCCGACGCCAGGACGGTGCAGGCATTGCGGGTGCACGAACGAGCGGCCGTGCAGCGTGCCCCCGTATAGCGACGGGGACACCTGCGGATGGATCAGCGGCACGACGCCGGAGCGAACGGTATGCAGCGGGCCGCACTGCATCAAGGCTGAAGGCGCAAGGCTGAAAGCGGAGCGGGGGAAGACGCCGAAGTCCAGGTACGCGGGATGGGGCTACGGCATGATCGTGAACGATTTGCGGAGGAAGACGCGCAACGCGCGGCAGCGTGCCCGCAGGCGGGCGCCCAGGAGAAAGGGGAAGTGAGAAATGCAGGGACTAGGGAATAGGGACCAGGGATTAGGGACCGGGCTTGGGCTGGGGCCGTTTCGCGGTTGCGGTGCGGAGGGATGCCGGGGCCTGGCATGGCCGGGGCAGCGGTTCTGCGAGCGGTGCAGCGAGGAGCTGGAGGCGTTGGCTCGCATGGCGGCTCTCGATGACCGGCGCTCGGCGACGCGGAGCGTGGCGCCGGCGGTGAGGTTCAGGCGCTTGGGCCGCTGGGTGCGGAGGCGGCTGTGGTGGGCGAACGCGGCGGTGGTGGGCGGGGCGCTGCTCTATCTGGGCCTCTCTGGCGGCGCGGCGCTGATGTCCTGGCTGGAAGTTGGAGGGCGGTAAGGCGAGGGACCAGGGACTAGGGAACAGGGACTAGGGATTAGCCGGAGGCGCAGTAATGGGAAAGCCTAAGAAGGTTTTGTTCGAACTCATCCAGCCCGACGAGGTGATTCTCAGCGGGCAGCCGTATGAGCTGCTGGCGGAGATCCGCGCGGAGCACCACTTCGATACGGCCGAGGCACATATCGCGCTGGCCTGGAAGAAGGGCACGAAGCCGAACGTCGATGGGCACCTGGTGCTGGGCCGCTGCGTGAAGGCCAGCGATCTGCAGCGCGAGCTTGTGGACTACGACTTTGTGATCGTGCTCAACAAAGAGGTCTGGGAAGATCCGGAGTTCGATCGCGAAAAGAAGCTGGCGCTGCTGGATCACGAGCTGTGCCACGCGGCGCGGGCGGTGGATGACGACGGCGAAAAAAAGATCGATTCCAAGGGGCGCCCGGTGTGGCGTACGCGCGGGCATGACATCGAGGAGTTTGTTGAGATTGTGAATCGGCGCGGCTGCTGGAAGCGGGACCTGGAGAAATTCGGCGAGGCCATCCTGGCGAAGAAGAAGACGCCGCTGATCACGCCGTCGACGCGGGAAACGCTTGCGGACGATCCGGCTTTCCTGGCCGCGGCTGACCGGCTTACCTCTAGCTTGCTCAATGGTGGGGTAACCAGCATGACCTTTTCGACTCCCGGCATGGGCCCGGTGGTCATTGACCAGGCGGCGGCGAAGCGGATTCACCAGCGTGCGCGGCGGGTGCGCGATCCGGGATAAGAGTTTGACGAGTTCCGCGCCGGAGTGCGAGCTACGGAGCGGATGGGTGCGGCGGGGCCGCGTCGGGAAACACGGCCGGGAAAAAGGCGATAACGCACACGCCGGAAGGCAGCTTCAACGTGCATCCCTCACTTCTCCCGGCCGGGGCGCAAGACGCAAGCGCGGGCAAATTAGCAGGCCAGCGATAACACCCGCGCCGCCGCACTTAAGAGCAGGGGTCAGGGATCAGGGTTCAGGGGTCAGAAAGGCGGAAGCGGATGAATGTCATGCGGGTTTTTGTAACTCCGGAGTTGATCACCACGATGCTCACCACGGGCTACGTGTTGAAGGGCGAGTTGACCGTCAAGGCCGGTGTGCCGGAGGGAGCGACTCTGACGGCGATCGGCTGGGATGTGCCGACGAGAAGCTGGGCGCTTGATTTTTCGCACCCCACGTTTCCGCAAGTGTGGGGCGGCAACACGCCGGACACTTTGCGGATTTCGGTCGAGCGAAAGGCTGAAACCCTGGCCGACGCGCTGAGCGAATAGCGATGGCGGATAAGAAGGGGCCGGATTGGACGCGCACTGGTACGGTTGCCGGGTATGCGGAGTATCTGCGCAAGCAGGGCGATGCGATCTGCGTGTTGGTGATTCGGCCGCACGATTCGGTGTTCGCGGTGGATCCTCGCTGCGCGCCGGAAGACGCGGAGCGGCTGGCCAGCGAATACGTCCCGCGCCTAGCTGCGCAGGTTGAGAACGCGCGGCGCGAGAAGAAGCAGGCGGCGCGGTTGGAGTTGGGGCCGATGCCGGAATGACGGAGGAGTGTTTTATGACAATCGCAAAGAGAAAACGTATTGAGACGCTCACACCCGAGCAGGAGGCGATGCTCCCGCGATGGCGTGAAAAGTGGACGGGGATTGGGCTCAGTACCGAGCCAGCAAACCGCGTGGAAGCAGAGCGCGCGATCGTGATGGCGTATGCCGCCGCCAAATTGCCGTCGCCACGCATCGTATGGTGCGGGTCTCCGCTGTCGCAGGGATTGACGCGTGCGATCGTTTTTAAGTTAGCTGAGAAAGCTCCCGGTGAAAAGGTCCGGGCCTCCGTCCAGGCCTCCGTCCGGGACTCCGTCGTGGCCTCCGTCTGGGCCTCCGTCTGGGCCTCCGTCGGGGACTCCGTCGGGGACTCCGTCCGGGCCTCCGTCCGGGACTCCGTCCGGGCCTCCGTCGGGGACTCCGTCGTGGACTCCGTCTGGGCCTCCGTCTGGGCCTCCGTCCGGGCCTCCGTCGGGGACTCCGTCGTGGACTCCGTCTGGGCCTCCGTCCGGGCCTCCGTCCGGGCCTCCGTCTGGGCCTCCGTCCGGGCCTCCGTCCGGGCCTCCGTCCGGGCCTCCGTCTGGGCCTCCGTCGTGGACTCCGTCGGGGACTCCGTCTGGGCCTCCGTCCGGGACTCCGTCGGGGACTCCGTCCGGGCCTCCGTCCGGGACTCCGTCGGGGACTCCGTCGTGGACTCCGTCGTGGACTCCGTCTGGGCCTCCGTCCGGGACTCCGTCCGGGACTCCGTCCGGGACTCCGTCTGGGCCTCCGTCCAGGCCTCCGTCGTGGCCTCCGTCCGGGCCTCCGGATTTGGCCAGCATGACGCGGGTTGGCTTGGATTTTACGATTTCTTCGCGCAAGCCTGCGGCCTGCGCGAAGAAACAAAAGCGCTCGAAGGGTTGACCCTTCTCGCGCAAAACGCCGGATGGTTCCTGCCCCACGAAAAGATCTGCTGGGTCTCGGAGAGGCACAGCATCTTACTGCGCGACGCTCAGGGGCGATTGCATAGTGAGGACGGCCCCGCGCTGGGCTATCCCGATAAGTTCTCCATCTGGGCATGGCATGGGACGCGCGTCCCCCAGTTTGTGATCGAAGCCCCTGAATCGATCACCATCGAGCAGGTGCGCGCGGAAGAAAATGCGGAGATACGGCGCGTGATGATTGAGCGGATGGGCTGGGAGAATTTCTGCTCGGCCGCCAAGATGAAACTGGTTCACGTCGACGAGCTGCACACCAACTTTCCCGACATCCCTATCTCAGAGCTGGTCGACGCAGGCAAGCGGCTCGTTACGCGGTACCGTGAGGGCGTCGAGCGTGCCGAGCTTCTAGAGGCTGAAGAGCTGCGCGATTTCGAAGACCGACCGCTGCGCTTTGTCAGGCTCGCGGATCCATCTACAGGGAGACAGTACACGCTGCGCGTTCGCCACGATCACACGCGTTGCTATGAGGCTGTGGGCTGGACCTTTGGCATGACCGAGACCGAATATAAGCGCGGCAGGTTTCTCCGCCAGGGCGATGTGTTTCTCAAGCCGCTGTCTGGCGGTCCGCTGCAGCAAGCTCACTCTTAAACCTGCGCTGTCGCGACGGCGTGCAACCTCAATAATCAACCGAAAGGATCATCTGATGATTCAAGCGAAAGCAATACCGGAAAGTGCAAAGCGCGTTCCATTAAGGCCGGCGGCGCTCGGCGAAGTGACCGGACATCACCACAGTTTCATGTCGAACGTGGCGGAAATTGACGTTGCTGACCTGGTCGAGATGTATGAGGGCGAGGACGGAAAGACCTATATTCGCGTTCTCGGCGAACCGGGCGAGGTATCTCTTGTCCACCAGGAGCACAAGGCTCACGTCGTACCAGCCGGGGAATACGAGGTGACGATTCAGCAGGAAAACACGGACTGGGGCGCGCAGCCCGTGGCCGACTGAGAGCGCCAGTGACCGAACGATTCCAGCCAAAGCGCCGTTTCTTTTTGCAGACATCACAAGCGGTCTTCGAGGGCGGCGCTTTACGCCAGGTCGTAGTTGAGGCGCAGGACGGTTTTGCCGTGCTGCGCCTCAAGGGGCTCGACGTGAGCTACCCGATCCCGTGGGGGACGGTGTATCACCTCGCCGCAATGCAGGCGGCGGAGCGGGAACTCAAAGCTCGACGAGTCAAGTTTGGAGTTGAAGGGAATGGCTGAGCATTATCCGAAGAACTGCATTGAGGCCTCGGCGTGGTGCAACGGCTGCGGCATGAACACCCCGCACCGTGTCGCGGATAAGCGGCTCCAGTATTGCATCCCATGCTACGGCAAGGCCTCCAAGGGAAAGCCTGAACGGCCACCGTGCGAGCGCCCCGGCGACTTGTTTACCGATATGGCGGTGCAGGGATGAGCGGGCGGAACGCGGGTCAAGGGGCTCAGAGAGTCCGGCCGGAGGACGGCGGGATTGTCTGGCATGAGGCGTTCCATGCCTTTGAGTGCTATGGGTGCGGCGAGTATATCGAGATCGGTGACCGGCGCAAGCGGACGCCGGATGCGCTGGCGGAGACGCGGGAGCTGCTGATCATCGATCACACCGAGTGCTGGGAGTTCGACGATCCGGAGCAGGCGCGCCAGGCGCGGAAGTATCGCAAGGAAAAGAAGCGGCGGGAGCTGTTGAAGCAACGGGCGGGGGCGGCGCTGGATTGTAGCCGCTATCTGCGGCGCGGCAGGGAATAGGGAATAGGGATCAGGGATCGGGAAAGGCGGGGGCGGATGAAGCGAGTGTGGGAATGGGTGTGGGGCTGGACTGAGCCGGTGCTGGTTTGGCTTGCGGAGCAGATATGCGACCGCTGGGGTGCGCGGTCGGAGCGCGACGCCTGGCGGGAGCGGTGCAAGCGGGCGGAGCAGGCGGCGGAGATCGCGGAGAAAACGCTGGCGGGGCGATGGGATTCATTGCGGGCGGCAAGCGCGAGGGTGCTTGAACTTGAATCCACAGGGCGAGCCGGGGACGTGCCGGGGTTGACGCCCGGATTGAGTCCGGCGCAGATCGAGCGGCTGGCGTGGGTGATGGAAGAGGCCGGCGAAGTGGTGCAGGCGGCGGGGAAGGTGCTGCGGCATGGGTACCAGTCGGCATCGCCGTTTGGCGGGGCGACGAACAAAGTGGCGCTGGAGCGCGAGATGGGCGAGCTGCGCGCGGCGATGCAGAGTCTGGAGTCCGCCGGCGACGTGCGCGGCGGGGATGTAAAGCACTGGCAGCGGAAGAAGGCAATTGGCGTGTGGAAGTGGATGCACCACCAGTGACAGGGTTCAGGGGTCAGGGGTCAGGGGTCAGGTAGCTCGGGGCTTTCAGCCCCGAGGTAATTCAACGCAACAGCAACCGAGAGGAGAGGGGTATGACGACAGCATTGGCAGGAGTGGGGGGGCAACGGATTTGCGCAAGAAGAACAGCGTGCCTTCGCATCGGCATGCGCGGCCGACGGTGGCCGTGATCACGATGGATGAGGTTCCGGAGCCGCCGTTGACGCGGAGTGGAAGCGTGGCGGAGGAACTCTACGCGAAGATCGGGCAGCTCAAGACGGGCACCGCGCTGAAGGCGGAGTTCGAGAGCGACAAGCACGGCGACTATGCGCGGACGAAGCTGCGGTCGCTGGCGAAGAAGGAAAAGAAGTTCATGAGCAGCTCGCGGTCGGAGGATGGGAAGACGCGGTACTTCTGGCTGGAGAAGCTCTGAGAGTAGGGATCAGGGTTCAGGGGGCAGGGTTCAGTCATCCCCGGTCTCAGATGCGAGACCGGGGGCACCTAGGGCACAACCGGACGAAATGAATTCAGAACATAGACGCTGCGAATTGGTTGAAGCGGCGCACGGGAGAGTTGTGTCTGCTCCCTTGAGCGAGTGGCAAGGGAGGTCTCGGTGAGCAGTAGGGCGAGCGCGTATGCGAAGGAGCTGATTGTGTGTCCGAATGGGGAGCTGATTTCGCGCGGGGAAAAGCTGGTGCTGATGGTGCTGGCGGATGCGCACCAGGTGCGCAAGGACCGCTTCACGTATCCCTCGATCGACACCATTGCGCCGGATGCGCTGTGCGACCGGAGGAGCTGCCAGCGGCACATGGCGGGCCTGGAACGCAAGGGGGTGATCGTGCGATTGCGGCCTCCGAACCAGGGGCGCGGGATGCAGGTCTTCTACTTCTTCACGGCCCTGGATGCGATTCCGGAAGGGTGGCAATCTGCCGCCCTTTTTTGTGGGCGGGAGATTGGTGGAAAGGGCGGCGAAAGGGCGGCGGAAGGGCAGCAGAAGGGCGGCAATTTGTTCGCTGCGCCAGTAGTACGCGCGCAGGAACGGGAACGGCAACTGGAACAAGTGCAAAAGCTACCCCCCCAACCCCCGCAAGCGGGGGCGAGTGGTGAGTTCGCAGTTCACAGTTCACAGCAGGATTCCCCGGTCTCAAACGCGAGACCGGGGGCACCCAGCGCAGGGACGAGGGACCAGGGTGGTAGCCAGGGGCTTCAGCCCGTGGTCAGGGTTCAGGATTCCCAGGTCTCAGACGCGAGATCTTCACCCCGCGAACGAGGACCTGTTCGCGGGGACCCCGAACCTGGGGCACCCGCCGAAGGAGGCGAGTATGCAGCGAAGACGGAAACCGGCGCCGAGGGTCTGGCAGGGAACTGCGTTCCGATCCGCAAGGATCAGCATGCGGCGGGTACTGACCGACATGAGGCTGGACCGGGAGGAAATGGGGCGGCTGGGCGTGCGGCTGGCGCGGCTGATCTGCGAGCGGCTGGCGGAGGAGGCGGAGATCCTGCGCATCAGCGCCGACTCGACGCTGCTACAGCGTCGGTGTGCAGCGGGCTTGGAATAAGCGAGCCGCGCGACCGGCGCAAGGTGCGGCGGCAGATCGCGCTGCAGGCGGAGAAAGGCGACGAGCCGGCCACGATTGCGCTGGACATGATGGCGGCCTTCGGCAGGCAGACGGGCGCGCGGCGCCGCGGCGAACTGACCGCCAGCTACGGGCCGGTGAAGTTCATCACGCAGGGCGTTTGGAAAGACGAAGGCCGATGGCACTGGGACGAGAAAACACTGCGGTTGCACATGGAAGCGAGGGTTGGGAGCGCATGACAAAGGCAGGGACCAGGGACGAGGGAATAGGGACTAGAAACGCTTCGAAGTGGGAGCGGTGGTTTGAGGGTGAGTTGCGGCTGCAGCGGGCGTATTGGCACATCGCGCAGGCCTTCAGAGCGGATGCGCCGCAGGCTGAATGCTTCGGAAATATCGAGGCGCGGGTTCGGATTTCGGGGCTGCTCTCGAAGATCTGGGAGGAGCGCGAAGCTGCGCTGCACGACGGCCAGGTGGTGGCGCGATGAAGCGAATGGTGGTGGTGGCGACGATGCGGCGGGGTGCGGTTGAGCCGCATGAGCCGTTGCCGGCGGATGTGGAGGCGCGGATGTTCGAGCGGATGTACGCGGAGTCGGCGTCGATGCAGCCGAACGTGCATTGGTGCTCGCCTGACGCGAAGAAGATGCCGGCGAAGAGCTACGCGCCGCGGGCCAAGGTTGACCGGCTGATGGAGCTGGCTTCGAAGGCGAGGATTGCATGATGGCTCTGGCTAGCTTGATTGGTGTGTGGTGCGCGGAGTGCAAGCGCGCGGGGCATCGCTGCCAGGCGCAGATGTGGCTGGAAACCGAAGTGTTGGTGGAAGGCGAGCCCATGCTGAGCTTTCGCAAGCCGTTGTGCCTGCGGTGCGCGGATGGGGAGGCTTGTCATTTTGTGCGGGCCGCGTCGGCGGAGCTGCAGCGGTGGCCGGAAGAGGTTGATGCGTGCGTGGTGCCGGCGATGACGAGGGCGGAGAGGGCGGAGCTGGCCGGCGTGGATCACAGCGTCGAGGATGCGGAGCGGAAGGCGGCGGCACTTGCGGATTTGAAGACCATGCGCGTGCCGGATGTGGCGCGGAAGTATGGGCTGGATGGGTGGGTGGTTTCGGGGTGGAAGATGCAGGCTCGCAGAGCGGCGGAGCTGCGCGGGGATCGCGGGGCGGTGCTGGATAACCAGGAGGCGTACAAGGCACGGCGGCGGGCGCTGCGCCCTGTGAAGCAGCGGATCGGCGGGG
>QGNH01001522.1_pt2 | contig 13358 bp, 19 predicted proteins | sample 1735481 | NCBI WGS metagenome assembly QGNH01 (sample SAMN09239004, study PRJNA386568) | Viral metagenome, whole genome shotgun sequencing project. | reverse complement strand
TCGTTAATTAATCCTTGTTGAGCTCCCAAATCAATAGCCTCTTTTACATCGCCCACAAGAATGGATGCACCGGCATTGGTGTACGGGATTTTTCCACCAGCATTACGAGCCGCTACAATAGTTCCCCAAGCATTTCCTTGAATTTGAGCCGTCAACCAATCAATTCCAATTGTAATATCGAAGAAACGACCAGAAACAGCTTGTCCCCAGAGAACAACATTATTTCCACCGATGGTAACGTAAACGTTTCCGTTTTTACCAACGGTAGTGCCAGGCTTTCCTGCGATGGTGTTAAATTGCGTTTGAGATAAATTGTCCGGTGTTACACCGATAAGCGCTACGTTGCCCCAAGTGGATTGGCCAACTGGTAGGGGTACATTCGCTCCGGTCCAAGCAGAATCAGGTTCTGCTGAAGCATCACCGGAATACATAATCGCCGTTCGGTTATAATCCTTGGCCTGTAACTGAGACAGTACATCGAAGGTACATGTATTTAAAGCCACCGCTGCATCTGCGGTAACGCCCACAAAAACCAATGTCTGGCTTTCGATATAGGCCGCCATATTTAGAAGGTCATACCAGTTTGTAGAACAAATATTTACGCAATACCAGCCTTGGTTTACGGCTTGAATGGCCTGTAATCCGGTTACTAAAGAAACGTTTGCGGTTGTTGCAACGCTGGACATTGTCGATACGCCAGTCCCCCCAATAGAAGAGCTGAATCCGACACCGGGCCATGCAGCACCTTCGGATGTGCTACCAACTTGAATTGTTGAATTCCATGCTGTGAGAATTACCACACCACCACTACCATTAGTTGCTTTTACATTAGCCCCAGTCAAAGCATTAATTGCAATGGTTAGCGCATCACCCACAGTGGTAGCCGTATCGCTTCCACCGGCTGTTACAGTCACTGTTTGACCATTAACTGTAATGGAATATGTATCTGTATTAGTAACAGCTGAAATTGTAATCGTAGTAACCTGGGTAATCGAGGCANNTGGTAATATACCTTGTTCGGTTAATGCAACGGCTTTCAAATATTCCGCATCCGTATTCATGAATACGCCACCATTTGCCACCAGCATGGAGGTTGCGCTTGAGAAAAACTCAATCAGAACCCCACCTGTATATCTATTGGAAGTTCCCAGAATTAATGGAACCGCAAACGCGGGTTGAGGCACCGCTGCAGAGTTTAAAAGAATATTTACGCTTACAACTTCGCTCAAAGCTAGTGCTGTCATATATTAGGTGCCCCCGTTACATTAAATTCTACATCTACTGTTTGTGAACCGGAAATTATTTCACCATTAATGGATACTGAATCAATTTCTCCAAGATTCACATTTAAACTTGATGGAATACCAAATGCTGCATCTAAAGATGCTCGTCCTTCGTATCCAGCAGTAAGGAGTGAGGATATATCCACCACACCTAAACTTTCCCAGAACGCAATTTTATTATTGCGTAGCGTTGCCTGTACAGGAAACGTATCGAAAGCAGCTTCTAAATGAGCCATGTAATTGTATGCCATTTCAGGGAACTTTGCATAGCACTTGAATGACACAACCATTTTTCTAACACCGCCATAATTCCACGTGGAACCACTTGTGTTTTGAGACGCGTCTGTCCCAATTTTTGCGGCTGGAGTAGTTATTTTAAAAGAAATATATGGGAGACAGGGACGCGGTGTGCTTACCGTGAATTGTCCCTTTCTCTCATCAACAATGCATTGTAATCCGGTTATTCCCTGAACCAGGTTAACTAACGCCGCGCGAATAGCATTAAAGTCGATAGCAAATGTAGGCTGGATGGCCTGTTCTGGTACTACTGGAATAGGATTAAGATTCACCAACCACTCCAACATCTAGTCGCATAGCGCGCGCCTGTCTGTAGGAACCCCAATCGGTTACTACCTGAACCTCGAAAGGTTGGCCTGCGTAAATAACTAAATCATTATCTCTCAATTCGCCTTGAGTATAAACCCAAGTATTATAACGGTATCTATCACCCTCTGGAACCAGAAGAAGTTCTTTTCCAGTAAGAGGAACAATCAAACCGCGAATAACGAAATCAGTTTTTCTATCGGCGTGTGGGATTCCTTCCTCCCAGGTAATCCGATTTTCTCGGGCAACAAGAATCTCCATTCTATTCATAAACTCAAATGTCTGCCCACAACCATTCATACTATGACCACTTTATAGGTAACGCTCCTCAACATTAGACCAGTCCAAATCAATGTATTCGGAGCTACGCCGTCTTTCAATTTAGCTTCCTTCACAGAGGGAGCATTTGGCGGCGGTGGGTGAGATTGAATTTTATTTTGTATCAAAAGTTGAATTCTAAACCCCATCATCTCCAGTGCTTTTTCTGCTGTCCACCCATTAAATAAAACGTTTTGTATCGCCTCTTCACGCCAGGAGTTTATCTTTTCTGTGTTCTGGTCAATAGCCGACCTGAAAAAAGACCGTTCTGGAATTACTTCATTCCCAAATTCATTCCAAAGAGCTACTTGGACTACCGATTCTCCGCTCTCATATTCTCCGGCATCCTCGTGAATTCCAACTGTCACATACGATTTATCTAGTTTATCTAATTCTTTTTCTATCTTCTGCAACTCTGGACTTGAAACATCCTCAACCTTGGTTTCAATTTTCACCACCAACCCCAGCCACCTGCTTGGTAGTTATTAATATAACCACCAACTAACCAAGGAACTGTTTGCCAGTTATCCATCATATGTTTTGTGAAATCAGGTCTAACCAAACTGCAATTTAAATCATTTTGTTGCATCTGAGTTTTTGTTACACCGCCAGCAAACCAAGTGGTGTCTTCTGTGGCCAATCTATTTCTCAAATCAGACATTAATTTTCTAAATGACACAGCCTTCTGACTGAACATGGATTTAACGGGCCCAATAGTTTCATCAGACTGTCTTGAAAATTGAGCAATAAGAACTTCTACGCATCGAATAGCCGCGTTCATTGGTGCGTTATTATATTGGGAGAGTACCCACTCTATTTCAGAATCCGAAAGAAGTGGGCAAGTGGCAATGGTATCGCCGATTAGGAAGCGTACGGTGTCTTTAGGGCTCGTTCCCGGACCATTATATTGCCAACCGCCCATAATATTTTAATTCCTCTTTTGGTAGAAGAACTAGGAAGTCTGCAATTCTGCATCTACATTAACAGGTTCCTCTGGAACAATGGGAACTTCTGGTTCAACAGGTTCTTCAATTGCTTTAACGTGACCACGAAACTTAAACTGAATATTTTTGGGCCAAAGCTTAAACTGGTCGGCAGGGTCACCCTTTTTAAAGGATTCCCTGCCGACAGTGAAAGGTTTTACGCAAACAAGTTTCATATTAAGCGTTTTGCAAGACATTGAAGAAATATACACCCATATTAGGAGCAATCTGATTCATCTGAAAGGCCATTTCACCTTCGATACGGTCAGCTTTTAAATGCTCCATACGGAAGCTGGAAATTCTATTTCCCTGGGCACCGGCTCCGAAGAGGCCTTGCCAAGAGAAGATATAACCACCAGAGGGCTGTAACAAGGACGGCGCCGGGTTAGCGTAAACTAACAAGCAGGTGTTCTTGACGATGAACCCATAAGAAGCCGCAGGGACAGAACCCCCAGCAGTTCCCGATAGTGTGGAACTACCTTCTTGCGAAGAGTTCAATACAGCGCTTGCAACCAAGAATTTTTCAACGCCGAATAAAGCGGCAAGTAAATCCTCGGAAACAATTCCGCGTTGCGTGTACTTGATACGGTCAAGAACAGCAGCGTTGTTACGAAGAGCGAAAAATACGTCTGCGGCAACAATCAATGTATTAGGCAAGAAACCGGTTTGGCTCTTTACTAATTGTTTGTTGTAATCGACGTCATACATCGGGTCAGAAGTAGATTGGTCCCACTGTCCTTGCGAACCTGTGGAAACACCAACATTGAAATCCCCGGCGGGATTTCCTGTCCAGATACTGGGCTGAATATNNGAATATAGTTCAGCACAAATTCCAATTCTCGGCGCAATAGTAATTGCTGAGAAACATACATCGTCGCATCTCTATCCATGTTGAGAGGCGTATCAGCATTAGCGCGGGTTTGGTCATCAATATCTTGATGAACCGCCCAAACGTCGCAATAGTACGTAGGCGTGTTATTGATTTGAAATCCGGAACCAGCGGATTCAGAGGCAACGGCTCGTTTTTGAGCAGCGGTTCTGAACCAGTAATCCTGGGTATAGACAAAATATCTATCGGATTGTTTCATTACAGGAACAATCGGAAAACACTTATCAGCGATAAAATCCTGAGCCTTTTGAATAAAGGCAATGGAGATCATCGTTAACGGAGCGTTTACGTGAACCTGACTTCTTGTAGGTTGTGGCATTTTTCAATCTCCCGTAATTTATTGTTTGCCCAGTCCTAGGAGCAAAACAGGAATAATTTGTCCCGAAGAAACACCGGCCTGCAACGATTTGCCGCAACCGAAATTTCCAGACGCAGCAGGAATTAATTGTCCCGCAGCATTCGTGGTCAAAATTGTTCCAATAGAAGTAATAGAAGCTCCAATTACCGCTTTGGAAACTCCATGCACCATTACCTGAGCAGATTCCGCCAATTGAGGATTGTTCTGCAAGATACCAATAATGGCTTGTCCACTAGTGGACGCCAATTGGACTGCAGAAGGACCGGCAACGCCAGCTCCGGTAGCAGCGACAACATCCACAGCAAAATATTGCTTAGATGGATTTGTGCTAAGGCCAGAATAATCCGCATTGGATTCTAACTCGCCTAAATAGAATGAAGGCGATTCCCATGCGGCGCTAAACATTTGGGCAGCTGTTGGTGTGCTCATTTAAATACCGTCCTTTCGTCCCGCTTGGTGTTCGGCGTATAACCGAGTTCCTTCGGGAGTATCCAAGAATTTAGCAATTGCTTGCTCTTTGGTGCCGTTAAAAGCACTTTTTTGTACGAAACCTTCAGCGGCTTTTTCAATACGTGCCCATGAGGTTTCACTACCGGCGCCAGCTCCGCTAGGAAGGCTAGAACCAATTTCGCCGTAAAGATTCCCACCAAAAGATTTCGCAACCTTTTGACGTTCATTAAGCATTTCATATTGTTTAACGATGGAATCAAAAACTTCAGCGCCAGCTTTTTGAGCATTGCTCAAGGTAGCGATTACGGTTTCTGCGGGTAAACCAAGGTCGGTAAACGAAGCGGCTTTTTGAACAAGCTCGCGGTGTTTATTAACCTGCTGTAATGCAGAAATTTCGCTGGTGAGTTCATGGTTCTTTTTAACCAAATCCTCATTCGCTTTAAAAACCGATTCGAGCTTTAGTTGCGTTTCCGCATCTAGTTTATAAGATTTTTCCACGTCGTCTTCCTCCTCGTCTTCTTCCATTTCTTTTTTCTTAGCCATTTTTCCGCTTTTTGATTTCATCTGAACTTGAGCGTCCGGATATTCCGCATGTCCAAGTTTTTTCAATTCTTCATCATAAGCTTTTTCGGCCATTTCTCTGGCCTTTTTCATATGTTCTTCTGGAATGGCTTGCATACCCATATTGACTGTCTCCCCGTGTGTGGGCGATTCACCCACGCTAGTTGCTCCCGCGCCACCTAGTTCACCCTCGCCCACTTTGAATCCAACTTGTTCGAGGGTTTCGTGTGCGGCTTCAGGAGAGATTTTTCCCTTTACCGTCGATAAAATTCTTGCGACTGCTTTTAATGCAGTTCTTACATCGCTATTTTCTTTGGCGATATGTTTATCTAAAATCTTTTCCACGCATTTCATCATTTCCGGATCTGCGTTTGCGATTGCTTTTTGTAAATCTTCGTTTGCCATAGCGCTTTTATAGACTAGAAATCTTTTTCGATTAGCGCCTTGAGGCACAAGTGATACCTCTTTTGTCTTAAGCGCTACTAGTTTTTGCATGTTTGGAAAATAAATTGAAACCGTTAAACTTAATTATGTCACGCTTTTTGTTTTTCGCTAGCTTTTTTTAGACTGGAATTCTGTGACCGCTTCCACCAATCGAGACTCCTGTATATTCTCCAGATAAAACCTTCTGCCATTCGCGCGGGTCGTCTACTCTAATTCCAATAACCCAAGAACCCTTTTTCACTGTTTGTGGTCCGTATTGCCCATCACTACTAAAATCAACTGGCGCAATATAACTTTCTACGACGCCAGCATCCATTGGTCTTGAATGCCCAGCACCTACAACGCGTGCGTTCAAAAGATAATCATGCGCTGTTTTTTCTATGTCTTCTGCAGACATTATATCGTCTTGCAAATCCATTTCTTCTGGGGATAACACTACGCAATAGATGATTTGCTTCCAATTATCAGCTTTGAAAATTTTAGACACAGCACCAGTATTATCTATTAATGCGCCCTGGGACGCATATCCATGTAAGCGATTACCGCGCTCACTAGAAGCAGCGTCAGAATTGTTATAACTAGTTGCGTCCACTGCCAGCAAAGTATCATCAGGTAACTGGTCATATTGCTCCACTCCTAATCTAGGGTCTGCATCATTTGAAGTTGCAGCATCTGGAACAGCAGCTTTTCTAAATTTTTGACGCGTCCATTTTCCGACTTCTTTAGCCTTGTCTATGGTTTCATTTGAAAGCTGTTTTAGATGCGGTGGCTGGTTTTCAATCTGTGTTGGACCGTCATAAACAAATACACCACCAGGAGCTAATAATCTTTCAACTGTTTTCATCATCGTATGCGGGTCAACTTCTGGAACATTGCTCATACGAATATTGTCGCAAGAGCCGTCTTCAAATTCAGGTAACCCTAATTCCATGTCTGTTACATAGGTTCCGTGGTCCATTTTATATAAATCAACACCAAGGTAGCCGGGTTCGCGGCATTGTCCGCAACCAAGGTCCAAATTTATTCCATCCGATTTTTCAATTAGTCTCTTTTTTCTGTAGAATTGTGGGTCATTGGATAAATTATCTAGTGCTCTAGACCGCGCATCACCAACGTTAGAAAGACCTCCGTCGCCAAGTTCCCAGTCAGTACCAGAAACAATTTGAGACATAGAATAGATATCTTTTACTATCTTACCGGCCTTTACCCGAACGTTAGCTTTAATGGAGTCTTCACCCATTTTTTTAGCAGCTAAATAGCGATGATGCCCGTCTATGATGTGGTATTCATCACCAACTTTAAGTAAATCAATCGGATTTTGTTTTGCGGAATCCCAATCATTTACCACTTTTTCTAGTTTTTTAGGAACGAATTTTTCTTGTCCCGCGTGGGTAATGGAATCCATTGGCACGTTTTCTTCATAATGAGCCATGTTCTCAAGCATTCCCTTTCGCGTGCCTACGCTAGTATATGGGGAATGTGGCATATCGATTGGTTCGGTATTATCACCAGAGACACCTGAACCAGGTCCGCCCTTTTCTACTTCTTCTTCATCAATGAATCTTTCAAAGGCCTCTCTCAGCCTCTTTAGATTTTCTCGGTTATGTTCTTTTTTCTCAAGCGGAGTATTAACGTGGACAGAGCTTCGACCTGGACTTGCTTTTATTAATTTTAGAATCATTTATTAATCCTACCCCAGTGCCTAGAATAATCCAAAAGAGAGGCGCAACAGCCGTGCAAGAATCTGTGAAAAATACGTTTAATAAATAGGATAACACGGCAGCTGAAATAGGTATAAGACACTTATTGTTGCGTTGCACTAGGTATACGTCACAGAAGAATGTGAAAAATAGAAATAGCACGGTGCAAAGCCCTAAAACCCCTGAGCTATAAAGGGTGTTGAGATAGAAATTATGTGGCCTATCGATAACCGTACCGCGTGGCCAACCGTTAGCTAATTTTTCTGGAGTGTCTGCCTGCGGAAACTTTAACGCAAATATTCCGGGTCCCTCTCCTATTAGATTTGGTGCCTGTATTATTTTGAGCGTTTCACGCCACACGAACGTACGGCCAGAACTATTCAAAATTGGAATATGGAATTTACCAAGTAGGTTAAATTGCATTAATCCGAATCCGATTAATGCAGTTATTGCCGGAACTACAATAACCTTCTTTCCCAGCCCGCTATTAAAAAACACATAAAGCGTTGCAATTCCCATAGCCAGGAAGGCGCCTCTGGACTGGGCACCTAAGGCAATGAGTATGGAGGCGCAAACCATGGACCAGTTTTTTCTTCCTAAAAAGAATGCATAAACCAGCGCTGCGAATGTGCCAAGAATATTGGAGTTCATTATCGTGCCGTAGAGGGGCCATGCGTATGAAGATATGCCCACTTTATCTATCAATGAACCAAGAATTAAATTTCGAATTATTGGAAGTGAAAAGGTATCTGTCCTAAAGAATTGAACAGAACATACAGCTAGCATTAGTAATGTGACAACGCTTAAAACAATGTCAATTGCCCGAATATTTCTCATGTATGAGGCAGAGAAATAGAATAGTACGCAGTAAGCGACTATCGCAGTTGCACCCTCTAAATAGTTTGTCATTCCAAACCAAGCCAATTCAAAACTATTACTGCATACCGCTGACATGATTACCAGTAACACATACGTAACCAATGGTGCGGTGTATTTAATTGGAATTCTGTTCCGTTTTGGTTTCAGAAAATGGATTAGAACGATTAGTGTAGCGATGCCGTATAGACACGCCGACTTCCACCAATTAAAAATATCCAACTCCATTTCATAACCAGGGAAAACCATCCTGACCTCTGGTGGAGTATTGTGTGGATGAATATGAAGAGTTAATGGGATGAAAAAGGCTAACAGAAGCAGAAATCGAATCATAAAAAAATTCCCCCTGGTAAGGCATACCAAGGGGAGTCACATTTTTCGAGAGGTAAATTTAATTCTGAATGACGCCGAACACCGTCATTACAAGTGGGCTACCGGTTCCGTTTGCGCTGCAGGTTAGATTTAATCCCGCGCCCGGGGTTGCGCCTTGTCCTAGATAATAAGCTGGAGACCGCGTAGCGTTTGTGCTCGTGCCGCTGTAATAAACATTTGCGCTAAGACCAGTAATGCTAATAAACGGAACGGCATTTGTGCTGTCCTGTAATGTGCATGAGGTGGCGGTAGAATTCCAATTAGTGGACCCGTTTACCTGAGCGTGAATTCCCTGAACTAACGCAACTTGACCGGCTGCCACACTAGCCGCAGGTAAACAACTCACAATATTTGTAGCGGTTGCGGAATTTGCCGTGCAGGTTACCATGTATGGAGTTGCATAATTGGTAATGGGAACCCAGTTAGTACTCGGATAATCATCGGTCTTGATATAGACCTGGCTAGGGGATTGGCTGTTGTTAAAATACAACGTTCCCACATGTCCGGCCGTGACGGTTTGACTGGGATTATTTTGGCCTTGAGTATATAGAGGCTGAAACAACCAACCGGTATCGGCGAAAACAGGCATGGCGAGTAAAAGGAATAGTAGTTTTTTCATTGGGTTCTCCTATATTTTTTTTATTACCAAACGTTCAAATCAACAATTCCGGATGAACAAGTTGAAACATCCGAACGGAGATAAACATTCGCTGGGCCTCTTGGAACATCGGTTACATCCCAAAAACCCATTGAGTTTGCCGGGATGCAATATTCCTTACCGCTGCCTGCGATTGGTAGTGTTGAGGTAGACGATACGGTGTTTGCACATATCCGACAAGAGGTAGGATTAGCAATCATCATAGATGGCGTGGCTCTTAAAAAAACATTACTAATGCTGGTTAGCGTTGCAGCGGTATATGTGATTGGGAGGATTTGTCCTCCGGTTGCTGTGACGCAATTAATAACCGAGTTAAATCCGAAAGAAATTTCGCTCAAGAGAAGAAAAAACAACATTTTTTTCATATTTAATATCCTATCACATTTCTAAATGTGAGCCACAAAAGCAATTTGGGTGAGTTCCCATCGGGGGATACTCACACGTCGTACCATCAGGAAGCTCAAACGGTTCATCTAATCCAACAGACACCCCATCCATCGGCTCGCAGATGTCACACGGATCTGGACCCTCGCAATCCCAAACTCTTTTTGCGGTACTTCTATCTATTAAACCCTGATTAGCACCTTCACGCCACATGGAAAGTTGGCCTAAATTTGTGGCGGCGCGTATTTCAGTGCGGGCTATCATTCTGGCTCTGTAAGCCAATAGCCTATCCTCATAACCATCAACCATCTTTTCAAGCTTGGAGCCCTGCACGCCATTGGCCATGAGCTTCATCTGATAATTACCCAACGCTACATATTGAGCGGGATATAATCCGATTGAACCCTTAATGGATTTGGCCATTTGTCTGGGTGTTTGAGCGCTAGTGAAACTGTGAGCCACAGCATTTTGAATCGTTTGCTGCGTCTCGTGATTTATTCCGACGACCATTTTAGAGGTTCTATCGGTGATGTATTTTCTAAGCCCTGGATTATTAACATCCCACCTTAGCCGAGAATTAATATTTGGCGGAAGAGACTCAATAGCTATTTTTCCAGCAGCATATGCAGAAGCACCAACCGCTTCTAGTGACGGCATGATATCCGAGGGAAGGTCGTTCCATGGTATAACGTGCATAACCCGCGCTGGGTTTCCCGATTCCCAAGCATTCTCTAATTGGTCTAGGGATATTTTCTTCTTAAACTTTTTTATTCCATGATACAAATTAACGGAAACGAACTGCGCCTTTTGGTCCGTTAGTCTAATAATCTTCGAAGCATCTTTTGTTTTAAATGCCATTATACTTTTGACCAATCCAGCATCAACGCCATTCTAAGTTTTACCGACTCCAACATGCCAAGCATAGATAATCTAGTGTGTTCATTTTCAGGGGTAGATGTTTTATACATCCATTTACCCTTCACTCTTGCAACATAGCAATAGTCTGTCAGCTCCCCGTTCCGAGCGCGTTGTAACATGTATTCAAGCGACCGTATCGCCTGATGACTAATACGCTTCTCTTTTATATCTACAACTTTCACGGTTTTTTGGTGTAGTTGTCTTCAGTGCTTCCACTAATATTTGTAGTTACTGTCTCAGGTTTAGGCTGCCCATCTGCTGGCGTTCTATCATTCACAGAACCAGTAGGCATTGTGTTCGGCATAAATGGGATAACAACCTGATTTTTATTCTCATTATTAGGTAATATATTATTTACGTTTTCAGCTGGTGTTTGTGGTGGCATTCCAACTCCGGAGCTTGGAACTTTCGCAGCGTCTAATAAATAACGCTCCAACTCTCCTGTATCGGTTGGAAATATTGGCATTCCAGAACCGGAAAGTTTTTGAATATAATTTCCTAAGTCATCCAGATTCACATTACCCACACGTCCGTGTTTTAGTTCTGGATACTTTTTAATTCTGAAATCGTTTAATTGAAATAATCGAGGAACAGCGTAGCGATTAATAATACTGCAAATCATATCCAAAAATGCGCTAATGGCAGTTGTGAATAAATCTGTTTTGGAAGTTACTAACGCGAACGAGCCAACCGATTGCTGACCAATAAGTAAAAAATCGCCAAGCAAATTAATAGATATCCTATGTGCGTAACGATTGATGATTGCGCTTGTGTCAAACTGCCTTGAGCCACCAGTTGAAAGTAATTTAAAATCATATCTTTGCTTCCCCGAAACTTGGTCGTAATCAAGTGGCATAATCATGCCTTCTTGTTGGTTTCTACGAACATTAATAGTTGCCTGTTGAATCATGGCGAGAATGTTTTTTTCTCCAGCAGATGCATTATTCGAAAGAATTTCTGGTGGAACCCACGCGCACGGAAGACCGGCGAGGTCGCGTTCTACGCCGATAGCTTCGATGTTTTCAATATTTTTCATCATGTACCAATGACGGTAGGCTCCTCGAAGGCAGCTAAGGCCCTCTGGATTGTTGCGTATAGTCGTACTCCGAAACAGTAATAATTTTTCTACTGGAATTGTGGTGTGATAATAAAACGGCGGGGCCAACTGTTCTAACCCTTGGATTTCACCGTGGTCATCAAATTGCCAACGGTAAACAGTGTCTTGGGAACGAATTGGCCACTTACGCCAGCCTATTCTTCCATCGTTATGTGTAGACCTCATAGACGGGTCAAAAACATCACCGCAACGTCTTTTATAAACTAATTCATGAGGCGAATAACCATAAGTAATCATCGATAGGATTTCAACCAGGGTGTCGTTCCATGGTTGCTCCATATCGTTAATACAACTATCCGCAAATTCTGCAGCCTTTAAATCTTCTTTATCTGAAGATGCGGGCTCGAAAAAGAAGTTAACCTGCCTGCAAAGCATGTTAATAGCAAAAAGAATTGAGGCAATAACAGGCTCGTTATAGCTCATTTCTTTATAAATAGCAGCGCCGCGCCAGCCTACTAATTCTGGGAGGAATTCATCGTATACAAACCAGGTGTTAGCTCACGTTTCACTTGTTATAGCGTGAGAGCAGACTGTATATCCTGCGGTTCTCGCAGCCTTTGTCAGTCGTTCGGGCGCTTCTTCGAGTGGCGCCACGGTCTTGTCCACTTCTGGATTTTAACCGTAATTCAGGTTAAGCAATTAATCATTCCTGATTAAAAGGGCAATGTTGTTTACCGCTAAAACGCCGAATTCCCGTTGATCCAATTTCCCTAAGGTCCACCAATTGATTTTTATCTTGAGGGCTACCTAGGTTTGGCAAAAACTCATCCATTATTAACCTCCTTTCTTTTTTAATACCTCAGATAGAGGCATTTTCTTTTTTAATCTATACGCTATTGTAGCATTAGAAATTCCAATCCGTCTTGCCCATTCAGCCTGGCAATGTGTTTCGCCATTGTGCGTAATGTTTTTATTCGTTTTAATATTGTGGGATTGTTCCATTCTAGTTGCCCAACGGCAATTTTCTTTTGAGTAGCCTTTTGTTCCATCAATTCTATCGATTGTGTGTTTTGGGGTCGGTCTCTTTCCCATATCAATATAAAAGTTTTCAAATAAATCCCATCTAGTACAAACGAAAATTCCTTTACCGCCATAATATTTATAATATTTCTGGCTTTTATTATTGCATCTCTGAAACATGTCTACCCAAATATTATATTCGGCGAATGCGCTCATGCCATGTCCATTGCCTGTTTTTGAATTAGCTTTTCCAGATTTGCAGAAATCAATTTGAAGACATCCGCAAGAGCGAGTATTTCCAGATGTGATGCTTGTTGCTCTAGTATTTATTTTATTCCCGCATTCACATACACAATCATAATATGGACCCTGAATCGGAATGGAATGTGAATACTTTAAAATGGTAAGACGATTAAATTTTTTACCTACAATTTTATTTCTTTGTTCTTCTCTGGTCATGAAAAGAACTATTCATCATATATGA
>QGNH01000639.1_pt4 | contig 13359 bp, 18 predicted proteins | sample 1735481 | NCBI WGS metagenome assembly QGNH01 (sample SAMN09239004, study PRJNA386568) | Viral metagenome, whole genome shotgun sequencing project. | reverse complement strand
CGAGAAGAATGGCACTGGCCCGGCTTCGCGATAAGCTCTTAACCCGCGCCAACGAGCGCACATGAGGACGAACGGATGAGCAAGAAACTGCCGATTGAGCCCGTTTCCGGCATCAAGGACGGCGACACGGTCACGCATGACACGGACATTCTGTCATCGGCCGAGGCCGAGGCGGCGCGAGTTGAAGCGTTGGAATACGTTGAGGCGCACGAGGGCGACATCAGGGCCGGTCTAGCCAAGGCCATCCAGGACCCGCGCCAAACCGGCATCACCGCCCTACGCAACGCCGGCCTGGACCCGCTGCGGCTGTGGTCGCTCAAGGCGCCGAAGGATGCGGGCGGGACTGTGAGCGCGGTGTTTTTGCAGGCGACGAGTGAGGTCGTCATACTCCATCAGCTCACGAGCGGGCGTTTCGTGGTGTTCGAGAAGTCGAGCGTCGAGCTGATCAAGGAGGGCGGTTCATTCACGCGAGAACCCGCATGACCGCCAACACGCACAACACCGGCGACGTGATCGATTCGACGCGCGCGCAAAAGCTCAAATCCTTCATCGCGCGTGTGGAGCTGCTGAACGAGGACAAGGCGGCCGTGCTCGCGGACATCAAAGAGGTGTTCGCCGAGGCAAAAGGCGAGGGTTTTGACGCGGCTGTGCTGCGCGAGGTCGTGCGTCGCCGCTCACAAGACCGCGACAAACGGATGGAGCGCGAATCGCTGATCGACCTCTACATGAGCGCGATTGGGGAGGGGGAGCTTTGAGCCTGCATCGAGCGCTGAGCGCCGTTAAACTGGTCGAAGCCAAGAAGCGTCTCGGCCTATACGCCGATCCGTCGTCCGGCTCTTACACCACGCGGCTGCACAACGGTTACGCAAGCAATGACCCGTTGAACACCATGACGGACGCGGAGGAGGCGTTCCTCGCGGACATTCGCATGGTGTTGGACGCAGGATGACCCCCACCGACCTAGCCTCAGCCCTGGCCGCGCTCAACATGACCCCCATGCAGCTCGCCAACCACGTCGGCCGGCATGAGCGCACGGTGAAGCGCTGGCTGGCGGGCGCGTCGGCTGTACCACATTGGGCGGCTGAGAAGGTCGAGGCGTTGTTGGCTGAGCAGGAGAGGGCGCAATGAGCGATATCGTCCCCGAACCACTATCGCGCCGTTACGGCCTGGTGGACACCGCCGGCTACCGCATCGTCATCATCGGGGCCAACAACCCCGAGACGGGCCGGATGATCAAGGCCATGAACGGCTGGCCTAGGATCGTGCTGGGCTTCCTCGACAACAACATCAAGGGCGACTTCTGTGGCCTGCCTATCTTCGGCGGCTTCGAGCAGCTCAGCCAATTGATCGATGAAGGCTGCGTTTTCATCAACGCCGTCTCGGGCGACACGCGGAAGCGCAAGGGCGTGACCGATACCGTGCTGGCTGCTGGTGGAAGCTTCGTCAGCTTCATCCATAACAGCGTGAACCTTAGCGGCGTCAAGGTCGGCCAGGGCGTCTATATCCAGGAAGGCTGCATCATCCAGGCCGGCGTCGAGATTGGCGACATGGCGGCGCTGCACCTAGGTTGCCTTGTAGCTCACGGGGCCAAGATCGGGGCTCACGCCTTCACGACGGCCGGAACGATGATCAGCGGTGACTGCGAGATCGGCGAGGGGGCGTTCATCGGCGTTCACGCAACCATCATGCCGAGGGTCAAGGTTGGCGCTTGGGCAACTGTGGGTGCCGGTGCTGTGGTTACGAAAGATGTTCCAGACTGGGCGACCGTAGTGGGCGTGCCGGCTAGATTGGTGGTACAGGAATGAGCGACGCGATTGGACCGGGGGATTGGGTTGTTCCTGCCGATGGCGTGGCGAGCCGCGCTTACGGACAGGATGCGCGTCTTGTTCAGCGCGTGTTTGCCTCGGATGGAAAGAAGCGGTGCATAGTCTGCAAAGAGCTATCCGGCGCGCTTGTCCTTGCTGGCCTACCGCCGTTTACCCCGAATAGCCGGGGCCAATGCCCTAATCACTGGAAGCCGATCAAGTCCGACATCACCTCAATCGAGCGCCTGCTGACTGAGCCAATCTCATCTGATCTGGTGGACGCATGACCGAAGAACACCCCAACGTGACGTGGGCTCGCCATGTGTTCGGCGACGACCTCGGCCCAACAAAACTGGCCCTGCAAGCCCTTCAGGCCGGCCCCAAGACTAACGCTGACCTGCAGGACGCGCTAGCAACCGACGGCGCAACAGTCGCTAGCCTCATGGCCCGCCTGAAGAAGCAAGGGCGCGTCGATGTGCGCTCTATCGAGCGGGACGGGCGTAGGAACGTGGCGACGTATGAGCTGGTGGAGCGATGAGCAGTAAGTTCAGCCCCTACACGGCCGGGAATGACTACCGCACACGCATCAAGGCAAGCCCTGACCTCGCCAAGCCTCTTGACACCGAAGCCCCCTCCAAAGACCTAGCAATCAAGCTGGCGGTGAGGGAGTTGGAGAGGCTAACCGATGAGCCCGACTATAACCTGCAACAATTCCGAGCGCGTGCCGTGGTCAGCAATCTATTGCGTGGCTTGGGATGTGAAGCGGTCGTCGGTGCATGGAGCGAACTTCTATGACCCAACCCAAACGCGATCTCTCGACAGGGCGCTTCATGCGCACAGCACCACCCGAGAAGGCTGCGGCCGCACGCTCAAAGCTGAGCGACTACATCGGCCTGATCGTCTTCGGCGGCGTTGCAGGATTGATTATCGTGGCGCTGGCGGTGTATCTGGTGCGGTGATGACTTGGCCGACACGCGCAGAAACAATTGATAGGGCCGTGTGGTGCGCCGCTTGGAAGCTGAGCGCGTTTGGGCTGAGTGCCGAATTGATGCGCCTTTTGCACGTTTGGTTCGATAATAATGGCCCAAACGACGATGGGCTGCGTCTAATCAAATCCTATTTTGAGCGGCCTGACTGGCGGACGCCAATGTCCAGAACCTGGCTCAACGAACACGGGCGCGTTGGATGACCGAGCCCATCGACCTAGACGCCAAGCGCCTCAAAGCCTTCAAGCCGCTCGTCGGCAAGGATGGTAGCCGTCGCACGCCTGGTCCTGGGCGGGGGCACAAGACGAAGATCGGTAACGACCACATTCCGGGGATGGAAGCTAGCGGACCCGGCTGGGGTGGCGCCGCGAAGGGCGAAGGCAAGGATCTGGCCGACGTCGCCACGCACTTGGATGCGGCCGAATTGCGCGCTCGTATGCCAGCGAAGGCAGCGGCGTCAGACCAGATGCTCGGCATTTGGTATCACATCGCCACCAAGGCCGACACGAGCGACAGCAACCGCATCGTCGCGGCCGAGAAGCTGGTTGAACACATCGACGGCAAGGCCATACAGCGCATCATGGCCAATACGGTTGAGACCGTTGAGGAAATTCGCACGAAAGACCCCGAAGAGGCGGCGAAAGAGTACCAGCGTGTTATTCAGGGGCGATGATCGACGGATTTGATTTTCAACATCCGGATTACGCGGCGGTCTTTGCCGAGCGCATCCGCCGGCTGAATCGCATCCGCGAAAACCCCCGTTGCCTCCCCAATCTGCGCGACTATTACCGCGAGCACCCAGCCGACTTCATCAACGATTGGGGCTGCACGGTCGATCCGCGTAACATCGAACTAAACCTGCCGGCCGTCGTGCCGTTCGTCCTGTTTCCGCGCCAACGCGAGTGGATCGATTGGGTAATGGATAGTTGGCGCCATCAACGGCCAGGCGTCACGCCCAAGTCGCGCGAAAGCGGCGTCTCATGGCTGGCCGTCTCGCTGGCCGACACGCTCTGCCTCTTCCACGACGGCATGAACATCGGCTTTGGCTCGCGCAAGGCTGAGTACGTGGATAAGATCGGAGCGCCGAAAAGTCTCTTCTGGAAGGCGCGCAAGTTCGTGGAACTGCTACCGGCCGAGTTTCGCAACGGCTTCTATGCCAAGAATGACGCGCCTGAAATGCGCATCCAGTTCCGCCAGACCGACAGTGTGATCACAGGCGAGGGCGGTGACAATATCGGTCGTGGCGACCGCTCGGCGATCTATTTCGTGGACGAGGCGGCCTTTCTTGAGCGTCCCGAGTTGGCCGACGCATCACTGAGCCAGACCACGCGCTGCCGCATAGACATCGGCACGCCGAACGGCCTCGGCAACCCCTTTCACCGCAAGGTCATCACCTGGCCAAGTGAGCGCGTGTTCACGTTTCACTGGCGCGACGATCCTCGCAAGGGAGAGGCGTGGTACGCGAAGCAGGTTGATGAACTTGACCCGGTGACGCTCGCTCAAGAGGTGGATATCGACTTCGCCGCGTCGGTTGAGGGCGTGGTCATCCCGAGTGCTTGGGTTCAAGCGGCGGTCGATGCGCACGTCAAATTAGGCATCAAGCCCACGGGTGGCCGATGGGGAACGCTCGACATCGCCGACGAAGGCGCTGACCTGAACGCCTTCTGCGGCGCCCATGGCATCGTGATTGAGCGGGTCGAGGAGTGGAGCGGCAAGGGCAGCGACACCTTCGCTAGCGTGCAGAAAGCGTTCAGCCTGTGCGATGGGCTGGAATACCAAAAGCTGGTCTATGACGCTGACGGCATGGGTGCGCTGGCGAGGGGCGATGCGCGGGTGATAAACGAGCGCCGTGAGGTCAGCCGGCAACTCGGCATCGAGGCTTTTCGAGGTTCTGGCGCTGTCGCCAATCCAACCCAAGAGGATGTGAAGGGGCGCAAGAACGAGGACTATTTCATGAACCGCAAGGCGCAGGCGTGGTGGACCTTGCGCAGGCGTTTCCAGAACACCTATCGCGCCATCCAGCATCTAAACGGCGTCCCTATGGCCGATGCTCCGGTCTCAGCATTCGATGACATGATCAGCATCTCGTCCGGCTGCGGCAAGGTCGCCAAACTGTGCGGCGAGCTGTCCCAGCCGACCTATACGACCAACGGAATAGGCAAGATCGTGATTGACAAGGCCCCCGAGGGCACGCGGTCGCCAAATCTCGCCGATGCTGTCATGATGCGGTTTTCGGGATCGGCGGGCCTCGTGATGAAGATCGACCCGAACGCAGCAAGGATGGCCATGGCGGGGCGCCGATGAAACTGTCCGACCTCCGACGGTTACACCCGCGCAAGGTCCCGCCCGTGGTCAAGCCGCTCGTCCTGGCGCCAATCGTGACCGAACGCCTGCCGATGAAGGTCAGCGCGGCGGCTGTTGCGCTCGCCCTGCAGAAGCCAGACCCATTCGACCGCGGCGAGGCGTTCAGGACGCTGTTCCCGCCCGCTCCCATGCCGCCACGTGTGCGTGAGGCCATGGGCGAAAAGACGGCGATGGCGATGGATAACGCCGTCACGCCGATCTACGAGTTCGCCGGCATGTTCGGCTATGGCGGTTATGGCGATTTCGAACTCTGGCCAGGCTTCCCCATCCTCGCCGAACTGACCCAGCGCCCCGAGTACCGCGCCATCACCGAGACGCGCGCCAAGGAAATGACGCGCAAATGGATCAAGCTGACCTACCAGGGCGAGAAGGTCGATAAGGACAAGCTTGAGCAGATCGAAAGCGCCATGGAAGCCTTCAAGGTGCGCGATCTGTTCAGGATCGCGGCCGAGCATGACGGCTTCTTCGGTGGCGGCCAGATTTACATCGACACGGGGGCGAGTGATCGCCCTGACTTGCTCAAAAAGCCGCTGGTCATTAGCGAAAAGACCATCCCGAAAGGCGGCCTCAAGGGCCTGATCGTCATCGAGCCGATGTGGTCATACCCCGGCTACTACAACTCGACCGACCCGCTGAAGGCCAACTATTTCAGCCCCGATACCTGGTACGTGATGAACAAGGTCGTTCACCACACACGCCTGCTGACCATGATCAGCGCCGAAGTGCCAGACATCCTGAAGCCGAACTACTCGTTTCGCGGCGTGTCGATGTCGCAGCGCGCCATGCCGTATGTGCAGAATTGGCTCAGAACCCGCCAGAGCGTGAGCGATCTGCTGCACTCGTTCTCAATCGTGGTGCTGAAAACGGTCATGCAGGCGCAACTGGCCGGCGACGCTTGGAACAGCGTTTTCGCCCGTGTCGATGTCTTCAACGCCACACGCGACAATCGCGGCGCCATGGTCATCGACAAAGAGACCGAGGAAATGGACGTGCTGGCGGTCCCGCTTGGCACGCTCGACAAGCTGCAGGACCAATCGTTAGAGCAGCTATCGGTCGTCTCGCGCATACCGATGATCAAGTGGGCCGGCATCACGCCAGGCGGGCTCAATGGTGGCGGCGAGGATGAAATCCGCGTCTTCTACGACGACATCCATGCTCAGCAGGAGCATCTGTTCGCCGACCCGCTCAAGCGCATCATCGACATCGTCCAGCTTCACCTGTTCGGCAAGATCGACCCGAGCGTAGGCTTCAAGTTCATCCCGCTATGGGAACTGGACGAGGCTGGCGAGGCGCTGGTGCAGAAGGCCCGCGCGGATACGCACGCCATCTACGTGCAAGAGGGCGTCGTCTCGAACGAAGAGGTGCGCACGACCCTCGCCGAGGACGAACACAGCCCGTATTTCGGCCTGGACATGGACCCGGAAGACGTGCCCGATCCGCCCGAGATGGAGCAACCGCCCGAAGGTACGAGCGGCGATCCGGCGACCAAGGCAGAGACGCGGGCTCAATCCCGTAGCGGCGTTTGAGTGAGCGTGTTAGGTTTTGGCCGAACAAATGGGTGAGCGACCATGACCATCCCTCCCGCAGCATGGACGCCTAATGGGCCAAACCTGGGGCTGTTTTACGACGCCAACGGCAACATCACGAGCCCCGGCAACGTCACCGTCGTGTCCGCAGCTAATTTCGCCCCGGCCCAAGTCGTGGTCGGAAACACATCGACCCTGATCGCCGCGTTGAGAATCGGCCGGGCGAGCATCACCGTCGAGAACAACGGAGCGACGGCGGTCTATCTCGGCAACGCCACCGTTTCGGTTACGACAGGCGTTCTTCTTCCAGGCGTTCTAGGGGCAGCGATCACGCTTGCTACATCGGCGGCGGTTTATGGCGTCGTCGCATCCGGCAACCAGACCATCAGCGAATACGAGTTGTATTAAATGCCCGATTTTCCTGTTGGCGGGCGCTGTGTTAGCCTTGAACCCATCAAACCTATAGGGATGCGATGATGGACGATAATCTCAACGCCAACGAAGGCATCACCATCACCATGGGTGCGGGGGGATCGGTCAATGAGGCCGGCGGCATCAAGGGCCACTACGAGGTCGAGTGCCGGGACGAAGACGGCAATCTGCTATGGACGGACGGCTTCGACAACGTCGTCACCTACGCCGGCCAGAACCAGCTTCTGCTACAACTCACTGGCAATACGACCGTCGTCGGCCCCTTTCTGGGCTTGATCGGCAACAACACCAGCGGCCCCGTCGTGGGGGACACGATAGTGAGCCACGCTGGCTGGGTTGAGGCGGGCTCGGCCAATTCGCCGACCTACTCCGGTACGCGGGCGACATTGGCCTTAAACGCCCCCTCTAATGGCAACATCGCCACAAGCTCGACGGGCAATTTCACCTTCACGGGCTCGGGGAATGTCACCGGAGCGTTTGTGGCGTTTGCTACGGGTGCGACGAGCGCCATTGGCAACACCTCGGGCGTCTTGCTCAGCGCGGGCAATTTCACGACAGCGCAGCCGGTGATTTCGACTAATGTCCTGTCGGTCAGCTACAGCATCGCCTTATGATGTGCCAGGCCAATGAAACGACCCTCCCGCGCTCTTGAATGGGCCTTCATCCTAGGCGTTAGCGGCGTTTTGTTTCTTCTCTTTGGGCGGTTCTAGATGTCGACCGGGGGGGGCCTAACCGCCGCCAATCACGAAACCACCACATCAACCGCCGCCGCATCCAAGACCATGGCGGCGGCTCCGACCCTCGCTGAGGCTGTCTCGGCGACCGACGGCCTGCCAACTGCCTTCTCGGCCACCACGACACTAGCCGAGATCACCACCGCGACGGACGGCCTCACCTATACGCTTTCCTCGACGCTCACCGCCTCTGACAACGAAACCACGACGGCGACCGATGCTGCGACTGAAACCCTAGCCGCCACAGCCTCCGACAACGAGACCCTTGTCGCCGTCGATGCTGCTACCCAAACGACCAAGGCGACCGCTTCTGACAACGAGACCACCAGCGCAACCGATCTCGCTACCTACACGACCTTGCTGGCCGCCTCCGAGCGCGAAAGCCTGTCTGCCGTTGACACCGTTTCAGAGACCATGGCGGCTCCGGTCAACGACAACGAGGCAGCATCCGCAACCGACAGCGTAAGCGGATCAGTCACAGTCACCGCGACGTTAGGCGAAACCACCACGGCGACGGACGGCCTATCGCCATTGCTGACGGCGACGGCCTCAGACAACGAGATCGTCACGGCGAGCGATGCGGTCAGCGAGATCGCGGCTGGAACCGCGGCGGTCAGTGAGGCCACATCGGCCACTGACACGCTCAGCGAAACGATCAGCGGCGGCGCGATCACTGCCACCACCAACGAGACTACGACCGCAACGGATGGTTTCGCCGAGACGCTTCAAGCCACCGGGGCCTTCAACGAGACAACCAGCGCAACCGATGGCCTGGTTGTCACAGTCCAGAAGCCGGTGGCGCTGGCTGAGACCGTGCAGGCCAGCGACAATGCCTCGCAGTCGATGGGCGCCAGCACAACGGTCGGTGAGGCCACTTCGACGGCCGACGCGCTAATCGTCGCCGCTAGCGCAGTCGCGGCCATCAATGAAGCTTTGACGGCGACCGACACCCTGACGCCCGGCGCCACGCTGTCAGCGGCCCTGCACGAACTCGCCGTAGCCGTCGATTCGGTCATTACAGCGGCGAATGGAAATTTCTCCGCATCCTTAGCGGAGATTACACCCGCAACCGATGCCCTCACGACGCTGGCCACCATCTCGGCCGCGCTCAACGAAGCGCTAATCGGCACGGACGAATTTCAGACCGCCATGTCGGCCGCACGGTCGATTGGCGAGGCTGTTAGCGCCGCTGACATGCTCAGCACGGCAGCGCAGTTCCAGGCAACGGCGAGTGAGACAGCTAACGCCCATGACAGTTTCGCCGGCACGGTTCAGATGCTCGCGGCATTGGGTGAGCTGGCCTCGGCGTTGGATCTGCTCAGCCCGAGCGCCAGCGCCACGCTGGCCGAAACCCTGGCCGCCGCCGATGCATTCCTCGCGAACGCCGGATTGTTGGCCTCGCTGCAAGAAACATCGCCGGCCATTGATTCGCTCACGGCGAGGCTGCGCGTATTCGTCACGCTTGCCCGTGTATTCCCATCGGATATGTCGGTTTTCGCGGCGGCGTCTAGCGACCGCGAGATCGCCAAAGCGGCGGCCAAAGACGTCGCCCTGACATCAACAAGCGCCGGTGACTTGCCTTTAGCGGTCACATCGCCCAACGATCAGGCGACAGCCAAGACGGCGACGGAGGAAGAGTGGTGAACACCTATCAGCTCGATACGCTGATCCAGCTCGGCAACACCTTCACCGAAGCCGATGGCGTGACCGTGATCGATCCGACGGCGGTTCTGCTGTTCATCACCACGCCGAATGGCGTCGAGACCGAATATACATCGGCCACCACGCCCGCGATCACCCGCGTCTCGGAGGGTATCTATAGCCTCCAAATCCAGACGACACAGGCGGGGCCGTGGATTTACAACTGGCAGGGAACGGGAGCGGTCGAAATCACCACGGGCGACCAGTATTTCCAGGTCAGCCAATCGGCGGTGCTGGGCGTCAATGCTTGCTGAACCAAAGCCCAAGACGCTCGCGCCGATCAGGCCTAACGTCGGCATAGAGCACAGCTACGCCCGAAAGCTTGAGCGCGAAATCACCGCCATGCAGGTCGCCACGACGACGGCCATATTCAACACATGGCGCGAGAACCCGCCGACGTTGGCGATGGATGCATCAGCCGCGGCCGACTTGCGCACCACCATGGCCAAACTCGGCACGACATGGCGGCGACGGTTCAGCATCCTCGCGAACGAAATGGCGCGGTATTTTGCGACGAGCGCGGCCCAGAGGGTGGACGCCAGCTTGCGGGCGAGTTTGGCGAAGGCTGGGTTTGCGGTGAAGTTCAGCCTTACGCCGGCTATGCACGATGCGCTCACGGCAACGACGGCTGAGAACGTGGCGCTGATCAAGTCCATCCCCGCCGAGCATTTGAAGAACATCGAGGGCGACGTTTTCCGCAGCGTTCAAGCCGGCCGCGATCTCGGCACGCTCGCGCGCACGCTGACCGAGACGTATGGGGTGACGAAGCGGCGGGCGGCGCTGATCGCGCGTGACCAGAATAACAAGGCGACCGCGACGATCACGCACACGCGGCAGCAAGAGCTTGGCATCAAGCAGGCCAAATGGCTGCACAGCGCCGGTGGAAAACGGCCCCGGCCAAGCCATGTGGCGAACAGCGGCAAGCTGTACGATGTGGCGACGGGGTGGTTCGATCCCGATATGGGCACATGGCTGCGACCTGGTGAGGCTATTTCATGCCGCTGCGTCAGTGTCTCGGTCATCGAAGGCTTCGGTTGACAGCCGCCCACAATGTGACATTCTGCCTGAGCTTTCCTCACATGAAGCGAATCCCCCTCGACTGAGCCCTCGCCTCCCCCGGCGGGGGCTTTTCGCATCGAGCGGGGCTGTGGTATCGTTGACGCATGACGACTTTCGCCCTTGACCGTGCGGCGGTTCACGCATCGGACGTGATTGAGGCGGTTCTGGCCGTCGATAGGTCAGTCCGCAGCGAGGACGTGAACGGCTTCCTGCACGTCAAGCTGACAAATATCTCAAAGGCGAATGTCTGCCCGTATTACGGCCGCGAAATCCCCGGCTGGGAGCGGTTGGGACTTGATCCCGACAAGCTCTATCAGATGTGGCGCCACCCCGACGAATTGGCGAAGGCCGCGCCGACGCTGAACAATCTGCCCCTGATGGACGAGCATATCATCGTCTCGGCGGACAGCCCGCAAAAGGACCAGATCGCCGGAACGATGGGCAGCGAAGCCTTTTTCGACGGGACCTACCTGAAGAACAGTATGGCTGTCTGGGTAGGTGAATCCATCGGCCGCATCGAACGAAAAGAGCAAAAAGAGTTAAGCTCGGCCTACCAGTACGACCCCGACATGACGCCCGGCGAAATCAATTCCGTTTACTTCGATGGGATTATGCGGAATATACGTTTCAATCACGTGGCCCTTGTCGTCGCTGGCCGTGCAGGCCCGGACGTCATGGTGGCGGACAGTGAAATTGAGGAACGACCTATGACGGTGAAGCGTCTGACCTCCAAAAAGGCCCTTTTCGCGCACGGCGGCATCAAGGCCACGCTCGCGCCGCTGATCGCCGCAGACGCCAAGCCCGATATTCCGGCCGCCCTCGAAGGCGTCAACCGGACCAACTTCAAGGCCATGAAGGCGACGATCCTGAAGCGCCTCGCCAAGGACGCCGCCATCACCGCCGACGTTCAGACCGCCCTCACCCTCGCGCTGGACGCGATGGAGAAGGAAGATTGCGGCGAGGACGACGAGATGGAGGCCGAGGACGAAGACCCCGACAAGAAGGCCGAGGACGAGGAAGCCGAGGAAGAGGAAAAGAAGGCCAAGGATAAGGCCGCCAAGGATAAGGCCGCGAAAGACAAAGCGGCGAAGGATAAGGCCGAGGACGACGCGCCCAAGATGACCAAGGCCAGCATGGACGCCGCGATCACCGCCGCCGTCACCAAGTCGCGCACAGAACAGCGCGCCGAGATCATGGCCGAGTTCAACGCCATCGCCGCGGCCAAGACCGAGGTCATGCCGCTAGTCGGCGAAGTCACCGCCGCCATGGACAGCGCCATCGACGTCTACAAGTTCGCGCTGGACCACGAAGGCGTCAGCCTCGACGGTACCGAATCGCTGTCGGCGCTCAAGACGATGGTCAAGATGGCCGCCGACCGTTCCGCGCCACAGGTCTTCATCGCCAACGACGCCAAGCCGGGCAGCGCCGTAACCGATATGTTCCCCGGCCTTCGCCGTCTCCGCGCCTAGAGGGGCCAATATGTCTTTTCAGAAGACCGTCAACGCGAACCTGGCCCCCGGCATTGCGGGCGATTTCGCCTCCACCAACCCCCGCCATAATGTGCTCGGCGGCCCACTCGGGCTGATCTGCGGCTCGGCCGGCGTGGCGTGCGGCTACTTCGGCTGGACCGACGTAGCGACCGGAACCACCGTCACCAACTCGGGCGCCGGCAAGCCGAGCGGCTTCGTCCACAACGCGCACCAGGCGCTCATCACCACCTATCTCGGCGAGGCTACGCTAGTCGTTCCGGGCGGCTTCATGATGGGTGACCTGTTCGACAGCGGCGACTTTTGGGCCACCAACGGTGCATCGACCGTCGCCGTTCCCGGCCAGAAGGTGTTCGTGGACAACACGACCGGCAAGATCGCCGCGCTGGCCGCCGCTGGCACCGTGCAGATCGGCGGCAACATCAGCGGCAACATCACCGCCGCCTCTGGCAACTTCACCGCGACCATCGCGCCGAACCTGAACAATGCCGGCCCCGGCACCGGCCCGAGCGTGATGAACGTCGCCGCCGTTACCGATGGTTTGCTCTATCCGGGCGCCACGCTCTCGGGTTCGGGCGTCACCAGCGGCTCCATCGTTATCAATCAGCTCAACGGCAACATCGGCGGCGTCGGCAACTACACCGTCACGCCGAACCAGACTGTCGCCAATACGACCATCGAAGCGACCTACGGCAACCTGACCGTCTCGGCGGTCAACTCGGGCGCCGTGACCGTTGGCCAGACGCTGCAAGGTTCGGGCATCACGGTCGGCAGCCAGATCAGCGCGAAGATCAACACGAACTCCTACGTGATCAATCCGAGCCAAGCCGTGGCGAACATCACCGCCGGCAACGTTTCGGGCGCGACCGAATCGGACTGGTACGTCGCCAACGGCAGCTACGGCGCGCCGACCGAAGTCATCAAAATCACCGTCCGGTATCCGTAAGGGGCTCATGTCTATGCGACTCGATCCGAAATTCGCTCAAGACGCCCGAGACATCGCCGCGCGGGCCGGTATCGTTTTTCCCGGCGTGCAGAAGTGGTTGCCGCGCGAGCGCTACACCGCCGATGCGCGTGGCCCGAGCGGCGAAACCACCGGCTGGGGTGAAATCCTCATCAACGAACTCGACCCGGAAGTCCGCGCCTTCGACGCCGAGCCGACCCTGATCACCACGCCCAACGCCGGTGTGCCGAACGCCTTCACGACCTACTTCGACCCGAAGCTGATCGAGGTCATCCTGACCCCGAACAACGCCGTGAAGATC
>QGNH01000803.1_pt1 | contig 13360 bp, 13 predicted proteins | sample 1735481 | NCBI WGS metagenome assembly QGNH01 (sample SAMN09239004, study PRJNA386568) | Viral metagenome, whole genome shotgun sequencing project. | reverse complement strand
CCGATGTCAACTCCGAGCCGGACTTCGGCGCCGGAGCTACACAGGCTGCCCTCAATGCTTCTCCGCATCCCGATGATGCTGCCGTCTGCCGTCATTGCGGCGAGAAGATCGAGTACACCAAGGTGCCTTACAAGGGTGGGTTTTGGGCGCACTCACATTCTCTCAGGAAGCCTTGTGGTGAACCCGCTAGCAAGTGGGGTGCCAACTCCGATGAGCTATCGACCGAGCCCCTCGGCTATGACGACAACGACATGGACGACTTCAACACGGGCACGACCGGTCCCACCGTCACTCAGACGGACATCAACCCCGACAACTCCTTCTCTGGTTCGAGGAAGCTGGCGAGCGGTATCGTGGTCGAGGGTTCGTGGACGGACGTGCAGTCGAAGGCGCAGCGCATCTACAAGAATGGTGGCGTCCGTATCATCTCAGTCACGGGTCCGTACATCGCTGCCCACGTGAAGGGTGACGATGGCGTCTACGAGACGACCCTACAGCGAGGCAAGACTGGATCCATCGACCAGTGGACGTGCTCGTGCCCGTGGTTCGCCTACAGCTTCGGTCGCTCTGGCCGCTGGAAGCGTTATGAGGGAAGAATGTGTAGTCATGCTCTCGCACTACAGTATGAAGCTCAGTCGCAGGGAATGTTTGGGCGAGATATTCATGAGCAATCTCAAACCCCTGATTGGGATGATGAAGTGACCTATTACACTGCTCCTCCCCCTAAGGAATGGAGAGCTTCATTCCGTCCAGAGCCGACCTTTGACGATCTTACGGATGTGGCTAGTGCTGACACTGAACTGAATGCCGAGAGCCTTCTGTTGCCCGTAAGCACCGGTATAGAGCCGTCTGATCTCGTTGACCTCTTCGAGAGTGAGCTTAGGACCACGCCCCAGGACAACTCCTTTGTGTTCGCCTCCTCCTCCACGCCCCCGCTCCCACATGTCGGCCATGTTGTCGGTATGCGTACCTGGGATGAGATGGGATACGAAGTTGACACAGATGGGACGGTCGCAAGTATGTCGGACTTCGAGTTCACCGGGGTCGGCAACGAAGTGTATGTACGCCCAACGATGAGCCGAGGTGTTGGCGAACTTGCCGTACCCCATGTTATTGAGAGAGGCGGTCCAGTCCCAACACTCATCGTCTCCTCGACGGTCGACATGGGACCAGAAGCGCTCCTCGACAGTCATACTCATACCGCACAGTATAGCACCGTGCTACCGACTCCGGCTACCCGAGTCGCCAGTCGCCTATACGGCGCCGAGCAGCCCCGAGAAGACAATGGCCGCTGGACCAACGGCATGGGCGAGGTCACACCGAAGGGCTATGGCAAGATCACACCGGGCGAGGCCCGAGGCGACTCGAAGAAGGTCACGCCGCAAGAGTTCGATGACCTAGCCGACAAGGGCAAGAAGCACTACGACAGCCTCATGTCCAACAAGCGTCCGACGACTGCATTCGATGATGCCGAACAGTGGGCTACTATCCGCTCGGGCGCCTACGACGCCGCCCAGGAGAAGTGGGGCGGTCAGACCCTCGACCCGGAGACCGGTAGGGCCGTCAAGCGCTCGAAGGGATTCTCCCTCGAAGTGCGTGCCCCCGGCGAGAAGCAGCTATCGGTCCACGAGGACGCCGACGAAGATACCTTCAATGCGATGATGGACCGTGCCCGCAAGGAGTACGCCGAGAAGCTCGAAGGCTCCCAGGTCTATCTCGGCGTGTTCCGTGACGACGACAACCACCGCATCGACTTCGACCCGGTGACTATCGTGGCAACCGAGGATGAGGTCGACGCCCTCGGCGCCTACACTCATGCAGTCGGCGGAGCCTACAACTTCTCGACCGGTAACGGTCACTTCCCTCCGCACGTCGCCTCACTGGCCTCCGATGTCAAGGAGTCCGTGCTCATGTGGTCCACCATCAAGGTGAACAACCAGAAGGCCGTCCCCAACCCGGAGCACGACGGCTTCCGCTACGCCTTCCATCAGATCCTCGGTGACGTGGGCGCCTTCCGCTACAACGCCAGCAACCCGGACTTCATGAAGGGCGAGCACTTGGCCACCGTCTTCCTGAAGGCGTTCATGGACAACCAGGTCCCGTCGCACCGTCCGCTGTACCGTGCAATCGGTCTGCACCCGGACGCCTACATGACCATCCTCACCTCGTGCCAGTCGGGTAGCATCGACCTGCCCCCGGCTAGCTGGTCAGCCAACAAGGCCCTCACCGAGCAGTTCGGTCTCGACTACGCCCAGGGCACCAAGTTCTATGAGGAGCGCATCATCTTCGTGACCCGCCCCGGCTCGCAGTCGTGGGCGCTCGGTCGAGCCAGCAATACCGGCTACGAGCGGGAGCACATCGTGGGTGGCCGCTTCCACGTCGTCAGCATCAAGTTCCCGCCCGAGACTGATAACACTACCGTTATCACGCTTCAGGAGGCAGAGGCATGGCCTGATGACTTCGGCGCCAAGGGTGACCTCATCGAGCACATGGCATTCGACTCCGCCGTCGTCAGCCCGCAGGACACCACCGGCAAGACCTCACGGTACCTCACGATTGACGAGGCCCGTGCGGGGGCGATAAACTATAGCCTCCCAATGACAGCCTCCGACGACCACGTAGACCCGCACAAGGGCACCATGATCGCCGTGCGCCCGCCCGACTCACTGTGCGGAGCACTGGCGCTCGATACCGAGGACGCCGAGTCCTACGAGCAGCTTCACGTGACGCTGGCCTACATCGGGCCGGACGAGTCGGACGCCCTCGACCTCGATACCCTCCGTGAGATCGTGGAGGCGCAGGCCCGACTGTCGCCGTACATCTCCGCCACGCTAGCGGGCCACGGCACCTTCGAGAACCCCGAAGGAGATGTGTCTGTCGTCCTGGTCGACTCCGAGGAGCTACAGGTCGCCCGAGCACTCCTCGTCTCCGCTCTCGCACGAGCAGGCATCGAGATCAGTCACCTCCACGGCTTCACGCCTCACATCACGCTGACCTACGGCGACCCCGGCGAACTAGAGACTGTCGACTCGCAGCCGTTCCTCTTCACCGAGTTCATCATCTCCCCGCCGAGCGGCGAGTGGGAGCACTACGCCCTCAACAACGACCTGCCGCACACCGCAGCGGTCGTGGTGGCCGACCAGGAGAACCCGATCCCACCGACCGAGAATGCCGAACCGTCATGGGGCAGCACTCCGATCTCCCAGGACGACCCTTCTGGCAGTCCGATGGACAGTGACGGTGGCGTCGATACTGTGCTCCCCGGAGCGCAGGCGGTCCTCGATGAGGAGCCGGAAGGCGCCCTCCCGAGCACGGACGGAGACGCCGGAGCAGACGGCGCCCAGTCAGACCAGGACTATTACCCCACCGACGAGCAGGACAACACCCACCTGTATGGAGGCGAGGGAGCGGCGCCGAGCACAATAGCCTGGCTAGACCCCTCAATCTCCAACGAAGAGGTGAAAGGTAACGACGACATGGACATTGCAGCCGCCGCCCGTAACTACTTGATGACGAGCACCGCCGTGAAGAGCTTCACGTATGCGGAGCAGCAGGAGATCATCAACGAAGGAGAGGGTGTCACCGCAGCCAACTTGGACCGTCTGAGCCTCGAAGGCACTCACTACGAAGCTTTGGAACAACAGCTTGCTACAGCCGAAGCCCTTGGAGAGCCTGTCGTCTGGTGGTAGACTGGTGGTATGCCACGAGGCTCTACTAACTCTGCGAACGCCGCCAAGACTCGGTGTCCCAATGGCCATGCGTATACGCCAGAGAACACCTACAGCAATCACGGCAAACGAGAGTGTCGCACTTGTAAGCGAGAGCGCAAAGCTGCGTGGGATGCGACTCACAAGGCCGAACAACGAGCGTATTTCCTAGCCTACTATCCTCTGCATCGAGAGGAGATCCTCGCCAATAACTATCGGTGGATGCGAGTAGATCCCGAGCGAACCAAGCTGAAGAACCAGATCAGCAATGCTAGACGCAAGGAAGCTCCTGGTCATTGTACTCCTGAACAGCTAGCCGCTCGGATTGCCTTCTTCGGAGGGAAGTGTTGGATGTGTGGCGCTCCCTGGGAACATATCGACCATGTGAAGCCCCTGGCCAAGGGTGGCTCCAACTGGCCAGCCAATCTCCGACCAGCGTGTAGTACGTGTAACCTTCGGAAGTCGGACCAATGGCCCCTTCCGTCCCTGGCAGGCTAGCTGAATCTCCAACGAAGAGGTGAAAGAACTTCTTCAACAGGGATGGCTAGCCTAGTATGGGAATCCGCAACTTCAATAATGTGTCCGTACCGCAGACGATCCTCAACGGAGGCGGCATCGGTAACGCTTCTGACGACACCGGCATCACTGTCGGTGACAACACCTCGTTCCCGTCTGTCCCCTTCACGCTCGGTATCGAGCGAGGTACGTCCAACCAAGAGGTTGTCGAGTGCACGGCACTGTCCGGCTCGACCGGCTTCGTTGTCACCCGAGGCTTCGACGGATCGCCTATCGTCGCTCACCCTCAGGGCTCCTCCGTCGAGCTTACCTCGGCGGCTCTTGACTACGCCGAGGCCAACGCCTTCGTCAACCTCATGACTACCAAGGGTGACATCCTCGTCTTTACCACGCAAGCAGCCCGCAAGGCTGTCGGCGCTGACGGCACGGCACTCACCGCCGACTCCACTCAAGCATCTGGCCTCAACTGGGTCCAGCCAGTCCCGTCTGGCGTCGTCTGCTTCACCGCAGCCACCTCTGCCCCGACTGGATGGGTGGTCCTCAACGGACAGTCACTAGTCCGTACTGGCATCTATGCCAACCTGTTCGCAGTCATCGGCACGACCTATGGTGCCGCAGACGGATCTCACTTCAGCGTGCCGAGCGTCCAGACTCGTACCATCCGTGGTGTAGGTAGTGGATACCCGTTGGCAGCTACCGGAGGCGTCGACAGCGTGACTCTTGGTACCGGTCAGTTGCCTAGTCACGGCCACAGTAACACGGTAGCAGTTGGTGGAATCGCAGTTGGTTCGGGAATCGAAGTTGTCGTATATGATCCAGGAAGCACCATTCAGCTTACGACGGGTGCTCCGAGTACACCGCTGGGTGTCTCCTATACCGAGAGTCCTTCTATCGAAGTCTCCATTGCTAACTCCGGTAGTGGCAATGCGTTCAGCATCGCCAACCAGTACATCGCTCTCACTCCGATTATCAAATACTAAGGTCGCCCGATGACGATTGAAGTATGGGCAGATAACGCAACAGGTACACTAGGAGCACCCGGCACAACCGGTGCGACAGTCATCAGTGTCGCACAGACGACGGGTGTCTTCCCGTCGCTAGGTGCGGGCGATGTCTTCCACCTCGTCATCGACTTCGACACGGTGAACGCCGAGATCGTAGTAGTCACTGCGCTCACCGGCTCAGTGGACCTCGGTTGGTCCATGACCCTCCAAGCACCCGGTCTGGTCAATGACCACAACCCCACCGCACAGGTCGCCCTCGTCATCACGAAGGAAGGCCTCGACTCCATGGTGGCCGAGTCCGTCGTCCTGGCCACTTTCACGACCGCAGGTGACACCATCTATGGTACCGGCGCTGGCGCCATCACCCGTCTCGGCATCGGCACCAACGGCTACGTCTACACCGTCGTATCGGGTCACCCGGCATGGGTGGCGCCTGGTGCGCCTCCGACTGGCTCAGCCGGTGGAGACCTCACGGGAACATACCCGGACCCGACCATCAACTCGATCCAAGGCGTCGTCATCTCCGGTACCCCCGCAGCGGGCGATGGCCTCTACGCTACCGGCACTACTACCGCTGCATGGAGTGCACTGACCGCCGCTCAGGTGGAGACCATCTTCGCTGCCGCTGGTGACCTTCTCATCGGTACTGGTGCCGGAACGGGCGAGATCCTCTCGTATGTGGCTGATGGTGATGTACTCGTGGGTGACTCCGGTCTCCCGGCATGGGCTTCGCCTGCCTCCATCATTGAGTCGGCCTTCTCCGCAGCAGGCGACCTCTTCGTTGGTATCGGATCTGGTACCGGCGAGATCATCCCCATCGGTACGGCTGGCAACGCCCTCATTGTTGGTGGCGCAGATCCCTCTGGCCTCGAATGGGGTAACCCCTCGCTGCCCGTCGACTATGGCACGATCAGCAGTCCGGTCACGGCTACAGCGAACACGGCAGTCCTAGTTGAAACGACGGACAGTTTGGGTGAGGGTACATGGCTCATCACCGTCAACGCCCTCGTTTCTTACGATTCGGCTGCCACGGCACCGGTCGTATTCTACTTGCAGGACGACACAGCTTCGGCCACCTTCAATGGCCCGGAGCGAGTACAGGCTCCGTACCCGACCGGCTCGGGTGATCCTGTGCCGGTGAGCTTCACCACCCTAGCTGGTGTGTCGGCAGCGGGCACTATCGACATCTTCGTCTTCAACATCGACACCACGCATGATGCGACTGTCCAGTACCAGGACAACGAGACCTCCCCGCAGTCAGCGGTCACCGGATACACGGCGGTGAAGGTCGCATGATAGACCCAGGGCTACTCGCAGCAACCTCATGGACCTCGGCAGGACCGGCGCTGGGTGGTATTGCCACCTTCTTCATTCTGTTCGTGTTGCCCGCCGCATGGTTCTTCCACCGCAAGGTCATCCGACCTCTCTCCTTCGTTCTCGGACTGAAGGCTGAGGAGTCACCGACCGGTGAGCCGATCCCGTCCATCCCTGTGCAGCTTGCAGATATGCGCAAGAACCAGATCGACTTCAGAACGGTACAAGCGAAGACTGCCACCGAGGTGGCCAGTATCAAGGCCGAGCTTCACCCGAACAGTGGGCACTCGATGAGGGACGTGACGGACCGTACCGAAGCTAGCCTGAAGGAAGTCCGACTTCAGGTAGTAGATGTTCAGACCGCTCTTGAGCGTCACTTGGTTGAGGAGCAAGTCGCTCGACAGGCTGTATCAGATCTCGCCTCCCGCACCGCAGCAGAGTTGGCTGCGGTCACAGCTAAGACCGCTTCAGACCTCGCCGTCCGCACCGTGGAGACCGCTACCGAGGTTGCCCGTGTGGGGGCAGCGCAGAGATCCGCCGATAGGTCCGGCGCCGAGAACGCTACGAAGGCTGATGAGTAATGGCTGATATTGAATCCCTCCTACCCGTAGTGCCCGAAGCGCATGAGATCGTGGAGTCTGCCGTAGCGGACTCGATGAAGACGCTACGCCACTTCGCCATGGGCGCTATGGCACTCATTGTGGTCATCGTGCTCGTGGGTATGATCGTGCTCGTGCACTCGCAGGGCAGTGACCACGGCACCACGCAACATGCCCTCACCGGCATCACCAACACCCTGACACAGGACAAGAACGCCATCATCAACTCTTGCAAGGCAGCGGTGGGGAAGAAGTAATGCTCAAGGTAAGAATCGGCAACGCCGAAGAGGTCACGACCCTCCTCATCCCGAGCGACTTCTCGCTCGAAGACAAGTTCGGGAACGCTGTCGCAGCCCTGAGTCTCCACCTAAGAGATGAAGACTTCCGCTGGGTCGAGAGCGACGACGCAGCACTGAACACCCTCATCGAGGGTCACTACGCAAAGGACTACGAGTAATGCGCACCAACGCAGGAGCCGACTGGCAGTCGGGCGTCATGGCCGACACCGCCTCGAATGGTACCGGCGCATACGCCGCTGCCAACTACATCGCACTGACCGCCGACACCGGCACACCCGTCGACACGGACACCACACTGCCGGGCGAGATCGAGACCGGCGACTCCGGCACGCTGTCACGTGTCCAGGCTACTTACGCTCACACGACCGGAACGAGCACCTACACGCTGACCAACCTCTTCACGTCGGACGAGTCGGTGACCGTAGCCAAGATCGGCGTCCTCAATGACCCGACCGTTGGCACGCTCGTGTTCGAGGATCTCTTCGGTGTCCCGGCTGTGCTCTACAGCGGCGACCAACTTTTGGTCGTTGAAAGTGTTAACTTCTGAGAAACTGTGATATACTAATGGGATGCCTGAAACTAAATGGTGTCCCAAATGTGAAGCAGAGTTCCCCATCAGTGAGTTCTATCTAAACTCGGCTCGGTATGATGGGCTATCTGGTTACTGTGCCGCTTGTCACAATGCTGCATGTCACGACACAGCTACTAAGGCTCGAATCAAGCTTCTCGATAGCTTCGGTGGTGCCTGCGTGCGCTGCGGGTTAGAGGATTGGCGAGCGCTTCATGTAGATCACGTCAACGGCGATGGTCACCTTGATCGAGCCGAAGGTCGCTCATTCGCAAAGCTACGCCGAGAGGTAGAGGCCGACCCAACTCGATTCCAAGTGCTCTGCGCTAGCTGTCATGAGATCAAGACTCATGAGGAAAAGGAGCGCACCGGGAACCACGTCAAGCGGAGGACCCCCACTAAGGGTAGAAAGAGGAAGCAGCCAAGCACGCCTGAGATAACGAGTCAGAGAATGAAAGCCGCATGGACGCCAGAACGACGAGCGTCCCACGCAGAGGCTATGCGGCGTTGGCATACTGGCAAGAAGCTAGTCGATGGACACTGGGTCTAGCCAGTCGATGATGAGGGTATCCGTACCTTCCTCGAACCACGTGAGTGAGTCGAAGTCCTCCTTCAGAGTGACCGGCGCCGACTGAGCTTGCTTGGCCATCCGGTCGATGACATGATCCGGCACACGTCCCGTCACTCGAAGTTGGTTTCGGGCATGGGCGACCTCAGGCGACACGTTCGAGATCATGGCGAGGTTGTGGTAGCTGTACTTGCGACCGAGATCCGTGATGAGCTTCCGGGCGCTGGGTGTCACGTTCGTGGCGTCGTAGGCCGCAGGCAGTCCCACGGCCAGGCGACACTCAAGGGCAGCCCGAGCCGCCTCGTGGACCTTCTGGCCGTTCCCCTGCTCCTCGACCGAACCGTACATGGCTCGGCGGATGTCGTCCGGTCCGTGGCGGAAGCCCGAGTGAGGCAAAACCTGACCCAGGAGGGTACTTTTTCCACTACCCGGAACAGCTACCGGGATGATGAGACTGCGCTTCGGTAGCTGAAGACGGATAGTTGACATAACATCTACCATAGCTGATATGATGTACCCATGCAAGAGATTCCCCTCACTCAAGGTCAGATCGCCCTCGTAGATGACGAGGATTATGCCTACCTGTCTCAGTGGGAATGGTATGCTCAGAGGTCTAGTAATACCTGGTATGCGGGTAGGAAAGTACCTAATGGTACCAACCGGCAGTTGACTCGGTGGATGCACATTGATATTATCCGACCAGATGGCGGGCTGGAAGTAGATCATCATAATCGGAACGGGTTGGACAATCAGAGGTCTAACCTCAGGGTCGCTACCCACGCTCAGAACCAGCACAATGCTGGCAGGCGCAGGGACAACTCCTCTGGCTACAAGGGCGTCTCGTGGCGCTCAGATAGCCAGAAGTGGGGTGCATCGATCTGCCTGCAAGGTAAAGTCACCAGGCTCGGCTCCTTCGCTGCTGCTGAGGATGCTGCTCACGCTTATGACGCAGCCGCTCGGGCACACTTTGGTAAGTTTGCCCGTTGCAACTTCCACGATGATGGAGTAGACTGACCATATGACCATAGACACGCTAACCGAGCGATTCGAAGTCCTGAAGGCGCAAGCGCCGCAGGCCCCCGCAGCGCCCGCCTCCTCCGTGCGTGGAGGCAATGCCCGACCCAACAAGTTTGCTGGCTCGTGCGTCAACTGCCACGGCACCGTCGCCGCTGGCGCCGGACTCCTCGGTGGCAGCCGTGAGGCTGGGTGGACCGTCCTCCATGTGGAGTGCCCCCAGGCACAGCCGTTCCACATCACCTCCACCGACCGGGCGCTCGCCGAGGAGGGTGTGTACGTCCTCGAAGACGGTACCATCGTCAAGATCAAGAGCAACAAGACCAAGACGAACCGCTACGCTAACCGGTGGGTCAAGATCGGTGGCGAGCGTCTCACCGAGACCGGCGAGCACGTGAACGGCGAGTGGGAGTACGCTCCCGAGCTTCGGTCTGACTGCACCGAGGATCTCCGCATGACTCTGGATCAGGCCAAGGAGTTCGGCGTGCTCTACGGCAAGTGCGTCAAGTGTGGGCGCCACCTCTCGGATGCTGAGTCGGTCGAGCGGGCCATCGGGCCTGTGTGTGCTCGGAGCTTCAGCCTATGAGCCCACTACACACAGTCAACGCCACCGCACCTGCCCGGTGGCTTGTTGAGTTCAACGATGGAGCTTTCGACATCACAAGGAACACCCGCAGCTTCGCCTACGGGCTAGCGAGCGTCGACATCGCCATCGCCGCCATCAAGCGCTCCCGCAAGTACCAGAAGCACGACACCATCAAGGCCTTCGATGAGCATGGTAACAGGGTTCTGGTCCGACCATAGTCTCACCCTCTCCGAGACCCACTAAGGGGTAGTAGAACCGGGAAGGAGGTGGTCCACATCTGTGACAGCCCTGCCTCGGCTCTGCGCCGGGGCGCTGTCACGTATGGGGAAAGTCCACCTAAGTGGTGAGATGAGCATCCTCAAGACGACCTCCTTCCAGATCCTTTCGGCGTCGATTGCTGGTCAGGGCGAGCGCACCTTCCACGTGGCTCACCGAGCCGCTTTCGATGATGTCGAGCGCCGACCAGGGTATCTGTACGTCCGCTCCCGTGCCATCTCCTCTCGGATCAACGAGAACTACGACGGCTTCAACGCCGAGGAGATCGAGAAGGGCTACCAGACGTTCATGGGCAAGCCTGTGTTCGTCTCCCACCACAACTCGAACCACCGACGTGCCCGTGGAGCCATCGTCGCCGTAGCGCTCCACAAGGACCACCTATCGACCGGCGAGGCGGATACCTGGGTAGAGGTCATGATGGAGGTGGATGCGATCCGCTTCCCGCTCCTCGCCAAGGCCATCGTCGCCGGAGAGATCGCTCGCACCTCGATGGGTTGCGATGTCGCCTACTCATCCTGCACCTTCTGCGGCAACAAGGCCTACACCGAAGCCGAGTATTGCAAGCACATCCCCCGCATGAAGGGCAAGCGCATCCGCCGAGTGGATGCCAAGACCGGCGCCTCCTCGATGGTGCTCGTGGCCGAGCAGTGCTTCGGTCTCAACTTCTTCGAGAACAGCCTTCTGGTCGAGGAGCCTGCCGACCCGACCGCCTTCGTGCTTGGCATCGACGGCATGGGCGTCACCGCTGCCCGCCGTGACTGGCACGATTACGACCCGGAGTACGATCTCCCCTTCGATGACTTTGACCGCTCGCAGGGTCGCTCGGATGACAACCCATGGGGAGACGATGAGGACCGTCCCTTCGATCCTCGTCCCTTCACCGGCTCCCTCCCGGCTGGGTTCATCCTCCTGGCCGATCAGCCGACCGACGATAACGAGCCGACCGCCGCAGACGACGACATCAATGCGGATCTCATCGACCCCCACACCACGAAGATCGGCGCTGTGGTCGACAAGACATGCCCCGGATGCGGTACGGGCTACGACTCCCACTCGAACCCGAAGGAGTGTGCCGACTGTGGCACCTCTCTTGGCTCCGATCACGCATATCACGAATGGCGTACACCCATGGCAGCAGCCCGAGCAGAGTCTCCGAACCACGAGCAGTACCGAGCACACGACGGCTGCTATGCCGAGACGGGCCAGGAGAACGAGACGTGTCCGCACGGTCAGAAGTATCGAGCCTACTCCGGCGACTACTACAAGAGTGCCGGTAGCAAGCTTCCTCGACAGTGTGGCAACTTCACACCTTACAAGAACAACGTAGCCACCCATGGTGGTGCCTGCAAGCACTGCTCATTGCCAGAGAGCGCACACAAGAAGACCGCCTCCTTCGGTGGCAAGCGCATCGCCTCACTCGTCCGTCATGGCATCAATGAGACCATCGCTCCGCCTGAGGTCGATACCCTCCGTGCATCCGAGTGCCCCATCTGTGGCTCCGACGCCTACAATGGCGAGGAGTGCCCGGTGTGCATGTTCATCAAGCCGCCCGACATGTTCATGGACCCGGATCTCGAAGCTGCTCAGAACGCCGACCTCCGTCAGGACGAGTCCGAGGAAGCCCTCGCCGTGGGCGACCAGGTAGGCAACGATCACCTACAGGGCCAGACCCCCGTGGGCGACGACCTCATGGCCGCTGGCCAAGAGGGAGACCTACAGTGCGACTCGTGCGGAGCCGTCCAGCCCGGATCGGCATCCGCTGGCACTGACCCCGCCGTAGCTGGTGGCCAGCCCCCGGCCACTCCCGCAGATCCCGCCATCCCCAACGCAGGTGCTCCCACCACGCAGCCGACCTCGCAGCCTCCCACGCAGCCGGGCGCCGAGCCTCCGCCGCCCGTCAACGACGAGTCCATGCCTCTCGCTCAGGGTCCCCCGAGCGACGACGACGTGCCGCCCGCTGGCAAGGAGCTACCGAAGCCGAAGGATGGCGAGAACGACGACGGCCAGGACGACGGCTCGAAGGCAGAGACCAAGCCGAAGGGCGACCCCGCCGACAAGGGCAAGGTCGAGACCGACATCGACGCTGGCAAGCAGGACTCTAAGGACGACGGCACCAAGCCCGCTGACGGCAGCAAGCCTCCGACCGAGGATCAGGCCGTCGACACCTTGCAGAAGGATCTCAAGCCGGGCGACCCATGCCCCGTATGCGATGGCAAGGGCAAGCTTCAGCCGAAGGCCGATGACTCGACAGACGACACAAAGGTCGAGGACAAGGACGCAAACGACGACAAGGACCAGGGTGACGACACCAAGAAGGACGATGGCCCACCCTGGCAAAAGGGCAAGAACTCCCACAAAGAAGTGAAGGCTCAGTCGTCATTCAACAACGACCACCCAGGAGTATCTGATATGGCAGCCCCCACAGTCAAGGTTCTAGCATCTCACCAGGCGGAGATCCGCCGTCTCAAGGAAGAGAACGCTCAACTTCGTCGTTCCGTCAACTTCATCGCCGCAGCGGTTGGTATCACCCGCTTCGCTGACGAGTTGAACCCGGCAGAGCCGATCCCGCAGCCCGCAGGTGGCGCTCCGTCGCAGACCTCGGACCAGGCCCGAGTTCCCGCCGCACAGGTCGACGTTCGTGAGATCGGCTCGACTCCGGTCACCGACGTGAATGCAGACGCCACGACCACGGTGGACCAGATCGGTGGCATCAATGCCAACACGCCGTACTCGATCAACACGGAGGTCACCACCCCCGTCGCTGGTACCGAGACTCGCATCCCCCTCGACCAGGTTCGCACCCTGCCGGAGATTCAGTTCGGCAACCCCCTCGTAGGCGACACGGCATTCCCGCTTCAGGGCGAGTTCGCTGAGAAGGCAACGCTGGGCAGTAAGGGTCGCACCTACGC
>QGNH01000944.1_pt2 | contig 13374 bp, 25 predicted proteins | sample 1735481 | NCBI WGS metagenome assembly QGNH01 (sample SAMN09239004, study PRJNA386568) | Viral metagenome, whole genome shotgun sequencing project. | reverse complement strand
GACGTTATATCAGCCATTGCATGTGTTTTATTACTCTGCACAATACCGGTAGCCGCAGACGAGCCGGACATTGACGCACCAATAACGCAGGATATTATTATTGCCGCAAACGTGACTATATGTTTTTTCATAAAATTTCCCTCTTTCTGATGTCATTATATACCTATGTTTTTGTTTGTAAAGAGATATTTTCAGAATATTACGCCCCGTTCCCCTAACCCCGGGCGGGGCTGTTTTTTATCGTTGCTTGGAAAAACTCAAAATGTACGTCAATACGGAGTATTGCGCACCTCCGCAACCATTCGTATTGGCGTAATCGATAACAGTAGCTATTTCAAGATTGCGGTTGTCGATTACTTTTATGCCCACGATGTGCTTTTTGATGATGGCTTTCAGCTTTTCGGGCGATTCTTTTGCTTCTTGCAGGTCTTTTATAAATCCGATTATAATGTCGCCCTTGTCTACGGGTTTTTGTTGGCTCCCTTTAATTTCGCGAAGTTGATTTTCTAAGATGGAAACCTGCGCTTCTGTTTCGTCTATTGCATCCTGAACGGTATTTGTATAGTGGCCCTGTTTCATAGCACTGACTAAATTTGTGAGTTCGCGCTTTCGCTGCGTGAGCTCTTTTTTTATGCCCTCTTCACGGTCTTTATTGTTATCTCCGAAACTTTCAATCGCTTCTGACAGCTTAACGCTGTATTTATCTATGCTGTCGATATCCAATATTTCGGTGAAAAGGGATTCGGTAATTTCTCGCTCAACCATTTTTGCAGAAAGGTTCTGAGCATCGCAGGTATGGTTTCGATATTTATTACCACAGACATAGTACGAGGTTTCATACCCCTTACCGGATATATGGGTAATTCCGCACATCAGCGCGCCGCACTTTCCGCAGCGAAGCAGTCCGGACAAAAGATAAGTTCTTTTCGCTCTATTGGAAGCGTTCATTTTGTTATTGCTCATTCTTTTCTTCACCCTTTCCCATGTTGGCATATCAATTATCGAAGGCATTCCGTTCTGTATTTTAATGGCTTCGGGGTTAGGCTGCCCCCCTGCCCATTTCTTAAAGCGTTTCACAAATCGGGTATTCCAGAAGTAAATACCAATGTATCGTTCGTTCTGCAGGATGACATTCAAGGCATTGGTGCCTATCACGGCCTCGCGCTTGCTCCTATAGCCTCGCTTTGCAAGCTCGTCCACAATGTTACCGTAAGAATAACCATCGGCGTACATGTCATATATGAGGCGCACGGCGATTGCCTCATGATCGTTTATTATATAATCCCCGTCAACAACGTTATAGCCAAGCGGGGGAGTTCCTCCATTAAATTTACCTTGCCTTGCGCGTGAGGTTTGACCGGCTATTGTTTTCTTTCGGGTTTCCATTACAAAATGCTGATTGATAAGGGCTTTCACGCCCTCGGATAAAAAGGCACTCGGATTGTCGCTTTCCTCTATATCCTCGGTGCAGGAACAGATTTTTATATCAAGTTGCCGCATTTTTTCACGTAGAGAAAACCAGTCAACGACATTACGGCTCAGGCGGGATTGATCATATATGACAATCGCGTCAAATTTGTGCTGCTCGGCGTCGATCATCATTCGCTGTAAGCCGTCCCTGTCGGTATTGGTGCCGCTTTGAGCCTCGTCGGTGTAAATGTCCGACAATACATAATCAAGCCGCTTACAATATCCCTGCACGGCATCAAGTTGATACGCTATGCTGTTTTCAGTTTGATTGGAAGTTGAGTACCTAAGATAAGCAACCGCAGCGCGCATATGTTCACTTCCTAAATTTTTAATTGTTTTTTTTATTTTATAAATCATTCTTTCGTGATACGATTGTTAAATACCAATCGACTTCCACATTTCAGATTTATATTTTATTACCGCTATATTAGTTTTAATGAAGCAGTAAAAGCTTTTTACTGCTTGTATTCCTCCAAATATAATTGCTCCATAGGCAACAAAATATGTACCGCCTCCGTTGCTATTTGCAACAAGATAACTTATTGCGCTGATTATAAGCCCAATAGAAAGCCAAGCCAACCCCACCCAAAGAGAATGGATTGCCTGTTTCTTTGCCGGCTTTACCTGCTCATACATTTGATGAATACAATGTTCTATGTTGTGAGCAGTCGCCTTTATGTCGCTATTTACGCTCGAAGAATAATTCCCTTGAGTTTGAGATCCTTCTCTTATTAAATAATCAACTTCTTCTTTTTTGGTGGGGTCTGATAATATGGCGTATGCTTCTGAACCCGTCCTAAATCGTTCTGTAAGTTGTTGATTACCTCCATTTAAATCTGGATGTGTTTCTTTTGCTAAATGACGGAATGCAGATTTTATTTCGGCTTCTGATGCACTTTTATTTATACCTAATATTTGATATGGATTGTTCCTCATCATTTCATCCCGTCCTATTCCTTCTATATATTACCCTTTTGGGGATATGCACCTATAATTATATCAATTACAGGATAATACCAAACGGGATAAAATTCAACAGTTAGGAACAAGACTCACCATTTTTTCTTTGTTTCAACAACTTTCCCGCAAATATGAATTTTATTAAGATCGTCTCCGGCAAAACTCAGTGGTTCAAAATTGGAATTGAACGCTTGCAAAATGTAAGTTCCGTTATCTTTTTTTATAACCTTCTTTAATGTACCTTCTTCGCCATTGATGACTACGACCGCAAGTTCTCCATTTTCCACGTCGGGCTGTCTGTGGACGAGAGCCAAGTCACCTTCTTGAATTTGGGGCTCCATGCTATCACCGTTGACCTCCAGAAAGAAAAACTCTTCCGGATTCTTGACATCGGAAAAATCATATCCAATGTGTTCTTCTATGGCCGCCCCGCCGTATCCGCAGCGAACAGAGCCGATGATAGGAATTTTATGGAGTGGCCCGGCAGGAATTGAATTGTCTTTTGGAATAATTTTATAATTTCCATTTTCTACGATTTCTACAGCAGCCTTAATTATCCGAGACCATTTTTCTTTTGTAAATTCATTTATTTCAGATCTGTCAACAGAAAGAAGTATGGGCTCATTTGAGTTAAAATCTGGAATTTCTATATTATATTCATTTGGTTTTTCTACTTTCCCAAGAAGATAGTCTATTGTTACATTAAAATACTCGGCATACTTGCGTAGCATTTCATAGTCAAGTTGTAACGTTTCATTTTCATATTTGCCAATGGCTGATTGAGACTTTTCGAATATTTTGGCTAAATCGCTTTGGTATAGACCTCTGTCCTCTCTTAATTGCCTTAATCTTCTACCCAATTCTTTCATATCAAAATCACCTTTAATTATTAATATTCCAATATAGAATATATACTCTATATTGTATTGACATATACCATAATAGAATATATAATAATATTGTTCCAACAACAATTATACATTCTAAAAGGGAGTGAGCCATTGTATAAGAATAAAATCCGAGAAATCAGAAATAGCAAGAGCCTAACGCAAATACAGCTTTCAAAAAAGTTAAAAATTACGCAGTCAGAACTTTCAAAAATCGAAAGAAAGAACGACCCCCCAATAGACGTTGTTTTTAACTTAGCAAAATTGTTAAACATTCCGGTAACTCTCATTTATTCCGAAACGTAATAGCTATAAAGCCTATAGTACATAATGGAATATATAATGTCAATAGCGAAACATTTACAATTTTATAACTTTGTAGAAATGCATTACTTTTTCACGCAAATGTGAAAAAGTTTTGTGCATATTGTTGCACCTAAAAAAAATTATGAACAGTAGCAGGCGGTTTAATACATATCGTACCCGCCTGAAAACAAAAGGATGTTCAAACGAACCCCAAATTAATATTAGGAGAATCGTTATGAACAACTCATTTGACCAATGGAATTATGAACCGGACCAGCAAGACCAGATGCTAACCGATTTATTAAGTGCGATTGAATATCAAACCCGCAAACTTATCAATGGAAACGGCAATACCACAGTTTTTAATATCATTGTCAATGCCTATCTCTTTTATAAGGAGGCATACACGGTATGAATGTTTTAATTGCTCTTATAGTTTTTGGGCTTTGCATCGTCGCGGCACTTAAAGAAAAATCTGATTGGAGATATTCAGCATCAATCATCTGCGTTGGGGTTTTCTTTGCGGGGTGCGTGTTATGGTAAGCGTTTTTGAAGCGGCTTTTAATCCCGAAAGTGTAACAATAGAGTATTTTCCGGAGACAGATTTGGTTGCTTGCAGTTCACCATTTAAAACCAGAATAGGAACTGCCGCGATTCTCGGAACCTTAATCAACGAATGTTTGGAGCAAAAGATATTAAGCGAAGACGATGTTTTAACGGTGGTTCAAGCTGCGTTTGATGAATTTGAAGAGGAGGTGATGTAATGGACAATTTGCTAATCAAAGCCGAAGAGGTCGCAAAAATTATGGGCCTCGACGTTCCCACGATTCGAGATTGGACAAAAGACCCTGCCTGTCCGTTTGGGCACGCGATCAAGTTTAAGTCGTGGAGATACATAATCGTTCGGGCCCGCTTTGAAGCTTATATGGCAGCGCAGGATATGAAATTATAGAAAGGATGATAAAAATGAAAGGGAAACATACGGGTTGCTGCATTACAAATTTAAAGCTTAAATCTTGCAAATGCCACACTTGCGCAAAAGACGATAGAGGATGCACTTGTGTTGATAAGTTTGGAGTGGGCTCATGCTTTATTAAAGATTGCCCAGACTTCACGCCAGAAACGGATGAATTTGAGCCCATGAATATCGCGGAACTACCGCATTTTCAATCTGAAAAAGGGAGGGAAAAGCCATGAAACGACTTACATGCGATTGTTTTATTGAAATGCAAAAGCAACTTGTTGAAGAAAACACAATTGATGGGCATGAGCCTCTAATAACAGACTATTCAAATGGTCGCTCGGTTTTGCAGACAATAAGATGGTCGAAACGGCAGAAAAGATATGCAAAAATAAGCTGTGGTAATTACATTCGTAAAAGTTGGAAATATTGTCCGATTTGTGGTAAGCCACTTCGCGAAGCAAAAGAAAATGAATTTAGTATGTTTGTGGGAGGTTAACCTCATGATTTACATAGCAGTAATAATTAGCTTAATAGTTGGATTTCTTCTGGGTGCTTGCCTAATTACGAATTTAACAGCACAGGTCGAATGGGACCGTATCAGGGATGTTCGCAACGAGGCAATTAGATGTGGAAATGGCTTGGTGCAGTTCGGAATGTTTGAGGCTTTAAGAATGTTGGGATTGGAGGAAGAGGAAAATGAATAGAACAGTAAAGTTTAGAGGGAAAACTTTGATAAATGGTGAATGGATATTTGGTAGTTATTTAAATCAATATTTTTCCACCAAAAGCCAAAAACTAATAGATGCAATCGCTTATACGGTTGGAAATCAAACGTTTAGGCCGCAAGTTGACCCCTCCACAGTAGGCGAGTTCACAGGACTTTCCGACAAAAACGGCAAGGAGATTTATGAGGGGGATATTGTTAAGTGGGGACATATGTCAAACAGCCGCGAAAACCCAGTGAGAATTGCAATTGTTGAAATTTTACCTGACATCCAATTCAGAATTTTAAACTTTAAAGATTATGAGCAACCAGTAATTTTTAGATATGGAAGTTTTGCATATCAGAATACACAAAAAGCCTTAGAAATTATTGGAAATCAGTGGGACAATCCCGAACTTTTAAAACAGGAGGAATTATGAAAAATCTAAACGAAATAGAACAGGAAGCAAAGGAAAATTGCGAAGTTCTGATTGTGAAAAAGGCAGATGTGGAAAAGGTAAGAACTCAAATTAAATGTGACCTTGAAAGAGTAGACTCTTTAATTTTTGGGATTCCGTACGTTGCTATTACAGCACGAGCAGCCGGGCTTAATTCAGCTCTTACAATTCTCCACCTTGATGGCAACTCACATGGATAAAGCAACATTCGCAGGAATCATACTCTTAGGGGTGTATATGGCATGGTTGGCGGTGCTTATATTAGTAACTTACATAGTTTTCCGCAAAAAGAAAAGGAGGTAAATAATGAACAGCATAGAAATACATAGAGTTTGGGCGATGCCGTCAGCGAATACTTTTACCATTAAGCCTATTGCAGAACAACTTAAAAAATATATAAGCACCAAAGAGTTATGGATAGATGCTTTTGCAAATTCAAGTAAAATAGCGACCATAACAAATGATTTAAACCCTGAATACAATACAGATTATCATTTAGATGCTTTGAATTTCTTTAAAATGTTTAATGATAATTCGGTTGATGGTGTACTGTATGACCCTCCGTATTCATTGAGACAGGTGTCGGAATGCTATAAAAATGTTGGAATACCCGTCACAACCGAAACAACTCAAAGCAGTTGGCGCAGCAAGCACATTGATGAAATTGCACGAATAGTAAAACCTGGAGGCAAGGCTATCAGCTTCGGGTGGAATAGCGGAGGAATCGGTAAAATGAGGAGCTTTAAAATAATCGAAATTTTGCTTGTTGCTCACGGCGGAAGTCATAACGACACCATTGTTACTGTTGAACAAAAAATTTGAGGAGGTTAAAAATTATGGATTTTAAAAGAGGCTGGGCATTTATTAACGAGGTCGGCAAGGTCAGAAACGCTTGTGCAAATTGCGAACTTTTCAGCACTTGTGATAAGAACCCGCATTATTCAAATCCGATGTGTTCCGATGGCAAATATCTTGAAGAATTGCCAAAAAACGAACCCATGTCAGCAAAGTGAGGAGGTAAAAATGACGCTCGAAATAGCAAAAGTTTATTTAGCGCGCATGGAGCGAGATAGAAATAAAAACGAGCATTGCAACAAAAGAACTTATGCAGATGCAAGAAATTTGGCGGCTTGGGTATCGGTTGTTGAATTTGGAAATGAAGAATATTCAAAGCGAGCTTTAAAGGCAATAAAAAATATAGGGAGGTAAAGCATGAACGAAATAATCGCACAAGACATAACAGATCTGGCAAGGCAGGACGAACAACTAACCCCAATTGAGCAACTGCCGGAAGGACTAATTGTATTATTAAAATGCGGGTATAGCAGATTCTACGGGTATCGGTTGGGCGAAAAATTCTATCACCAGAACCACGAAGAACATATCGGTATTGTAAGCCCATCAGAATTTCGAAGGCTGACCGGGTATGAGAAAACTATTATGGGGAGGGGAGAGCAATGAAAGTTAGAATTAAAAACCCTATATCACAATTATTTTGTAAACACGAGCCAAGAGAATTTGAAAGACCGATTGATAAAAAGGCTAATCCGTATGGATTTGTGCCGCTATGCGAAGATACAATTTGGGTTTGCACAAAATGCGGGAAAAAACTTTGAAAGGAACTATCTAAATGCAAATTGCTATAATCCTACTATTCTGTTTTATCTTCCCCCCTGTACCTCGTAGCGTGCTGCCTAATCTATTCCTTTGCAAGCAGGTTAATATTTACGCGCAAATAAAAAGCCCGTCCGTGTTAGAGCACGAGCGAGCCGATAAGAAAAATATCTATTACCGCTATTATACAGCGGATTGAAAGGAAATGTCAAATGAAAACAAGTTTAATAAAAATCAGAACCGCTTTCGGCGTATCCGAAACGCAACTATCTGACAAATCAGTAGAAATCAAGGGCCCTAAAGGTGCAGGCAAATCGTCCGTGTTAGATGCCATCCGGTATGCTCTTACTAATCGTTCAGATCGTGCCTACATAGTTAAACAGGGCGCCGACGAAGCAGAAATAATCATTGAGACTGATACAGGCCTCCGCATTGACCGCAAGATTAAAGCTGGGATGGAAACTGGCAGTTTGTCACTTAAAGAAAACGGTATGAACGTACCAAGACCGCAGACCTTCCTTGATGATATATTCACGCCGCTCCAGTTGAATCCGGTTGAATTTATTCAGAAACCCATCGCCGAGCAGAACCGGATTATATTAAGCCTGATCAAATATGATTGGAACATGGAGACTATATCAACCTGGTTCGGTGAGATTCCGAAAGGCGTCGATTATCACGCTGATATTCTGTCGGTGCTCCAACAAATCCAGGCCGACAACGGCGTGTACTATCAGACCCGCCAGCAGATCAATTCGGACAAGCTCCATAAGAAAAAGACGATCGAGGATATCGGCGCATCCATACCTGACGGCTACAAGGTCGAGACGTGGGAAGATTATGATTCAGCCGCGAAATATACAGAGTTGGAGAAGATACGCCGCGATAACGCAAACATTGAGAAGTCAAAAGCTTATAAAGCCTCCTATGACGATAAACTGCGCGGTATTACGGCCGACCGAGATATAGCGATATCAGCGGCAAAGGATGCGATCGTGAACGAGCGTGAGGGGCTGCTCAAAACGATCGAGCGGTTAAAAGCCGAGATCATCGCCGCAGAGAACCAAATCACCGGACTTAACGCAAAGCAGGCCGATAAGGAAAAAATCGCACAGAGTGAGTTTGAAGCAGCCAAAGCCACTCTGGACAGCAATATCGGAGTTGCTTCACAGTATGCGGACAAGGCCATCACGGACACATCAGTATTGCAGGCCGAACTCGAAAACGCCGAAAGAATGAAGCGGTTTATGAACGAATATTACCGAATGATTCGGACGCAAAAAGAGGTTGACGATCTGCAGATTCAATCGGATGAACTCACCCGAAAAATCGACCTTGCCCGGAAACTGCCCGGTCAGGTGCTGGCCGATGCGGTGATACCGGTGCAGGGGTTGACGGTTGTGGGTGGTGTACCTTTGGTTAATGGTTTACCTTTGTCAAATCTTTCCAGTGGGGAACGTCTGAATTTATGTATTGACATTACTGTAAGTAAACCAAACGGTTGGCAGATAATTCTAATCGATGGAGTTGAATGTCTGGATACAAAGAGCCGAGATGAATTATACGCGAAATGTAAGGCTAAAGGGCTTCAATTCATTGCCGCAAAAACTACGGACGACAATGAACTGATTATTACTGAATTATGAGCAACCATGTAGTAGATTTAACCGGTCAAAAATATGGACGATTAACGATTATTAAGCGGTCTGGATTAACAAGCGGTGGGAACGTCAAATGGTTGTGCCAATGTGATTGTGGAAAGTTAAAGGAAGTTGCGTCCGGAGCATTGAGGTCTAAAACAACCGTTAGTTGTGGATGCTGGATAAGAGAAAAAACATCTCAGAGAAGTTACATTCACGGTGAAACGAAAACGCGACTGCATCATATTTGGGCAACCATGAAGGCAAGGTGTAATTATATTAAATCGATAAGTTATCCGAATTACGGAGGGAAAGGGATAAAAGTTTGTAAGGAATGGGCTGAAAGCTATGTAGCGTTTCGAGACTGGTCAATCTCTCATGAATACGCCGACGATTTAACCATTGATCGCATTGACAGCAACGGCAATTACGAGCCTTCAAATTGTCGATGGACAACCCAATACGAACAAAATCGAAACCGTTCCGTAAATATCTATGCAACTATAAACGGAGAAACAAGGATCATTGCGGATTGGTGTAAAGAGTTTGGGCTTAATATTTCAACCGTTTATAGCAGAATATATCACGGATGGGGCGAACTAAAGGCATTAACAACACCAATTAATGAAAGGTGACGGAATTATGAGTAAAGACTTAGAACGCATAACCGGCGAAACCAGCTTGAAGCGATATTTCGATACCGACTATATCGGGGCGTACTCAATCGATGAAGGCATTGAACCAATCTTGACAATAGATAGTTTATGGCACGGAGATCTGACCCTTGGCGGCGGTCGAAGCGAACACCATGTTCTCTTAAAATTTAAAGAAGCCCATGTGCATGGAGTGGAAGAGGTTAAGCCTTTAATCCTTAATGCAACCAATAGGAAAACACTCAAAAAGGTTTATGGTGACGATTCCGCGAGTGCCTTAGAGGGCAGGAAGATTCAACTTTTCATAGACCCGAAAGTTAGAGATCCACAGGATGGCGGCTTTACTGAAGGGCTGCGGATTCGTCCGTTCATTCCGAAAACGACAGTCACAACAACAAAATGTACGGACTGCGATAAGGAGATTCAGGCCGCCGGGAAGCTGACGGCTCAACAGGTGGCACAGTACACTTATTCAAAGTATGGCAAAAGTTTATGTTCTGACTGCGCAACAAAAGTTAAGGCGGCCGAGGATGCACAGAAGATCGCTGATCCATTAGCGGCAAAGGAGGGCGAACCAATTGACCTCGATAACATCTGAGAATTACTTCTCGCCTGAAAATAATCTCGCTTACGTGGGTTCCAGCCAATTCAAGAGTTTTTTATCCTGTGAATCCGCCGCACTTGCAGAAATCCGCGGCGAATATATTAGAGAAAAATCAACAGCGTTATTGGTTGGTTCGTATGTTGACGCATTTTTCAGCAGCGAATTAGACCTATTCAAAGCAAAAAACCCAGAAATATTCCTCAAAAACGGCGGATTAAAATCCGAATACATACAGGCTGAAAATATCATACGCCGCATTGAACGGGACAATATGTTTATGGTGTATCTGGCAGGACAACCACAAGTGATTATGACTGGTGAGATTATGGGTGTTCCAGTAAAGATTAAAATCGATTCATACCACCCGGGTAAGTGCATAGTGGATCTGAAAATTATGAAAGACTTTGCACCGATATGGGTGGACGGTGAGGGGAAACTACCATTTGTTGAGGCGTGGCGGTATGACATTCAAGCGGCCATATACCAAGAAATCGAACGTCAGAACCGTGGAACTGATGCGGAACCGCTGCCGGTATTTTTAGCCTGCGCGAGCAAACAAAAAACAACTAGATTGAAAATTATCAGCATACCGAATGACACGCTCGTCGCCGCTTTGTGTGAAGTGGGCGCAAATATCGGGCGGTACGCGGAGATTAAAGCAGGAATAACAGAGCCGGAACGGTGCGGAATTTGTGATTTTTGTGCCGAGACGGAAGTGCTTACCGAAATTGTTGATTATCGCGAGGTGAATTAGATGCAACGAACAAAAATTGACTGGTGCGATAGCACTTTAAATCCGGTTGTCGGTTGCACTTTTGGTTGTCCTTTTTGTTACGCGCGCCGCATGAATACCCGCTTTAAATGGATTGAGGATTTTTCTAAACCGCAGTTTTTTCCTGAACGTTTGAAAGCTTTATATTCCAAAAAGCCACAGACTATTTTCATGGATAGCATGAGCGATATAGCGGATTGGCATAGTGATTGGATAGAGCGAACTTTTATTACTATGCGAGATAATCCGCAGCACAAATATTTATTTTTAACAAAGCGAATGGTGGATTACGGCGAAAAAGATGTCACTAATTATGACTTACTTTTTGAAACCAACGCAAGTAAAAACGTGTTATTTGGTTCATCTATTACAAAGCAATCCGGCTTTGATGGTTTAGACGAATACGGCCAAATATCAGATTTTCTATCTGTTGAACCTATTCTTGAGCCAATAAATTTAAACAAATACAGGATGCTCAAATATGTTAAGTGGGTAATAGTCGGAGCAGAAACAGGCAACCGTAAAGAAAAGGTTATTCCAAAGCATAAATGGTTACAGGATATTGTCTGTCAGTGCAAAATTTTACACATTCCAATTTTTATGAAAAGCAGCTTAAAAGATATCTGGGGTGAGCCGCTTATACAAGAATTTCCATGGTAACCACCCTTGACGCTGCCGCGCAAATTAAATCCCATCTATCGATTCAAGAGGCATGCGAGCGTTACGGCGTTCATTTTGACAGTCGAAGCCGTGCGCTCTGCCCCTTCCACAACGATTCGCACCCGTCCGGAAGTATAAAAAACAATCTCTTTCACTGCTATGTTTGCGACCTACATTTAGATATATTTTCCTTTACCATGCGAGTATTTGACATCAATTTTTCACAAGCAATTCTAAGATTAAACGAAGATTTTGGACTCGGATTATGCGGGCAGAAACCAGACCGGCGGGCGCTCGAACGGTTCCGATGCGAACAGGCGGACAAAGCCGCCACACTCGCCGCGTGTCGGGCAGAGTATGACCGAAACGTGGAATTACATCGGTATATATTTAACGCCCTACACAGCGCGGACAAGCCGGTGACGTGGCGAGATAAATATAGAGTGGCGATTTGGAAATCTAAATTGGAATATTTGGAGTGGTGGTTTGAGGTGATGAGATGGCGTTAATAGAAAATACTCTATTTGGCGAAGTTGATAAAGTAAAAACGGCAATAGACAGATTAAAAGCATTTGAACCGCCCGAGGGATATTATTTGGCATTCAGCGGCGGTAAAGATTCACAGTGCATATATCATTTAGCCAAAGAGGGCGGTATAAAATTCGACGCTCATTACAATATCACCACGGTTGACCCGCCAGAATTGATTTATTTTATCAGGGAGAATTACCCAGATGTGAGCATGGACAGCAGCGGGACTACAATGTGGAAACTTATAGAAAAACTAGGATTACCCCTTAGAATGAAAAGATTTTGTTGTGCAGAACTTAAAGAACATGGAGGCGAAGACAGGCTTTGCGTTACTGGTGTCAGATGGGAAGAAAGCACTCAACGCAAAAAACGTAGACCGTTTGAGGTTATCGCAAAGAAAAAAGAAGATAGAAAACTTTTTAATGATAACAGCGAAGATAGAAGAATGTTTGAAAATTGTTTGCAAAAAAATAAGTGTGTTATTAACCCGATTATTGACTGGTCACTAAATGACGTTTGGGATTATCTAAATAGCCGAAATTTAAAACATTGCTGCTTATATGACCAAGGAGAAACGCGAATTGGCTGTATCGGGTGTCCAATGGCAAGAACCAAAGGGCTGATTGCTGACTTTCAAAAGTATCCAAAATTTAAGGCTTTGTATTTAAAAGCTATAGAAAAACATATAACATATCGAAAAATGCGAGGGCTTTACTTGAATGACAATTTCAGCACGCCTGAGAAGATGTTTGAGTGGTGGATAGTGGGCGATCATAAAAAGCAAATTGACGGTCAAGAAGAATTTTAAAAAGCGCTCATGGAAGTAAGGTGAAAACTTGGACGAATATACACAAGATGATTTTTTAACAGGGGTCAAGCCGTATGAGAATCTTTATAAATTAAGGGCTGACCCGTTTCAACATCAGCAGGCTTTACTGGCAATGTGCAAATATGCAAAAGAAAAATTTCATTTCAACAATGTTTCGGCTACATATAAATCATATACTCAAAGCCTTTTAAAACAAGCTATGACCGTTTATCAAGGTTCGGTTACGTCCTTTGAGGGACAGCCGATTGAACTTGACGCAGGGGAGTGGCGAGCGGATGAGGGTGGGGTTTCAAGGTCGGGTGCTTTTGGTGCTGAGGAGTTCG
>QGNH01001501.1_pt2 | contig 13379 bp, 17 predicted proteins | sample 1735481 | NCBI WGS metagenome assembly QGNH01 (sample SAMN09239004, study PRJNA386568) | Viral metagenome, whole genome shotgun sequencing project. | reverse complement strand
GTGGAGGGGATGTTGCACCAGATCCTGGCGAAGCTGGATCTGAAAGCTGACAAGGACGACTGATGGCCAAGGCCGACAAGCCGGTCAAGAACCCCATCACCGAAGAGCACGCGGCCAAGTTCAAGGACTACCTGGACACCTGGCTGCACCGCCTGAACCTGGCGGACTGGCGCACCTGGCTGTCGCCGGACCGATGCACCGACGCGATGGCCTCCCTGGCTTCGGCCGACGTCCTGGGCCGGATCGCGGTCTTCAAGCTGGGTGCCAGCTTCGATCCGGACCCGGCCAGCGACGGCGAGCTCGAGTCGGCGGCGTGCCACGAGGCGATCCACCTGCGGCTGCGGGAGCTGGTCGAGGAGGCGATGTCCGAGCGCGAATACAACGACCGGGTGCGCGGCCGCGAGGAGGCGGTGGTCGTGATCTTCGAAAAGATCCTCATGGCATACAGCCAGCTCCTCGTCAGGTACGCCGAGGACATGCGCAAGGATGGCCCCCACCCGGACCCGGTTCTTGACACCGCCCTGAATCCATAGTACGTTCCGCGTGCGTAAGCACTTACTAACATAGTGGGGTGTCGTGGCGGATTCGGCGGAGTTGCTGCGGTTCGACACGGTGGAGGGCAAAGCCTGGATGCGCAAGTTCCAGGCCGAGCTCGAGCAGCTGCGGGTGCAGCTGGAATCCCCGGAGCTGGACGAGCGGCAGACCCAGGTGTTGCGGGGCCGGATCTTCCAGGTCAACGAGTTTTTGAAGTTGCCGCGGATTCTCCAGCAGGAGCACGCGGCCAAGATGCAGCTCGGCGGTGCTGCGACCAAGAACCGCGCAATTTTCTCGTCGGCCGAGGTGCCGATGGACAGCTACTAGGGGTGATGCGTGGCCGACAAAACCGCGGAAGAGATCTGGAACGAAGAGTTGCTCACGCGCGCGGCGGCGCAAACCGCCGGCGCGACCGACGAACCAGAGGATGACGACGCGGTAGAAGGCGGCAGCGATCAAGCCGATGCCGCAGCGAACGCGGGGGCTCCGGGGCAGGCTTCGACGCTGCCGCCCGAGCTTCAGGAGTTGGCCACCCAGTTCGGCGACCTGAAGGGGTTGCTCGAGACACTGCGGCGCGACGTGGCGAGTACCGCCGGGCGCGTCGGATCGCTGCAAAGCGAGATGGAGCAGGCGCGCAAGGCGGCGCAAGCCGTGCAGCGTGCGCCGAACGAGCAGGCGATCAAAGCGGCGTTCAAGACGCCGGCCAAGTGGGAAGAGCTGAAGAAAGACTTCCCCGACTGGGCCGACGCGATGGAGCAGTTCGTCGACGCGAAGACCGCGGCCGAACGCGCCGCGAACGTGGGCGAAGAACGATTCGTGGCCCTGCAGCAGCAGGTCCAGAAGACTCTCGACGACATGCGGGCCCAGTCCGCACGCGTCCAGGAAGAAGTACGGCTCACCGCGCGCCACCCGGACTGGGTGGACGTCGTGAAGTCGGAGGCGTTCACGAAGTTCCGGGAAGCGAACCCGAAGGCGAATGAGGTGTTCCTCAAGTCGCAATCGGCCGCCGAATCGATCGAAGTGCTGAATCAGTTCAAGGCCGCGCAGCGCGATGCAACTCGCGACGTGTCGGCGGAACGTCAGCAGAAGCTGCGCGCGGCAGCTGCGCCCGTACGTCGAGCGTCCCCGCCGGCCACCAGGCTGTCGGACGATCAGCTCACGCCCGAACAAATCTGGGCCCAGGAAGCCGCAGCGCTATCGCGCCGGCGCCAGGCCGCCAATTCGTAGGAGCCAGTCATGGCGATTCAACAATACGGCACCGCGCCCTCGCGGAACCTCATTCGTGCCGCGATGGGCATGCTCGAACACGCCGAGCCGATCACCGTCCTCGGTGACTTCGGCACGCAGCGCGAGCTGTCGATGAACGCGACCGACACCATCGTGTTCCGGCGCACGCTGCCGTTCGGTGCGACCACCGCCGGCCTCGCGATCGAAAACACGACCCGGTATGTCGGCACGCCTGGTGGCGCGACCGGCCTGAACTATTCCGACTTCATCCTGGCGGAAGGTTCGACCCCGAACAGCAACACCATCACCTTCCAGGACATCACCGTCACACTGCAGCAGTTCGGCATCTTGTTCAAGTTCTCGAGCAAGGTCGAGCAGCTGTACGAAGACGACGTGCCGGTCGAGATGCAAAAGCTGGTCGGCGAGACCCTCGCCGAAGTGCTCGAGCTCGTCCGCTACGGCACCCTGAAGGTCGGCTCCAGTGTCGTCTACGCCGGCGGCGTCGCCTCGCGCGCCAACGTGAACAGCGTGATCTCGATCAATGCGCTGCGCAAGGTCGCGCGCTCGCTCGAAGCGAACCGCGCCAAGCGGATCACCTCGCGCGTCGCCCCGGGGCCGAACTTCGCGACCCGCGCCGTGCAGCCGACGTTCCTAGTTTTCGTTCATACCGACGCGATGGCGGACGTTCGGAACCTGCCGGGCTTCACCCGGGTCGAGGACTACGGCAGCTTCAAGCCGATCCACGACCGCGAGATCGGCGCGTGCGAGGACTTCCGCTTCATCACCTCGCCGCTGCTTCGGCCGTTCCTGGCCGGCGGGTCCGCGACCATCAACGGCTGCCTGTCGCAAGCGGGCGCCGCGGTCGACGTCTATCCGTTCCTGTGCCTGGGCGAAGATGCCTGGGGCCAGGTGGCGCTGAAGGGGATGGCCAGCATCAAGCCGATCGTGCTGAAGGCGAGCCAAACCAACCACGCCAACCCGCTGGGCCAGTTCGGCTACGTCGGCGCGCAGACCTACTTCGCGGCCGCGCGGCTGAACGAAGCCTGGCTGGTCCGTCTGGAAGCCGGGGTCACCGCGCTGTAAGGCGCGCGGGTCGTAGCCGCGCTACGACCCAACCCCCAAATCCAAAGGACAACGACCATGTGGCAATTCTTCAAAAAGTGGCTCACCTACCTCTCGGACGGCCTGACCCGGCAAGCGATCACCGAGCTGCTGTTCTGGTGCGTGAACAACTACATCATCGCGCCCGCGGGCCTGGCGACGGGTGCGTTCGCGACCCCCGTGGTCGGCTCGAACCCGCTGATCGTGATGATCAATAGCGCCGTGGTCAGCAAGGCCGGAGGCAGCGCGTTCCCCGCGCTGACCGGGCTGAGTCTTACCGCGGGACAGACCGGGTGCGTGCTGTTCGGCATCGATGCCACCGGAACCCTGTACAGCTTCATCTCGCCAACGATCTTGGCGTCCGCGACCTCGCTGGTCGGGCTCGTGTGGCCGGTGCCGGCCGACTCGATTCCGACTGTGATCGTGGGCGGCGTGATCATCCAGAACGCAACCAACCCATTCGTCGGCGGTACCACGAACCTCAATGCAACGGGCGTGACCTCGACTTTCTTCAACGCCCCAGCCGGCAGCGCACCCTTCGCGCCGGTCACCTTTCGTTAGGAGTTTCGCCATGTTGAACCTTTCCGAAACCAACGGCGGCTACCTCGGGCTGTCGAGCGCGGGCGCGTCGGCCGGTACCACCACCACGTTGACCACCGCGAACACGGTGACCTACGCGGTCAACGGGATCCTCAAGACCCTGGCCGCGCAGACCAACGCCGCCGGCACGTTCCTGCCGAGCGCGGTGGGCTCGACCTACCAGGGTCAGATCGTTCCGAAGAACCTGATCAACTCCCAGAAGTGCAACTTCATCTGGGCGCTCGATTACTCCGGCACGATCTACATCCTGCAGGGCGCGATCGTCACGGCCGACCAGATCAGCGCGCCGATCCCGGCCCCGCAAGGCCAGGCCGACCCGGTGAGCAACGCGGGCGCGGTGTCCGGTGTGTCGGGCACCAGCCTGCCGCAAGCCGTCGCCGGCATCGTGCCGATCGCGCTGTTCAACGTCACGACCAACGCCGCCAACGGCCTGCAGCTGCCGTCCGCGTGGGGCGCGCCGACCGCGGCCGCGATCTCCGGCGTCACGTTCCAGACCGCCTGGGGTGGCACCGGCATCACGACCGTCGTCTACAACCTGTTCAACTACCCGTCCAACCCGATCTAATCGGGGCGGCGGCGCGCGGGGGCTGCGGCCCCCGCCGCACTTACTGGAGGGCCTCGTGGGTCAAGAAACTCTGAGTCTGAATTCGCGCAAGATCGAGAAGGCTGCGGCCGCCGGAGCGCTGGCGGGTGCGGCGATCAACGTGGTGCATGCCGACGAAGCGGGCGGCATCGACACCGTCAACGGCGAAGCCGACCTGCGCAAGATCGCGGCCGAGACCGCGTTCGAAGACGAGCTGATCGAGATTCTGATCCACCCGAGCTACGACGAGCACGCGCCGGACCACGTCGTCCTGGCCGTGAACGCCACGAATCAGGTCGTGTTCCGCGACGTGCCGACGAAAGTCAAGCGCAAGTACGTCGAGGTGCTGGCCCGCATGAAAGAGACGCGCTACGCGCAGCATCGCGACCCGGTCAGCCTTGACCGCGCCACGATGGTCGCGCGCAGCGGCCTGGTCTACAACTTCGACGTCCTGCACGATCCGTCCGGCGCCAAGGGCATGGCCTGGATCCGCGCGATCCTGCTGGAGAAGGTTAACGACTGATGAACTACCTGGCCTTGGTGAACCGTGCGATGCTCGAGGCCGGTTCAACCCAGGCCACGTCACCGCTCACAACGCTGCAGGGCACGCTGCCCTCCCTCGAAGCGACACGCTTCAAGGGCTGGGTGCAGGACGCGTGGCTCACCATGCAGATCAAGCGGCAGCAGTGGAACTTCCTGCGGCAGACAATCCAGTGGGACACCACGATCGGCCAGGCGAACTACACGCTGGCCCAGGTCTACGCCGCGGTCAACCTGCTGAACACCTACCCGATCGCGACCAGCCTCGGCGGCATCCGCAGCTACATCCACAAGACCGGCCGCGCGTCGACCGAGGGCCAGGCGTACGCCGACGAACAGATCCTGAACTACATGGACTGGTCGACGTTCCGCAACGTCTACCTCTACGCGACACAGCGCACCACCCAGTCGCGCCAGGTCGTGTGGTCCGAGGACCCCGCGCGCACGCTGTGGTTCGCGCCGGTGCCGAACGCGGTCTACCGGATCGAGGTCGAGTGCGAGCTGCAGCCGCAGATGCTGTCGGCTGACGCCGACGCGCCGCTGTGCCCGGTCGAGTACCACATGGCGATCGTGTGGAAGGCGCTGATGGACAACTACGCCGGCTTCGAGTCGGCGCCGGAAGTGCTGATTCGCGCGGGCCAGAACTACAAGCAGATCATGGATCCGCTGGAGCAGCAGCAGCTCCCGCCGATGCAGTTCGGCCCACCGGTAGCCTGACATGGCGCGCGGTGGGGCGCAGGGCTGGAGCGAGGTCCGGGATGACGTGATCCAGATGAAGGGCGGTCTGGATCTGAAGACCCCCACGCTGTCGCTGCCCGCGGGGTTCGTGCGCGCCGCGCAGAACTTCGAGATCTCGATCACCGGCGGCTACGCGCGCATCGCCGGGTACGAGCGATACACCGGGCAGGCCGCACCCAGCTCGATGACCTACACGACGGTCGCGGTGTCGTCGCTCGTCGGCTACGTGCAGGGTCAGACAATCCAGGGTGTGACGAGCGGGGCATCCGGCACCCTGTGCGGCGTAACACAATTGTCGACGTCGCCGAACACTTACGCGCTGACGCTGTGGAACAACACGCCGTTCCAGGTCGGCGAGACGATCAAGATCAACGGCACGACGGTCGCCGCGACCGTCACCACGTTGGTCCCCGCCGTGACCGATGCCGCGACGTCGGCGCAGTTCACGGCGAACGCCGCCGACGTGCAGCGCGCGCTGATGAGCCCGGTGCCGGGGCAGGGACGCATCCGCGGCGTGGTGTACCTCAACGGCGTCGTGTACGCGTGGCGCGATGCAGTCGGCGGGGCGACCACCAACATCTATAAGTCGACCAACGCGGGCTGGGTGCAAGTGCCATATCAGTACCTGGCAGGCTTCACGAGCAATGGCACCGCGACGAACCCGGGTAACGGCACCGCTATCAAAGGCGTGACGTCTGGTGCGACCGCGACGGTGTCGGTGTTCGCGGTCCAGAACTACAACACCAACCTGGCCGGCAGCTGGACGTCCAACGCGGTCAGCGGCGTGATGCTGCTGACGGGCATCACTGGGACCTTCCAGCTCAACGAGGTAATCGAGGTCACCGCCGGCTCCGTGCACTTCGGCACGATCACGTCGCTGCCCGCACTGATCCAACCCACCGCGGGCGGCAGCTACCAGTTCGCGCTAGGCAACTTCGGCGGAGGCGGCCTCGCGATCCAGAAGGCGTACGGCATCGACGGCGTGAACAAGGGCTTCGAGTTCGACGGCACCAACTACTTGCCGATCACGACCGGCATGTCTCCGGACGTGCCGACCAACGTGTGCGTCCACAAGTTCTATCTCTTCCTGGGCTTCGGGCCGTCGCTGCAGTTCTCGGCGCTCAACTACCCCTACGTATGGTCGCCGCTGCTTGGCTCCGGTGAGATCGCGCTGCCCGAAGCGATCACCAACCTGCTCGTGCTGCCAGGCAACCAGTCGACGGGTGCGATGGGCGTCTGGACCGCGAACGACACGTTCATCCTGTACGGTTCGACGTTCGGTTCCGGCGCCAACGGACAGCTCGCGTCGTTCAATTCGGGCACGGGCGCGATCGCAAACACCGCGCAGAACATGTACGACACGTACGTGTTCGAGATGCGCGGCGTGGTGGGACTGAGCACGACGCTGGACTACGGCAACTTCGAGCCCAGCGCGGTGACGATGAACATCGAGCCGCTGATTGCGGCCAAGCGCAACATCGTCAGCTGCTCGGTGCTCAACCGCGAGCGCGGCCAGTACCGCGTGTTTTTCTCGGACGGCACCGCGCTGTACCTGACCTGGCTCGTGAAGAACTACGCGGGCGCGATGCCGGTGAATTTCCCCGACGTCGTGCGCTGCGTGTGCGAGGGGCCGGCGGCCGCGGGCGCGTCGAACATCGAGGCGACGTACTTTGGGACCGACTCCGGTCACATCATGCAGCTGGATAGCGGAACCAGCTTCGATGGGGCCGCGATCAATGCCTACATGACGTTCGTCTACGCGAGCGAGCAGTCGCACCGAATCATCAAGCGCTACCGCAAGGCGTCGCTGGAGATCAGCGGGACGAGCTACGCATCCTTCACGCTCGGCTACTCGCAAGCCTACGGGCTGACCGTGTACCCGACGCCGGCGTTCGCGTCGTACACCGCGCCCTTCGCGCTGCCGCTGTGGGGATCGTTCGTCTGGAACAACTTCACCTGGGACGGCTTGACGCTGGCGCCGACCGAGTGCGAGGTGCTGGGCCGCGGCGAGAACATTGCGATCACGATCTCCTCGAACGTGAACTACGCGGCCCAGTGGACGCTGAACACGATGACGCTGGCGTGGTCGCCCGGCAGAAGGATTCGCTGATGACCAATCCTTACTACAGCCCCACCGGCAACCCGATCAGCGGGCAGGGCGCGTACTCGGCCGTGATGCGCAACGAGTTCGCGTTGATTGCCAGGGGCATGACTTTCTTTCCGCAGCCACCGTATAACCAGGGGGGCTTGCTGCGCGTGAACGATTCCGGGACCGGGTTCGTCACCGACTCCAACTGGGTGTTCGCGTTCGGATTGCAAGATCTCGGCGGCAAGCAGCCCGCCGCGTTGCTCGTGACGGGCACCACGCCGGCTACCCAGAATTCGAACGGGCCGTGCTCGTTCGCGTCGACGCGATTCCAGCAAGGCGGCATCGGCGTGACGCTGTCGACCGGGACAATCACGATCGCCACACCTGGTGTGTACTGGGTATGGGCCACGCTCGCCGGGTCCCTCGGCCAGCTGCAGGCCAACAACCTGAAAGTCACTATCGCAAAAAACGGCAGCGCGCTATCGAGCGGCGCCGGCCAGGCGTACAGCTACGGCGCCTTCGAGCCGTCGATGAGCCTGTCCGCGGGGACAGCCCTGACGTGCGCCGCCGGTGACACGTTGCAGCTTCTGTGCCCATTGGGGACGGCGAGCAACCAGGCCATCAACGAGTTCGGCTGCGAGCTGCTGGTATGAGCTACTACATTGTCACCGGTAACCCACAGTCGAACTCGTCGGGGAGCCCCGCGCTGATTCGTGCCGAGTTCGCCGCCATCGCCGCCGGGTTCACGGCGTTACTGGGCGCGGGCATCGGGTCTCTGGGGGCGTACGCGCTCGCGATCCCCTTTGCGTCGGATACGAACGATCTGATTGTGTTCACCGGACTCGGAGGCTTCGTGTGGCAGGTCACGGCTGCCGGCGCGTTCAACGGCGGCGGCCAGCAGCTCTTCACACGCATCGGCCCGATGAGCCTGAGCGGTGGGCTGTTCGGTGGCGCGTCCGCGGTGTCGTCCAGCGCACAGGCGGGCACGCAGTTCAGCGTCAACCTGACAAATGGCACGATCCAGATCGGGCCCGCCGGCCGCTACCGGATTCACCTGTGCGTTGCCGCCACGGGGCACTCGGTGTCAAGCGGATCCGCCAACTCTGCCGGATCCATCACGCTGAACGCTAACGGCAGCGCGCTGATTCCGAACCTTTATCAGAACACGATGTACGGCACGGGAATCAACGGCGCGCCCAGCTGGTCCATTCAGAGTGATGTCGAGACACAGGTCGTCCTTGCCGCGAATACCACGCTGCAGCTTGCCGGATCGGTTATCAACAGCGGCACGCTGACGGTGCAGTATTTCGAGGTGGAGTTGATCGGATGACGAACCCCTTTTACAACGCCACGGGCTACCCCGCCGACAACTCAGCCAGTGCTCCCGCGACCGCGGACGCCGAGTTCGCCGCCATCGCGACCGGCTTCGCCGCGCTGCCTGCGTTTAGCCCCTCGGTAGCCGGAAGCCTGGTGCAGGTCAACGCCGCCGGGACCGCGCTGGTTACGGCGAACAGCGTCTACATCGACTCGAACGGGATTCTGCGTTACGCCTCCCCCACCAAACCGTGGGGCACGCTGACGGGCTACCCGGCCGTCTCCGGCGTCATCTCCGGCGCGACGTTAGGCAGCGGGTGGACCGGCTCGACGAGCCAGGGCGGTGTGACGGTGTCGACCAGCGCCGGGACCATCACGGTGCCGGTCGCCGGCCGGTACCGGTGCTACGCCTCGGTACTTACCAGTGGCGGCAGCGGAGCCGGCAGCAGCACATTCAGCAACTTGGTCAAATTTCAGGGCAACGGCAGCGACCTGTTCGCAAACGAGACCCTGGTCTACAACCGGACAACCAACGACAGCGCCTCCTGCAACTTCAGCGGCCTCATCGTCACCGAGGCCGAGCTGTCGGCCAGCGAAGCCGTGACGATGGTGGCGTCCCTCGACAATACCCACTCCACGGTGCAGGTGTACGAGTTCGGCGTGATCCTGATCCACTAGACAGTAAGCGCTTACTAGCCCATAATCCCGGAGCCCAGGCGCGGGCGCGCGCCGACCCCATTTCGAGGAGCCCTCATGGATGCCCAAGTTCTCCAGTTCCTGGTCCCGGTTCTGACTTGCGCGATCGGTGTCGCCGGCGGCTGGTTCGCCTGGTCGGTGCACGCCAAGTCGCTCGACGCCAAGATCACGGCCGCCTTCAAGACCGCCGTCGCCCAGACCAAGTCGACCGCCGGCACCGTCGCCGCCGACGTCTCGAGCGCGGCCACGACCGCGAAGCACCTGGTGTCGGCCGCGACCGCCCTGCAGCTCGCCTCGGGCGCGCTGTCCCAGGCTGCCGCGTCCCACGCCGCCGCCCCCACCGCGAGCTAGCATGGCCGCGGCGTGGCTGGGGACGCTCGCCAAAGTAGCGCCCGCCCTGGCCACGGCAATCGGTGGCCCGTTCGCCGGGATCGCGGTGTCGATCCTCGGGCCGCTCCTGCATCTGGATAAGCCGACCGTCGGCTCGATCCAGAAGGTGATCGAGGACGGCCAGATGGGCCCGGACCAGCTCGCCGCCTTCAAGCAGGCCGAGCTCGCGCTACAGACGCACCTGGACGACAACGGCATCAAGCTGGAGCAGATCTCCAGCGACGACCGCGACAGCGCCCGGAAGATGGAGGAGTCGACGCACTCCGACATGCCGGCCATACTGACAATTTTGGTCACGTTGGGGTTTTTCGGGCTGCTCGGGGGCGCGTCGTTCCACCTTCTGAAACTGGACGACAGCGCGAACCTGACGCAGCTCGTCGGCGCGCTCGCCGCCACCTGGGGTGCCTGCATGCAATATTGGTTCGGCACCACCCGTTCGTCGGCTGACAAAGACCGCACGATCGCGGCCTTGACCTAGGGCGCCCAGATGGCCACCGCCTCCACCGGCGCCGCGCCGGCTACCGCCCCGCAAGTCGGCAGCGCCAACAACAACGTTCCGCAGCCGCAAAACGCCGCAGCCGGTGGCGTCAACGTCTCCACGGCGACGGGGGGCAGCGGGCTGCTTAGCGGTACCGGATCCAGCGCGACGAGCCCCACGCCAAGCAGCTCGAGCGCGTCCGCCAACACCCCGACGAGCGGGCTGCTGGCCGGCGGCGCGTCGCAAACCAGTTCGAGCAACCCGTACGGCACCGCCGGCCCGACGACTGCGGCCGCCTCGGGCACCGCGGTCGCGCAGCCGACTTCCGGGATGCTCGACAACGCCAACAACAGCACGGCGACGGTCGCCAACCAGTTCAACCAGCTGACCCAAGCCGGCAGCCCGTTGATGCAGCAGGCCGACACACAGGCGCGCCAGCAGGCGGCCAACAGCGGTCTGCTGAACAGCAGCATGGCCCTGCAAGCGGGGCAGACCGCGGCCGACAACGCAGCGCTGCCGATCGCCGAGAGCGACGCCGCCGCGCTGAACACGAACGTGAACAACCAGCTGTCGATCGCCGGCCAGGCCGCGGTCGACTCCGCCGACAACGCGAACAAGGCGTCGATCCAGAACACCGTCAACTCGACCAACATCACGATGTCGAACATCACGTCGGCGTACCAGCAGCTGCTGAGTTCCAACACCGCGGCCGCGTCACTCGCGCAGACCGCGCAGAACAACATCGCCGCGATCATGCAGAACCCGAACATCACCAACGCGGCCGCGATGTCGGCGGCGATCAACACGATCACGCAGCAGCTGCAGCAGTCCCTGAATACGATGGACGCCGTCACCGGGCTGAACCTCGGCCCGACGGTCAACGGCGGACAGACTCCGAACAATTCGCTGGCCAACAACAGCGGCGCGAACCTGCCGGGGGCGAGCGGCACCAGCACGGGCACCGGCGGGACGGGCTTCGGGCGCGGCACTAACGCGGCGACGACTCCCGCCACCGCCACCCCGACCAACGCGCCGGTGATCAACGGCGTGCCGACCCCAGCCCCCGCGCCGGCCAGCGCTGCCGCGCCCGCGCCGGCCAACCCACAGATACCCAGCTTCTACAACGCCGCCGGCGCCACCGATAGCTCCGGCAACTGATAGATGGGACGCGAAAGCCTGATTCAGCTCGTACTCGACTACCTGCGCACGGTCACGCAGCTGAGCGACGCGCAACTGCGCGGCTATCTGGGGGACTGGGAACTCGTGCCGTTCATCGTCAACAACAAGATCGCGGGAGCGGTCGCGCGCAAGGGCACCGAGGTGCACTTCGTGCTGAAGAAAGAGGCCCGCGCGCTGGCGCTGCAGAAGAACAGGATTGTGCAATTTTTGCACCGTCTTTTAGAACAAGACGGCTACCTGACTACGCGAATTATGCAAGGCGACATCGAGGCAACGCGATTCGTCGAGCGGCTGGGGTTCGGGTTCACCTGGACGGACGGCAGCTTCAACTACTACATGCTGGACGCGCCGGCGTACGCCGCGCGCTGAGGAGACTGAGATGCCGATGGTCGTTCCAATCATCATTGCCGCGGCCGAGATCTACGGAGGCTCGGTAGCGCTGGGTGCCGCCGTGGGCACGATGGCGACAATTGCCGCGGGCGCAGCCATTGCCGGCGGCGCGGTGACACTTATCGGCGCGGCGACGGGCAACTCCCACCTGGAGCAGTACGGCAGCTACCTCGGCGCGGCCGGAAGCGTGGCCACGGGCGCGATCGATCTGTTCGGACCGTCTAACCTTGGCGGTGTCGCGCCCACGGCCGGCGTCGCGGACACCGTCGGCACGACCGGTGGGGGTGGGGCGACCGCGGCCGCCACGGTGGTCGACTCCTCGGACCCCGCCAGCTACCTGAACGCCAGCTCGAGTGCTGTGGCCCCGCAGGATGCGGCCGCGGTGCAACCGATCCCGGCGAGCGCTGGCGCGCCCGGCGAGGGCCAGGGGATGATGTCGCAGGGTGCGGCCGCAAACGCGGACACGACACCTGGCGGCCCACCGGCCAGCAACACCGTCACCTCCACGCCCACCACGCCGGGCGCGAACGTTCCGCCCGTGCGCGAGGCCGCGGACGAAGCCGGCGGCTCCACGCCGCTCGGCACTACCGGCTTGAGTTCGGCTGACGAGGCCGCCAACAACGGCACCGGGCTGGGTGACCAGGTCGGCAAGTGGTTCGGCAGCCTGAAGCCGGAGACCCAGGCCGCACTCGTGAAGGTCGGCGCACAGGGTGTCGGCGGCCTGATGAGCTACATCGCGCCGTCTCCCGAACAGAAGGCCGAGATCGCCGCCAGCCAGGTGCCGCTCGAATCCCTGCAGTACACGGAAGCGCAGCGCGCGGCTTACAACAACACGTTGCTCGGTGCCAGCGGCCTCGCCAACCAGGCGGCGGCCGGCGGCGCCAACGGTGCGCCCGTCGCGCCGGCCACGGGCATCCTGGCCCAGGCCGCCCAACAGCAAACCCCGCAGGCGTACTCGGGCCAGCCCCAGAACGCCCCGCGTAACTCGAGCGTGGTCTGACCATGAAGCGCCAAGCACGCAAAGCCGCATTCAATTCTGCGCCGAAGCCCGCGCCGGCTCCGCCGCCGTCCAAGGGAAAGCCGGGTACGCAAGCCCCGAGCGGGGGGCAGGGCCCCGCTACGCCCGCCGCGGCAGGTGGGGCGCCGGACGGCCTGTCGGTCACGCCCGACAAGGTTCTGGCCGGCATGCACATCCCGGGCAACCAGATGCCCGCGTTCACGAACATCGTCAAGGCCGCGATCCAGTTCTGCACGAACCCGAAAACCCACCAGTTCGTGCTGCAGTCGCTGCGCGGCCCGGGGCCGGTGTCTCAGAAGCTGGCCAAGGGTGTGGTGTCCCTGATGCAGATCCTGTGGCATCAGTCGAACAACACCTTCCCGCCGCAGATGCTGATCCCGGCGTCGGTCTACGTCCTGGTGTGGCTGGCCCACTTCCTGGTCAAGAGCGGTCTCGTGCAGATGGACGACAAGGATCTCGCCCAGTCGATCCAGATGATGATGCAGGAGACCGCCTGGGCGCT
>QGNH01000199.1_pt1 | contig 13389 bp, 20 predicted proteins | sample 1735481 | NCBI WGS metagenome assembly QGNH01 (sample SAMN09239004, study PRJNA386568) | Viral metagenome, whole genome shotgun sequencing project. | reverse complement strand
TCGAACCTGTCCTTGTTCGCCTTCACCGAGGACGACGCCGCCTGTGACGGCGCGTCCCCGGTGAACAGGTCGCGGAGCAGGGCGTACCGCGCGTAGGCCTTGGCCATCTCCTTGACTACCGGGGGAACGGCCGCGAACGGCAGCGCGTACCCGAGCTTCCCCAGTATCCCGTCGATGACCGACTGAGCCTCGGTGATGAACTCACCGACGTCCGGGCTGTTTGAGGTCACATCCCATCCAGCGTCCGTAGCCGGCTTGATGATGGCCTTGTTCAGCACGTCCGCGACCGCGCAGTACGCCATGTCTCCCCCTACGCTACTGGAGCCTGGTCCCGAAGGAGCAGGTCAGCGAGTCCCCGGTCTGCGTCGCGTTCGATACGGCGATGACCGGCCCGGTGAACACGATGGACTCCCCCAACGCGGAGGTCACATCGCCGGTCTGGGAAGCCCCCTGGCTGTTCGCAGCCAGGCCGCCGCCCCAGACGGTGGTCGAGGACGTCGCGCACAGTTGCAGCTTCTTCGTGCTGCTGTCCTCGATGATGACGCAGTTCCCACTGACCGAGCTGTACACGCAGCCCTTGAGGTACAGATAGCCGGCCGACGGCTTGGCCACCATCTGGATGCCGGCCGTGGACCCAGACGAGACTACGACGATGCTCGCCTGGGCCTTGGAGCCAAACGACATGGCGGCGAGGGCCGCCAGCACGATGAGTAGTTTCTTCATGGTATCTCTCCTCTCTCCCGCGCTCAGGCGCTCGCCTTGATGGCGTTCTGGGCCAGGAAGCCCGCCAGCGTGCTGATGGCCTTCGGCTGGTAGTAGTCCCGGACCCGGACGTAGTCGGCCGACTCGGGCTGCTGCCTCCACGTCTCGGTGAGGCGGTAACCCTTCATGCGGAAGATGCAGCCGGAGCTGAGCACCTTCACGCCCATGCTGGCAGGCCGCACCGCGAGGATGACGTTGTTCCCCCAGACGTAGTTCAGCACGCGGGTCTCGCCTTCGACCGCGGTGTTGTACAGCGCCTTGCCGTCGAGGATTTCGCCGACCTCGAACAGCTCGGCCAGGATGGCGTCGGTGACGAGGGCGCCCTGGCCCATGCCGCCGAACTTCACGCGCTCGATGATTTTCGGGTGCGTCTTGAGCGCCATCTTGACCTTGTGGCCCAGCAGCATGACGTTCGGCTCCAGGCCGCACGCCTCCAGCACCGCCGCCTTCCAGGACTCGACGTCGGCCACTGGGTCGGAGGAGCCGTCGCTCCACTGGGTCTGCCCGGCGCCGGAAAGGTCCACGCGCAGGGTCGAGTCGTACGAGGCGGTCGCGGTTGCGATGGCGGCCACGTCGTACTCCAGCCGGAGCTGGATTTTCTCGGTCAGGAACTCCGTGGTGTCGATATTCATCTGCAGCGGCTCATCGGCGTTGTCGCGGACCTGGTCCGGGATGCTGTGCGTCTGCGCGTGCTCGGCGAGCAGGTACGAGTCGGTCGACACGGACCAGTCGATTTCCACGCCGCGGGTGCCGGGGGCGCGGAGGTCGGAAGCCAGGTCGAAGTTCTCCTTGCCGTAGACCCAGTATTTGTCGCTGATTTTGCTGACCATCTTCTGGGGATATAGGCTCTCCGCGACGAACTTGGAATTGCGGAACTTGATGGAGACGTCGGACAGCGGTGCATCGATATGGACTTGGTTGACTGAGGGCATCATGTTCTTTTCTCCTTACGCGACGTAGCCGTCCAAGAGGACCGCTTCGATGAGGTCTCCGGCTGCGGTCGGCGTCTCCATGGCGATGGCGACGACGTTCTTGGCCGTGCTGCCGGCGATGACGAACGCGCCGTTGCTGTCCGTGATGAGCTTCGCGTTCGGCACGATGCTGGTGACGGTCCCGACGACCACTTTGCAGGAGGAGCCGCGGACGGACTGGATGGCGGCGGCTTCCCCGGCCTTGGGGTTGTTCATCAGCACGCCCAGAATGACGGCGTTGGCGCCGGCGATGACGACCTGGTTCGCGTTGCTGGCGTCGGCGATGACCGCCATTCCGATGCCGTTCTTATAGGTCGTCCCGATGGCGTTGCCTCCGGTGACGTCCGCTGCGGTTCCCGACAGGTCCGCGGTGGCCTTGTACGATAGGCCGCCGATTCCGAGTGATTGTCCCTGGCTCATGGCTTACTTGCCCCCCTCTTCGATGTTGTGCAGCTTGGCGACGGCGAGCAGCGCGGCCCGGAACGGGACCTTGTGCCCTTCGGCGTAGGCGCGCGCCTCGACCAGCAGGGCGGCGTCCTTCACATCGCACCCGCTCTTGGCGGACTGCGTGTCCTTGTACTGGGCCTCGGCCAGCTTGACCTCGGCGGCGGCATCGGTCACGGACTGCCCCTCCGGCGCGGTCTCCCCAGTCACGACCTTCTTCGCCTTGATGAACTCCTCGGCGAACGCCAGGAAGGCGTCCATGAAAGAGAGTTCCTTCTCGGCCAGCTTCACCATCCCGCCCTCCGCCTTGGCCACGGCCTCGAAGGCCGGCTTGAGCGCGGGGATGATGTACTCCTTGTTGGTCTCGCAGAACGCGGCGATGCGCCCGTCGCGCTGCGCGGTCTGCAAAGCCTTGACCTTCGCGTCGGACTCTGCGAGCTTGGCGACGGCGTCGGCCGCGGTCTTCTCGGCCAGCTTGACTGCTTCGTTCTCTGCCATTTGCTCCTCCTTGGTTTGCTGGCCGGGCTTCTCGTCCTGCGCGGGCGTCAACCGCTCCGCGAGCTTGGCGAGTTCCTCCCTGGCCTCCTGCTCTGCGAGCAGGGTCAGGTTGTCATGCGGCACCTGCTTCTGCTCCTTCCCGGGGTTGTGCAGCTCATGCACGTCGTAGGACCCGTCAGGGTGAGTCGCATGCACCTGGTGGGTCTTGTCGCTCCCCGCCATCTTCACCAGCGCGCCGGGCGCGTGGCGATTGGCCGGGACCATCAGCGGGACCTTCCCGCCCTTATCGTCCTCGTCCGGTTCATCGTGTGCCATGATGTGCTTATCGCGTTGGCTGAAGACCGCGACCTTGTAGCCTCCTGTTGCTGCTTCGTGCAGGGCCAGCGGCAGGGGCGCCAGGCCCTTTACCACCGGCACGTCTGCCCCGAGGAAGGCCACGGCGCGAAGCACCTTCCCCGAAATCCCGTACTCGCCGAAGTACTTGGCGGCGAGCTTGTCCCCGTATATCTCGGAGCTCACGTAGCGGTAGAGGCCCTTGCGAATCCATTCGGCCATCTCCGCCGGCACGTCCTTGAAGTCGGCCAGGAGCTTGCGCCCATTAAGGTAGACCCGGCTGACCCAGCCCGCGGCCGGCAGCCCCGCGGTCTCGGCCACTTCCTGGGCCTCGCTGTGCCCGAGCTTGCCCTTGCCGAGCTTCTTGACCTTGGCCGGCGGCTCGAACTTCTTCATGGCCAGGAGCTTGTTCGTGTTGGCGGCTATCTCCGCCACGTCTTCCTCGGAGTACGTCTCGCCGAGCCAGGTGCCGGCCATGAATATCTCGGCGCCCTTGATTTCGGCCAGCTCGCTGTAGCCGGTCTGGCCGGCGGCCTGGGAGGCCAGGGCATTCTGCCCGGTCGCCTTGAAGTGGTCGCGCACGATGGTCCAGACCTCGGAATCCTGGAGGTCCGGGTGCTCCGCGCGCTCCTTGGCGAAGGCGGCCTTGACCTTGGGGTTCACTTGGCCGCCTGCTCCGCGTGCGCCAGGGCCTCGGCCACGGTGGCGCCCTTGCCCGAGGCGCCGCGGAACCCCAGCCCCTCGTGGTACTTGGCCGTGAATCGGTTCTTCTCGGCCGGCGTCTTCAGCTCGGCCAGCTTGGCCTTCAGGCTCATCTTCTTCATGGCTCCGTCCACGTGTACCTGCCCCGCACTCGGCTGGCTCATTGCTTCCTCCCTTCCTGCATGAGCTTGGCGCGCTGGGCGCACAGCTCGTTGAACACCTCGCGGCCCTTCACCACCTTGGCCGCCACGCAGCACCCGATGAGCATGTCCAGGATGATGCCGAGCTTGTTGACCTGCTCCACGGCCCGGATGAGCGTGTCGTGGTCCGGCTTGCGGGCCTGGTCGAAGGCCTCGGCGAGCTGCTCGCAATGGCTGATCGCCGTGCTCGCGGCGATGTCCTTCAGTACCTGCCGGTCCAATTCGCTTATCACTTGAAACCCTCCGGCGGCTCGCTCGTCGGCGGCTCGCTCTCCACCCCGTCCCAGGCGTCCACCTTGGTGATGGGAACTATCGTCGAGCGGCAGTTGTACCAGACCGGCGGCGTCCACGAGGACCAGATGGGATTGTTCACCCGGAAGATGCGTCCGTCCATGCCGCCCTCGTCTGCGCACCACTCCGTCGTCCGTCCGTCCAGGACCGAGCTGTACTGGTAGGCCAGGACGAAGCCGCCGAGCTCAGGGTCCTCGTATGATGCCTTCTTGGCCTCGTTGTACGCGGACGACACCGCAGTGCGGATGGCAGTCATCAACCGCGATCCGCTGAGCGCCCCGTCCACGAGGTCCGGCGACACGTACTCGGCGATTGCGTTCTCCACCGCGTACGCGATGTCCTTGTATGACTTGCCGGCCTTGACGCCGGCGAATATCTGCTGCTGTATCTTCTTGAGCACCTCGTCGGAGATGTTCCCGGCCATGTCGAAGGCCTGGGCCTTGATAAGCGCCATGACCTCCTTCGGCTCCAGCACTCGCTCGGCCAGCTTCTGCCCGCGGCCGCGGAGCTCCCGGCGCGCCTGGCGCTCGGCCTGGTCGGCCACCTTCCAGAGCCCGTCGCGCAGGCAGGCGTTGAGCTCGCCCTTGCCCCGCATCTGGAGCTTGTTGACCTCGTGGACGTTGGCCGGGTCGGCCAGGTTGCGGCGCTGCACGTCGGCCAGGACGCGGTCGACGGAGGCGCGCAGGAGCGCGGCGGCCTTGGGCGCGATGGCCACGCCTTCGTCCTGAACCTCCTGGGCCTCGGCGAAGTCCACATGGGACTCGAAGCGGGTAAGCTTGCGCCCATTAAAGGAAGATTCGGAGAAGTTCGCAGGCAGCCCAGGCGCGGTCGGCGTCGGAGGCCGGTATCCCGCGGTCGGGAATAGGCGCGGGTCGATGGGCTCCTTCGGCGTGACGGCAGGCGCAGACCGCTTGGCCTTGCGCAGCGCGGTCTTGCCCGGAGCCGTGGGGAACTTCAGCACCTCGCGGATGTGCTGCTCATCGTCGGCCGTGGCTTTGACCAGGCCCGCGGCGGAGGCCTGGATGAAGGCCGCGATGCCGCTCGCCAGATCCTCCTCGGTCAGGTCCTTGTACTTGAACTTCGGGTACTTCAACACGCCGGGGTAGTTGTAGTCGACGATGTCTTTGACTACCTGCGCCAGCGGCTTCTCCTCCTGGTCCCTGGCGATGTACTCGAGGTACAGGTCCATCGTCCGCTCTTGCAGCGAGGCGCCGCCCTTCCCTCCGCCGCCTCCCACCCCCCCGCCGGCCTGTCCGCCGCCCTTGTGCGCTTGGCCCGAGCTGGTCCCGGTACTCTGAGTCTGACCCAGGGCGACGCGCACGATGTTCTGGTCCGCCTTCTCGATGATGGCCAGGAGGCCGTCTGACCCGTGCTGGAGCGCGTCGGCGAAGTTCACGGTGCAGCCCTGCGGCATCAGTATCGCGGCCTCCGTGCCCATCTTGACTAGGGCGTTGAGGAACGCAGTCTTCTGGTCGGCCTGCATCGTGGGCGGGTAGACGCCCATCGGGGTCTTGCGGCCATACTTGCGCGCCAGAACGGCTAGGGCCTGCTTGGCCAGCCCCTTGATGTACCACCAGTCGTAGAGGGCGCGGATGCGGGACGTCCCGAAGATGTTCTCGTAGCGCTTCTGGAAGGAGTAGACGACGAACTTGTCGGCCGGCAGCTTGCGCCCGTAGCAGGGCGGGGAAATCATCGCGATGCCGGTCAGGTTGTTGAAGTCGTCCACCGTCGGGTTGAACCACTGGGGGTTCTTGCTCTTCAGGGACTTGAGCCGCACGCGGCCCTTGTACGGGCCTGACTGCCAGAAGTCCCAGACCTTCTCATGGAGGGACCATCCCATCTCCAACGAACCCATCAAGGAGAAGAGCGCGTCCTGGAGGCTGCCGTCCAGCGCCTCGAGGTTGGCCGCCACCTCGTCGGCTATCTGCTCATCCATCGGGTCGTCGCTGGCGGCCTCCACTTCGTAGCCGCCGGACAGCCGCATGATTTTCAGGGCCGACAGGGCCATGAACACCTGGTCGTCCGTGTACATCTGCTCCAGGACCCGGAAGCCCTTCTTGGTCAGGAGGATGTCGGGCGTGTACTGGTAGATCTCGAATCGGGTATTGTAGACTTCCTGGGAGACGCCGAACTCCTGGCCCATGAACGGCGCCGGCTGCTCCTTGGCCAGGTCCGGCGCGGGGTTGACCGGCGCGTCGTCCAGCGAAGGCTGGTTCGCGGCCGCCATGGAGCCCGGCGTCGGCTCGCCCAGTCTGGCCCAACCACCGATTGTCTTCCAGAGGTTCATGCGCGCTCCGTGCCGTCCATGTATCCGTCGTCGCCAGACCCGCAGGCCGTGGCGACCGGGAAGTCCGAGGACACGGCCTGGGCCATCGTCTGCGGCTTGGCCTCGTGGCCCTGGGTCATGACCTCGCCCCGCACGCAGGTGTCCGCGCCCCACACCACCACCACCACGGCGTCGCCCTTGTCCGGGCTGTAGCCGAGGCGGTTCTTGAGGCCCCACTTCTTCCCGCCGTTCGTGGCGCTAGAGTGCTTGGGCTCCACCTCGATGCGGCCGTCGCTGGCCAGCCGGTAGCGCACGCATGTCAGCTGCGCCTGGAGCTCCAGGTCGACGGGGAGGCTGATGAGCTTGGCCTGGTCGGTGGCCGACGGGTCCAGGCGCTCGCGGAGGTTCCACCACATCTGAGAGCGCTTGTTGACGAACACCTCGTGGGCCGGGACCCACTTGTCCCCGCGCAGCGCCATGCCCTCGGCCTTCTCGCCGCAGTCCACGCCGACGATGGTCGCGTTGGGGATGCGCTGCTCCACCAGGCGGTCCACCGGCCCACCGCCCATCCCCACCACGTCCAGGAAGGCGAAGGCAGAGCGGCGCACGCCGCTCTTCGGGTCCGGCGCCGTCTCGGCGCGCAGGTCCTGGGCGAACTCGCCCGCGGTGTGCATGAGGTCGTACTTGGACCATGATGTGACCATCTGCACTGACCTGCCCCGCATGCGGGCCTTGGCCGAGGAGTCGTCGCCGAAGCGGGCGACGTCCCCCCCGAGCATCAGCGGCCCCTGGTCCGTGGCCTTGCGGGCGAACGCCAGCTCCACCCAGTCCAGCGGGATGAGCGTGTCCGGCGCGGCTGTCGGGTACTCGTTGTCGACCTTGTTCCGGTAGAAGTTCGACTTGGCGCCGTACTTGCGCTTCCAGAAGTCCACGGTCTGCAGGCACAGGGCGCCGGGGATGTGCTCGTCGGCCCTCTTGGGGTCGCTGTTCGGCATGTCCCAGAAGCTGATGCTGATGTGGTGCCAGAGTGCGGCGTCCTTGTGTGCGCAGTCGTAGGAAGGCCCGGACAGCACCACCCTGTTATGGAGGCACAGGAAGTGGCAGGCGCCGCCGGCCGTCATGTTGTCCAGCTCCTCCATGAGCGCCTTGTCCACGCCCTGCCAGTCGTCGACGATGAGCAGGTCATGGTCGCCGTGGATGCCGTGGACGTTGCCGGGCTTGTCGGTGCTGAACCCCTCGTAGTACCAGTCGTCGCCGAACTCGATGCGCGGCTCCTTGAACACACGGCACCCGAGCGGCGTCCCGTTGCGCTCGGCGGCCGCCACCAGGCGGGGGAGGTATCCCCAGAGGTTCGTGTCCACCTGCCGGAAGGAAGGGGCGATGCTGAACACGCGGGAGCCGCGGCCCCAGCGCATGAGCCAGAGCAAGGCGACCATCGCCGCGCAATAGGTCTTGGTCGAGCTCACGCAGCCGGACACTTCGACGCGCGGGTGGAGGAAGACCGCCTTAGCTATCTCAACCTGCTTGTCCCAGGGCTTCTGGGCCAGGATGCGCTTCATGGCCCACTCGGGCTTCTCGCCTATCCTGTCCCGCAGCACGGCGCCCTTGAGTTGGACGCCCTTGGCCGCCTCGGTGTTGCAGGGTTGCCAGGGCATTATTGCAGTCCGCTCCCGAGGACGTTCACATACGGCTCACGGTGCAGGGCCGTGCCGCAGTTGGGGCACAGGTCGAAGGGATAGGGCGGCCGGCGTATCAGGGAATGGGAGGCGCCGCACTGGCAGGCGAAGCCGGGCGCCGGCACCACGATGGGGGTGAGCTCGTTCACTTGGCGCCCTTGGCCGGCGGGTCGTCGTCGACCAGGAGGTCGCGCACCGTGATGCCGCCGGCGTGCGTCACCTTGGCGTTCTGCCTGTACATCTCCGGCCGCCGGCCGTTGAGCAGGAACATCATGAGGATGTCACTGCGCTTCATGGCGCGGAAGCGGGCGCGCTTCTCAAGCTCTTCGGTGTCCGCTTCCTTTGCCGCCAGGTACTCGGCCGCGAAGGCCGGGTCCTGTTCGCGCCAGGTTTGAACCGTGGACGGGTTGATGCTGACGGCGTTGCAGGCGATGTAAACGCCGCCGAGTTTCTTGAAGGCTTTGAGGAAGGAAGCCTTTTTATGTATCGTCCATAACGGCTGGAGTTTGTTGCGGCGCTTGTTCGGTCCCTGTGCCATGACTGTCACAGCAGAACGCCGCGCGCTTCAGACCGAACATGACCCTCGTTGCCATATGGCATCAGCGACGAAGTCGCTCTTGGTAGGACCCGGCACGGTCTGAAGCCCGCGGCGCCCATTGGTACGGGTAGTGTACATGAATCAGCCTGAATCGTCTAGTTGTTGAATTTGGTACAAGATAACATGACGCTCTAAATACCGCCCATTCCGCACGACGATGCGATATGGCGCGCGCCACGCCGCCAGGTGGGGCAACACCCCCCAGGCAGAGGGAGGGCCCACCTGGCGCGAGCGTGGGCCCGTACTGGCCGAGCTACTTGACCGAGACTACGATGCCGTCCTTGACCACGGCTTCGGCGTACCAGCGGTGCGGCTCCGGTAGTTCGTCACGGTGTACATGTTATATGACCTCCACTTCCGGCTTGGCGTCCATGGCCGCGCGGATGGCGGCCCGCTTGAGGCAGTCCAGGTGGGCCTGCCCCTCAGACATGTAGCCTCGGGCGAGCACCGCGGACTCACCTTCGAGGATGCGCTTGCCGCACACCTGGCACTTGGCCCGGCAGGCCGCCCTATGGGTCGTTGCGCACGTCCAGCAGCCTCGCCGACGCCTTGAGCGCCAGGTAGTACCGCACGGTGCAGCCCAGGGCCGTAGCCGCCTGCTTGGCCTTCATGCGGTCGTACTGCCTGCGGCGCTTGGCGTACTCCGCGCGGGCGCAGCACTCCTTCTTGCCGATGGTGATGCGCTTGCCGTGGAGCAGGGCGCACACGCACTCGGTGAGGCGCGGACCGATTATTCCGGCGAGCTGTTCGAAGCGGGCGACGCGGACGCTCACAGCAGGCCCGCCATGACCGCGTCGCCGTCCTTGAGCCCCAGCGCTAGCATGCGCTGTGCCAGGTGTTCGGACTCATGTGCCTGCCCGGCGTCGTAACGGTTTGAGTGATAATCGCAAAACACCAGTTCGCCTCCGTTCGCCAGTATGACTTCGGCTTCGTTCCTGAACCGGCAGTCCGCCACGCACACGTTGAAGCCAGCTTTGCGCGCTTCTTCGGCCTTGATTATCCACGCCTTCACCCAGTAGTCCGGGTCGCGCTTACGCATGACTTCGGTGCCGAGCCTCTGGAGGAGCCGGCGCCCGGACCCACTTCCCAAACGGTGGCAGCTTGTATAGGCAGTGCGGGCAACCGGGAATGAGCTCGTCACGGCATTGCTCGCGGAACTTTGACTCGCTCTGATTGGCGGCCAGGTCTTTCACTTGAAGAACTTCCTATGGCTGTCCGGCTTTGCTTTGCCATGAGCGACTGGCCTTGAAGGCGCGGTCTTGTGTGCTGCCTTCTGTATGTCGGCTCGTCGTGCCTCGTCGTCGGCCTTGAGTTTCGCCCATCTCTCTTTCTCCGCTGCGTCCATGGCGTCCTGGTTGCGCTTGGTGGTCCCGTTGGCGTCCTCGCGGATCTTGGTGCGGCGGTCGTCCTCTCTGTACCACAACTGCCGAGCAACTTCCAAATTATCCTCGGCATCATATTCCTGCTGGAGCTCGCGTTGCCTTTCGAATATCCCGCGCGCCTGCAATATCTCCCACTCTTTCTTCGGTATACCGCACACCCAATCCCGGTTATCGTGTAGCATAGAGGACAACCAACACATGGTGGAGGAACTCCATTCCCACTTTCTTCCAGATGGCGGAACCGGGACAGGTGATTGCTCGGGAGTATGCTTGGCATCTGACCACAAGTCGAATCGTGGCAGCACCTGTTTGGGATCGATAATGAGTAGCGGTCCCCTCCAAATGCAGGTGCCTAACTGCTCAGGCCAGCCTTCCGGCATACGATCTCCGAACCGATTGGCGCCTGCTGTGGCAGGCTTGACTGGCCCTATTATAATACTTTGCGTGGGGGGTGTTTTTGTTTTCGTTTCAGACTCTACTCCAATCGAAGGGACCCCTTCGGTAGGTAGTATAGGTAGGTTAGGTAGGGGATTCCTTGCAGTAGTCCTGTCAGGAGTACTGTTAGTAGTCCTTACAGGAGATGAAGTCCTACCATATTTGGCGTCATTCATAGCCTTTCCCTTGGCCGCGAACTTTGAAATATGGCTTTCGTACTCTATCCAATCATGGCAAGCGTACCCAGTCTGCCCCGAATTCAAAGACTCCAAGAACCCAACCTTCAGGAGTCCTGCCAGGAGAACGCCAGTTTCCCCTCTCCACCCGACCGCAGCCTCAACCTCGGCTGGCGAGTAGTCCACCATTTTCCCGTCCGCGGCGTGGTATAGGGCACAGTAGCACCATAGCCTGATCGGGTAGATATCCGCCTCTGGGCCGCAGAGCCCCAAGAGCCTCTTGGTCTTTCGGTGCGCGGGGTAGCCTCGGTCGATGTTGATGTCAGTCATGCTCATATGTCTCTCCTTAAAATATCCGGCGCCGCGGCGATGTCGGGATTCCCGACATTATAACCTCGATGCTCTGCAGCCCGAGCCGAGCCCTCTCCACCATTTCCCTGGCTTTCTTTTCCGGGAAGAACATCGAGCACGGACTCGCATCCCTGGGCCCATGATCGAGCCCTAAAGATTTCTCATTCTTTGTCGGAATGTGATCTTCAAGATAATGACTTGTGAGCCGGCAGTAGCCGAAGTGGCTGTCCATGTGGGGCTTGTCCGGCGGCCAGAAATAGAAACACTCAGTATGCTGTGCTCTGTGTATCCGTTCACCGTTCATGTCGATCATGGAGTCCTCCTATAAAATAGGCCCCACCCCGGGATCTCGGCAGGCGCCACTTGGCAGAGACACGCGACAAGTCCGGGGTGAGGCGAAGGTGGCTTTTCATTTCTTCTTGTCGCTTTGCCAAGTGACATAGAAATCATACACCCATTCTTCCTTAATGTCAATCCCCTCGCGTTTCTCGTCGATAAAAACGGTTCGACGTTGACCCAGGAGCGAAGCAGCCATAGCTATGCCCCTTGATTCTCGACGAGGAAATGCGTTCTATCACGTTTCCACCGTCTGAGGCCGTCGAGGAATTGTCTCGAAAGGGGGGTATGAAAATAGCGGGCATTTCCGGGAAAATAGCACTTGACAGGCCGTCACTCATCTGTTACAATCTAACCATGCTCTCCCAAGCAGCCGGAAGAAACCCGACGACGAATCCGACTTCGGGCGCATCATCCAACCTAGCTTGGGAGAGCCGGGAAATGGTGCGCCCCTTTTTTATGGGGCAGGAGTAGAACATGAAAACCAAGAACGCGCAGCACACGAAGGGGCCGTGGAAAGTCGAGCCATATAAATTCAGCAAGCGCGGGTCCTGGGTTTCTCACCCCGCATCCGTGCAGGCCGCTGACGGGCATTGGATAGCCAACAACATCAGCGTCCATGACTTCCAGGGTTCGGCCATGGCCAACGCCCGCCTCATAGCCGCGAGCCCCGATCTTCTTGCGGCTTTGCAAGCGGTCCTCAAAGAGTGCGCCTTCGTCCATAAGCATTGGGGCGAGGACGACAACACGAAAGCCGCCAATGCCGCCGAAACTGCGGCCCGCGCCGCCATAGCCAGAGCTACCGGGGAGGTCCGCTAACATGAAAATAATCATCAAGTCAATCGGCCGAGAAGACCAGACTGTCGAGGTAGACCGGGAGGTCGAACAGGTCGAAATCCTGGTGGATCGTCGAGGCAATCCCTGGTCTAAAGAGGAAGACGCCCAATTCAAAGACGAGTGGATGAATATAGTCCAGGCACAGATCACCGTCTTGGCCGACCTGCACCAGCGGTCATGCGGCGCCATACGGTCCCGCCTGCACAAGCTCGAATTGCTTCCGAAATTTTTCGAGTATCCTTCGCAGGAGTCCCAGTCATGACCGCCATCGCGCTGTCCCTGGTCTGGTGGTACGTCGCGATCCGAGCAATAATGGAGGTCCAGCCGTGAGCTTCCAAATCACATTGTCCGGCCGCCCCGTCGAGTCCAACGTGATCTACGCCACAGCCAAGCGCGCCGAGCATGTCGCGGCTTGCCGATACTCGGATCCACCCGTCACGGCGCCGGCCTGCCCGCATATCCCGCGGCGGACATGGTTGGAGAAGGGTTACCGCGTCGAGCCGGCCAGGCCGTGGCCCAAGGACCCGCCGGACACCATCATGGAGTCCATGCGGAGCCCGGCCGCGGCCGTCCACGGCGGTCCGGTCCTGGCCGTCCTGCCCCAACTCTGGAAGCGTCCGGCGATCAGGCCCAGCTACGAGCAGACCATGAAACTGGACCACCGGGACAAGATGGAGAGATTCCGGGCCCGGCAGCATTTCCAGGAGATGGAGCGCCGTGAGGGACGGGGAGCCAACGACAGCCAATGCTGGAAGCAGATGTCGAACGGTCTACCATGCCTGTTACCGCGGGGCCACGAGGGGCCACATACACTATGAAAAACCAAACGATCTCCCGCGGCGAAGCCCTGCGACGTTTCATGGAGCAGACCGGGATGACCTACGAGGGCGTCAACCGGGCCGGGATCACGATGGAGAAATGTAACTGCGGGCTACCGTGCTGTAATGGCTTCCTGGCCCGCAACGCCTGGCAGGACGCTGACGGCAGGCCCAGACAGGAGAACACAAAGGGAGAATAACATGAAAAAAGAGAATGTCTTTGAGGGGGATTTGGCAATAAACTCAACAGGGTCTTGTCCATACACCAAGATAACGGGTAGCCTGTACATCCACGCCAACGCCAAGCTCGACG
>QGNH01000956.1_pt1 | contig 13392 bp, 15 predicted proteins | sample 1735481 | NCBI WGS metagenome assembly QGNH01 (sample SAMN09239004, study PRJNA386568) | Viral metagenome, whole genome shotgun sequencing project. | reverse complement strand
TCAGCAATCCCGGAGGGATATGCGCTACGGTCGTGTGCTCAGTGACTACCGGGGGCGGCGTGGAACAGCTTATCAATACTGTTAATGCCGCGACGGAGAACAGGAGAAAGTTTAGCATCATCAGTTTTCGGCGCATTTCGACTATCCTCGATAATCTGGTTTGTTGAAGTTGTGATCTGAGAGAATTCCTGAATACGAGCCTCGGCGGCTTGTTCCGCCTCCAGCCACATATTCTTCTGCTTCTCCATGGTCAGGACATTCTGTTGAAGGACCTGATTTTCTATCTGGAGAGAGATCGCTGCACGACCTCGGCTGTCCCACGAATAAATAAAGTAGCCGAGAGCCAGAGCACCAACAGCGTAAAGCAAAAGTTTCCAGTTAGCACCAAAGAAACTCAATATGGAAGGTATGCCAAGTAGGAACATTATGAAGCCTTTACTACAACCGTGTCGGTATTAACGACGACGGTGGTTGGATCAATCGTGGTCGTCGTCGCTTGTGGTGGTGGTGCGGATGTTCCACTCGGAACCGTCTGAGTTTGCACGACTGTTGTCACAGGCGGCGTGCTTGGATCAGCTTGGGTTGTGGTCGTGACTGTGCTATCTGCAACAGAACCTCCAATACGATCAGCCACTCGGTTCAACACCTGAGAGCGTCCGAGAGTTTCCAATCCGAGATACGTCGTAACGAGGAATGTCAATGTTGATGCCATGGAACTCACAGCCTGTTCAGCTACTGATCCTGTTCGTGTCATGGCGATCAACATAATACCTGACAGCGTGCCCGCCGTCAGACCCCAAACATACAAACCATGCCGAACTTCATTATTAGCATTTGTGAACCATGGAAGAAATCGTGCCATCTTAGGCTCCTTGGAAGATGGCGAGTTCTTCTTTGCTGAACTCTTCTCTTTGGTCAAGATTTGTGAGACCACCGTTGATTTTCTTTGTGATGGACTCAAGGTCCCAGGCGTCCGCCAAAGGATTAATGTTTCTCGTAGTCCAGAACCAGCATGCAGACGCTGCCGACCCGGCAGGCGTCGTGATCCAAGTGGCGACATCATCGGCACTCTTTCCGACTGTGGCACCGAAAGCCGCATACGTTGATCTTCCTGTGAGTTGGATGGCCCCACCGCCTCTGAACTTGAATCCATCACCAGACGCCTCGCTACCATTTCCAAGCCTGTTGCAGTAAACATGATTAGCCAAAGCCTCTGGGTTATGTGCGTATGGTGTAGCAGCCGCGATTGATGGGAAGCGTGAAGGCCAAACCTGAACTAGTCTAGCAGCCTGATAGTTCAAGTTCTCTCTTATGGCCTTAAAGTTGCTTTCTTCGGCGAGTTGACCGAGAAACGCAGCAGCACGCTTGGGCGTAGTCATTCCAGCTTTGGTCATTGGATCAAGCAGAGCATCAGCCCATTCCTGCACTTCAGCATCGCTCAGAGACGGTGCCACAGCCTTGATAGCGTCGGGCAGCACCGTCAGGATGCCTTTAACCTCGGCTGGCTGCATGGGCGTCCCAGGCGGCACAATAGGCGGCGCTGCACGGGAGAACAGCGCATGGAGAATGTCGTAAATGGAAGACATGTCGGGTTATCCTTTTTAGTTATGCATTTCGTCGAATGCAATGAGGTATGGGCTTGGAACGTCGGCTTCACCGATGATGATCATCGTGTGAGTTGATGGAGTAGCACCACCGCCAGTCCCCGCAATGGCATCAACGATCACACCCTGCGCACCGAACGGCGTGTTTCCTGTCGTGCAACAGGTGAACGAACTCTTGAAAGTTGAGTATGAACCACCATTCGAACCGCTGGTGTTATCCTGGTTGTGCGCTCCGTCGTGGATATTCTGTATCAACGAAGAACCGGAAACCAGCGTCAGCCCATTGTTGTTATTACCACTGTTCGTGTATGCGGCGAAGATGAACGCCGCCTGATTTGTGGAAATAGAAGCACTTGGAGGCTGCCGGTTAGAAGTCGTCGCAGATGGAAGAGACACGTTGGAGTCGAATGGAGTCACCAAAGATGCAACACCAGTCAAGCTGAATTGAATAATTGTTCCCGCATCCTGGTTAACACTCGATGTCGTGGTGACTGTGCAAGCAGACAACTGAGATGCAGCCGCCGCCCAATATTCTTGCATGGCGAACTGAGGAGTGCCATTCAAAATCCCTGTCGCTGATGCGCGAAGGGTCCATGTCAAACCACAACCAGAAGGCGTCCACGTGATAGCGCCGCCAGCAACTTTGTCGCCACCAATAAGGAGGATGACCAACTCGTTCGTGCCGCTCGTGCTGATCGTAATGGCTGGACCAGTCGTTGTCCCACCACAACCAGCGCAAGAAGCAGAACTGGTTTGATCAATGGCAGGAGCCGCTGCCATGACTCCGAATGACATGCCCGACCAGAGAAGGGCCGCACCAATGAATTTCTTAATGCTCATGTTGGATTACTCCACCGGATGAGTGAGGACGGCAGTGACAGTAGCCGCGTTCGGTGTGCCTGATGGCGACGTGATCACGATCTGCAACTTGTCATTGACGCCAAGCGTGTTGGCACCAGTGCAGTTTGTGGAGGCAGGCGTGGCGCTGCTTACCGACACGGAGCAGCTTGTCACAGGCGTTCCGTTGATTTGGAGCGCAGCGGTAAACGAAGGAGAACCCGATCCACCAGTCTGATACAGCATCTTCGTGATCGTAGCTGTGGCATACGGATTGAGGATCGTCACAGTCTGCGCTGTCACAGTCGTTGTGCTGTCCCAGGCCGCACCTAGAGAGTTTGTCACGGCAGTAATCGAACATCCAGGAGCACTATCCGACAGTGCCGCACAGTTCGCTTGTGCGAAACCAGTCCCAGGTGTATATTTGATCGCCCCGGTGATGGAATTCAGCGCCTGATACAGAACAGGACCGACCAAAGTCGTAGCCCACGATGGTTGCTCGTAAGCAATTCCACCAAGGAACAGTGCAGTGGCGACAAGACCCGCGCCTAGGATTTTCATGATCTTCATTATCGTGCCCACCATTGAGTTGTTGAGTTAGGGAGAAAAGTTGCCGAGCCGTATCCAGGAATCTGAGATGCGACGGTAGTTCCAAGAGTGTCAATCTGTTGTCCTGTGTTTGGATACACATTAACAGGGAATGACATTGTGTTGACCACACGAACTCCATTAGGAGGAACAGGTGTCACAGGAAGTTGCACACCAATAGCAGTAGCGGAAGTTCCTGCCGTGATGAAATTTACATCTCCTGTCAATAGTGTAGCCTGCGCCAATGTAGTGCCAGCGGCTGTAATATTCGACGAGACTGGAGCCGCCGCATCAACATCAGAGGTCACGAATGTCGAAGCTGGAACAGCGCATAGCGTTCCTCCTTGCACGACATACATAGTTTCTGTGCCAGCCAAAGGTGTGGTCGCCAAAGGCAAACCTCCGACACCGAGAAGAATATTGGCGAGAACGTCAGGAGACGCTACTTCATTTGGATCGACGAACTGCGCGTTCGCGGCTTGTTTTCGAATAGCCATTGCTTTATTCCTAATATGCCATGAGAAGTGGTCTTGCTTTATCGCTAACACTTAGTCCAGACGCAGCGGGTGTGAATGCTACCATTTTAACTCCATAAGAGATAACATCACCAGCGTCTCCGGTATAAGTCCATGTCGGGTTAATCAATGCAGCGGTAGCCTGTATCTTAGATGCGATTGCGCCACCGATATTCACACCATTTACCTGCGCTCTGTTCAAATCGATATTAAAGCCACTGTCTATAGTCCACGGATTAGAACCACTCCCTGTATCAGATGACTCAACCGTGATAAGCAATGCTCCGTCCAAATTTGGCGTTAATGCTCCTGGCTGATTAGTGCCTACGCCACCGCCTGTAGCACCGGACTCTGTAGGTGGGACATTAACATCGACGCCTTTGCAGACATAGATAACCACATCTTGAAATACATTCGATCCAGCGAACTCAACCGTATGTGCTGCGTCGGTTATTGGCGAGAAGCAATACCAAGCCTGCGCATAAGAATTTGAAATAGTTTTCGCCGTCATAGGCACCCAAACATTGCTCTTGCTGTCTGTCGGATCAGGCAGAGCACCGCCTGAATATTCACCGACAGCAATTACGATCAAATCCGCAGTCGTGGAATCGAATGGATCGCTGGTTCCTCCATTCTGATTTTCTCCTAAAACAACAGTGGAGAGTTTAACTATCGACATTACACAACAAATCCTTGACTGATAGCTACCAAGGCCCAATTAGAACCATCAACATTATCAAACAACATGATGTCACGGATACCGATAGTAGGTGTGGCAGTGAACGACCCGATAGCTCCGATAGCTACGCTGGTTCCAAGCAGAACAACTTCGACAGTGGCACCTTGAACATGTTCGACACGAAGCATCTGCCCTACTGCACCGCCGTTAATATCAATCGTTGTAGTTCCGCCTGTCGCTTTACCGTGAACCACGACTGAACCAAGACCTGTGGCTGTTATAGCTGTATTCGCACCGGAGACTGTTACAGACCCTCGATTAGATGGAACATATGATCCACCTGTCTGGAACGTGCTGGCTGGAACAATACACAGTGTTCCATTTTGAACGACATACATGAGTTCGCTGCCTGCTAACGGCACTGATCCCTCAGGTATTCCAGCCCCACCAAGAAGAGTTTCCACAATGACATCAGGAGATACCGCTTGATCCTGCGGCAAGAACTGGACGTTCGCTGCTTGTTTTTGAATAGCCATTATCTCGCCCACCATTGAGTTGCGGAAGAAGGCCAAAATCTGATGTTACCACCAGCCGGAAGCAGAGCCCCTACTGTCGTTCCAAGATTTTCAATCTGATCTGTGGCGCCATTCGGATAGACAATAACAGCTACAGTCAGTGTGTTAATAAAATCCTGAGGAGTTCCCACCACAGGAGTCTTAAGTTTCAGTCCAGTGTTCACCGCACCGCCGGTCACGAAGACTGTATCCACCGTGGTAGCTAACGCTGTGGCCTGATTGCTTCCAGCAGCCGTCACGCTGGCGTTGGTCTTATTAACCCCAGGCGCATTCCATGCGGAACCGTCCCAGATAGACCACTGCAATGTGTCCGTCGCCCAATATACGCCAATCGCTCCTGGAGATAACGTTGGAGCCGAAGGACGCGCGGCGGCTGTTCCTGCTCCGAGATATGCGGTGATTACTGAAGCTGATGCCATTATCCGTCTCTCCCTCTTCGGTCGATATAACCGTTGGTCATGATGCGAAGTGATGTGCTCGATATAGATGATACGACACGAATTGTCTGGGACGCATCTGTTCTGATTGCCAGCGAGCCTAATGTATTAGCTCCACCGCCAGAATTTGTGAGAGCATTCATGTTGTAAACAATATCTCCTCCAGCGACCGACGTCTGATCTATGGAGTTAATAAGAACTGAAGTGGATAAAGAAGCATGACTTATTACGCCAAACAGTATTGCAGTAACTTTGACACCTAACGGAACAGAAGGTAAAGTTGGTGTGCTAGGGGTGGCAGAAAGAGAAGTAGTCGAATAATCCAATAGCGGAACAAGCCATAGAAACTCATCACCATTCTGAGTGAATGCTCTGATGTGTGCTGAGCCATCCGTTACAAAAGAACCAATTCTTCGAAACGCCGTCGTGCTGGCTGGCTTGTTGGCGGCAGTGATTGACGTGTCGAAGTAAACGTCAGCCGCGCCCGCGTTGATGATCGCGAAGACGTGATACCATGTGGAGTTGGCGATGGTCAGGCCGGTGCCCATGCCATTCGCATTGATTCCTGCTGTCCATGATCCGTCTGTTTTCTTTGTGAAAGCACCAATAGAAATAGGAAACGCATTAGTGCTGTCTGTGCAAATACCAGCCGCGATGTCTAGAACAGTGTTGGGTGTCCCCGCATCATTCGATAAAGTCAGCCCAGATAGATAGCTCCGCATTGGTATCATCGCGGCTACTTGAGCCTGTGTTAGATCAGCGACATTCGCCGTGGCTGAACCATTGTTCCCTACGAGCGTGTAGGCTCCTGCTTGAGCCAGCATGGTATTTGTTACCTTGTTGGCACCAATCGCTGTCGTGCCAGTGCTATTAATCGTGATGTCACCACTGACCGCCTGAGATACCCACGAGCTTGCACCAGATATAAGCAGGTTACCAGCATTGGCGGTAGTTGATCCCAAAGCAACCTGATTGATTTTAGCCACGACAGGATTTGGGAATGTCCCGCTTAAATCTCCACCAGCAGTGCCGGTTAAAGATGGAGGAGAAATCCAGGCACTTCCAGTCCAGATGGACCATGTGGTTGTGTCTGTCGCATAGTAAACACCAAGGCACCCAGGAGCCAGCGTGGGCGTAGCAGGACGCGCGGCAGCAGTGCCGACACCGAGATAGTCCTTAAAGATTGAGCTACTCGTCATTACAAAGGAACTCCGATACACTGACCAAAAGAGTCAAACAAAATAGCAGGCGTGGTCGTGTCACCGTTACAGAGAGGAAGCATACCACGAGCCGTCAATGAAGCTCCGGTCGATCCAATAGCAGCAACATTGATGCCGTTAAGAACAATAGTAGCAGCAGCGGTAACAGTCGTCGATCCGTCATTGATATTGCTGATCCCACCTGATCCGCCACTGCCAGATGTGCCAGCACAATTAGTTCCATCGCAATAAATATTTCCAATGGAATTGGTGCCAATGTTAACAACGGCTCCAGTTACTCCACTGACATTGACCGCATAGCTCCCAGTGTTCCATACCGCGAAATCACGCTGTTGGAGAGGAACATGCAGCGTAACCACGCCACTCTGGCCTGAAACTTTAAATGCGAAATTACCCACAAACTGCGCGACAGACAGCGAGGCCGCATTGCTGACCAATGTCACTATGAAGCTTTGCTGCGTCGCATTTTCCAGGCTCACGAAACCGTCGTTGATCGTGACCTCTTTATTGTTCTGCGAAGGCGCGACTTCTTGCGTCTGGAGGATAGGCGTAAAAGTGGTCATGGAATATCTCCTGCCGCGTCGGGTATGCAGCGCCCCATTTGCATAAACGCCACCTACCTAAATGTCAAGGAATTTTAGCTTAGGCTCAGAAAGGACACAAGTCTGCCGCTCCAGGCCAACCAACGCCCACCGCAGCCGACTTCTGGAAGACGACGATGTGAAGGGTCTGTGTAGCTGGTGTGAAGCTATCCGTGGCCATATGAGCCGCCGTATATGTGTATGTAGGCGATGTCAGTCCCAGAGCAGAGCGGACAAACGAGACAGGCGCAACCCATCCCGCAGCCACGGGATCGTATGGAGCCGCCAGAATATAGAGATCGTAAAGCTCGCTGAACTCACCAATCTGGACCGTTCCTGTGACCGGCTGCAAAGCGCCACCGACCCTGGTTCGTCTTTCCCAGGTCACCACCAGATCGCTTCCAGACACAGCCCGCGCCTGATGGACAGGTGCATAAGGCTTTAAGTCGTAACCTGAGAACGTCGCCGTGATCGGAACCGTGCGGTCGAGAGCACTAGCAGCCCCCACGAGTTTGAAGTATTGAAGCACGCCGATGGACGCCAGCGGTTGAGGCGTGGACACATAGTCATTGCTGTCCAAAAAGACGAAGAGATCACCGGGAGCGTGCTGATCACAGGCCCATTCTGTTCCACGGCACCCACGCATAAGCACAGAGAGTGTCACAGTTCGGTCAGCGTTGACAGCCACATTCTGGAAGTTGATGACCTCGTTTCCAAGCACGCACATGTTTTTGTTGTTCAAGAAATCCAGGTCAGACAATGTGGTGAGAGCCGTCGTCTGATTGGTCAAGAGCAGCGTGATGGTGTTGATCCTGTCGGTGGCGAACAACGAACGAGGAGCAGGCAGAGCATCTATCGCGGTGCCCCATGTCACTTTGTCAGTCACCAAAGCCCAATCGGAATAGGTCTCAGAATCTCCAGAGTTGAAGATCATACCGCCAAGCCATCCTGGGGCATACGGACCAATGCTGTAATAGACTCGTGTAGCAGCGCCAGACGTATCGTCAGCGTCTTGCAACAGAGGAAGTGGCATGAACAGCAGGCGTGCGAACTGAGGTCCAGGGATCGTTTGGGTTGGAGGCGTCGTGGTATCGCCTGCGCCCACGGCACCCGGCATAGGCACAGCACCGACAGAACCTTCTGGAACCGGCTGACCAATTGCACTTGCCTGACCCGCTGTAACGGTAGCCGCAGTCGCGACATAACCATACAAAAGTGGCTGTCCGACATAAGCAGCGTATCCAGCCGTGACAGCAGACTGATTGGCGACAAGCCCGGTAGGTGGTGTGTAGGTGTCCATGTCTTCGCCAACGAACGCCATCTTGATGTTATAGTCGCCGCCAAGTTCAGCAGAAAGCATGCGGACTGTGTAGCTGTTGCCATTGTCCAAATTAACTGTCACGTTATCGGCGGGGTCGAGAGCCAGATACTGCCAGCCGACGCCAGTCGTATAGGTGTCTCTTTGCTGCCACAGCGTCCAAAGCCATGTAGCAGCCATGTTATTACCATCTGTCAACGCCATGACAACAGGGATATCCACAGTGATCTTATTGTGACCACGGATGGTTGGGATTGGAGATTCTGTTCGCTTGGCGTATCCGACACTAGCCTGATAAGCGTTGTTCTGATCAATGAACTTGATATTCACCTGGGTTGGAATGTCTTGCTGCTGAGCACGAGTATGAACCCAATAGTCTGAATTCATGCCACCGCCCTGCTGGTTTTGATCTGCTAAGTCGTCCTGAATGAATGTCGCGGCAGCAGCTTGTCCGCGAGGAATGAACTTCAATTTGTAATCGCTCTCGATCACATCGAAGAAGAAGGCTTGAGCCAACTGCTGGAAGACGCCTTTACCGGTGGACTGTCGTGTGATGACATATCCAGTTAACTGATCGCTGATCTCAGTAGTGTCGTATTGTCCAACCGTGAGATCGGCACGATCACAAACATCAGATATGATATCCGCCAAAGAGAATGTATTGCTAGCGCCTTTACCAAGATAGATGCGCAGGAAGTCAGTGCTGCCTCCGCTCTGAATAATGCTGCTGGAAATACTGTCGAAGATATTCTGCCCGGTTCCAGAGATCGATCCATCTGTCACGCCGCCGGTCTGGATGGTATGGCCATCAACAGTGCTTATCAAGACATAACTATTGTTACCCGTCTGGAATCCCAGAACACCACTGGTTAGAATTGACTTATTTAGCATGAGCGCACTGAAAGTAGCGAGAGTCCCAGACACGCTCCACAGTTGCTGTCCGTCCATGGTGAATTTACGGATCGTGTCGTCCACAAAGAAGATGATCAATGTTTCGTCTGTGTGATCGAACACAACCTGCTCAGTCTGTGGCAATCCACCGACTATTGCTGTCACATTGCATCCAACATCCGCATTGACATGCTTACCGAAGATATCGACACTGATGGAAGTGGTAGCACTGACCACAGTGAATGCGGTGTCCGATCCAATATCGCCAAACTGTGAGACAATGATGAAGTTAGCGGCTGCGCTTGTTTGAGCGCCGACACATGCAATAGCGTGTGGTCCACCACCGAATGGAGAAAAACGCGATCCAGATGGAATATCCAAACCACCGCCATTAGTCCATGCGACAGGATTGCACCCTGAGTCACACAAACAGAAGAAACCACCCGCCTCACCGGGTCCTGGGAAGCCGCCGCAGCCACAAACAAGAATGTAGTCAGCAGCACCCGTCGCACCGAACGAAGTCTCAGCGAGCACCCCAAGCGAGAAGGAACTCATGTTTGGTCCGCCGTTCCACAACTCATCTGTGATATTACCACCAGCCACCTGAATAAGGGAATTGGCATCGAGCTTCACTAGAAAATCCTTATTGTCAGTATCGGAGTCAGCCGTGATGACATAGACATAGTTGGCCTGTTGAGGAACTGAAAGAGCATGCGCCCACGGGATCGACTTCTGTGCGATCTCCTGATTGGTCACGATATCGACAACACGCACGCCGCCAGCAGCGCCATCCTGAGAAGTGAACTGACGTTGTGTCGCGAAGTCCACGGCTCCATCGAAGTTTGCTCCGAGAGAGTCAGGACCAGATACAGTCAGTCCTTTATTCAAACCACCAGAAACCGTGGTAACATCGAGTGCTGGAATGTGTGGGATTGGAGCACGAGTAAGCTCAGCCGTGATGTTCGGAATACGATTTCCAAACGGTGTAATGTTTAGGTCGTGGAAAACAATGTAGCACGATCCTCTGAACGCTGGAGCAGCTAGTGGGGACAACGGAACATTGGCAGCGATCCATTGAGCCATCTCAGGATTTGGAAGCTGTGACTCACCGCCATCATAAACTGTGATCTGAGCAAATGGGTTATTCGCGACAGCGCCAGGGTTTACCCTATCGTAGAACAAGTTGCCATCACCCCAGATGCGATTGACACTGACACCTGGACCTTGGCAGAACAGCATGGCGAAGCTTACGCTGATGTGCTCTGGAGTGTTTGAGTTTCCTTTCTTACCTCCAGATTTGCCACCGCCTTTACCTTTCGATCCAGGCTTGACATCGTTCATTGGTCCACACCAAATCAACTTGCCTGGGATGCGTCCCGTGCCATACAAGACTGGCATCAATTCACCCCACGAAGACGAAGAGAACGAAAGATCAGGTAGATTAGAAGGACTCTTGACAGGGAACAGCAACGACCCGGCAAGACCACCAAGCACACCGCCGATGCTGGCTCCGAGCATGGCTCCAGGCAACGCCTGTCCACCAGCGAAGAAGCCGATAACACCGCCGACGACAGCGCCGCCGATCTGCATTGCCATTTGACCCATAAGAGTTAATCCTCCATCCCTGGGAACTGCCTGAGTTCAACTAAGTGAAACACGCCTTCCATCCATACTTCCTCCACGACTTTACCTCTATCCGCTCTTGCGTTGATGAGTGTCAGATGTCCTTTATCGTCCTGTCCGAAAATACCAATGTGGCATGGATAGACAGATTGACGAAACACACCAACGCATCCCACACGGTTTCCATTGATTGGATACGATGGGAGATATTTACGAAGGTGCCGCAAGAAACGCAAGTCAGTCGGGCAACGTGCGTATCCTTGTAAGTCATCGTATTCAATACCAAAAGCATCACCAACTTTCTGGCACATACCCACACAATCGATACCCATGCGACTTCTGCCTTGGTGTAAGAAACGCACTCCTGTCCATTTACGCGCTTCCAGGTAAATCTCTTCTCGGGTCATTAACATTATCCTAACGCATTAAATCCACCAGAAGCAGCCGACTGGCTGAATTCTGGATACGTCAACATCGCATCCATTCCAGGCATATCAGGTTCGCCACGGAAGTTGTCCATATTATTAAACTTGAAGTAACATGTCTCACGACGTTTATCGCAGCCCGGTGAGTAATTGAATGTGTCACCAACCTGAATGGGACGAACCATGTTAGAGAACAACTGCCAGAAGGAATCAGACTGCGTATAACTGTTGACCTCTATGGAAACGCCATTATTGTTTCCGCTTGTCCAGGTAACTTGGCCTCCGTTCATATAAGCATCAGCGAACGAGTGAATAGACAGATAGTTGAACGTGTCGTTAAATTTCGTGATGTTAGCTGAGAACACGCTGCTCATTGTCAACACGACCACGAAAGACGAACTGGCTGGACCAAAGAACGATGAAGCCGCGATGCCAATACCAGCACCATTGATGCCGTTGATTAACTGTGTCATCGCTGACGTGACATTCGATCCTGGTGTAATTCCGAAATCGTGATCTACGCCGCTGATGGTGATACGAATTCCAAGACCTGAATTAGAGTTCACCAGTGTTCCAAGGACACTTATAGTAGCATTGGAGGTTGTCGAAAATGGAACATAGGCAGATGGTGTGGCGTTAAACCTCTTTCTGTCGGTGACTGCCAACACTGTTCCTACATTCGTGATGGCAGATAGATTGATGCCACATTGAGGATCACCAAGATCGGCTCGACAGATTGGAGAGAACAGATCACCCCATTGAGTTGTCAACGCCTGCGTCAAACCACGAAGCTCTGCCTTAAACAAACCTGTCGGTGTTAAGACGACTTCACCCAACCAACCTTGGCGCAACCTTAAAATGCCCTGTGACAAGTCTGCCCAGTTCACGATGAACATTTGAACCTGGGCGTAGTCAAACAAACCCGCCTGCATGTCAGCTTCACTTATGGATGAGTCATCCAGCATTCCGATGACTTCCAGATTATCAACGCCAAGCGTCTGATCAGATTTCAAAGCCGTGCGTGTGTAGCTGTGCGATGTCTTATAGGTTACGCCTGACACGACCAAATCTTGATCATGATCAGTGAACGAAAAAACAGTGTTGTCAGTTCTGGTAATGTGCCAACATGTGCAAATCGAAGTCGTGTCAGAATTGATATGCGCCAAGAGTTGAGACGAAATTAGCTTCACAGTCGGACCTCCACAAGCTTAATCGACTCCCAAGATTCAACCTGATAAAAGTCAAATCGGATTGCAGCGACATCAGTGTCAAAGCGAACAGGCGTGTCAAACTGAAGATAGGCGATCACAATCGTAGCACTCATTATAGGTGCGACAGAAAAAGTGATTAGTCCAGTTGTGTAATCTATCGTGTAACCACTCATAAGAGGAACACCGTTTATCAACAGCGCTGTCAAACTTCCATTCACAGGCTTCTTGATTGTTCTGACGTAAGTTTGAATGTTGTTCGGATCAGTGTAAGTCTTGACGATTTGGAATATGGTAGTCACACCATCTCCAAGAGCGATCTGCTGACTGAACATTTCAAAATCAGACCAGTCCTTATAACGAAAACCGTAAGCACGTCCTCGCATGGCGTAGAAAAATTGCAGAATGTCATCCATATCCGCCTTTGTTTTGATACCATGAGAGACATCATATTCCGCTCTGGCTTGAGACCAGTTGATATTGCGTTGCTCACGTCCAGACGATGACACGAAAATATTCGTGCTGAACTTTGGCCCGCCTTGGCTGTTATAAGAGATGTCCTCCATGAAGCGGGTCTCGACAAAGATGTTAGTCAGGTTCGACATTATCCATTCCTCGCGGCTGCACGCATGGCACCAAGACCCATGGCAGCACTGATTTGAGCTTCCGAATTACGGAAAGAGTTTACATCGGTTGCATTGACGTTCACGTTAACAACAGGTTGCGTGCTTCTGCCTCCATCGCGCTGACTACCACCACTCATCTCGACAGGGACTTTACGTCCACGAGACAATGGAATGACAGCTTCGTTCGGATGGAGCATAGCAGGCATTCCGCCACCGCTGGTGTTCTGTGTTCCTTCGCTGTAATGTGGCACCGAACCTGACCACA
>QGNH01000847.1_pt1 | contig 13395 bp, 14 predicted proteins | sample 1735481 | NCBI WGS metagenome assembly QGNH01 (sample SAMN09239004, study PRJNA386568) | Viral metagenome, whole genome shotgun sequencing project. | reverse complement strand
AATATTATAAGGAGGAAAAGTAAATGGCACAGGCAACAAACGGAACTAAACTTTTTGCAAAAAAGAAAGCGGAAACCACTTATGGCGAATTAATAGGCATGAAGGACTTTACTGATATGGGTGCGAAAGCTGATCGTATAGAGACAACGACGCTCAGCAGCCCCGTTAAGTCCTACATCAGGGGCATTGACGATACCCCTGAGCTTGAGTTTACCTTTAACTTTGAAGACACCACAGTAGCCACATCGGCATATTCCATCTGCAAAGCTCTTGAGGCTGAAACAAATCCGGCCGATTTCAAACTCATGTTCCCGGACGGAACATTCTATTCATGGTCCGGCCAATGCAGCATTTTTGTAAAGGCCGGCAAGGTCAACGCCGTTATGGAGTTCCACCTCGGCGTTACGGCAACTACACCCATTGTTATTAATGACGCGGCATGATTTAAAATTTTAGGAGGATATGACCATGAAGATTATCACTATAGGCGATAAGGATTACAGCATTGTGTATACTTTCAATTCGATGTGCGAAATGGAGGAAAAAACCTCTAAAAGCATAACGACTTTTGAAGCTATGTCTTTCTCGACCGTAAGAGCCTTTTTATGGGCCGGACTTCTGGAGCTTAATCACAGCGTTTCGCTTGCCCAGGCGGGAAAGCTTGTGGAAAAATGGTGCATAGAGAACAACAAGTCCTACATGGATTTAGGCAGCCTCTTAATTGAGGTCGCCACACAGTCGGGTTTTTTCGGGGAAGCTCTGGCGACGGGCAGCCAGGAGACAACGGCGGAAGTCTAAGGGATATCTTCAGTCATATCTGGGAAGAGGCGGCAGCCTATGGGGTTGCCGCCACATCTTTCTGGCACATGACACCTGATGAACTCAATGTAGCTATCAAGGGCTATACTGAGCAGCTGAAGCTGAGGAGCGAGGAGGCAAACGTGCACGCGTGGCTGATTGGCGCTTATGTGAGAATAGCTGTTGCGAGTACGCTTGATTCTAGCGTTGACTACCCCGAAGAACCGTATGGCATCAAAAAAGAAGAGGGTGTTGCGCCGTGGCAGGTCGCCAAAATGAAAATGGCGGGCTACGCCGTGGCCGTGGAGAAAAGTCGGGAGAAAAAGCAGGAAAAGCACGCAAAAAAGCCGCTGTCAGAAACATAACAGCGGCCATTTTATAAAAAGCAGACACAGACGCTTACAAACCCAGCAGTTGTTTTTTCTTGGCGTTATATTCCTCCTGTGTGAGTATGCCCTCGTCAAGGAGGGCCTTGTACTTTCGCAGCTCATCGGCGGCGCCCGAAGAAGACGGCGAAAAAGATGCGCTGGCTGGCGGTTCAACAGCATTTTCAGGTTGGTCATTGATAACTGTGCTCGGTTTGGGTTTGAATACATTGTGCAACTGATCAATTTCTGCTGATCTCTTTGTTAAAAGATCCTCTCTCTCATCCGCCAACTGTTGAGCTTTTTGATCGTAAAACTCATTTCTTTCGTTAAAAGCCTCCATTTTTTCTGGAAGATGCTGTATTGTGACGTTTAATAACCGCACAGGATCATTGGAAAGTCCCTGTTTATGCCTGTGTGAGAAAACAATCTGGCTGTTCTTTCCTTTCATTTCGCAATCAATATTCAGATAAAATACATATTCGTTAGAGTGATCGTCAGGTGGTATTTCAGTCTCTGTTTTTATTGAGGAGCCTTTCATGCTTGTAAAAGGAATTTGAACTATTAAACGGTTAGCAAATGTAATCTCGAAAAACTGTTTAAAACCATCAACAGAGACTTCAACTTTGCCGGGCACGGCGCTTTCCCCAAGTCCACCGCAATAGTTTAGCTTGTAACTGGCACGATTCCTTTTTATTGTTATGGCGTCGAGTTCATCAGCTATGGCGTTCCGTTCATCAGCTATGGCGTTCCGTTCATCAGCTATGGCGTTGCGTACTTCAGCTATCTTTTCTTTATTAGCCTCAATTTTCTTATTACTTGCCTCGTTTATTTCTTCAATTCTCTTCGCTTTGCCTTCGACCGTATTTTCCTGCCTTGATTGTTCTCTTTTCCTTTGGATTTCCGCCAGCTTTTCTTCGGTATCCTTTTTTCTCTGTGCTTGCTTTTCATCCATCTTTTTATCAAACTCTGTTTTAACAGGGGGCGAAGCCACTTCAACTATGCCCTTATCCTTATACTTCATTAAAAAATCATAAAATTTCTTTGTCTCATCTGCTGACGATTTGATTTCTATTTTGACCTTATCATCTTTATTGTTCGTAACATATATGTATTTAGAGTTAGTCTCGTCAATGCAATCAATGCCAGCAAACTCCGAATATGGGATAGCCCACGTTTTAGGTGCCACCCCGGAGTTGTTTAAATAAATGATTCTGTCCTTTGTAGACACAACGCTGCTGGAGATTCCCAAAAACTGCGCGCCACCAAACACGGCCAAAACCGTTTCGCCTTTATTTATATATTTTGTAACTATAAAATGGGAAATTATCTTTTGGGGAACCTTTTGGTCAATTTCATTTTGTAAATACATTTTTGTCTCCGGCATAACAATTTCTCCTTAATTAAATAGTAAAAGAAAAACCATCATCAGTATATCCCTCATTTACCAAAAAATCAACGATAATTTATAATTTAAGTAGGTGAATAAAATGAGTGAAGCAGCTAACCCCCTTACTTCTTTTTCTGTTTCTTCGGCATTAAATTCTTTTGGCAATTTAAGTGTGTCTTCGTCCGATCTGGTAAAAAAAATTAATAATAATTTTTCCATGATCAAATTTGATACGAAACCTTTTGATGCGCTTAAAGAATCCATGGAAAAGTTAAAAGTTGTCACAGGGGCTATCGATTTTGTTAAAATGTCTCTTGACGTAGCAAAAGTAACAACCGGGATTATAGCCAATACTATGTCCACCAATCTAAATACAGCCGCAAAAAATTCAGAAATGGTTGCAGAGGCAAAAGAAATTGGCTTATACTTGCAAGTTATCGGAAATCAGTCAAAAGAAATGGCGCTGAAAGCAAAGGAAATAGCATTGTANNAACCGCCATAAAAGCAAAGGATGCTATACAGATCGGTTTGCAAACCGTAGCCACAAAAGTGCACACCCTGGCAATAAACAGCGGAATTGGGGCCAGAATCAAAGATATTGCGCTGTATATCCAGTCACTCGCCATGAAGGCAAAGGATATTATACAAACCGGTTTAGAGATTGCAGCCAAAGCTGCACACACTGTTGCCACAAACATTGCAACAGCAGCGCAAGCCGCGCTAAATCTGGTTATGAGCCTTAATCCTATAGGCATTATTATTATTGCAATTGTTGCTCTTATCGCTGCATTTACATTACTTTTCTTAAAATGCAAACCGTTTCACGACTGGGTAATAAGTGCATTCAATAATATCAGGAACGTTGTTTTATCCGTTTTCGGAGAGATTCAGGCCTTTATTACAAATTCAATTGATAACATCAAGCAAATATTCAACGGCATTATTGAGTTTTTTACTGGTGTATTCACCGGCAACTGGAAAAAGGCGTTTCAGGGCCTGCAGGATATCGTTGGGGGGATATTCGGTCAAATTGTAAATGTAGTTAAAACCCCAATTAATATCATGATTGACCTTATCAACGGTCTCATTGGCAATATCAACAACGTAATTAAACTGGCATCCAATATACCCGGGATTGGCGGCGCTTTAAAAGGCGTTGCAATTCCCAAAATCCCCAAGCTCGCCCATGGCGGCATTATTGACAGCCCTACAGTTGCAATGCTGGGTGAAGCTGGCCGTGAGGCAGTCGTACCGCTTGAAAACACAGGGTTTGTAACAGCAATAGCATCTGCTGTTGCCAGTGCAGTTTCTTCTGCTATACACGGCGGCTCCGGCACAAACGGCTCAGGGGACGTTAATGTGACGCTTCAGGTGGACAGAGATGTCCTTGGCAGGGCAACTATTAACGCGATTAATAGCCAGATACGCAGAACGGGTGTTATCCCGTTAAATATATGAGAAAGCGGTGAGTTTACATGGTGATTAATATAAACGGCAATGACATTCCCGACCCCTCGGGACTTCAATGGGATCGTACGGACGTATCTTCCGACAGCTCAGGCAGAAATGCCGCAGGCTCTATGCTGAAGGATCTCATAGCGCAAAAGGTCAAGCTGGGCCTTTCGTGGAATTTCCTCACTTTTCAGGATGCATCGACAATCCTTCAGGCCATCGACTCCATTTATTTTAATGTCGCTTACCCCGACCCGAAGGCAGGCAGCGTGACCGTGAAAACCTTCTATGTCGACTCACGCAGCGCGCCGATGTACAGCATTTGTGACGGCATCGCGGGCTGGAAGAGCCTCTCACTAAGTTTAGTAGAGAAATAGGGTGATAATATGTATAGTGTTTCAAGCGATTTTTTGACGGCCATTCATCAGCCTCGCAGGACTTTTGCATCAAAAGTCGTTGTTGATAAAACAGGATATTCCATTGTCAACTTAGATGACAGCAATATCATGTCGATCAAGCTGACCGAAGCCACTATCACAAATGACGATTTTGAGATAGGTTCTACTTGCTCCTCAACCTGTGAAATCGAAATATCAAACATAGAGAAGAATTTAACTGACACCAAATTTGAAAACGCGGTTATCACCCCGTCCATTGCGGTGAAGCTCGCAAGCGGCAGTATGGAATACTGCCCGCTTGGAGTTTTCACGGTTGACGAGATAACAAAGACCGACACTTCAATAACTATTAAATGCTACGACAAGATGATGAAGCTCGAGCAGCTTTATCTTTCTACCATCTCATATCCTGCTACACTTGCAAGCATCGCGCAAGAAATTGCCAATCAGGCGGAGCAGGTACTTGCGACAACAAGCTTTCATAATTCAAGCTATCAGGTGACCAATAAGCCGGATCTTGCTGGCGTCACGTTAAGACAGGCGCTCTCCTGGGTAGCGGAGGCATCTGGCAGCTTTGCGCGCTTTAACCGAGATGGCGAACTTGAAATAGCGTGGTATTCTGCGACAACTGAGGCTATAACCCCGGATAATTTTTATGATTTATCAACGAATGAGTTACCAACCACGCCTATAGACGGCATCGTGATCAAGCAAAACGATGACGATACAGGAGTTTCGCTGGGCACATGCAGCCATCCTTATACTATCACAGGCAATCCGCTGTTGACCGACAACCTGGATGATGCTCTTGCAGGGATTAACAGCCAGTTAAACGGTCTGAGCTATATGCCCTTCCAGTCCAACTGGCAGGGCAATATAGCCCTTATGGCGGGTGATTTAATTTCCTTGACAGATAAGAATGGAGTGCAATACAACAGTATCGTCACGAACAACGAGTCTGATTATGACGGCGGGCTTAAATCCACAACTCAGGCCATCAGCAAAACAGACGAGGCGAAAAGCACGGATAGCGGGGGAAGTATTTCAAACACAGTAAGTCAGGTTTCAACTACTGTCAGTCAGGTTGCATCCGACCAGCAAGATATCAAAAACCTTTTGGCAGGTAACATCACTGCCGAGAATATTATGGCTGACAGTATTACAGCCGATAAGTTGCAGACAAAAACAATTACAGCAGATTCAGGCGTAATTGATGATGCTGCAATCAATACAGCCAATATACGAGATGCGGCAATTACAAATGCAAAAATTGCAGACGAATCCGTAGGAACAGCACAAATCCAAGACGCTGCAATTACAACTGCACTTATACAGGATGCCGCCATACAAACCGCCAAAATAGCAAATGAGGCTGTTGGTTCGGCACAGATTCAAAATGCTGCAATTACAACTGCACTTATTCAGGATGCTGCCATTCAGACCGCCAAAATAGCAAACGAGGCTGTTGGCACGGCGCAGATTCAAGATGCTGCCATTCAAACCGCCAAAATTGCAAATGCTTCAATAGATACTGCAAAAATTTCCGATGGGGCAATTACTAACGCTAAAATCACTAACGCCACAATTGATTCAACTAAGATCGCCAATGGAGCAATTACTAATGTACAAATTGCTGATGGTACAATTACTAATGCACAGATAGCAAATGGCACTATTGGATCAGCACAAATCGAAGAAATCAGTGCCAATAAATTAACTTCTGGCACAATTGATACATCTAAAGTAAGTGTTGAAGGCGTAAATGGAAATTTGCAAATACAAAACAACTTGTTATCAATTAATGATGACTTAAGTGTTGACGGTTTGCCAACTCCATTTCAACGCATTGCTTTAGGTGATGTAAATGGAGATGGTTCAATATTTGGTTTACGTATTCGTGGAGCTGACGGAACCACCGAACTTTTTGATGAAAATGGTATTACTCAAGAAGGTTTTACCGATGGATATGGTAAGGTTAACGATAGCAGTCTCGACGGAAAAAAACTTGATATTAAAACAGTTGTAACTGCAATAAATAATGGCACTACCACCATAACCGGGTCAAAAGTTGCACTAGACAACAGCACATTAGATGTTCAATTTTCTAATTTACAACAATCAGTTAATAATCAAAATACAATACTTCAATCGCAAACTTCGCTGATATCTCAACAAGCTACACAAATCGCCTACAACGTTTCGCAAACTACTTACAATAGTGATCAACAAACATTATCATCTTTTGAAACTTCTGTAACACAAAGTATAACCGAAATTAATAATACAATAAAAAGTAATCAAGGTGGTAATAATCTACTTTTAAACAGCGCTGGGTTGAATTGTACTGCTACAAACACATTCCCATTTTGGGCAGTCACTGGCAATATAGCACAAATCAATGATTCATCAGGGCAAACACAATCAGGATGCTATTTTAATATGTCTGCATCATCAGAACTTGTTCAAAGTATAACGACAGTTTCTGGTCAGCGATATACCATGTCAGTAAAAATGACCAAAGGTACAACATTAGCAGGTTTAATACAAATTACTGACGGAAGCAATACATATACAGTGATGTCTGACTCATCAAATAAATTAGGTTGGGGCAACTACTCTTTTACTTACACTGCAACCTCAACGAGTGCAACTATAACTATTACTACATCCGGAGATAATTTTTGGGTAACGGATTGTATGTTCATTCAGGGTTCGCAACCTCAAGTATGGACTCCGGCTATCGGTGAAATTTATACAACCAATATAAAGATGGACAAGAATGGCATTACCGTTGGTAATAATAGTTCTCCATATGTTACTACTATGAGCAATAACGGATTCCAAATAAATTATCAAAACAATTCGGTTGTAGGTGTAAATGCATCAACTGCTGAAATTTCGAATGCAAAAATAGACGGAACATTTCAAGTTGGCAAATTGTTATTTATGCCATCAACAAATCAAGTTGATATCGGATTTTTATGTTAAGAAGGTGAAAAGGAAATGGCAAATGGAAGTGTGGCAAGTGGAGGAAATCCTCGAGTACAATTAAATTGGAGTTCAAGCCAAAATGGCGAGAATAGTTCTCAGCTAAATGTAGCTGTTTATAGCGTATGTGACTATTCTATTAACTATAGTACTACTAAAACTGGACATATTATGGTAGGTAGTACACAGTACGATTTTTCCTATGGAAGTGGTCAACACTCTGCCGGTTCAGTTTTAGTATATTCAAATAGTTTTACAATAGGTCATGATTCTTATGGTAATGCATCTGTATATATCGGTGCATGGTATGATATATCTATTACATATAGTGGTAACTGGGTCGGTACACTAGGTATAGATACCACAGCAGGATTAGATGCATTACCTAAGTCTGCACCTGGCTCTCCTGAATGGGGACCATCAGTATCACCAACTTCTGTACTTGCTGGAACATCATTAAACATCTCATGGGGTGGCGGTGGTGGTTTTGGCATGTCTGGTGGATGGGGTGCATCGTTTAGCTATTCTCAAATTGGCATTAGTACAAATGGCGGCGGGTACGGTAATTTTACTAATGTAAGTGGTTTTAGCACAACATGGTCAATGCCAAATATTCCCGGTGGTTATTGTAGTTTTGCAGTACGCATTGTTAATGATTGGGGATTAGCCGGCCCGTGGGTGTATTCTGGTCAAGTACAGTGTTTAGGCGCAACTACAATTAATAGCGTGACAGATACTGCAATAGACACCTCTTCCGTATTAATCCCTATAAACACAAATGTTTATGTTAGCAGTTATTATCATAATATTTATTTGATAGACACTGGTGTTACAGGAACAGTACTTGCATCATGGTCTGCCATTCAACTATCAAATGGTGCAAATACTTTAGCACTCTCGGCAGCACAAAGAACAGCGTTATTAAATCATATACCGAATTCAACATCTTTTAGTGCATATCTTTACATTGATTCTTATCCTTCATCGGCAAATGCAAGTGCAGCTTCATTTACTACAACCACCAATAGAATTGGCAGTAGAGCACAATCTGCGTCATTTAATCTTACTACTTCACAAGCAGTTTCAGCGCCAACCGTTCCGGCTTTTACGACAATTGACAGTAACGCAATAATTACTGCAATTACTAGTGGTAATAGTTTGAATCCAATTTGTCTTGTGCAAAACTTAAGTACACTGCAAGTCACAGTTAATACTGCTACGTCAAATAATGGTAGTTCGATATCAACATATTCAGTTGCAATGGCAAATGCGGTTGCTTCTGGTACGGCTGCAGGTACTTATAATTTAGGCACAATTAGTCAATCAGGAACCTTAACTTGCATATTAACTGTGACTGATTCAAGAGAGTATAAAAATACATATTCATTACCAATAAACGTTGCGGCATATTCACCTATTTCCATAATCACGGCATCATCGTCTTGTGTGAGAAATGGATACGGAACGCAAACCACTTTAAATGTGTTGGGCTCGTTAAGTCCGGTAACAGTTAATAGTGTAAATAAAAATTTGTTCTCAACTATAAAATACAGATATTTGTTAAATACTCCTATTTCACTAACGGTTTCAACAATGACAAGTGGTTCGACTGTATTGGTTGTAAACAGCACATCTTCGGTTTGTGCAGGTGAATATATCAGTGGTACTGGAATTCCATCTGGAACATATATATCATCTATCACAAATAGCACAACCTTGGTCTTATCACAAGCCGCAACAGTAACAAGATCTAGTGGTTCAGTTACTGTTGGTGGCGATTATTCTCAATGGATTACCGACACAATAGCATCAACATCTTCTACATCGTTTATCTTAAACGATACTGCATTAATAGGTGATGCATTGACAAGTGGTTTTATGGCGGCATTATCTTACACAATACAAGTTGCTGTCATTGATACTATATCGGCTGCATTAGGGACAAGTACAACTGCTACATTTATATTATCACAGTCCATACCTATTGTAACTTTTAAAAATGCTATGGTTGGTGTAAATAATCCTAATCCTTCTTGTGCATTAGATATTGTAGGCAACGAAAATATTTCCAATAGTTTAACTGTTGGCGGCACTTTAACCACAGGTGGTATAAACATTGGAAGCGTCCCTGTATTTGGTAATGTTGGCCAAATATCTTATTTTCCGAGCACGACCGCACCTGCAGGTCATATTGCCTGTTCTGGTGTATTGCTATCAAGAACAACCTATGCCAACTTATGGACATTTGCCAATGCTTCAGGAAACATCGTTACTGATTCTGTTTGGACAGCAGGCGGTCATGATGGATCTTTTAGTATGGGTGATGGCAGTACAACTTTTAGAATACCTTTTTTAAATGGCTATAGCGTTCGTTCATGGGATAATGGTCGAGGGGTTGATAGCGGAAGAGGTATTGGTACAAGTCAGCAAGACCAAAATAAATCGCATGGGCATACAGCCACTGGTTCTTCTGGTACTGTAAGTAACGACCATTCACATAGTGGTTGGACAGGTGGAACTGATAGGTCTTCAGGTCAAGCACATGCTCACAACAGTTTATGGAAAGCATTTAGTTCGTCACCATCCAGTAGTGGTTGGATTTTTCTACGTCGTAATGCTGGTGGCGATGGTTATGATGGTATAAATGAAGGTGCACTTGCTACTAATACAGACCACCTTCATTATATTACTACTGGCGGTATTAGTGCCAATCATACCCATGCTATCACAGTTTCAGTTAGTTCTTCAGATAACAGTGGAACAGAAGTAAGAGTTAAAAATATAGCTTTACTTGCATGTATAAAATATTAAGGAGCAATTTGAAATGATACTTTATAACTATAGTCCATTAACTTATGAATATATAGGAAGTTGTGAAGCCGACATAGATCCAATTGAACCTGATTCATTCCTCATTCCTGCCTATGCAACAGATATACAACCACCAGAATTATCTGGTAAAGATAAAGCCATTATATTTTCAAACGGAGTATGGACTGAAGTAGTAGATTTAAGAAATTATACAGCTTGTGTTGTCGATGAAAATAATTTCTTTACTGGACTTTATAACTTTCAATTAGGCGAAACTCCAAAAGAAACTGAACTTATGGTAGAACCTCCAGATGCAAATGTATATAAACCAAAGTGGGATGGAACAAAGTGGATACAAGGAGAGGAAACATTTACAGGATGTCGGGGTTGCATTATTGATGAAAATTGTTTCTTTGTTAATGACTTTTTATTTGAGGAAGGGCAAAAGCCTGATGCAACTCATATTTTAACAAATGTTCCTACAGGCGTATACGTTCCAAAATGGGATGGTTCAAAATGGGTTGCCGGTAAAGTTGATTACTGTGGAGTTAGTGGCTGTAGTATTGATGAGGATGGGTTTTTCTTAAAGATAATTTCATTTGTTTATGCTGAGGAACCAGACTCGACACATATTATTGCTGACCCACCTAACCCGGATGAATTTATAAAACCACGTTGGGATGGTTCAAAATGGGTTGAAACTGCCTCTGCAGAACAGCTTGCTGAAGTTGCAAAGCAAAAAAACATTGATGATATAAAGTTACAACTTGCTACTTTAGATGCAGTACTCCCCAGATGTATGGAAGATCTAATTGAAACACAAGGAATTGACTTAACTAAACTTCCGCAAATAATGCAAGACAGACTAAAATCTAAGCAGGATTTATCAGCGCAGTTATTATATGTTAGTGGGTCAGAACAAACATGAATTAATGTTTGATATTTCTTGTTTTCGGAAAGACGCATCTTGCCAGAATGAACCTTGCCATACTGCTAGTTACGAATGCATAATGCAATTATATTTATAAATGAGAAATCATATACAATGAAATACTGTCCTCGCAGATAAGTTAATTCAAACGATTTTTGCGGCTACTACAGTTGACGAAATAAATGCTATTGTATTTCCTGATGAGGTATGCCCAAACCACCTGAATACACAATTTAGGCGGAATAAGAAAGTTTTGGTGATATAGAATGAAAAGTGTTAACAGCGATTTTTTTCAAGGAATAGATATTTCTTATGCTGATGGAACGATTGATTTCAGTCATTTACAGCCCGATATAGAAGGTGCCATAATTAGGGCAACAAGCAACCCAAACAGGTTGAAAAAGGAAGATGCTTTCTTTCGACTGAATTCCATAGGAATTGAAAAGGCTGGACGTAAAAAAGGATTCTATACATATTTTTATCCGCACAGCAAAAATGATGATAGGGTAACACCCGATACTGATGAAGCGGCTGGACAGGCTGAGTTTTTAATCGAGACCATTGGAATATTCCACAGGGAGATAGCCTGCGTCCTCGATCTGGAAGAAACCAACGGGCAAACGGACGATGTCATTATTGCTGATGCCAAAGCGTTTCTAGAAACAATAAAGAGGTTAGTCCCTAATGAACCTGTTCTCGTATATTCAAACCCTTCATTCCTCAACGAACATCTGAAAAACGATGCTTATTTTTCGCAATTTCTATTATGGATAGCACATTGGGGTGTTGCCGAGCCGGCGGATACGTCAATATGGCAATCATGGGCTGGATGGCAATACTCAGAAAAAGGAATGGTGCTGGGCATCAGTTGCCCTACAGATCTTGACAGGTTTACATCTGCTGTGCTAATAAATCTGATTAATTCAACAACTAAGACAAAAAGCGACACCAATATTCTAACAATCCAAGTGAAACTTAATAGGTTGCTGGCCAGTGACGGCGTGGATATAAGGATAGATGAAGATGGAATCCTTGGGCCAAAGACCATGCAATCAATTAAGAGCTTCGAAACTTTCACAGGATTATCTGTTGATGGTATTTGGGGGCCACAATGTGAGAACGCTGCTGCAACTATTCTTGCAAAACCAATTTTAAATATTGGCTCGCGGGGAGTGGCTGTAAAATATCTGCAAAGTCAGATAGGCGCATTGAATGACGGCATTTTCGGAGTGGAGACATCCGAAAAAGTGAAAACGTATCAACGCAGCACAGGACTTTCACTNNTTTCACCTGATGGCATTGTCGGATCAATGACTTGGGGGGCTCTAATAAATTAAAGGACGTGTAATCTCTTGGTACAAACCATTGAATTTACGGTCGCAGAACTTAAGGCAAAAGTTGAAAAACTTGAAAAAGATGTCTCGGGATTATTTGATAAAGTGAATGATACACGTGAAACTCAGGCTGGTATCGTTCAAAAGCTTGACAGTTTGCTGGTCACAATGGGTGAGGTTAAACAAGCAGTTAATACATTGCAAAGTACTCCCGGTAGAAGGTGGGACATTTTAATGAGTACCCTCGTTTCGGCAATAACTGGAGCTTTGACTGGATATTTTATAGGCAGATTTTAATCTAAATATTAATGGAGGAAAAGACGATGAATAAAATTAATTGGAAAAGCAAATTGACTTCACGAAAATTTTGGATGGCTATTGTGGGCTTTCTTGCACCTTTACTTGCTGCATTTGGAATTTCAAACAATGAAATCACCCAGGTTTCTGCCATAGTCATGTCAGGCGCGGCGGTTGTGGCATATATTTTGGGCGAGGGTTTTATTGATGCTAATAATACAGGCAGCAATAACGACGTAACTGATTCAGCAAAATAAATGGCATAATATACAGTTTGATGGATATAAGTAATTGCAGATAGTGGGGCATGTTGGAAGTGAAAAGCTTCCAGCATGCCTCACTTTTTTATTGCTTACAGATGATGACAGAAAAGAGCATTTAACAACATTCCTTCAAACGAATAATCGACTCGGCGAAAGTAAGGCCATGATGTTGATTCACTTGGCTGTACCTCTGATTTGAATTTCTCATATTAGGAGATCTCTCAAAAATCCAACAGAACCCCTTCAGACAAAAGAAAAACCAAACGCCGTTTCTATTCGAAACTGCGTCTGGTTGGTTATGATGCACAAATGAGATATAGGAATTCGCTCTTGTATTAGTAAATAGTTTTAACGATCATGTCCCAAGC
>QGNH01001220.1_pt1 | contig 13399 bp, 18 predicted proteins | sample 1735481 | NCBI WGS metagenome assembly QGNH01 (sample SAMN09239004, study PRJNA386568) | Viral metagenome, whole genome shotgun sequencing project. | reverse complement strand
AGCCCGTGGATGATGTTGTCGCGGCCTGGCGGGTTGAGCATCCGCACGAACCCCTCCTGGTCGATGCACTGCGATTTCATCAGGGCGCCGGCGATCTCCTTGGTGTCGTCCGCGAACAGCGGCGAGTGCGAGTGGCCGGCAATGCGAAGGCTGTAGTCCCCGATCATGTTGGCGTAGTAGAACGGATCCCCGTCCTTGCCATCCTCTTTGGGATCCGGCTTGATCGCGTTGTTGTTGTTGCGCATGTTGAGCTTGAATCCGAGGTCGCCTAGGCGGACCAGCGGCCCTTCAAGCCGGATCGCGGCCTTCTTGATGCGGCCGCTTCCGGTGTTGGAGAGCTGTTTAGCGTGGTCCTTGCTGCGCACCCCGGCAGTGCCCTTGCCCTGCAGGACTTCCGTGAGCCCGGACGCCTCCACGAACAGGTTCCCGATGGACACGTAGTCCGCGAAAATGTCCGGCGGCATCTGCGGTGTCAGCTCCTTGATGGCGGCCTGCGGCAACTGATCCAGCACCCAGGTGTCCGCGCCGCCGAAGGCGTCCATCTTCTCGTCGCTCAATCCCATGAAGCCCGAGCCGACGCGCGGCGGATAGGCCTGCTTCTCGAGGATATCGTGGATCTGTTCCAGCCGCTCGTTCGACCAGTCCTGCAGCGGGATCAGCGACTCGATGTGCGCCTTGCCCCAGAAGAACTCATAGATGCCGTAGGGCCGGACCAGCGTGTACGGATGCTCCCTGGGGAAGAACGGGTTGCACTCGGTATCGTACAGGGCGTCCTGCTGCGCACGCTGCGGCTTGAAATCGCCGGCGGCCTTCAGCGCCTTGATGGTCTTCTTTGAATCGGCAATCATGATCCCGGGATCGATCAGCCAGAACACCCGGAAATCGCGGCATTCATCATCCCAGATGGTGAGCTCGTGGAACTCCACCATGGGCCGGTCCACCTTGGCGCGGTAGCTGGGGCGGCCCTGATATTCCGGGTTGAGCGATCCGGAATTGTTGCCCATCAGGTTCTCGCCGCCGGTCGCGGAGATGATCATCCGGGTCAGCAATTCCGGATAAGGCGATTCATAGGGCGTGTTGACGACGTTCAACTTCTCGATCTTGTCAGAGAGCCCGGCATTGGCCAGCCGCGCGCAGGCGTTATCCCAATCGATATGGTAGGAGTGGACGAACGCCTGCTGGTTCTCCAGCTCGGTGACCTCCTCGGAGAACACGCCGAATTTCCAGGGCTCGATGATGTTGCATGTCATGTCCTCGTTGATATCGTTCCAGCCACTTTTCAGGATCATGGAATCGAAAACGAGGGACCCGACGATCGCGTTGCCGAAGAATTCAAACATTCCGGCATCGCGGAAATCGTTGTTGAACGAATCTTCCGCGGCCATGAATTGCTTGACGGTATTGTCATCGGAGTTGAGCGGCGCGGAGAGCGAAAACTGCGCGGCATCCGAGGAGTAGAGGAACGAGGCGACTAGATCGAGATGGGATTCGATGCGGTTGTAGGTGGCCTGCTCGCCGGATCCGGTGCCGTTCAACCAATACTGCCGCCGGCGGTCGTACATATCCCGGCGCTCGCGCTTGGACGCGGTGCAAACATCGAGCACCCATTGCAGGAATTCCTCTTGCTTCTTTCCTTCCTCGGGAATCCTCACGGCTTGTGCGCGCCCTCGAACGCGGTTCCGTAGCTCACGCTGGGGAAGGTCCCGTTGGGCTGCAATTTGGTGCCGGGCCCGGCCTTGACCTTGAATTGAACGTGATCGCTTGTCGGCATGCAGGCCGCGCCGGCACCCCGCTGGACCGGCGCGGAGAAGCCGGGCGCGAAGGTGTGGACCGGACCCGCCGCAGCCGGGGCGCTGGGCAGGTTGACCTTCTTGGCGCCGCGGCCTTCCTGGGCCGAATTCATGTCGGTCATCTTGAAGATGTCCACCAATGCGCGCAATTCCTTTTCCGCGCCCTTGGTTTTCTCGCCGCGGATGTGGCCGCCGCCAGGCACCCAGGCCACGCGCACGCAGCGGCATGCGGGGCAGGAAGGGTTGGCTTCCCACGCCTCGAATTGCGGGGACGCGCAACGTGAATTTTGACAGAACCACGTTCTCAAAATGCCGGCCATAGGGGGATCAATAGGGGACTTCAGGGCTCCCCGTCAACGGGGTGTTGAAAATCAGGCACTTGACCGCCGATCCTAATGTGGCGTATGAGCAATCCATGGAGCCCAGCCCCGCCCTACCGCATGACGCCTCTGCCTCGCCCGCACCCCCGCCCATGCCCAAGTCACCCATGGGCGGGCCGGGCGGCCCCGGCGGCTCCCCGATGCTCTCGCCCGGTGGCGGCGCCGGCAACCAGGCGGCTGCGGTCCAGTCCATCAAGGCGGTTTTGCCTGCGATCCTCAAGGCGAGCATGGCGTTTGCCGCCGGCTCGAAAGAGCAGCAGGCCATTTTGCGCGCGGTCGCCGCCCTCAACCCGATATTCGGTAAGGCAGAAGGCTCCAACATGGTTCCGGCGGGCCTTACCGCGATGGCCATGCAGGCCAAAGAGGGGCCGCTTAGCGCAGCCCCGCCGCCCGGCCTTCAATCCGACAACACACCGCCGCCCGGCATGGGCAGTCCCGAACCCCCAGGAGGCCCGCAATGACCGATTACCTTCGGCCCAAAGTCCGCATTGGCGATCTTGGCAAGCGCCGGATGGAAGATGGCATCTTCCGGAACCCGCCCACGTATACCGCCCTGGGCGGCTTCACCTCCGAGGCCAAGTACACCGATCCGGCCGGCGAGCGATACCGCACCGGGCGCCCCTCGCTTGAACGCGGTGGCCCGACCGCTCAGAAGGGCAAGCCGATCTGATGGCCCTCAATCTTGACCCCGCCGCGCAGGCTGACCTGGCCGCTCTGTTCCTCGAACTGAGCCACAATCCCAAGACGCGCAAGCAGATGGCGAAGGCCATCAAGGACGCCAAGCCCGATTCGCCGCACGCCCGCGCCTTCAGCGATATCGACATGTCCGACCAGATGGAGTCGTTCCGCGAGGAACAGGCCAAGAAGGATCTGGAGCGCCAGCGCGACGACATGATTGCCCGGATGAACGCCAAGAGGGCGGCCCTGCTGACCGGCGGCCCGGACGGGTCCGGCCGCAAATACGGCGAGGATGATGTCAAGAAGATCGAGGAGTTGATGCAGCGCAAGGGCATCAGCGATTACGAGGACGGCGCCACGCTGTACGCAGCGACCCTGCCTCCCATCGAACAGCCCTCCGGCGCCATTCCCGAACACGGCGCGACCTGGGAATTCCCCGAGTGGGACAAGTACGCGACCTCGCCCGACAAGGCGGCGCGCAACACCGCCCACACCATGATCACCGACTTTATGCGGAAGCGTTGAAAGGTACCTAAATGCCAGTCCTGGGCCAAGGCATAATTCCAGCAAACGGAGCCATTGCCGCCGAATTGAGCTCCGTCGTGCGCCGCGCCTTCATGCCGAGGGTCTACGTGCAGCTCTGGAAAAGCGCCCCGTTGATGGCGGCGCTGCTCTCCTCAGCCCAGGTGGCATCCGGCGGCTTGTCCCCGATTACCGCGCCGCTGCAGGGCGCGCCGATGGTGAGCGGGCAGTGGGTGGACTACTCCGGTTCGTTCCAGCAGCCCGGCGTCCAGACCGGTATCCAGAACGCCGAGTTTGACCTGAAAGCGTTTGTCACCACCATCCCATTCCTGGGCATGGAAGGCCTGGTCCAATTGGATTATTCCGTCGTCCCCCTCATCGAGGCGCGGATGAACGACTCCACCAACGTCACGATCGACACGTTCGCGACCGCGCTGTTCAACAACGTGGCCAACGCCCAGCAGCTCATCGGGCTTCCCGCGGCGATCGATGACGGCACCTTCGCGGCCACCTATGGCGGCGTGTCGCGCATCACCAACTCCTTCTGGAAATCGGTCTATGTCCACGGCGCCGGCAACGTCACGCCGACCCGGAACCTGATGTTGCAGTTCATCAGCCAGGTGACCAAGACCACCGGCGAGATGCCGACGCTGGGAATCATGGGATTCGGCACATGGACCCTGCTCGCGCAGGACTTCACCGCCCAGGAGCGCTACAACGTCACCCCCACCTCCGCTTTCGGCGCGGACAAGAAGGTCGAGGCACTGTTCCGCGCGCTGGATATCGCCGGCGTTCCCTTCTATGCCGATCCGTACTGCCCCGAGGGGGTGCTGTACCTGATCAACACCAATTATCTGAGCCTGTTCCTGCATGAGCGGGCCGCGTTCGCCTTCACCGGGTTTGAATCGACGCTGCCGAACAACCAGCTCGGCTACCTCGGCGCGATCCTGTCCCTGCTCGAACTTGTTGACGTGAAGTGCAAGTGTCACGGCAAGTTCGACGGGCTCGCGTTCCTGAACATTTGAGGCGGTAGACCATGGCTCAAGTCCGAGGCGCATTCCCCTATCCCTACGCCCAGCCCCAGGAGGGCGGCGGCGTTATCGCTCTGCCCGGTGGCGGGACGTGGTATCCCCCGTCCGGTGAGTGGCTGATGTCGCTCCCCGCTACGAACTGCGTCATGGAATACTGGAACCCACTCGCGCAGTTCTGGCAGGTTGTCACCAATGCCTCCGACTACTTCTCGACGGACGGCTACAATCTTCGCATGCGCAACACGACCTCCAGCGTGTCCATCGCCTCTTTCACCGCCGGCTCCGGCGGCACCAACGGCATCGGCTTTGCCGCCACCGGCGCCGCGGTCTCCATCGTCGCCCCGCTGACCGCGGGCGGCATCACCGCGCTGGCCTATGCCATCGTCGGCGGCTCAGTCCAGGCCCCCACCATTACGCAAGCCGGCTCCGGCTTCGCGGTTCCGCCGCTGGTTGTGATCGACCCGCCGCCGCCCGGCGGCGTGCAGGCGACCGCGGTCGCGGCCCTCACCGCGGGCGGCGCCATCGCCTCGATCACCATGGTCAACGTCGGCGCCGGATACGCCACATCGCCCAATTTCTACCTGATCCCGCAGACCGCTTACTATCAGGGCGGACCGTCCGGCGGCGTTGCCGCGGCCCCGATCATCCCCGGCGGCCTGGTGTATCCGTTCAACGCCGTGGCCGGCAACCAGAACACCTCTCCCGTTGGCGCGCAGTTGACCTCGCTCGCCCTGACCGGCTCCGGCACACTGACCGGCGTTGTTGTTTATCAGAACGGCACCGGCTACACCGCCATCACCCCGGCCGTTACCGTGACCGGCGTGGGCGCCGCGACCGCGACCGCCAACCTGGTCGTCGCCGCCGCCAACACACAGTCCTTCGCGCAACCTCGCGTACAATAATGTTGAATGATATCAAAGAGTTTGGCCGTAAGGCAACCGCGGAACACAAAGCCAAACTTTCCGCCGGCAAACCGAAATTGGAGTCGCAGTAAATGGCTTCTGATCTTGTCATCGCCGTGATTGCCGCTGAAACGGAGATTCTGAATCAGCCCGATAGCGTGTTTTCGCTCAACAGCGGCCAGCCGTTGTCCAAGGAGATTCTGGCCAAGATCCTGATTGCCCAAGTCCAGGCGATCGTGGCGCCGCCGCCCGCCGCCGCCAAACCGGCCGCCCCCGCAGCGCCCGCCGCCGCTCCAACCCCGCCGGTGACCCCATGATCATGAAGCGCCTTGCCCTTTCCGCCCTGCTCTGCCTTGGCCTGTCCGGCGCCGCCTCGGCGCAAACCACGGTCCTTGGCCCGTCCATCACCTCGGTTACCGCCGGCGTGGCTGCCACCTTGGCCGCGCTGCCCGCCAACCCGGCCCGCAAGGCCCTGACGATCTGCAACGAGATCGCCACCGTCAGCAACGTGTTCTTCACCACCGGAACCACCGTTCCCTCGGCCACCGTTGGGCAAGTCTTGGTATTCGGCAACGTCGCCGCGAGCTGTTTCACGATGGGATCGCCGGGAGTCGCCGGGAGCGGCGGAATCGGCGCCCAGATCAACGTCATCGCATCGGCCGGCACCCCGGTCGTCACCTTCATCGAATACTTTTGAGGCTTCCGTCACATTGGTATAGAGGTATTTTGATGAGCTACCGCTACAACCTCAACGATCGCATCTTCGGCGGCTCAATGGCGCCGCGGTTGAACCCGAAGATCGTATGCACCCATATTGACGCGGGCGTGCAGGGCGCCAAGCATCTGCCGTTCCCGCTGGTCAAGGAGACCGATGACCGTTCCGTCAAGGAACAGTTCCGCGGTCGCCGCGCGACAGAGAATACGATGCTGCCGGCCAGATTCTTCCGAGGTAACGGAGGGAGCAAGTGATGGAACGCGACCTGGGCGCCCCTGACCTGCGGATTCATTGGGTCCGCGTCACCAACCACGGCAAGACCCCGTTCACCGACCAGTTTGACGGCATCCCGGTGGCGATTCCGCCCGGCAAGTCCGAGAACCTGCAGCTTGACATGGCCGCCCACTTCTTCGGCTACTCCTACGAGGTGGCGAACGACCTGATGTTCCGCCACACCGCCAAACGGCAGGGCTGGAACACGCCGAAGCACGTCATCCCCGGCGAGGACGGCAAGACGCTGGCCGAAACGCTCTGGGCCAACATCGAAATCAACCCCGTCATCTACAAGATGGTGGAGGAGAAGGTCGATACATCAGAGCCGATCCCGGCCGATCCGCAGCCGCCCCAGATCCAGAAGCCCAAGCAATTGACCGCCAAGGCGCCCGTGATCATCGACCTGGATGATGAGGAGCCGGAGCTTCCCAGGACGCGCAAGGCGGGGGCTTCGTAATGGATGCTGCTGTCTGATTACACAACGCAGGTCCAATTCCTGATCCATGATCAGACGAACGCGGACTTTTCCCAGCTTGAGCTGACCAACGCCATCAACAATGCCCGCGCGGCCACCGCGCTGGATTTCAACTGCTGCCGCGTCACCTACCTGGCCGCGACCAGCAACGCCCCGAATACCGCCTTCTACAATCCGGTCTCCGTGATCGCGAACCAAGAGCTCTATCCGCTTGTGGGCCAGAACGGCCAGCACGGAATCGTCGTGGGAGCCAATGTCCGCACCGGCGGGACCGGCTACAGCCCGGCCACCACGGTCACTTTCGCGGCGGGCCCGGCCGGCTCGGTGCAGGCCGCGGGCGCGCCGGTGATCACGAACGGCGTCATCACGCAAATCAACATGACATCCTGGGGAACCGGCTATGTTCCGGTCCTTCCGGTCAGTTCCCCGAACGGGGCGGTCCCGCCCACGGTGACGATCGCGGATACCGGCGGCGGGGTGGGCGCGACCGCGACCGCGACCATGTTCAACAACGTCCACAACGTCATCCAGATTTCCTATCTCTGGGGCGACCAGCGGTACAGCCTGCTCTGGCGCGGCAACCTGCTGTTTCAGGCCTATATGCGCAGCCAGAACTTCTTCACGCAACGCGGCATGGTGTGGACCATCAATCAGCAAAACGGCTGGGTGCAGATTCAGCCGCCGCCGGACCAGTCCTATATCACCGAGTGGGACGTGATCGCGGTGCCGATTCCGCTCGTGCTCACGACCGACCCGGACATGCAGATCCGGCCGCCCTATGACGATTGCGTGCAGTATTACGCGGCATACCTCTGCCTGATGAAGCTGCAAAACTTTGAGCAGGCCGAAAAGCTGCTGGCGCTCTACAGCGCGCGGGTGCCCAAGACCATCATCGGAACCGGCGGCGTACGCATTCCGAATCCGTACAACAAAAATTTCCAGCGCCGCGTTTCTCGATAGTGGGGTGAAGCACTATGCCGATGCCGGGAGAAATGCAGCGCGCGGCCACGAAGTTCATCGTGTTCGAGCAGTTCGAAAAAATGAACACGCAGAGCATCCGGCAAGCTCTGTCAGAAAAGGAACTGTCATGGCTTGAGAACCTGCAGCCGATTGCGGGAAACAATCTCACCACCGTCCCCGGCCCCGCCGCCCAACTGACATTGATAGCATCCACTATCCTCTCGCAGTTCTTCGCCGCGATCAACGGCATCGATTATATTATCTCGTTTGGCACTGACGGAAGTGGATGGGCTACGAACATTGCCAGCGGCGTCAGCGTGCAATTCGCACCGCCCGGCACCTTCACCAACCCGGACGCCACGGTGTGGCTGTCCTCCGTGCTGCTGATCAACGATATCACAAGCGGCTATTCCGCGTGGAACGGGTCTCAGTTCGTGAAGGCCGGCGGCGTGTCCATGGTGCTCTCGATCACCAATGCCGGAACCGGATACACTTCCATTCCCACCGTCACCATAACCGGCGGCTCTGGCTCCGGCGCTACCGCCGTCGCAACCATCGGAACCCCCGCCGTTGTCGCCGTCAACGTCATCAACCAGGGCTCTCAATACGCAACGCCGCCCGTTGTTGTTTTTTCTGGCGGTGGCGGAACGGGCGCGGCCGCAACCGCCACCATAGACCTCAGGTCTCTCACCGGATTGTCGGTTAGTGGAAACGGAAGATATACAGCCCCGCCAGGCGGCCAATTGCCCCTTATTTTCAGCGGAGGTGGAGGCGGTTCTGGAGCCTCGGCTACTGCATATTTTACAGATGTCCCAGGCGGATTTGCGATTACCAGCATTTCCTTAAATACGGTTGGATCTGGTTATTCGTCTCCTCCATCAGCATCGCTACCCCCAGGGTATTTGGTCAATGGATCAAACACCTTCACGGTGACAGCAGGAAACGGAGGTGTCCTCTCGATCACGGTCACAACGCCAGGAGGCGGGTATACATCCGCGCCTACCGTTTCATTCACCGGCGGCGGCGGCGGGTCAGGCGCAACGGCAGCGGCCGTTATTGGCGGCTCAGGCGTCACGTCGTTGACGCTGACCAACCCCGGCGGCGGCTATCTCGCCAGCGATGTTCTGACCCTGACCATTTCGGGAGGCGGCGGCACCGGCGCGACGGGGACGGCACATGTGTGGCCTTTCGCAACCCCCGGAACCACGCTCGCGATCTTCCAGGGCCGCGTTTGGCTTGGAGGCGGGCGGCTGATTCAATACACGGGCACGCAGGGATATGACGATTTCAACGTCGCTAATGCGGCCGGCGCGTTCACGATATCGGACACCGACCTGGTTCACGCGGTAACCGCGTTGCGCAACTACAACAACTACCTGTTCATCATGGGCGATCAGTCCGTCAAGCAGATTGGCAACATCACCGTCACCGGCTCCACCACGCTGTTCACGGTGCTGACTCTTTCCTCCGATCAGGGCACGATCTATCCGCGCTCGTGCGGCTCGTTCAACCGCCTTTTCCTGTTCTGCAATACCAACGGCGTCTATGCCGTGTTTGGCTCATCCGTGCAGAAGGTGAGCGATGACATGGACGGCATCTTCCGCCTGATCGATTTCAGCCAATCGCCGGTGGCCGCGCTGGTTGACATAAACAACATCCATCATATCGCGTGGTTGGTGCGCTACATGGATCCGCTGTCAACGGAGCGATCCATCCTGCTCACCTTCACCGGCAAGAAGTGGTTCGTGATAAGTCAGGGCAATGGGCTGGTTGCGATGGCGACGGCCTCCACGCTGGCAAGCGGCCAGACCTTCACCTATGCGACCTCAGGAAATGATATCACCAACATCTGCGAGAACCCGCTAGTGCCGGTGACGTTCAAATTGCAAACCGCGCTCACGCATCACGGCAACGCGGTGCAGCGCAAGCGCACCCAGCGCGGCGGGTGGGCGCTGACCTCGGTGAATGCCGGAACGATTACCGTCTCGATGGACAGTGAAGAGGGAACGCAGAGTTCCGCGCAAGCCATCGTGCCCGGATTCCAGTCTTATTCGTTTGCCAACAACCCGGCGAACGTGTCCGGAAAATATCTGGGATTGACCGTCACCGGCACGCTCGCCGGCTTCACGATGACGAACACCACCTCGGAATTCCAGGACGCCAACGTGGGGAACAAGGCCTGATGCCGCAGTTCCAGCCCAGCAATGTCAGCTTTGGCGATCCGGTGGGATACGGCGCTTTCGACGTTGGCCACCATCGCGAGCATCAGCAGTTCGTGCAGGTGCTCTCTGCCGCCACACCGCGCTTCCTGATGCCAAATTTCGACTTCCTCTCGTTCCTGACGAGCGGCCCCTACATCAAGTCCATTGTGGAGTCGCATTGGCAGGCGCATACGCTGCTCAGGCAGGCCCTCAACATCACCGGAACGGACCTGTCCGCGGTGGACTTGGAGAATCCCGACGATCTTTCCAACTGGACGGGCATCCACGGCACCGAACATGCTATCATCCGGCAGATGTTGGGCATCGCATAGGAGGCGACCATTTTTGGTTCAGATTTTTTCTCCAACTTCTCGCTCCCGCCTTTCCCTTTCAACAACATGGATGCGGCCGGGGGTCTGTTCGGGCAGAATGCCCCGCCGCCGGATGCTACTCGCGTTGGTGGCGCGGTGCCCGATCCGGCCTTGCCGCCGCTGGGCAACCACCCGCCGACCGGGCCCGCGACCCCCGCGCAGGGACTCTCGCCGGCCGGGCCCGGAGGGGCCGCCTCCGGGGCCTCTCCGGGCGCCGCCGCGCTGGCGCCGTCCATGAATTCGCCCTTCGCGCCGTCATCCGGCCCCGGCGGCCAGGCGCAGCAGCCGCAACCCAACGTGCCCGGTAGCATTGCGCCCGCGGCGGGCGTAAGCTCCCCCTTTGGGAAACCAGGAATCTGAAATGGCAGATACCTCGTCGAGTTCTGGTTTCTTGGGGACCGGCATGTCCGGCGCCTCGATGCTCGGGGTGGGCGCCCTCGGGGCGGGTCTTGGATCCCTTCTCGCCAATGGGCCGGGGGCTCTTCCGTCTCAGTTTGGCCAGGCGACCACCAACGCCAATTGGCAGGCCCCTTCCGGGGAGGCGCTTGTCGGTCAGGGCCAAGGACTTGTGGGCCAGGGGCAGGAAGCCCTTGCCATGGCACAAAAGGGCGAGTTGACCCCCGAGCAGCAGGCGCAGCTTAATATTTACGGGCAGGGTTTGACCAACCAAAGCCGCCAGCAATTCGAATCCATGGGCATGAACCCCGATCAGAGCACCGCCTTCATCAGCCAGACCGCGGCGAACGACCAGCAGATCATGGCGATGGCGCAGCAGCAGATTCAGACCACGATTCAGCTTGGCCTGGGCGAGGTGAGCGGCGGAAACTCCCTGATTTCCTCCGGTGAGGGCGCCGTGAGCGCGGCCGATCAGACGCTTGTGGCGTCCGGGCAGGCGCAAATCCAGCAGGATCAGGCGTATTCAAACAGCCTGATGTCCGCATTTTCCTCGATTGGCTCGCTCTTTGGTTCTATTGGCAAGGCGGCCGGGCCGGCGGCGGCTTTGTTGGCGTGATACGGCCCTTGGGAGTTTGTTCGGATGAGCGACACGGACGTTATCCCGGATCCCGGATTGCAGCAGGTTAGCCCGCAGGCAATGGACGAGTGGCGCCGGAGCACGCCGCTCCCGCCGCAACAGCCCGGCGGCGGCGCCGGTGCCCCCTCCCTCGCACCGCAGTCTCCCATGGCGCCGCCGAGCCTGGGCGGCAACCAGGCCGAGGCCGCCGAGCGCAAGGACATGGCGGGCCCGGTGGGAAAACTGGCGGGGTTGCAGGGCCAGAAGCCGCAGACGCCCAATTTGCAGGAGAACAACCAGCCGCCGCCGGACGCCAAGGAATACCAGAAGCATTCCATGGAATTCGCCGGCGCAATGGCCGTCCTAGGCGCGATAGCGGGGCGCTTCACCCGCGCTCCCGGCGGCGCCGCGCTGGGTGCCTTTGCCTCCGCTCTGAAGGGATGGAAGGAAGGAAACCAGCAAGCCTACGAGAACGCCTCGAAAGAGTGGGAGGAAAAGACCAAACAAACGATTCAGAACAACAAGACCGTGATGGACAAATACAAGCTCGCATTGGAGGACCACACCAAGAACATTGACGAGCAGATGAGTGCGATTCAGGTGATCGCAACGCAATATCACGACCAGCAGATGTACGACGCGGCCGGCTCCAAGAATTTCACGATGGTTGCGAAGCTGTACGACAAGAATCAGGCTCAGTCCGGCCGGCTGGAAGGCTCATTTGAGTGGTTGAGCGGGCAGCTCAAAACCGAGCGTTCGCAAAAAGCTGTTCTTGCCGAGAAGGTCATCAGCGGCGAGATAACACCGCGCTCTGAAACCGAGCGGCTGAGCTTCAAGCATTTGGTAGAGCAGTATCGGGCCGGCGAATACGGCGACGTGGGCGGCCCAAAGACGCCCAAGGTTGCCGGCGGCCTCAAGGGCGGACTGCTCGCGGAGGCTGATGCCGAGCGGCAGGCGCGCGGCGAAGCGCCGATGACGGCCGAGCAGAAGCGGGACTTCAATCTGGCGCCGCCGCGATCCGCTCCGGCGATGGCGCTGCGGAAGTTCATGGAAAAGCACCCGGAGGCGGACGATCAGGCGCTTACCCAGTTTTCCGCAACCTACAACGAGGCGCAATCCCGCGCCCGGACGCTGGGAACGCGCAGCGGGAACATCGATATCGCCGTGAAGGAGGCGAGCGCCGCGGCGAAACAGGCGCTCAAGGCGTCCGAGGCGGTGCCGCGCGGCGAGTTCGTGCCGATCAACCAACTAAGCCAGCGTGCGCAGAAGGCGGGGAGCTCGCCTGCACTGAAACGGTTCGAGATCGCCAACGCCTCGCTGATCACGGCCTATTCGCAAACAATGTCGCGCACCGGCGCCAACACCGTCACCGCGCAGAACCGCGCGACCGAGTTGCTCGCGACCGCGACCGGGCCGGAAGCCTACAAGGCCGGCGTCGAGCAGCTATTGACGGAAATGTCCATCGTGCAGGATGCCGTCCGCGACGTGGAAAGCGGCGATCAGGCCGGCGCATCCGGTGGCGGTGGAGCGGCGGCGGCCCCCGCGTCCGGCGCCGGCTGGACGGACGTTGGCGGCGGCGTGCGGATCAGAGAGAAGCCCTGATGCCGACTTTTGAGCTCGAAAAGGGCGGCAAGACTTACGAGGTGGAGGCGCCCAACCAGGCTGCGGCCCTTGGCGCCTTGCCGCACATCGAATCAGCGGGTATGGCGAAACAGGGCGGGGCGGCCCCGTCCTCCACGATGGACGCGATCAAGGAGGGCGGCAAGGGGCTGTTCCGCGGTGCCATGGGCGTCGTAGGAAGCGTTGCCGATGAGTTTATGGAGCCTTTCCGCGAGACCGCGGCGATGTTCGGCGTTTCCCGGAAGGGCGAAAAGAGCGTGGGCCCGGCCGCCATCGCGGCGTCCGGAGCGGAGGCCAGCCCTAAAACCACCGCCGGGAAATATGCCGGCAACATTGGCGAGGTGGCCGGCAACCCGTTGAGCTATATTGGCCCCGGTAGCCTATTGTTGAAGGGCGGGGCGGCGGTGCTATCAGGCGCGGGCTCGGAAGCGGCGGGCGAGTTGGTCGAGGGCTCCGGTAGCCCGGCGCT
>QGNH01000751.1_pt2 | contig 13399 bp, 13 predicted proteins | sample 1735481 | NCBI WGS metagenome assembly QGNH01 (sample SAMN09239004, study PRJNA386568) | Viral metagenome, whole genome shotgun sequencing project. | reverse complement strand
GTGTTCGTGTTTGTACGTTTGGGGACTCCCAAACACTCACATATAGGTTGTTTTATGTGTTTGTAGCGCCTCTAGCGCGTACAAACAATTGTATTAATCTGTGCAAAATGTGAATTCTAGCCTATTTTGAGCATTGAGGGTGTGTTATTCAGCGTTTTAGCTAAAAAGCGTTATTTGTAGGTACTAGTATACCGTAGGTACTAGATCGTAGGGAGAACTATGGAAGACGAGCCGAAGCCGCTTAACCAACCGAAGCCCACCGTACGTACTGCGTGGCACGAACTCTATCTTGAGTTACAGTCTAACCCATTAGACAATAGAACTGATATTGAGTTCTGTGCGGAGAATAAGCTCTCAAACTCCGCATTGACAGTTTGGAAGCGAGAGAACCGAAAAGCCATCTATGATGAGGTTCAGAAGCGAAGAGGCCAGTACATCAACGAGATGAGAGCTATTGGTTATAAGCATCTTAACCGAATGTGCCAGAAAGACATCAATGCCGTTAAGTTGCTGTTCCAGCTTACAGGCGATTTGGTTGAACAGACCAAGACGACTCATGAGTTTATGTCTAGACAGGACCGTATTGATCGGGTGAAGCATCTGATGGAGGAAGCACTTGCAAAAGCCAGAGTTTGGGATCAAGTCAAAAAGACTCAGGAAGAACCACCTAAGTAAATGGAAGACTTTGAAGGTCTACCTGACGAAGAACTTTCCCGTCTGCTCAAGGATTTGGAAGAGGCTACACAAACTCTTGAATCTGAGTATATTCCCCACAAGAAGCAAAAAGAGTTCCACATGGCCTTCTCTCCACTACGTGCTGTATTTGGTGGGAATAGGTCAGGAAAGACGGAAATGGGTACGCTCGAAGCGCGTTTCCATGCTACGGGAGATTATCCGGAGTGGTATCCGAAAGAAGGACGCTTCAGCGGCCCAACCAGAGGCCGCATTGTGGTTACGGACTATAAGAAGGGCGCAAACGAAGTCCTAGAGCCCAAGATCACCAAGTGGTTCACACCTGATACAATCCACAAGATTGATCGTTTTCAAGGCCATATTGTTAAGTTGTTCATCAGACATAAAACAGGTGGTATTTCAACTATAGACGTAATGACCCATGAACAGGATTCAATGGCATTTGAAGGTTGGTCTGGTCATTGGGCTTGGTTTGATGAGCCTCCTCCTAGAGAGTTGTTTATCGCCACGCTTAGAGGACTTATCGACTTCAGGGGACGAGCTTGGCTTACACTCACACCTATTTCAGAACCTTGGCTTTTCGATGAGATTGTCGGTAAAGCAGACGGAATCAAGGTCTGGTTCACGACGGTTGACATTAGGGACAATCCATACATCTCATTAGATGCTATTGCAGAGTTTGAATCCAAACTCCTACCTGAAGAGATTGAAGCACGTATTCATGGCAAGTTCATTCACCTTGCAGGGCGCGTCTACAAGGAGTTTGAACCTTCCATACACTGTGTGACCGAAATGCCCACAGTATACCAACAGTGGCCATCCTACTTCGTTTTAGACCCTGCTGACAGACGCCCACATCACGGCATATGGGCTACGATATCACCAAATGATGAGATATATGTTTATGATGAGATTGTCTACACTGGAACGATTGAAGAACTATCTAATCGAATACTCTTACGAGAGCGGTCTGTTGGTATCCAGCCTGATACTGTTATTCGTATTCTTGATCCTAACAAGGGACGGACACCTACTGCCGCAACAGGACTACGTCTTGTTGATGAGTTCGCTAATCGCGGTATATACTTTACAGCTAGTGTTAATGATGACATCGCGCTTGGTCATCTAGCAGTTTCAGGAAGACTACACTATGACAAGTCCAAACCAATATCCTATTCCAACAAACCAAGACTGTACTTTCTTAGACAGTCAACTCTTGAGTGTGTCAGGCAACTCCTTAGTTACGTTTGGGATAATTGGCACGGATCATCCAAAGATACAAAATCTGCGAAAGAGACACCAAAGGATGTGAATAAGGATATGCCTGACTGTGTTCGTTATTTGGTGATGTCTAATCCTTGCTGGTTCCAGGATGATGACTCAAATACTGGGTTTGAAATCACTGGTGGAAGGACCGGATATGGCCCACGCCAATAACTCAAAAAACATGGTACTAGTATAATATAGATGGAACAGTGTAAGTCAAAAGACTGTAACCAAGACGCAACGATAGTTATATGCTATCAACCTTTGTACGTTCGGTCATGCGATGAGCATTACAAACAACTGTCAAAGGAATATCTCAAATCAAAACGTCCACGCAATGCGAATCTGGGTCAGGTTGTAGATACCTACAAGAAAGCTGACGGATCATTAGGTAAGATTACCTACGGCAAAGATTCTGAGATTAAAAACAGGACGATAACTCCTGAAGGTCAGGTTATCAATAAGCAATCAGGAAAGGATGCACAATATTAGAACCTCCGTGTTGAACGTGAGGTTGTTGTAAAACATGCGTTCAAATAAAATTAGACTCACGGAGAAATAAACTTATGGCGGAAGAGACAATTGTTGGTGCAGGTGAAGGTAGCGAAGAGTGGGCTTTAGCTCTCTATCAGGGTCTTGATAAGAGTGGCAACTCGCTTTGGTCGTTTGATAAGAACGGCAACCTGACTATTAAGGGCGCACTTACGTCTGGTAGTTCCACTATCGGTGCTGGTACGGCTGTTAACTATGCTGGTGACTTGGCTGTTAATACGAACAAGTTCAATGTTACCGCGACAAGTGGTAATACGACTGTTGCTGGTACTCTTGGTGTGACTGGTACGACTACTGCGGCGGCTATCAATGCTTCTGGTACTGTTGCGGCGGCGGCGGCGGCGACTGTTGGAACAACCCTTAGTGTTGGTGGAGCGTTAACCGCTTCAGCGGCTCTCACTGTTGGTACGACTCTTGGTGTAACTGGTGCTACGACTCTGGCGGCTGTTTCAGCTACATCTGGCACGTTCTCTGGTATTGTGTTTGAAACTGGAATTGAGACCCCTATTACTGCTCATGCGGGTGGTACTCAGGCGGCGGCTTTTGCTCTTAATACGTCTAAGCCGACTCATGTAGTTACTACTGTTGGTTCTTCGGCTGACTCTGTTAAGCTTCCGTCTGCTACTGGTTCTGGTGCATGGCATACTATCTCTAACCAAGCGGCCACGAACTCACTTCAGGTCTATGGATCAGGTACAGATACCATCAATGCGGTTGCAACTGCTACTGGCGTTGCGGTAGCGGCTGGAAAGACGGCCTCATTCTGTGACTATGCGGCTGGACTCTGGTTCGGTCAGGCTGGCGCGTAAGATATGAATACTGGTTTCGGGTCGTTCCAGCGGTGGGAACAATTAAAAACGACCCCCAATGCCCTCGAAGCTTTGAAGGCGAAGCACGATACTTGTAATATCGAGAGTTCCGTTCAAGTCGGAACGGGGGCTCCAATAACGTGATAATTAAACCTTCTCTATCAGATCGTAATATTGATCGTTTCACTGAAGAAGAGTGTAATGATATGATCGCCCATGTTCTTAAAGAAGTAACGGAAAGCGATGACCGCCTAAAGAACTGGAAAGAGAAGATTACTAAGTGGTATGATCTGTACGGGATGGTTCAGCGCAAGAAGAACTATGAGGGATTAGCCACCATCTTCGTCCCTGAAATCCTTCGCGCTGTTGAGACAGTAACTGCCAAGATTTATGGAATGATTGTTGGTGAACCAAACTGGTTTGAGTATGAGGGGCGTGATGAGGCGCAGGATGATAATGGTCCCGCTATTGCACTTACTCGACTTACTCTATATCAGATGGAAGAGAACCAGTTTAAGTCTCGTCTTATGGACTGTCTACGTCAACTTGTTCTTACTGGTTTATGCGTTAGAAAGATAGGATGGGACTATCAGGATGTAACTCGTAAGACTAGGAATACAGAAGGTAAGTTAATTGAGAAGAAAGACACGATTAAAGATACTTGGACGTTTGAATCAGTTAATCTTCTTTCCCTTGGTATATCTGATGTTGATATCCCTTATAATGATATTCAGAAAGCTCGCTGGATATCTGAACAGACCGTAGGTGATAAAGAGTATGCGTATCGGCAGATGTCTAAGGGCTGGTTCTCTGCACGATACAAAGAGAAGCTAGAAGAGGATTCAGAACCGAATAGTTCAGATGCACAGAACTTCCGTGAACGCAAACTAGAGGCTTCTGGTTATTCATCTCTACAGAAGCGTAAACATCAGGTTGAATATATTGAGATGTGGGGTCTTCTAAAGGCAGAGTGGGTAATGTCTGACGAAGAGAGGGCCGAGAAGGAACTTGATGCAGATGATCTTGTTGAAGGTGTAATCATCATTGGTAATCGTAATACAATTTTGAAGTTAGAAGTTAATCCTTATGGTCATGGTCAGAAGCCATATGTGTTCTGCCCCTACATTGCCAAAGAGGGTGAGTTTGCCGGAATGGGTGTGGCTCAGGTTGGTGAGACTCTCCAAGAAGAGATTAATGATACACGTAATCAGTCAATGGATAACAAGACATTGATCTTGATGACGATGTGGGTTAAGACCAGGGCATCTGGCATCAAGAACCAGGACTTGAGGATTAGGGCTAATGGAGTTATTACAACCAACGATATTAATGGTCTTCAGCCTTTGCGCCCTCCTATGGTTTCTGGCGTGGGTACGAGTATGGAGGCATTGGCTAAGAATGACCTCCGTGAGTCGGTTGGAGCGGCGTCGAACTTGCAGGGTATCGCTCAACAGGGTGTTGACACGGCGACAGAATCAACGCTCATTAACAAAGAAAGCGTTGGCCGTATCAATATGGTTGCTCAACTCTTTGCTGAGTTGGTTCTAAAGCCTACACTTCGGATGGCCGAATACCTTAACTATCAGTTCTACGATCATGAGAAAGTGATCTCAATTATTGGTCCTATTGGTGTCAAATTCGTTACTATCAGCCCCAATGACATTGCCGGTTCAAAAGATATTGCTATTAAGTTCGCTGTAGATGCCACTGAGTCCCCTTCAGTAATGCGACAGCAACTCATGAACTTCCTGACTATTGTTCAACAACTTCCTCCACAAGTCTTGCAGTTCCACTGGAACCTCCTGGATAAGATTTATGGCAACTTCTTCAATGGACATACTCTATCTGAACTGTATCCTTCACTCGACCAGAATACTGATGATCTGCTCAGTCCTGAAGATGAGAGAGATTGTATCATTGCTGGAAAGCAGGTTCTTGCAAAACAGGGCCAGGATCACAAGGCGGCGATTCAGTATTTAGACAAAGAACTGAAGTCGATGTATTGGTCAATAGACAATAGTAGATTCAAGATGTTTGAGTTACTTATTGCTTCTCATCATAAGATGTTAATGATTGAAATTGCACAGCAACACGCGCAAATGATTGCACAGCAACAGGCATTGGCTAATGAGGGCCAGGAAGACCCTCAGCAGGGTGGAATGGGTACTGCTCCCGGAACAACTCCATTTACTCAACCAGGACAGGCTCCTACTGGTTCCAGTATTCGGAGGACGATAGGTGGCTAACGATTTGATGCAGAGGAAGTTGATGTTGAGTTCCCTGCTTAATGCGGCAGGGTTCAAGATTCTTGAAGAAGAACTAAAGGCTTATATTGAAGCTGTTGAGATTGAACAAACAAACATGCGTCTTAGTCCGTGCAATCATATTGGAACTATTAACTTTATTAATGGTAAACGAGCCGGACTTAAAGAACTTGAAAACATTTTAGCTGGATTCCGTGAGGAATTGTTGGAACTCGCTGGAGAGCGTTAAACTCACCCGTAAGGATATATTGAAATGGCAGATGAACAAGTAGTTGTAAAAGACCCTGTTGTGGCGTCAACTTCCACAACGACTCAGGCTGATCCGGTCACGACTCCGGCTGGTGAGCAACCAGCGACTAAGACAACTGAGAAAGAAGTTCCGTATGACAGGTTCCAGGAAGTAATCAAGCAGAAGAATGAAGAGAAGTTGCTTCGTCAGCAGTACGAAGCTAAGATTAAGGAACTTGAGACTCGTCTGCCTAATGGTCAAGCCGCTCCAGATAGGGCTGTGCAAAGACTTGTTGCTGGTGGGATGAAGCAGGATGCCGCTCAGTTGATCGCTGATACGATGCGAGAAGAGCAAAGGGCGGCTATGGCTCCCATTCAAGAACGGGAGAATGCGCGTTCTATTGAACAGTGGCGGAAGGAAATTGAGCGATCTGATCCTGATTATAAGAAGCTCAAACCTCAATTAGCAAAGGCATTTGATGAATTATCCAATGAAGATAAGCAACTCGCAATCTCTAGTCCAAAAGGCTTGGAGTGGTTTTACAAATCAGTAAAATCAGAGGCATTGGCGCAGGATGTGGCCAAGGCACATGAAGCGGGTGTTAAGCAGGGATATGAAAACAAAGGTCTGAAGGAAGGAATGTCTTCAACTCCAAAGTCTGGTACTGCACTTGAAACACCAATTACGTTTGAATCAATTCGTGCTGGTGCAATCAAGAAAATGTCAGATGCGGAATACATGAAGAGAAAGCCTGAGATTGATGCGATTGTGGCCAAAGGCCCAACGCAGAAATAAACGGAGTTAAATAAACTATGGAAGTTTTCGCTACAACTACAACCGCCGCTTACTGGTTGCCCGATGTATGGTCTAAAGAACTTGTAATTCAACGGGAGTCCATGCTCGTCATGGCCAACCTGATTTGGCGTTTTGATGTGGATGTTGCCTCATTTGGTGATGTTATCCATATCCCTTCTGTTACCAACCTGTCTGCTGGTGCGATTTCTACGGCTACTGGTCAGCTTGATGCTTCTGCTCCCACAGAGACTCAGACGACTATTACCATTAACCAGTGGTACGGTGTTCGTATGAAGGTTCTTGATATCGTCCTCGCTCAGTCTAAGTATGAGTTCCGCCGACTCTATACTGAGAAGATGGCGTATGCCCTTGGTGTTCAGCTTGAAGATGCCCTTCTGCAACAGGCGACTTCTATCAGCAACAGTGCCGGTACGTATAATACTGCCCTGACTGATGTGGCTCTTCGTCGGTCTTTCCAGTATCTCGATGACGCTCGCGTTCCATTCACGGATCGTCATTTCATCTTCAAACCTGCGACAAAGAACACGTTGATGGGTATTGATAAGCTGATTCGCTATGATGCGACTGGTACTCCTTCTCCCGTGAAGAACGGTGAAGTTCCCAGTCAGATTTACGGCGCGTCTGCCCATGCCTCTCCCGAAGTGTATATCACCGGCTCGAACACTTCAAACCTGCTCTTCCATAAGGATGCCTTTGCTCTCGCTATGCAGAAGGAACCGAAGGTTGAACAGTTCGCTCGCGTTGGTTTCCTGGATGACTTTGGTGGCTCTCAGCTTTATGGCTACAATATCATTCGTAACGATCACGCGGTCGAGGTTCGTAGCTAGAAAGTAGTAACTCTGATCTTAGTTCAATACTTGAATCTTATGAAAGATTCGGCAGAACGGTGCAGTAATGGCCAGATGTGGGTAAAGTCCCACAGATCAGAACTACTTTAAACAGGAGATATGATAATGAAACATTGGCTTGGACTTGCGGCTTTAATCTGTTTTGGGAGTGCTACGGCCCAGGCTGGCGTTGATACTCAGAATGTTATCAGTTCATCTGATACAATTGTTATGGTGGCTGTTTCGACTATAACACCTACTCCGCTATTTGCGCAGTATTTCAACTCTGCTCTTTTACCTGGAACTACTAATCTTTCATTGGTTCCTGGTACGACAGGGTTTCTTACAATTATGCCCGGACGAAAGAGGCTAGAGATTCAGAATATTGAATTGTCTACTAATAGTTGGGTTAGTTGCATGCCTTGCGCCCAGGCGTTAACTCTGTCTAGTTCCACATTAGCACTCACTAATGCTTGTCCTGCGCCTTCTGCTACGCAGGGCAAGATGATTCTTGGTGCGGGTGGCACTTGGGCTCCGAACCTGACTGATTCTAACCAGAATGGGAAGTATTTTGATCCGTGGTGCATTGCGTTCTCTACGAGTCCTAATCGCGGTACTCTGAACCTATCTATCGAACAGGGTGCGAGTTACTAATATGGGTGAACTACACAAAGCTTTAAAGGCGGGTGGACTACGTAAAGTATTCACAGCTTTATTTATGTTCAGTTGTTTGTGTGTTTTACTTTATGATAAGTCTCTTGATCCTACAGACTTTACAAGTCTCTGCAAGATTCTTGTTATGTCTCTGTTTGCTGGAAATGCCGCTGAACACTTCGCACCTGCCAAACCTACTGATCCTGCTCCGGGGGCCTAATGCTCCTCAATACACTTTGTAACACAGTAAAACGCAAGAGCCATCGCGGTTCTCAATCTGTCACAACTGACACAATAACGACAGATATCATAGCGTGTGCCAACGAAGCAATTAGAGATGTTTATAAACATGTTCCAAAGAAGTACTTTCATGCACTTGGAACTGTTGCGGTAACGGCTGGAACTATAGGAGTTCCATCTACGTGGTCACTCGATTCGTCTTGTCAGTCGCCTGAGACATTCTGGTATATATGGAGTCCCGGTAATGCACAGTTCACTCTATCTAAAGTTCAAAGTAATGCTGAATGGTTTCATGCAGTTTGGAATGTTAATACTAGCCCATATCAGCCTATTTACTTCCGTGATCTTGGACTAGACACCAGCGGCAACTGGCAGATTGAGATATTCCCGGCATCTAATACAGCCCTAACACTCAATTACGAATACTACATCAAGAAACCGGCAGACCTCAACTCATCTAATCTTCTTCAAGAGATTCCAGTTATTCCAGACCTTTACCATGATGTTATTGAAAAGGGTGCGTTGTACTACTTCATTAAGGGATTCGATGATGCGGCTGGAGAGACTGCACTCAAGGATTATGAAAGAGCGCAGGAAGCAATGGATGAGGCGGATGACAACAACCTTGATGGCGATGCGGCATTCAGGTGGCAGAAGAAGCAAACGATGTTGCCTGGATTTAGACTCGGGTAATGGTATCTAATGGCTAATGTTCCTGTACCACAACAGTTAAGAAAGGCATATCAAGACCTAACGGGCGGGTTGATGTCTCGTCCCAACCCATTAATGATACCTGCCAATAAGTTCACTGTACTTCAGAATGCAATCATGAATGATACAGATGTGCTTCAGAAGGTTCAGGGATATACTCTTGATGGTTCTCCTTTCCCTAACTCTACTGATTCATTCATTAGAATGCTTATCAACTATAGAGTTGGAGATAGTCTACAGACTTTAGTATGCGCTGGACAGGATGATGGGAATACAAACGCTAACTATAAGGTCGATCTAAAACAGACTTTAGGCAATGGTTCGTATAACTACATTGGTCATACTGTTGGAACCGCCGTATTCACTAATGGCTCAATGTCAGTTGTTGGAACTGGGACGAATTGGAATTTACATCTAAAGGCAGGCGATAAGATTGGTGTTGGTAGTCAGCCTTCTATTTGGTATGAACTTGCAGCAACACCCGGAACTGCTACTGGAATTACACTAACTGTTCCATATAATGAATCAACAACCGCAACGCCACAACCGTATATGGCTCGCGTTATACTTAGTTATAACACCATTCCCGTTGGTGTTGTATTCAACAATAACCTAATTGTATCAAATGGTTCTGAGACTCCAATATCATTCAATGATTCCTCTGTAAGTAAGCTTCAGAGTCCGAATTGGCAATTATGCACTCTTCTTGAACTACATAAGAATAGAGTATTTGGAGCTAACTGGCCAGCACAGCCTTCTGGACTAATGTGGACATATGTAAATGACGAAACTACAGTTGATCCTGTTTCTTTTGCTTCGGTATTTCCTAATGATAATGGCCAGGTTGTTCAGATTAAGTCGTTCGCAAACTCACTCCTGGTATTTAAAGATAACGGATGTATCTATCAGGTAGTTGGAGAATTTGATCAGAACGCTCAGGGTCAACCGGCGATGATACGCAAGATTGACTGTCCTGACAATCTTGGTGTCGTTGCTGGACGTTCAGTGTGTATCCTTGAGGACAACTCTGGTACACAGGGTTATATGCGTCTTGGAAGCAAGTGCTACTTCCTTTCTGAAACAGGAATCTACAGCATTAATAGTTATATGCAATGTCAGAAGGTTTCATGGGATATTCAGCCCACTCTTTCTAACATATTGCTGAAGTCTACTGCTACAGCCACCAAGCAGTTCTCCTACACATCTCAAGGACAATGGGATGGCGGCACCATTACAAGTCTTAGCGATAAGCGCGTACTAAATGGCATCTCAACCTTCTTTGACAACCATAGCATATCAACTGCCTATGTTGGCAATGGTTCAGCCTCAACCTGTATTGCTTCTAATAATGATGTTCATACAGCATACATATCGACTGATAGGAAGTCAATTAGATGGAACCAATGGATTGCTTTAGATAACAGTAATATTGATAGTCAGGTCATTAAGATTGGTGTTGATAATATTGTTACCAATACGTATCCTGCCACATTACTTCAGTCTATTGATGCTGTGGCTATTGCCTACAGTTCGTCTGATGGTCATATTGGTATTGTAAGCAAGTTCTATGATACATTTGGTTTACCTGCCGCTGGTAATGGATCATTTCTTTACTTCTTCTCAGAGTATGCTAATGGTGCTTGGACGCATACTATGATCAATCGGGGCGGAGCGTCATCAATCTCTGGCAATGGATATTATCTAACCTATAATCCTAATGCAGTTGGATTAGCGGTTAAGTATGACGGGTCTGGCAATCCGACGGTCATTCTTGGTCAGAGCAATCAGGGAACAGGTGTGATTGGTGGAACCGAATACTCTGGTATCGGTCTATCACATATTGTACGTACAAGTGGAACTTGGGGTTCTATTGGGGTATTCGCTGGCGGCTGTAATGCTGTTGCATTGAACTTTACCACAGATGCATCAAACAACCTTCTAGTCATTGCGGCAAGTTCTGGACGCAATGTTCCATATCAAGGACAGATTTTTGGTTCAAACGCATTAGGTGTTCAGGTCTGGAAGAGTACGGATGGTGGGTCAACATGGTCTAGTCTAATCTCTCCTGGTCCTTCTCTTTCTGTAACAGGAGCCACCGCCTTTGGTTCGGGCCACGTAGACATCTCAGTCAATGCGCAGAATGAACCTATTGCTGTATATAACTTCACCACACCTTATAATACAGGTGACACTGGAAAGATAGTACGTTATAATACAACCCTACAGACAACATCATACTTGAGTTCAAATCCAAATATGTCCTTGAAGGGATACTCTAATAACATTGGATATGGAGAGCATGTCTATACACAACATGTCGGTGAAGAGACTTTCATATTCCAAACCAACTATACTGCGGGAACGGCTGTCTTTACGGCTGGCAATACCAATGTAACGGGGACTGGAACAAAGTGGACTACTTGGGTTGAACCCGGTGATAGGATGAAGGTTGGGACAGACTCCGAGGCTGACTATGGTATTGTTCAGACAGTTAGTAGTGACAATGCAATAATCTTAACAGCACCTTATGCCGGAACTACTGTAAACCCCATAACTCCTGTTGCATATATTTCCAATAGAACTAATACAGTTAACTCAGGTTCATTCGTAGTAGCTAATACATATTACTGTAACTCTGGCGGTATGTCTCAGAATGGTAATATCGTAGCAACAATATCATTTGGTCTTAATGCCAATGAGATTGTCCTGCGGCGCACCACATTGTTCGGACAATTCACCACGCCCATTCTATCGGATGCAACCCTACAGGATTGGTCTACATACATTGTCACCGATCCCGTATCAAATGGTAATACAATCTTATTTGAGGTTGGTGTATCATCTGGTGCGGCAATGCCTGACAACCAGATGTTTACAATCATACCTGGAAGTATCATCTCAACAACAGAGTCAGATATCTATGTTGAGGCAAGGATAAGTTTCACTCTTGGTACATTTGCATCTGCGTCCGTCCAGAGTCTAACCCTAAACTATGTTGCCACGGGTGTTGATGCCAAACTTCCATTCGGGTACGTATTCAACAATGAGATGTATCTGTCTGTTACCGCTCAAGGTGGTACTGGCAATAATGAGATGATCTTCCTTGACCGCATGGGATCATGGGGTACGTTTACTGCCGGTTCTTGTGCTATGGCAAGGTATAACCAACAGTTATATGTCGGTGATTCCGCATCTGGAAACATCTATAAGTTCCGCCAAGGATATGACTTCAATGGCAATAGTTATGATCTTATTGCTATCACTAAGGAAGACCTTCTTGGTTCAATCGAGCTTCGTAAAGAGGTATATAAGGTTTACTGCATCTACGAGACTCAGAATAGCGGGACATTCACATTCTCATACAGATTTGATAACTTCTTAAATCCTAACTCATCTAATACAACTGGTTGGATTGATACTGTCGTGGATCAGACTAAAGGTGCTGTTGTTGAGGTTCCCAATATGGGCGGAACTCCATGTTCATCTATTCAGTTTAAGATTGAACAGGATGATGCGGATGTGCAGATTGGAATAATCGGGTTCATCATACTCTACAGTTACGAGAATGTTAGGTAATCTTCTAGAAGAAGCGATGGGAGTTCAGAATGTAAAGGATGGTGAGAGCCATCAATACACTCCTGATAGCTCTGCGCCACCGTATATGAGATCGTATGCTCTGGCCATTGCTTCTGGTACATTTCTAGATAGCGATACTGTAGATGGTATTGAAGCCGTAACAGCATCTAAGGCATCTGCCAACAAGTTAGTTGCAACTGGCCCAGGAGGGTATTTGCCATATGGTATTATACCTCCTCCTGGTGGAGTTACCACTGGCGGATCGGCACCCGTATACTTTGGTGTACCGCAATTATCCATAGTTTTACTATCTAATAACCTTGCTTCCTATGGGTTATTAACTGCCGATACTGATGGTACTCTGAATCTAACTGCAACGAACTCAACAAATTTCACAACCATCACTTATCTGAGTAATAGTATAAGTACGTACTGGATAACATTCTCAGCCAGTGATACAGTTCTAATGACACAGAAATCGAACCTAACCTCATCTACGACAGGAATAACACTTATTGATACTAACTTTAAGATGTGGGGCATTAGTGTTGATCCCGATGGTGATCTTAGAACTACAAGTCTTGGGAGCATATAGATGTATTTGAAATCACTTTTAGCGGCAGGACTACTCTTTATCAGTGGAGTGGCTCATGCTGAAAGGACATTAATGGAAGGAAAGCTTTCCACTAATAGTTCTCTACTTGTATCATCTAATACGACTCAAGTGTCTGTTGCTACGGGAACAACCTATCCCAATGCTCC
>QGNH01001574.1_pt2 | contig 13405 bp, 4 predicted proteins | sample 1735481 | NCBI WGS metagenome assembly QGNH01 (sample SAMN09239004, study PRJNA386568) | Viral metagenome, whole genome shotgun sequencing project. | reverse complement strand
TTATTCTTTCTTAGAGACGCAAGAATTACCGTCACCAAATTCTAATAATGTTATCTATCAGGCTAAAAATCTTCTAAATTATAAGGACGTTGATCAGACAATAGATCAGTTTCTTATTTACTTAACGAATGATTTTCTACCCTACTTCCCACAAGACACCGTTCTCGATCAGCGTAAGCTAATAAAAATAGCCCGAGAATTCTACACCCAGAAAGGTACACCACAGTCCATTGAATTCTTATTTCAAGTTTTGTATGGAAAACAGGCTGATATTTACTTTCCAAAAGATAATATTCTCAAATGTTCGGACGGTAAATGGACATTACCACAGGCACTTCGTTTACTATTAACAGCCAATAATTACAGTTTTCCTGTCGAGGAATTGGTTCAACGTATCGGTGTTGGCTCTAACAGCGGCGCACAGTGTGTTATCGAATCGGCTAATAAAACAGTAGACCCTAATCTTGGGTTTGAAATTGTTGAAGTATACATTTCACAGATTACCAAACCATTTGATGACCTAGAAAATCTTATAGTTAATTATGGTGTGGATGCAAATGGCAATCCACTTATCTTTGAAGAAAAGATTATTGCCGCGCTCTCAAATATTCTTATTGACCCACACAATCAGGGTTTGTTGTATGTAACCGGAGATCCGGTGGTTCTTACTGGCGGATTAGAGCCAAATGATCCTAATGCACAAAAGGCTATCGCATATGTCGGAAACGTCTCACTGGGTTCTGTTACCGGAATTAATGTTGCTTTCGGTGGTTATGATTATAGGCAAAATCCTAACACTATCGTTACCTTTGTGTCTCAGCCTGGGGATAACGGGGCTGGTGCAACTGCTATTGTTTCTTCCATTGATACTGCAAACGCTGTTTATGTCAATGTTAATATAGATTGTATTGAATATCATGCACAGGTGGTTTTGGGTTCTGCCGGTGCGGCCAATCAATGGGGATTCACTAATTGCGCCTACACCAATGCCAATACACAGATTGGGCTGGCAATGAGCTATGCCAATTTGGAATTTGCTCCAATACGTACCATGAACGTCACCAGTCCAGGTGGTGGGTATGGAAAAATTCCTTATATAGAAACAGAAGTCGTTTATTATACCGACCTAAGCACTAATCTGGTGCAAGCCGATTCTCCAGCGGCGAATGCATCATTTCAGAATATAGATGATATCGGCATGTTTGCCGCCGTCCAGGTGTTGGCTGGCGGTAGTGGATATTCTAATGTCACCGATGCTATCTATGCTAATACTGCTATTGGTTATGGTGCTGTGTTTAATTTTATTACCACGGCTGGTGGTGCAGTTTCCAATGTTATTGTGGTCAATAGAGGTTGTGGCTACTACGATATTCCAAATGTCGGTCTGTACTTTGCAAGTGTCTCTAATAGAAATCTACCCTCTGCCGGTTCTAATGCCGCCATTAAAGCCTATGGTTTCGGTCAGGGCGCAAATCTTCAACTATCGGTCAATCAAATAGGCCAGATTGAAGACTTCAATTTGGTCAATCGTGGGTTTGACTATATTACCGCTCCAAACGTCTCACTACGTATTCAGGACGTGATTATCAATCCATTGGCACAGAATCAGGTTCCGGCCAATGACGTGATTATCTATCAGGGTGCTAACGTCAATCTGGCGACCTATACGGCTTATGTGGATAGTCTAAATCCATCAGACAATGTGCTGCGTCTTTATAATTATCGTGGTGCTATCAATGCATATGCCAATTTGGTGATGACATTAATTAACAATCAAACTATTAATGTTACAATTAATACGGCTTTCGGGAACAATGCTATTACGGTATATGGAAATGGATTGGCGAAGGCAAATGCTATTTTCTTGAATGGTTTGATTGATTATCCAGGGTTTTATTTAAACACCGACGGATTCTTAAGTTCCGATCAATACATCCAAGATAGTAATACCTATCATAACTACTCATATCAGATTATTGTTGAGGAAGCACTGGCAACATATAAGGCACTACTCACAAAGATTGCTCATCCTGCCGGAATGGCAATGCTTGGGATTTACTCCATACCGGCACAAGCTGAAGTGTCGTCTGTTCCTTCTAGTAATGTAGTTTATATTTCACCATTGGCTGGAAATGTAACACCAGCCGCAAACGCTACCGGTTGTTCTCATGTTTTAAACGCATCTGGAACTAGTTTTGTCTCGAATGGTGTCATGGCTGGTGATACTATTGTTTTTAATACTTCTGATAGTTCAAGGCAGCTTCAATGTAAGGTTATTACGTCTGTTGTTAACAATACAATTCTATTTTTAGAAAGTAATACCCAATTTACCTATATGCATCCGGTTTCTGTTCAGGTCGGTTTAAATTTAATATTTTCTACTGCCACAGATTTTATAGGAAATATTGCAGTTAATGATGTTGTCCAGTTAACTGTCAATAACACATTACTATATTCTACGGTAAACTCTGTGACAAGCAATACATTAAATGTGGGCAGAATATTTGCAAATAGTGCTTCCAATATGGTTATGTCTGTTCTTCCCGATATAGTGAATGCTAGTTATCAAATAATTAGCTCCGGACAGCTATAAATAATGAATTCAATAGGATAATTTAATGGCAAGTCCACTACTTCAGTCTGAGTGTTTGCAGACCACACAGGGTCGAGTCAAGATGGCCCAAGACACAATAAATCAATTGTGCGGCCAGACAGGCGATTCAGTATATCTTGGAATTGGCCACGGTTATATCTGGGGTGCAAATGATACACTCATTCCGATTCCACAAAATACCACTGATTATCTAAATCAGGTGCATAGAGATTTATGCGCCCTTAAGCTTTTGTCTGTATCTAGCGCAAGCTTAGTTGTTCCGCGTTCTGATTGGGTAGCAAATACTTACTATAACTGTTACGCCAATAACATTAATATGTGGAGCTATGTAGCTATCTCCAATGCCAACGGAACGGTGAATGTACAAAATAGTAATATTATATTAGGAACCAATTTAACTACCTTTACGGAAGATTTTGAGGTTGGTGATATTATTAATATCGAAGGTGATGGTATCTATACTTTACCGGTCCAAAAAGAAGTGATAAGTCTGGCGAATAGTCAATATATGACCGTTAACAGCAACGTTACAGGAAATTACGTCAGTTCATCCATCCAGAATTGGGCTAATAGTTATCCTAATTATGCTTACAATTTTTATGTGAGAAATATTTACGATCAAGTATTTGTTTGTCTCGACAACAATTTCGGCGGAATCTCCAATTCAATGCCATTAATTTCTGTTGGTGGTCAAATTCCATCAAACCCGTTTATTATCACAAGCGACAACTATAAGTGGAAATATCTTTACACAATGTCAGCCGGTCAAAAGAAACTGTTCTTTGACCAAAACTGGATGCCTGTTGGTACAGATCCTTTGGTCACAGCATCGGCCACAGATGGTCGAATTGATGTGATTGATATTATTAATTCTGGGGTTGGCTATAACGCCAATGTAGCCGCTTGTAATGCTCCTATTTTGGTTTTGTTGGGTGACGGCACCGGAGCCAATGTGTCGGCTCAAGTAAACAATTTTGGCCAGATATATGAAGTGAACATTCTAAACGGTGGTCAAGGCTATACTCAGGCGCAATTGTTGGCCAATACCGGCGCAAATGGTCAAGGCGTCATGTTTTCCATCGAGATTGGCCCCAGAGGCGGATGGGGTAGCAATGCGGCCTTAGAATTGGGTGCAACCACTTTGATGATTAGCACGTCTTTGACTGACACCGAGAATGGTACTATTCCGACCGAGGACGCTGCCGGGGAATTTTTTAAATATCGTCAACTCAGCCTGATTTTGAACCCTATTTTATATAATTCTAGTAACAATCAAGTGGCAACCAACACCAATTATGATATGACGTACACCATCCAGGTAGCGTCTAATATCGCTGCCAATATTTTTCAGATGGGTGATATTGCTTACCAGAATCCGGTCGAGGGTATTTTGGCTAATGCGACCTTTTACGGTACGGTTGTTTGGTATGACGCCACTACGCAGGAGTTGCACCTTAATGACATAAATAATGTTAATGCATTCATACCGCAGAGTACCATTGCCGGGGTTACGTATGGCGCACCAGCAAATACGACGCCTTATATAGTTTCAGCAGCATTTACTATAACACCACCAGAAGTGCAAACATTTTCCGGAGTGGATTTATATGTTGAAAATACTGCACCCGTACAAAGGTATCCTCTACAAGAAGAAATGATTAGATTGATAATGCAATTTTAAGAGAATAAATGTCTACTCCTATTAACACAAATGTAAATATAAATGTTGCTCCCTATTTCACCGACTCAGAATATGAAATAGAACAAAATTTTACTCAGGTTCTCTTTAAGCCAGGGAAAGCCGTACAAAGCCGTGAGTTGACAGTATTACAATCCATTCTCCAGAATCAGATTTCTCAGGTCGGTGAATTTGTTCTGGCAGACGGTTCTGTTGTAACAGGAGGAACAATATCGTTTGACGGTACTCCGACAGCATTGCAGTTACAATCTCAATATGCCAATAATGACATTAATCTTTCTGATTTTTTTGTCAACGGTGAAAATACTTTAATTATTAATGCCAGTGGTGCAACTACCATTAAGGCATATGTTGTCGGTATAGACAATACCCAAGTTAATCCTATTATTATAGTAAAGTATTTGACCGGCACCACATTCCCTGATGGTTCCGTGATTCAAGTAGCTACGGGTGTTCAATCGCAGGCCCAATTAATTCCAATGGGAGCATCATCACCAGCTTGTGTTGCCTCAATTAATTATGGGGTGTTCTATAGTGGTGGTTACTTTGTAAATATTCAGCCTAGCACTATTGTTATTTCTTCGTCTAACAATACACCTACTTGCTATGTAGGCTTGCAGATCGAAGAAAATATTATTACGTCTACCACGGATGCCACATTACTCGATCCGGCCCAAGGATCTTTTAATTATCAGGCACCGGGCGCAGATCGCTATCAGTACAATCTGGTGTTGAGTTATCGAGATTTTAGTTCAACAGATACCAGTGCTTTCTACAGTCTAGTTACGGTCGAGAATGGTTTAATCGTCAGTCAGATTGAGTATCCTGTTCTTGGAACTATTAACAATACTCTTGCACAACGCACTTATGACACTAATGGCGATTTTGTTGTTCAACCATTTATAGCAACCACAGGAATCAATCCAGCAAATGCCAATCAATATTCTTTGGTTATTTCTCCTGGTGAAGCTTTTGTTAAGGGATTTGAATATCAAACTGTAGGTATTAATCGTCTGTATGCCGACAAGGCTTTAACGACAAATACTATTACTGATTATAGTTTTGCGACCGAATTTGGCAATATTCTTACTGTTACCAATTTGCACTCTGGTAATACGTCAGGTTCTTTTAATATTGCCGCATTCCAAAACGTAGATCTTCATTGTGTTACTTCTGGAACCATTAATAGTGCGTCCACACCGGCATATCAGGCCACAAAGATTGGCACAGCACAGGTTCGTGATATCGAGTATTTGGGTCTGGGTGATTATTATGCCTATGTTCTAAATGTAAACATCACACCGAATACATTGACCGTGACCGCTGCTGGTGGTTCAAGCACTACGGCTAATCTCGGTGCGTCTCATATCGGTATTGCGGCCAATGCTTATGCGAATGTGTTGGTTACTGTCTCCACATCTCCTTATGTGGATCAACGTGTAATTACTTCCTACAATAGTGCAACCGGTTTTGCCACATTTAATAATCCATTGTCTACACCGGTAACCGGTTCTACTACTATTAGTTTAAATTACGGCATTAAAGATTTAAATTCATTGGTCATGAGTCCGTCTATTGTTGGTAATTGTTATGCCACACAAGGAACGGGCACGACACCATATGATGCCTGTATGGATATTGCGGCGGCAGGCAAGAGCATAACTGGCAATACCATACTGTCAGATACTAATTTTAATACTTTGGTATTCCCATTACCACAATCATATGTGGCCCAAAATACTATTATGAATGCTAGTTTCTATTCACGTAGTAGCTATTATTCAGCCGGATTCACTGGTTCTTCTCCGACATATACATTCACACAGACCCTAGTCGGAAATCAAATATTCCCGTATGGATACACCAATCAGTTCTTAACAGATAATACGGCAAATGCTAATTTTATTATTCAAGTAACAAATGCACAATCTAGCAATTTGACTAATGGCCAGATTATAGTAATGAAACAAAGTTCTGGTAATGGTGTTTATCAGGTATCTCCAACAGAAGTGATTATCTATGTTAATACTACTGCTGCGTTTGTGGCTGACATTTACTACACCATAGAACAGACAAATGCTAACACTAATATTCGAACGAAAACATTAAAGGGTAATGCTTCAAATGTAACATTGGCCACAACCGATTCTTATGTGAATGGTAATTTTGTTGTTGGGTTAACAGGAACTGCTGTTAACAATGTTTACATTGATCAGGCGAATGCTTATGTTTGGTACTTAAATCATGGTATAACTGCCAACACACCAGGGCAGAGTCAATCTCTATACATACCCGATGTTATCAATGTTATTAAGGTTTACGATTCAGGTAATTTATCGTTCCAACCTAATACGACCAATGCTATTGATATAACCAATAATTATTATCTGAATTCTGGTCAAAATGATAATTACTACGATTTTGCTTCATTGACGCTAAAAGCCGGGGCAAATGCGCCGACCGGTCAAACTGTAGTCATGTTGCAGTATTTCCAGCACAGTTCATCCAATGGCTATTTTGATTGCGATTCGTATACAGCCAACGTGTATGCACAGGGTCTAATTCCTTATTATTCTTCTGCTGCATTCGGAACATTTGCCTTAAGAGATTGTATTGACTTTAGACCGACTCGTGCAAATGCCTTGGCAACCACCGTGGCTTCATTGTCTTTGTATGGTTTGGAATGTCCAGATCCTAATGAAACATTCGTGTTGACCTATCAGTTTTATTTGCCACGTATTGATAAGTTAATGTTGAATAAGAGTGGTCAATTCCAAGTAATAGAAGGAATACCGTCTCAATATCCAATACCACCGGCTGATTCTCAGGATGCCATGACGCTTTATATTGTTAGCGTCCCGGCCTATACAGCCAATGTCGAGCAAATTGGTCTACAGTATGTAGAAAACAAACGTTACACCATGAAAGATATTGGTGTGCTGGACGCTCGTATTACTCAATTGGAATACTACACCAGTTTGAGTCAATTAGAAGCACAGGCCGCAGCCGAAACAATTCTTTATCAAGGTGGGGTAGAGCCAAAGCCTCAATACGGCATCATTGCCGATGATTTTGGTGATTTTAGCTATGTGGATAATCAAACCAGTGATTTGCGTTGCTATATGCAGCAAGGAACCTTGTCACCATTCAAATTACAGACACCATTGGCATTGACTTTAAATTCCAATAATGGTGCCTATGCCGAGAATGATAAGACCTATTGCCTGCCGTTTACTGAAACACCGGCTATTGTGCAGAATGCGGCCACGACTGCTACATCAGTTCAACCGTATTTGTTTGCTCAGTTCACCGGCACCATGAAGTTGACACCAGAAACCGACTACTGGTTTAGCCCATCATTGACACCACAAATTATCGCACCACCGACCGCAAGTACGGCATTACCACCATTGCCAATACCAACATCGGCACCGGCATTGTTGCCAGCGGCGAATGTTGCTCCACCGTCTGCGCCGGTCATTGCTTCCACCAGAACCAATATTGGTAGTCCATGGATTTATTCTTACAATTACTGGTATAGCGGCGTGCGTGGTTTCTATCCAATTTTGGTTAAAGTAGGCACACCTTCTTATGGTGTGGTCAGTTCTACAACCAACTGGTTCGGTGTGCCAACATCCAATGTGTCGGCAGCGGCTACTAATTTGACTAATATTCCAAATACGGGAAGTTCTGTGCAATTAGCGGCTGGTGGATCTGTAACTAATTCAACCACATTGGCTCCAAGTAAGGTTAAAGTAGTCTAATAAATATAAATCATGGCTTCAATCACTAATCCTATTAATGTCCAGTCCGGACAACAAACAATTGACCGTAGTATTGTTCCTAGTATCAGGAGCATTCAGACACAATTTTCGGCACATGACTTGCAGCCGTATGCAACGTGTAATTGCTATATGGATGATACCTATGTTAATCCGTTTATTCAGCCAGCATCCATCCTATGCACCAATATTGGTACTTACAGCAACGCATTTGCGGCTGGTGATGGTCTATATTGCAACACGACTTATGCTTATGTCGAGGTTATTGACACCAGTGAAGCTAATTTAGTTTATGTAAATGAAAATTTTGTTACTATTAATATTACTCCTTTCGGACCACTCAATAGCAACACTTTTTATAGCGACTGGTATAAAACAGGTGATATTGTTTATCAAGCCAACAATACACAGAATTCCTATGCAAACACGTTTTTAGGTACAGTCGTTTTTTGGAACTATAAGAACTCGGCTCTTGTGGTTGAAGTAAACGATGGTTTAATTACAACGGCAACTAACGGATTGTTGCTTTACAAACTAGGGTACGCTATTACGGCAAACGGCGGTATCGCCAATGTTGTCAGTATCGTGCAAGGAAATAAGTTCCCATTAAATGCGCAAGTCACTCAAACCACTAATGTCAGCAATTTTTTCTTGGCTAACAATTATATTTGTAATCACGGTGTTATTACTGTTCCTCAGACTAATGCTTCTAATTTAATTGTCAGTTCAAATATTTCCAGCACCAAAGTAAACAGTATAGTTTCTATTGTGTCTGGTGATGGCATCGGTCAAAGTGCCAAAATTATCAGTATTAATGGCAACGTGCTTTCTTTGAATGTGGCTTTGCCATATACCATTTATGGCACAGGAACACCGAGAAAGGCGGCAGGATTTGCCATTGGTTCCCCTGTAGTCGATGACGTGGGTCGAGTGGCAGGAATATTCAATATTCCTGAAGATCAGAATTTGAATTTCAGCACAGGCAATAGATTATTTACTATCAATGATGGTGTATCTTACGATGATCCGGATGCAACCATGCGGGCAACTGCTTTATTTGCCGCCGTCGGTTCCATTGCTCCGAATAGCACCAGGGCACGTACACCAGTCGTTTCACAGTCGCCCACTTTAACTGCGGCTGGCAATAGTATTGTTGCGCAACAGGCCACGGCTACACAGGGTTCTGTTGCTACCTTCAACAATGATCCACAGGCCAGCCCAGACCCATTGGCTCAGACATTTACTGTGCCGACACCAAATACGGCAAAGCCACAAAACGGCATTTATTGTACTAGCATTGATTTGTTCTTTCAGAATGCACCAACTGGCAATAGCACACAGTTTCCTGTCACGGTGCGTCTTGCCGAATGTGATAATGGTTTCCCGACAACTAGCATTCTTGCATCGGCCACGGTCGATTGGTCAGAGGTGAATGTGTGCCCTGGTTACAATGCAATTTCCAATACCGGCATTTATCCTAGCTCATCCAATGCGGCCACATACACCAAATTCAGTTTTGATGATCCTGTTTATCTAGCTCCAGCAACCGAATACGCAATTATTGTTTATTCTGAATCTCCAGACTATCAAGTATGGGTTGCCAATACAGGAGAAGCACAAGTTAATAGTAGTGCCTTAGTACAACAAGGCAACTATGTGGGTAATTTTTATCAGGCACAGAATTCTAGCGCATGGAATCCATTGCCGGGTGTGATGCTCATGTTCGTGTTGAACAAGGCACAATTTCCGTTATCGGCAACAAACTTAATATTCCAGGCTAAATCACCAAAGCAAAATACCTATATGGATTTGGCTTTGGTGCATAGTGCCGATTTGACGTTCCCGGTTGCCAATATCAATTATTCTTTGTTGACCACAATAGCAAACACAGGATTGCCAGATACCGGCTATTTTAATATTAATCCAAACAATCTGTACAATTTTGGTGCTGATCTTAAAAATTCTACTATTAGCAGTAATCGTCGTCGTGTTATCTATGCGGGTAATGGTAAGAGTACATTGTTGCAAACTAGTCTGTATACCAATGATCCAGACGTTAGCCCAATATTCAATTCAGAACGTTTGAGTCTATTGGCAATCACCAATTTGATTAATGCTGGTGGTATTGATGCATCGGATATTTCTATTGTTACTCCGGGTGTACATGCAAATGCGGCTAACATTGCCGTTACTATTTCGGCACCGACCGGAGATTTGGCTGTACAAGCAACGGCTAATGTAACTTCTCTATCCGGCACGTCGGTTACGGGAATTAATATTATCAATCCTGGTGCCGGTTATATAACCAGTCCTACCATCACTATTGCCGAGCCGGGTCAGTCAACCAATGCTACTGCTGTTATTTCGGGAGAAACCGGGCCATCTGGTGGTAATGCTCAGACTCGTTATGTGACTAAGCAAATCACTTTGGCTACTGGATTCAATGCCGGGGACCTACAGGTATTTGTAAATTGCATCAGACCACAGGGTACTGATATTAATGTTTATTACAAAGTTATTTCACCGACAGATACCGATTTATTTACCAACAAATACTGGCAATTAATGTCTAAAGCACAGGACATATACAGTGCCGATCAGAATACTCCTATTGTTCTTAATTTTAATACCGGTGGAACTGGTCAATTAAGCTATACACAAAACGGTATTTCTTACCCATTGGGTGGAGTATTTTCGAGTTTTGCTATTAAAATTGTGTTGACTTGTATTGACCAAACTGTTCCACCAATTGTTCAATCTTACACAGCAATATGTGTTCCTGGAGGATAACCATGAAAACGGCAAAAGTAATAGATCATCCAAATTTAATCCGCGATTTAGAAACGAACGCTATACTAAATACAGATATGCTCTCTGTAAGAAAACACGAAAAACGGATTTTGGACTTACAGAAAGAAAAAGAGCGAGAAGCCGATATCAATAATATGAAAAATGAACTAAGTGAAATTAAAATGCTACTCAGACAATTATCCAATTCGAGTTTTGTGAAACAATAAGTTAGGTACTATTAAAAATGGCAAATGCGAATATCGCCCTGTTGAGTTTATCAAACACATTCTTTGATTTAATGAATGTGTTGAATGTGGTTGTTACTTCCGTAAATGAAAATCGTAATGGATTCCTCACTTACTATAAAGACCAGGGTAGTTACACATTAGCCAATGGCGCGTTTATCAGTCTTCAGACTGGCGGCACAGGATTGCAGATTGCTTCCAATGCTTCTATTTCAGGAACAGTGACTGCCGGTGGTGAAGTTATTAACGGTCCTCTTTCCGTTACCGGCAATCTTATTCTATTTTCTAGCCCAAACAATATTCTTACTGTTGCCAACAGCATTTATACAACCAATCTTTTTGCAAATAATCTTACCGTCTTTGGTAACACTGTATTTGAAGGTCAGCAGTATGTAAATGCCGATGCTATCATTCTAAATTATGGTGGTGCATCGGCAATTTCTTGTTGGCTAGAAGTCTATCGCGGTCCTGGTAACAATCCGGCATTCCTAGAATGGAATGAGGCGACCCATAATTGGACGGCCACTTCAAATGTGGCTACCAATACAATTAGCACTATTTTGACGACTGCTAATTTGACGCATTTCGCGCCAACTCTAACCGGATACAATGAAGCCGTAACCATTGTTGGTACGGTCAATGCACCTAATACGGTTATATGTAATCTATCGAATAGTAATATTTTTGATATTACGTTGGCAAACAGCCAGTATGGTTCTATTAACGTTACATTCATTAATCCTGCATCATCCGGTCTAGCAACTCCTATTTCTTTAATTTTACGTCAGTCTGGTTTGCCTAATACGGTTACATTCTCGAATACTGTACAATGGTCAGGTGGTACACCGCCAGTTCTATCTACCGGTGGATCTGGATACATTGATATTATTAATTTTATTACAGACGATGGTGGATTGCACTATCTGGGTGGTGGATCAGGTTCCGGAAGTGGTTCCGGATCAGCCACGGCAAATGCGGCAAACACCGTGGAAGTTATTTCTAATTTCGGTACTATTTACTATCAGCGTGTTCTTAATTTTGCCAATAGTGCCACAGTTAACGTAGCCGTCACTTCGAATGGTGCCAATGTTGATTTGTTCTTCAATTCACAGGCAAATTTGGCGGGTAATGTCTCTGTATCTACGCTGAATCAACAGAATTTCGTTCTTGCGGCCAATGTTGCCGGAAACAATTCTAATCTTGTTATTGCCACACGTAATGGTCTGGTTGAAGATCCTTCCACCTATACGATTGCAGGCAACGTCTTAACGTTCACCACGCCAACATTGGCCAATGAAGTTGTCTCCACTCGTGTTATCACCAATCTAGGTGGTGGTGGCCTCGGTGGAGGCGGCTCCGGTTCGGTCACAAACATTATGACCGGCCAAGGTTTGAATGTAGTCGGTGGTGGTAGTTCCATTACGGCAACCGGTACCATTGCAGCCAATGTGGCTTCTACGACCAAACAAGGTATTACTCTTTTAATTGACAACACCACTTCTACTGATGTTGCCAATGCAGCCACGGCTAACGCTGTTGCTGCCTCTTATACGTTGGCGAATACTGCCAACAATAATGCAGCAAACGCCAATACAAATGCTCTGGCTGCGTTAACTAAAGCCAATAGCTCGGCCAACACCGTTGCCGTCATGGCTAATGGCACAATTGTTGTTTCTAATTCAATATTGAATTTAGTCAACAGTTCTACTATTAATGTTTCTGTTACCTCGAATGCAACATTGGGTTCTGCCAATGCACAGTTCTCCGTCAATGTCTCGGCTATTGCCGGTGAAGGAACTGCTTATGTGGGTGCTACTGGAGCCACAGGACCGTCTGGTTCTAATGGTGCCACTGGACCGGCAGGACCGGCTGGTGGTGCTACCGGGGCGACCGGTGTGGGCACAACCGGTGCAACCGGCGCTACTGGTATAACCGGAGCCACAGGACCTACAGGTATAACCGGCCCTACTGGTACTCCGGGTGTCGTAGGTTCTACCGGTGCCACTGGTTCTGTTGGACCAACAGGAGCCACAGGTATTGTGGGTGCAACCGGTTCACCAGGACCGGCATCGACCGTGGGTGCCACAGGTTCTACCGGCGCGGCGGGACCGACCGGCGCAACCGGCGTGGCTGGTGCAACCGGCGCAGCAGGCTCTAATGGAGCCACAGGAGCCACAGGACCGACAGGCCCTAGCGGTACTGCCGGTGCCACTGGACTCGGCGCAACGGGCGCTACAGGAACCTATGGAGCAACCGGAGCAACTGGTGTCACTGG
>QGNH01001544.1_pt1 | contig 13405 bp, 16 predicted proteins | sample 1735481 | NCBI WGS metagenome assembly QGNH01 (sample SAMN09239004, study PRJNA386568) | Viral metagenome, whole genome shotgun sequencing project. | reverse complement strand
CAGCTTACCAGGGCCTCAACTAGACCCAATTACTAAAATTGGTGAGGGCCACACTTTACTTGAAGCTCTTAGACAAGCTGTAAAAATATAATGAGATGATTCGAAGGATTGTTTGTAAGTTAAAAGGACATATACCCGCTACTTTAGTGCAAGAGATAAATGGTAAGCAGTGCGTAGTGGGTGTATGCTGTAAAAGGTGCCGCTATAAGTTTTCTGCAGACGAGTGTAGAAACATTTATAATCAGTTGTTTACTCTGCAGGGTATCGACCATGAGATCCCAGTTAATTGTTCGCAGCCTATACCTAAACAGTTACTAAATGGGTGATTAAATGTTACGCAAACGAAGAACTTCTGTTCCTAAACCGTTTGCTCTGGTAAAGAGTAGAGACGGTACTTTAGTGCTACGTGAACGGTCTTCTAGGAACTTACCGGCCACTGATTCGGGTATGCTCAGTGCATATCGACCGGCTATACACGGTAAGCCTTATCAAGCTAATTTAAGATCAAGGATTCAAGGCGCGGTAAATCGCGCCTTGAACTATGTCAGGCCCCGTTCTACTACAGAGCAAGGTGCTTCTGCCAGCGCATCCCCTAGTGTCTACGAATTTTCACTAATTCAACTTAGGTACGAGCGCCGCGCAAAGATAGAAGACTGTAGACTAGCCTTTTTAGATGACCCGCGTTGCCGTAAGTCAGTTATTAAATTTGCTAGAGAGGCTTGCCGCAAGGGATTCAAGGTTATTGTATCTAAGCCTCACGACGAATTAGATAAAAATAACACTAGTTCACCAGATAAATCAAATAAATATGAATTTGGACAAACTATAAATGAGTATGTCTACGGTAAGGCTCAAGAAGCGGCGCACATAGTAGAAGCGGTTCTTAATCCTAAAATTTTGTCACACGCTATGATGTCTATGGTCGAAGGAGAAATATTCTCACAGGCTGTAGTCTATGGTGACAAGTTATTAGATATTAAGCGGATGCCTGCTGTTTCTATGGAGCGTTGCACAGATGATGCGGACGAGTTTGTAGACCCGCTACATGCCTTTGCGCAGGTAGATGTTATGACAAACTTAAATGTTGCGACATTTCCTGCGGCTTTAATACATCATGGTAGATGGAATTATATAGACGGGGAACGGTACGGAGAATCGGACTTGGTAGCCGTGCGCCGGATGCGGCGCTTGCTTGATTTGACTGAAGAGGCAGTCGTTATTAAGCGTATGACGCGCGCCGCCCTCCGATTGGTCTACAACATTGGCACACCTGAGCGGCCAGGCCAGAAAAAACAAATCGAAGACTTCAAAGAATCTATTGGCTTTGTAGATGGGTCAAGAAATATATATGATCCTTCTGAGACTGCGACCGATATTTTTGGTAATGGTTTAGTTAAAGTAGAGGCGATTCAAGGAGATCAGCAGATAGGAGAAACTGGAGATATAGAGTATTTTCAGACACAGTATCTAGGAGGTCTCCCTGCACCCGGCGCTCTTATAGGGTTTAGCTTTACAGACATAAACAGAGATATTTTGGAGGTGCAGACAGCAGAATTTCTCAAAGAAACTGTAACTCTTTCAGATTTTATGGCCGATGAAGTTAAGTTTGCAATGAATCTGCAGCTTCTATTAATGGGTATTTTACCTGAAACTGTACAATTTACTGTTCATTTCAGCGAATCCTCTATAGAAACCCCATCTGATGTAATTAATAGGGTGCGTGCTCTACGCCAAAATATTATAGGCGCAGGTCAATCTGCCCGCCCCGACCCGCTTATCTCCAAAAAGAAGGCTGTTTCTCTTGTTGGAGATCTCGCAGATGTTGTAGATGTAGAAGATGAACTTGCACAAATAGCAAATGAAGAGGCTGAAAGGCAGGAAAAAGAAGAAAAAGAACAAATTAAGCAACTTCAGCTTCAGCAAAGGTTTGAAATTCAGCGTTTTAACGCAGGAATAACAAATAATGTGGGCAAAAATGGTAAAAATGGTAATGGAAACGGTTCAAGTGCTAGCTCTACTGGTTCTAGCCCTTCTGGAACTGTTTCTAGCGGTGCTAATCATGGCTTTAACGAGTCCCTCGGAGAAGAAAGAGTACGCGGAACTCAAGTAACAAATAAATACAACGATACCAAACTAGAAAACGGTAATTTGAACCGCCGTAGCGTCAATACTATACGGAAACACTACTCGTAACTAAAATGTTTCAGTTTTTCAACCAACGACTTAAAAGATTGGAGAAAGAAATGACTACTCTGCGAGCTGATTTGGATGCTGCAATAGCTAATGCTCCTACTGCTGTAGCGAATCAGGTAGTCTCGGACCTTCAGGCATCTTTTGAATCTCTTATATCTGTGATTCAAGCTGGGGAGGCTACTCAGGACTATACGCAAGAGATTTCGGCAATTAATAACCTGCCTGTGACAATTAGTACAGCAGTTCAGACTGCAGTTCAGCAGCAACTGACTGCGGCAGGTATTGTTGTGCCGCCGCCAACTACACCTCCTTCTTCTTAGTAGGAGTAAATTAGTGTCAAATAAAGGTGTTTTAAGTTATTTTAAGGACTCAATTCGCCATTTTAAGGCACTAGACCGGCGTATAGACTATTTGCAAGAAGATGTTGCTAACTCAAAAAATGCTCTAAACGATAAGTTAAATCGTTTAGAGCATGAAATAAAGAGTTTGAATAAGATTTTATCTGAGAAGCAGGGTTAAAGCTATGCCATTTAAGAGCAAAAGGCAAGCGCGTAAGTTTGAAGCACTGGCAAAAGAAGGTAAGATTAGTAAAGAGACGCTAGAAGAATGGCGTAAAGCTACTGATTACTCTAATTTACCAGAAACTGCTGAAGGCGACGATGTTTCTAACATTGATGGGCCTCTTGCTGCACAAGAAAAATCAGAAGAGACTATAGAACAGAAAAGTCAAGACCCTGCTTCTAAGTATTTTCAGCATGAAAAAGACGTTACTCGGCAGTCTATGGCCGGTGCGTCGTATCAATTTGTGCAGCATCCTGGAGACGAACCAGTACAGGGTGTCCTTCATGCAGGTAATGACCACAAAGAAGAAATTGATAGGTCTACTCCTACACATATTTCTCAAGAAGAAGCAAATTACGTAACTTGGTCAGATAAAAACCATTGCGATGATTGCGCCCATTTTCGTGCTGCGAATTCCTGTACAGAAGTACGTGGAATTATAATGCCAATGGGCACTTGTAAGTATTTTGATGCCGCACTTTTACATGCTCCGCATGTGCCTAATTCGCAAGCCGCTCCGGTTGAGCCTCCAGCCACTAGCCCTGTAGCCGACTCTAAAGATAAGTCTAAAACAGTAAAGCAGCCTAAGCCAAAAAATGTAGCTACACCTAAAGAAATAGATAAAGCAGCTTTGAATGTAGAACCGTGGCCTACCTTGTTAGAAGCAACTACAGGTAACTATAAAAAAGCTATAGTACAGTTCAAAGGTCTTACAGTCACAATAGAGTCTGTTAAAGGCTCTATACGTTCGCATCACGACCAATTTGGAGAACATTGGACTGTAATTCTAAAGAATCATTATGGTTCAGTTAAAGGTGGCGGGGTTGAAAGAGATGGTGGCGCTGTAGATTGTTTCTTAGGTGAAAGCCCTGAATCTGACGCAGCATTTATTGTAGATCAGCTAGACCCATATACTTCCAGATTTGACGAGCATAAGGTAATTCTTGCATGCAATAACATGGAAGATGCCCGTGCTATTTACTTTGCAAATTATGAAATAGGCTGGAAGGGCTTTGGCGCTATCACGCAGATGTCTTTGAATGATTTCAAAGAGTGGCTAAAAAATGGAGACCACACTCAGCCAGTTTACCGTGCATTAGTTGGTACTCAGCCTAAAGAGTTAGAGGGTAAACAGTGGATAGGGCAAGGCTCTGCAGTTGATTCTAGGAATGAAGAAGATGATAACGAGATTCTTTATTCTTCAGAGAATGAGTGGCAGCTTTTATCGGACTCTACTAGCAAAACTTTAACTGTAAGACAACTAATGGCGGTTGCAGACTCTTTGAATATAAATAAAAGAGTCTATCCACGTCCTGTTATCACTCCTGCGCTTAGTGAATTAGGAGAGCGCGCGAGTCAAGATGCTGTGCTTATGGAGTTGCTACATCCTGAACCTGTCAAAACAGAGAGTGGCGAGTCTCAGTATGTAGATAATGCAGATAGAAAGACAGCTAGAGTAAATAGTGTAGAACTCCCACAGCCTGACGGAAGAGTGTTTTTTACGTTTACTACTTTAACTACTCCTCCAGGTCAATTAGTGGCTGATTCTTATCGTTCAGGTAAACCCTATGGGGTTTCTATGCGATTTAAGATGAAGCCTTCTTCTCGTCGCCAGCAGGTGAACGGCGTAGATGCCATCGTGGCCGAGCGCATGTACATCTGCTCCGTGGACCACGTACCTAACCCTGCCATTCCTGCTACGAAAGAGCAGTATGTTCTGCTGACAGACTCTGTTCTGCAGGAAATTTCGCAGAATTCTGCAGAGAGCGTTGACAACTCACGGAATAAGGAATATTCTGTCATAGGTGCCATACCAAAACGCTATGCCTATTCAAGTTGCAGGTTCGTGAACGCAGCCGCAACAAATGAGACTCAAACAATGAATGACAAAATTAAAGCCGCATTGAATGAAGCACATGCGCTGATTCATGACAAAGCATCTAAGAAAAAGGTCATGGCAGCCTATGACGCAGTAAACGACCTTCTTAAAGCTGCAAGGCTTAATGGAGAAGACATTATTTCTGCTTCTAAGGAGCTTGCTGCTCTTGATGAGGTAATGGGTGTTTACGGCTATCATGGCGATAGGCCAGGTCCTTCTGCTGTACCAGGTAATGACGTATCTGGTAAAGGCAATACAGGATTTGGGACAGACACTACCTCTGGTGCTGCGACTGCCCCAACTAATCCAAGTGCGAAGGATTTTGGAGAGGCAGAGCGTAAAGAATCTAAGGTACAGGGTGCAGGAGGTACAGCGCCTGGAATGGATTCTGTTATGTCTAGCAAGGCTTTAGCAACTGCGCTTGGAGTTAGTGAGGGTTCTATTAACGCGCTTCGTGAACAGATGCTTAAGGCGGAACAGCAAGCGGCTAGTGACGCTGTTCAGACTGCAATTGATAGTGCAATTGAAGAGAATAAGCCTCAGATTGCTTCGTTTGACCCCGTGTACCAGGACTTCATTCTTAATATGATTAAGACTAATGCGAAGTCTCCTGAGCAGGTTCCTGGTTTATTTACTGACAATATTAAAGTATTTAGTTCAATGGCTGCTAGAGAGCGTCTGCGCGGCGGTGGATACGATACTGCTAGAAGTGGCGCAGGGCAGACTACTTTTGATCCTGCTAATCCGTCTAATGGCGCAGGAACTAGTTCTACTAGCGTGTCCGATTTGCACCCTGCGCTAGATGCTGCATGGGGCAAAAAGGGATTTATGCCTAAGCATATGAGGGAAGTTTCTAAATACCTCCATGCTTATGACGATATTCTTAAGTCTAAAAACGGGGTGTCTGGTAACGACATTCCTAATCCCGAAGCGTCTAGCACACTTGCCCGCCGCAAGCGTAATCTTAATAAACTCTTCCCTATGGTGGATGCTATTGCTCATGTTGCACAGCATGGTAAGCAGTATAAAGACATTAAGGGAGAGATTAAGGGTATTACTCAGTGGCTGCAGGGTGCTGATTCTACGGAAGAGGCAGGGCAGCAGGCTTACTGTGATAGCGTTGTAAGTTTTGCAGAATCTTTTGCAAATATGAAAGGCTCTATTGCAGCTTCTGACGCAGTTACAACTTCTAACCTTCTGAATCAGCCGTTTATTCTCACTGTCCTCCTTATTCAGTCGTTTTGGGACCTTAACCTGTTCCAGTATGTTGAAGGAATTGGGCCAGGAACTCAGACTACCGGAAACGATCCGGGTTGGTTCCAGGCACCAATTGAAAGAAATGGTGGACTTGGTAGCATCTTCAGGTTCCCTGTTGAGTATGTAAACTACGCTAATATGACGGGATATGCGGCGCAGCCTGTTCCGTTATATGATCCAGGCTTGCTAGTTCCTGAAGGACAACCGATTGATCAACTTTCGATTGAGTTAATCTGGCTTGCGTTTAGGCCATTCTGGCGTAGGATTTCTGCACAGCCAACTAGAGACGTGATCCGTGCACTGGGTAATGGTCCTCTGAATTACGCTGTAGTAGCCAGGCTACTTTACAATATGACTGCAGATAAGATGCGTCGTATTGACATTGCACTCGGTAATCAGATGTTCCAGACTGCCGATAACTTTGGCGCAGTGCAGAATGCGTCTGAACTTTGTACTTTTGCAGATAACTCAGTATGGGGGGCTACAGTAGGCACAATTACTGTAAACCTCAATCCAGCTAAAACTGCTGTAACTACGCCGGCTACTGGAGATAATTACGTTACCTATGGCGGCTTGAATGGGTCTACGTCTAATGTCATAGGGGCAATTAGACTCCAGGGGCCGGTTGCTACTCCTTCTTCTACTGCGTATTACGGCGTTGCTCTTGGACCTGTACCAGTATGCCAGCCCACTACTAACTGGGATTTTGGTACTAATGGGCAGGTAACTGGCACTGTAGTTAACCCGTTTGTCATAACTCAGGCAGGAGGCTCTTATACCGCGCCTGTCATGGGTCACTTTGATATGAACGGTAATATTGCGCCCAATGCAGGAGGTACAGTCGCCAACTTTGCTGTAGATTGGAACAATAGTGTAGTTATATTCTGCGGGGCTGCCGCTACAGGTAGCACGTCAGTATATAACGCTATTGTAGAAAATAGCTCAACTGGGTATGGTGCAAACGCTACTTCCTCTACGTCTACGTTCAAGTATTCGTATATCACTAACTATGATCAGATTGTAGTTAATCCTGCAACTCTAGGGTCTGGAATTACCCCGCAGGAAAATTACGCTAATCTTCTGCAACAGATTGATGCGACAGCCGCTCTTATGGGTAGCGCAGGTTCAGGCTTATATGGTAGATACGTTAAGCCTGACCTGATGCTTTCTACACTGAACGCTAGCGTACCAATTATCAACGCAGTTAACTTCTATCAGTTAGTGTCTCCAAGAGGTACTACACTGTACCCAAGTGAAGATTACTATGCTGATAGGAACGGAGTTAACTTCGCAAGAACTAATACTCCGTGGTATCCTGGAGACTCCAGGCTTCTGCTTACCAGAGAAGGTACTACAAGGTACGCTATTGATACTGCATGGGAAGTCAGAGGTCCGCAGTTTGCAGTAGACGCTACAACTGGAAATCCTATCGCTCAGGAAATCTACTTTGCAGAAGAGAATTCTGCGATCTTTACTCCTCAGACTACGGATGTTAATGGTAATGTCATTAACCCTGTAGCGAGAGAAATTCTCCTCAGATAACCCCCGCGCCCGCCCACCGCCCGAAGCCGTGGGTAGCCCAAAACTATCTACGGCTTGAAAGCTAAAAAGAAATGTATAACTGTCAAGGACAACAGATAAATAATAGTCACGAAGCGGCAGTAGCTGATTTACATGCTAGAGGCGCTCATGTTAGACTAGAGCGACTCGAAGAAGTAGAGTCGGAAGGAACTGTCTCTGGCGAGCCGACGGCACCCTCTGTCGAATCAGTAGCGATAGAAGAGGCTCGTGTTTCTTCCGACTCTGCTACCGCTAACGAAACTAAAGTAGAAGAAATGCCTGCGCCCGCGCCTGTGCGTAAGGGCGCACTTTCATAAAGGTTGTACAGTGAATTATGCTGTATTTGATAGAGACCTAGCCCTTGCACTTAACGATCCTGATGGATGTGTCTACTCTCAGGAGAGTCGTCAAAGTGCAACTAAAAGAGCTGTCAGAGAATACAGTAGATATTTCAATAAAACTAGAAGGTATGGAACTGGAAATATAGTTCTTTCCAGGCCAAGCACATTTTTACCAACTAATACAACTCAATTTGGAATGGTGGGCGCGACTCCTAGTGTTGGAGATGTTCTAACATTAGATGAATATACAGCATATTCTGAGCAAGTAACGGTATTAGAAGTTGATCCACTTGTTTCAAATGAGTTATACACTGATGCAGGTAATTTGATAACGATAGCCGATCCGGGCACTAAATTCAAGCATTATGACAATGCAAGTGTGCAAGGATCTATAGGATTACAAATAAATCAAGGGCAAGACACTTATCCTTTGCCATTTGATTTTATTTTACCAGAAAAAGAGTCTTGGGATATTGCAATCGGGGCTAAGCCAGCTACTCATACATTTGTATCATTTTATGATTATGCTTATGCTTATTCATCTCAACTCAGCGGAGTAGGTTGGGGAGGTAGGGCAAATTTCGGAAGTGGTTTTGGAACATTGGGGTATCCTAATTCGTTTTTTCCACTTCCAGGTCAAGAGGGTGTAGTAAATTACAACGGGATACAGTATGGCGCTCTAATAAGGTGGCTTATAGACGCTAGTCCTAGAATGGTAGTACAGCCTACGCCGATAGCGACGGCAACATTAGACTTTTACTATTTTTGTTGTCATAGTATAGCCAGCATACCTGAAGACGACGCCGAGATATGCTTACTATATGCTAAGTATTCTGTTATCTCAGCTTATGCGGCAAAACTTGCAACAAAGACTGAAATACAAATTGCTAGTACACTGCAGAGAAACCCTGAATCTAGTGTTAAAAGATTAAATGAAGTAGCTGCGGTTGCACTAGAAGAATTTAATGTTCGGACAAAGTTTATACCTATTTTAGCATTAGCTTAATAAAAGGAAACCGATAGTCAATGACAACTCTTATTGAGAATGGTAGACCAGAAGATTGGGAAGAAGACGTAAATAAAGAAATAGTAATGGAATCTGATGTAGACATCACAGCTTTTCTTGAGCAACATGTACCAGTTCGTCCAATGTACGATAAGTTGCTTATTATGCCTTGTGAAGCTGAAGAGACTACTAGCGGTAAAGATGGTGTAAAGATTATCATTCCCGAAGCTTCACGCAAGCGCCCGCCGGAAGGTGTAGTACTTGCAACAGGCGAAGGCTATAGAAATGCGGACGGGTCTATATCTCCGCTTACAATTAAGCCTGGAGATAAAGTTATATATTCTAAATTTGGTGCTACAGAAATAACGATCGATGCAGTAGATTACATACTCTGTGAAGAAAAAGAGATTTACGCTGTACGAAAGTAGATAAGTCCAATGCCCTGTAATGAAATGCAGGATATAGTAGATGAAGCTACTGATTTGATTTATGAATTTGCTGTAGAGGTAAATATTTACGACAATACGTTTTTTGCAGACAGTCAGGATAGACCTATACCTGGTGGATTAGCTTATATAGGTACATCTGTAGTAGCTAAAGTTGGTCGATCTAAGCTAGTAGATGTTCCTACAGGTAGCGGTATATATGATAGGCAAGCCATCCAGTGTCTAGCCCCTGTAAAAGATGCGGGTCTATTTCAAGACAGATATGTTGCGCAAGAAACTGAGTCTTTGTTAGTATGGGAAATACGTAAAGAGCCATATACAGCAACCGTGCCAGAAGGCATCTATACTCAATTTTCAATGATAAGAATGCTTATACCTCCTGTACCATTAAATGTTAATGCCAATTTATCTTAGCCAGTAATGCCAGACTATCTGCAAAATTTATACGGAGCCTTACGGGCGGTTATTCAGGCAACTTGGCCTGATTTGCATACGGACGGTATTTGGGACACAGAGTATATAGAAACATTTCCGTGGATAGATTTGTATGAGAAGAAAAAGATACCGTATGCTGTTATTAACATTCCCAAGATGGGTGAGGGTGAGTGGGGAGTAGATAACGTAGCTTACGATCAAATGATCTATGTTTATAAAGTAACTCTGACGAACCGTGGCGATAGCGCCCCGCTTAGAGCAGACATAGAAAATTTGAGAGATGCCCTGTTGCAGTGGAATCCTCCTTCATTAATGTATAATGGTTATCCTGCAGGGCAAGTATTAGACGTACCAGAATTAAATTGGGCAGAAAATATGTCTCCTAATGACATATTTATGGAAAACGATCTCGTCTTACGTGCGGCCCGTGTCGGTGCGCGTGTTGTGATTGGACAGACTTTCGTAAACACGTAAATGCCAACTTACTCTGTAGACATAGAAGATTTGCCAGAGTTGCTTGAAAGTATTGCTAAAAACGTGGCCCCGGCGCTACGAGGCGCCCTACAGTCCAAGATTGGCCCGAAAGCCCTGGAGATGGCGCGTACTCTATCTAGCGGCCCGTACAAAATGAAGGATCTGCGCTTGATGTATGATCCACACGGACCGTATTCGGTAGCCGATCCGCATCCGCCGTTAGACGAGTATTGGATAAACGAACAAACAGGAGACTTTAGAAGCGCCTGGAAATTAAGGCCGGCTTTAGCGCAATTAAAGATTACGTTGTTAAACACGGACCCTAAAGCTCAGTTTCTAGTACAAAAGAATCCAGAGTCTAGCGGTGCAACAAGAATGATAAAAAGACCTATAGACGATAAAATAGAAGCGGATATGGCCCCATTAGTTGTTGAATACGGGGCCAAAGCTATTAGAGACATGATAGAAGACCAGATAAAGGCGAAGAGTAATTAAAATGACCGCACTACTGTCTTTGTTTAATCCAATTAGACTTTCAGCCTCTATAGCTGCAGGGTTTGGCGATACACAAGTATCTTCTTATATAGATACTCAAAATGCCTCTACAGTTGCATTTATTGTAGAATTTGGTGAAATTTCTGATACTGGAACCGCAGTAATAACTGTTAGGTCGTCTCCAGACCATGCAACATGGACAAATATTACTGGTTTGCAAGAAACTGTGACTTCTACGAGTTCAAACAAAGCTGTTGTTCTTCAAGTTACTAGTCCTCCTGCAAGATATGTAGATGTAACTGTACAGAGAGAAACTGCGGATGTGGCTATAGATTCTGTTTTGGCAATGGTTGGCCCTAAGCCCGTTTCAGGGTTGATACAGGATGCTTCTATAGCAGCCCAAGCTAAGTATAGCGGTATCGTTAGTGCGGCTAGAAAATAGTTTGATGGAGTTATACAAATGACTACTCCGACTCCTGGGTGGAATGCGTTAGGTAATACTGCGTATAACGGTGCTATCCCTCAGTGGATGATTGGTAGGCACCTGGTAAGCTGCATAATTACACCACTTGTTGTAACTGCAGCCGGTACTTGGAGTGCTAGCACTACTGTTGAATCTTTAATCGGCACGCTAGACGCTATAGAAGGTCCGTCACCTGAATTTACAGATGAAATGATTCAGGCTATAGATAATTTCTATGAAAACTATGTGCCAACAGGGCAGTCATATACTATAACTCTTACAGAGATTCAAAAGTCAGATAGTGTATTTCCTAATATACTTCCTCAAGTATATCAACTTACACAAAGCGGAACTTTTTATTTTGGTGTGGCATATAAAATAGGGTTTGATACATGGTCTATGGTAGGCGTATTCTCAGGATATAGACCTGCAATAGGTAGAGGAAAGACGCCTGCTCAACTTGTATTAAAAATGGTTGACCCAGGTTTATACTCTAGTACTGTGTCTTATGTTAATCCATTTTACACTAACGATGTTGGCATCATTTGGGATGATGAGCCTCTTGATGGTCAACCTATTAGTTTTCCTAGTTAGTAATAAATAAAATTAGAAAGGTTTATTAAGTGAAAGTTAATTTACAGTCAGTACAGCGCCCTAAAAATCCAATAACTAAGTATGATTTTATAGACAATACGAGAGAAGAGCCTGTAACGGTAACTGTGTACTTATTTGATAGATTAGACCAATTAGAGATGCACAGGTCTTATGAAGTTGCACAGGCTTATATAAAGAAATATATCACTGGTGAACCAGAAGAGGGAAAACCTGCTGCACCATTTATGGCCCCGCCGCAAACAGGTATAAATAATAGTTATCTTTCAGAAAGTTTGTTTAATACTGTTTGTCAGATTACTGCGCTTCAGCCTATAGTGCTTATAAACCCGGTACGGGATGCTGAAGGTACAGGCATTCCTACCGTAGATGGGTCTAAGAATGTTGATAGGTACACTCCAGATGATTTTATTTGGATGACAAAGTTATATCCTGAAGCATATAGGCAAATTCAAGAAGTTGCACTGTTAAGATTGAGGTCGAATAAAGAAGCATCTGTTATAGATGACTTAACTGATTCTGAAAACCCTACGCAGGAGGCAGATTTGCCTCCGTCCGATTTGCCAAAAGAGCGTACGGTCTTTCTCCAGAACTCGTCTATCGTACCGACGCCCATCAATTAGCGATTATATACATTCTTCAGAGTATAGCAGAAGCTATAGGTGTAACGGCTTTAGATATAGATGAAAATGATTCAGTGTTTAAGCCTCTTACGAATGATTGGATTAAAGATGCGGCAGATTTAGTTATAGAAGAAACAAAAGCTAATAGAGATCAAATAGATAAAATAGAAGAAGAAAATGGCAGAGCCAGTTAAAGTAGAATTTAGCTTTGCAAAGGTTGGAGATGTTGCCAAATCTTTCAACCAAGCGGCTAAAGATATAAAAGCAGCAACAGACGCGATAAAGAAAGCCGCCGCAGATTTGAAAGCGGTGGCTTCATCTATTAATGCTGCCGCTCAAGCAGTTGCAAATGCGACTGGCGGGTTTAAGACTGCTTCTTCGCGTATCGGTAGCACAAAAGCTGCTACAGGGCCTAGAGTATGGCCCGCTGATTTTGCAGGTGTAGGCCCTGGAATACCTGTAGGGTCAAGAATGAGTCATGATACGTATAGAAAAAAATATGGGCAACAAGCATTTGAACAACTTGGAGATTCATATTATAAACAATTTATGCCTGGCGGAAAAGCTAAGGCTGCGTCTGCACCTTCATCAGGTAATATTAGTATAGGTATGGCAGATCAATTACAGTTTGCTAAAGCAGGAATTCCTGATTTTATTAAATCAAATGGAATTAATAAGCTACTTAGTGTAGTAAAAGGTTTTATTTGGGTGTCTGCTATTATAGAGGGATTTAAGCTATTAAAAGCCGGAATTGATTTAGTTATAAGAGGTTTCAAATTTTTGTGGGGGCAACTGGTAGAAGTTGGTGATAGGCTATCAGAACATAGATTTGCACAGTTACAGGCAGGTGGTACTACGCCTGAAATGGCACAGGGCACAGCGTACAGTGCCGCATTAGGTATTTCTCCGCAGGATATGGCGCAAAGAGCGCATCAGTTTCAAATGCAAGTTGCAATGAATGGAATGACGGCTGCAATGGCTGCAAGAGCAGGTGTTACTCCTTCAGGTTATCCTTGGGGTACTCTTGACGCTCAAAAGATGTTTAATAAAGAGGTGCATC
>QGNH01000454.1_pt1 | contig 13406 bp, 24 predicted proteins | sample 1735481 | NCBI WGS metagenome assembly QGNH01 (sample SAMN09239004, study PRJNA386568) | Viral metagenome, whole genome shotgun sequencing project. | reverse complement strand
TTTGGCGTTCGATCGTCTCGGCTTTGTCTCACACTGTTAAGTGAGAGACGGGTAGGGAATACTGGTGCGGTGCCTGGAGCTGGTCGAGGTCGAGATATGGCTTGACGCGCGTTGGTCGAGGTAGTAGCGGCCGGCCGGTTTAGAGGTTAGAGCGTAGCAAGCGACTCTCGGCTATGGGCAGATTTTCGACGTGACAGCCATTACACCATTTAGACGCGGCGCCGACGTTCTGCTGCCTGGCGCAAGCGGATCACAACTCGCCAAACTAATGGACGGCAGAATAACCCGGCACGTCGCGCTAGGCTGGGCCGCCGGCCGAGCAAAGGCGCCGCGTTGGGCACTGCAGCTATTAGCAACGAAAATTCGCGCCAGTGCTAACGAACGATCGACGATCGCCGCAGAACTAGACGCGATTCCCGAAAGGCCTGGCCGACGAGCTGGCGCGATCAATCTCGCGCGATACCGTGCGGCTAACGGTTAGCCCGCGTATTTGGAAAGCGGGTTTTCCAAAACAGAATTCATAACGTGCGACAAATTTCTCTTAAGATAAAGTGCAAGCGAAATATCGTCGCGCATCATCGGGTATTTTTCCGCTTGCTCCTCATAGCGTTTAGTTAGCCGCTTTACCGCTTCCGGTTTTGTAAGCATCACTCTCTCCTTTTTCTCCCGCGCGGAATGCGTTGGGATGTCAGATTCTCACCACGTCGACCGAGACAACGCACACAATGCCGCCCGTCGTGCGGTCGATCAAGTCTCGCCCGATTTTGCGACGTTCCGAAACGGCATGGTTTTCTGCCGCCGCAAAGATTGCGTGTATCGTGCCGCCGTTCCGTGCCGTCAGCGTAAACAGTCACAACACAATGGGTTTTAGGCACTGCCAGCGCAGCAGATATAAGCGGATGCACCATTTTATCCTCCTCAAAAGCTAAATTCACTCCCTCTTATTACACATTGTAAAACAACATGCAAGCGATACAATAAAATATCACGAAAAAGTCATAATCACGATTTTGGACCCTGCACTAAGCCATTGATGTCCCATATGTCCATGGTGTCCTCGCGTTTTCCCATAGGCGTCCGTTTTCCCCTATCCCTTCCTATCCCTTCCTATCCCCCGTTATTTCTATAAACCTATACCTTTTATACCTAGACCAGTGGTACTACTGGGGTATACAAAGCGTTTTCAACGGTTTACAAGCACCCCACCTCAAAAATAAGGATAGGACATGTCTTACAAACCTGGGACATACCGAATCACTCCCGAAATGCTGCAAGCTGGCGCCGCTTCCATGGAGCAATGCCGCGCGCTCGGCGGCCATACCCCCGAAACTGCTTGCCAAGCTATATTTACCGCAATGTTGAATGCTGCCGATTCGACGCCTGGCATTGACCTCCGCAAAAGTTTCGCGTGGTCTCCTCACGATCGCATCACGGAAATACACAACGGTAAAATGGTTCGCGGCGTCATGACAAGTCGCCCACCCCTGGCGCGTCCGCTCAATACCTATGCCGGACTCAAACTGCATTCTTACGTCTGGCGCGGCTTTCATTATCGCTATCGAAAACACTGTTTCTTGCTTGAAAATACCGATAGCGAGTGGATATGGCTTATTGAACCAGACTGGAACGCCCCTGACTTTGAAGCCCGTTTGAAAACCGGTGAATTCAAGGCCGATCCGATTTTCTGCTGGCAGCAATTAAAAGCCGGACGTATCACACATTCGTGACCGGATACCCCTTGCCTGGTTCTGTACATTGTGCAATAAGAGCGAACCGACACAGACAAGGGGATTCACGCGATGGCTCACAAATGGAATTACAACGGCGATCTTAACTTGTGTTATGGCGGATTCTTCTGGCGCGAGGATGGCGCGGACGATTATGTTCGCGTCGTTCGCGTCACGCCATGTTCCGACGCTGGCGGCCCCGACAATTTATTCGTGGTCGAGCAGGGATCAATCTATATGCCGACGGATGCGGAAAGCCGACGCCGTGCGCTGCAGGTTTGCGGCTATGAGAATGAGTCGAATCCCTCGCGCCATATGCTTGTCGATTCGTTCATGGCTTATGGTGGCGTCGAGCGCGATTGCATGAACGGCGAAACCGTTGTGCGCTTTGGTCCGGCTATCCCGTCCGATGGCTGGAACCCGGCGCCGGATGTTATCAAGCGCGCAAATGGCAATCTTAAAAATTATGTGCGCGACAATTTCCTGGATTAGGACGAAACACGCCGCAAGGCGTGTCCGCCGGTTAGACCGGCGCTGATGAGTCCAAAGGGGAAAGACAATGGCCAAATGCCCATACACATTTCCGCACCGTTCCCGCAAAGCGATGCTCGGCTATCTAATCGAGCATCAGCACTATCATCCCATGAATTCTTGGAATGGTGGCTACGTGCTGGCGTGGAACGTCAAAGTCCATAACGCCGACTACAGCGGCAAAGGCGTTTCGGACTATCCGGTTCAAGATCGCTTTGCCGCGCAATGGGAAGCCTATAGCGAATCGAATAGCGATCTGTTTTGGGAATGCTGCGCCGACGCCGCGCGCTACTACACCGAAGGCGAGTGGTCGAATTATCCCGACATCGAGCAGGGCGAATGGAAGTTCGGCATGAACGGCCGCAGTAACGGCTATATGGTTCTAACCGACGCGCCGTCATGGCTATCGGCGCCGCGCGCCTGGGCCGCGTTCCCGATGATCTGGCACGATAGCGACGCCTTTGCCGAATGGTGCGCCGAACTCGATACGCCAAAGCTGCGCCGCTTTTACCGCGCCGTACGCGTCCTGGATCAAGACTTGGACCGCAAAGCCGTTGCGCGCGAGGTATCCTACCACTTCGCTTTCCGGCGCGCGGAGTGGGAACAGGATTTGATTGAACAAGAGGATTGCGAGGCGCGCGAACTTGAAGCGTCCCGCCCGGACATGGTTCTAACAGAGGAGCGCAAAGGCGCGTAGCAAGCGCCACAGGACGAAACACGCCGCAAGGCGTGTCCGCCGGTTAGACCGGCGCTGATGAGTCCTCTAAAAATGGAGCGCAAGCCATGCCTGAATTCCAACTGAATGCGGACCGATACGGAAAGCACGCCTATTACAAACTCTCCGACTTCGCCAAGGGCTACGTCGAAGCCATGTTCTTTACCAACGGCGACACGGGCAATGAGAAAAACGAGAATCTGCTGAATGACCTTGGCGTGGAAAAACTGACGCGCGAAGCAGTCAAGGATATCGCGAAAGATTGCGACGCATTCCTTGGCAAGATTATGTCGGACGGTTGCTTTGCGCGCCAGTGGCTCGACCGTGCCAACGAAGCCACGGGCTACAGCGACTCCCGGGCCGGTCACGATTTTTGGTTTACGCGGCAGGGCCACGGTACGGGCTTTTGGGATCGCGGCGCTACCGTGCTGCCTCTCGAAATTGGCAAAGCATTCGACACCATCGCGAAAGATTTTGGCGAGGCTTATTGCGACGTTGCAAACAGCTGGATTTACCACCGCTAACGCTTGACTCCCCGCATTCCACAATGTACAAAGAACCATAACTTAACCGGCAAAAGGGAAACCACAATGCCACGCACAAACCTTAGTTCACAATTCGACACGCAAACCATCCGCGACACGAAAGCCAAGATCGTCAAGCGCAACACGTTTGAGCGCCAGGAAGGCGCGGAGACTGTTATCCGCTTGCACGGCACCGATATCCGCCGCGCCTTGAAGCGCTACCTTTATCGCCAGTGCGGGCTGGTCTCCTAACCTACAAAGAACCATAACTTAACCTTGCAGTCCCACAAAGGAGCGACGCAAATGAAAGTATCCAAAGCCGAGAAACAGGAAGCCTTTATCAATCTGCGCAAGTGGATCAAGCCCGGCGATACCGTGCACACCATCCTTGACCACGTTAGCCGTTCCGGCATGTCTCGCACAATTCGCGTGATCCTGATCGACAAAGACGGCGACGTGTCGCATCCCAACTATGCCATTTCGACCTTGCTTGGCTACCCTCGCGCCAAACGCGGCGACGGTTTCAACGTCGGTGGCTGCGGAATGGACATGGGTTTTCACGTCGTCCACAGCCTCGGTTATGCTTTGTTCGGCGAGGAGGCCAGTAAAGGAACTGGCGCGGACGCTAACGCGCTGCGGAAAGCGATCGGCGAACATACTAAATTTTATCTGACTCAAGGCGGCGCCGAAATGCCAGACTGGCGTAAACCGGCTCCGGCTTGGTTCGGCGCCGCCGGCTACGCCCTCAAACATCGGTGGCTGTAATGCGCGTCAATCTATCCGGCCACGCCTGGACCGCTTACAGCCCGTCGATGTACGCCCTCGACGGTCACCCGATATGGCTGACCTGCAACGGCCGTCATTGGTACCTAGCGTTCAATGGATCATACGACAACGCGAGGCCGTGGCCCTCGCGCGACTCCGCCGCCTCGGCGATCGCCGCGGCATTCCTCGACCATCAGCTGCAGGAGCAAGGTCTGATATGAAAGTTTTGACCGCTGAAGAACGTCGTTTGGTTAAACTTAACCAGAAGCCTAACAGCTACGCCTCGCCCGAATCCATATTGGGTCCGATGTACCCGGACCTTGGCGAAACCGTCGCCAAGCACCGCCGCAAGGCCGCGCAAGCCGGAAGCATCCGCGACATGGCGCGCGCCGACGTGGTGGCCTATGCCGACGCCATCGAGAAGGCGATCCGCGCCAAGCACCGCACGCTGCATATGCGCCCGACTCCGCCGACGACTCCCGGTTGGTATAATCCGCCTTCCATCACCCGGCTATTGCGATACGAAAATCCGATTCAAATGGTCGGCGACCCGGCATGGGACGCCGAGGGCGATCAATGGCGTAATCAATGGCGTAATCGCGAAATTGCCGTTTATGCCGCGGCGATGGAAGCTAAGGGAAACCATGCCGCGCTACAGGTCGCCGAATGACCTCCTTCCTCGCCCACGTCCTCACCGGCGCCGCGGTCGGCTGGCTGATCTGGCGGGTTAGTCCGCCCTGGTTGTCCGGCAGAAAGCGGTAGCGCGGGAACTAATCCCGTGCTAAGGGCTTGGTTCTCGTTCATCCGAGACCCCAAAAAATGCCGTGGAAGTCCGAAAACGAGCGCCACAGCGACGACATGATCGACGCCATCGAGCGCGCGGCGCACAGCATAAACCACACCCTACTGGAAGGGTTCAAGCTGCTGGCCCTCCAAATCGCCAGGTCGCAGGGCGCCGCGCCCGACAATAGCCAGGCGATTCACGACATGGCGCAGAACCTGAGACGATCCGCCGACTCCCTCCGCAAATCACTGCCTCAACCCTAGAAAGGACTTCCCCATGCCTCCCGTCAATCCGGAATCAACCGCCCTCACTGATCTGCAGTCCGCCGTCACCGATATCGGTACCGCCATTGCCGCCGAGATCGTGGCCCTGCAGGCCGCCATCAACGCGCAAGGCGTCAACAACTCGCCCGCGATCGAGGCTGCCGTGACCAACATGCGCAGCATGATTGGCGCCTTGAAGACCTCGGCCGGTGGAACTCCGCCGGTCCTGGCTCCCGTGACCGTGGACTCGATCTCGCCCAGCTCCGGCCCGGTGGCCGGCGGGACCACGGTGACCATCACCGGCACCGGCCTTACCGGCGCGTCCGCGGTGACGTTCTCCGGCATCCCGGCTTCCTCGTTCGTGGTCAACAGTGACACCACGATCTCGGCCATCAGCCCGCCCGGCGCCGTCGGGGCCAGCCTGCCCGTGCTCGTCACCGCGCCTGGTGGCGTCTCCTCGGTCAATACTTTCTGGGCTTATACCTAAACCACAACCGACTCGGGCGGCCGCCGATACCTCCATGGCCGCCGCCCGTTCTCGGCCCGGTGGTCACGGTAGCGCTCGTAGCCCAGTCCGCGCAGCACGCGCGCCGCCCGGTTCTGTTGCGCCTGGCCTATTTCGCGGGCTTCCAGCCTTAAAAACTGATTATCGGCCAGCACCTGCAGGATTGTGAACGAGGCCAGTTGTTTTTGCTGGATGTAGTCGGCGATAGGCCCCGCCCACTCGTCGCCCTCGGTGCGCGCGTCCTGCTCCTCGGCCGCGATCTGCCACAGCCGCTCGGGCAGCACATGGGTCTCGCCTGTGGCCTCGCGTGCCGCGGCCTCGGCCCATAACTGGTCCCGGTCGCGCTGCAAGGCATCAAGGTCGATGCGGCCGACCGTCACCGGCCAGAACCGCCGGTTGCCGGTGTCGTCCTGCAGATAGCCGGCTCCGGGGTTGGTGGAACCGAAAAACACGGTGCGCCGCGGTTGCTGCACCATGTAGCGGCCATAGGCAGGCCTGGCGCGGTCGCTGGTGCGCGAGACGAACGCCTTGACGTGTTCGACCTCGCTGCGCCGCAAGCCTACCAGTTCGGCGATCTCGTACAGCCACACCCCCTCGGTCAGTTCCTGCTGCTTGCGATCGTCGACGTCCAGGATTTTCTGGTCGCTGAAATTCTCAGGGCCGGCCAGGATTCGGATCGCTTCCGATTTGCCGGCGCCCTGCTTGCCTTCCAGCACGATGATCTGGTCGAACTTGGTTCCGGGCTTGCGGGCGCGGCGGACAGCCGCGATCAGGGAGAGGCGGGCTACGGCGTGGACATACTCGTTCGCCGGCGTGCCCAGATATCGGCACAGCCAGCCGTCGAGCCGCGGCTGGCCGTCCCATTGCAGGGCGTCGAGATAGTCTAGCACCGGATCGAACATGCAGTTGAGGCACAGCGTCTCGGCGGCATCCTGCACCTGCTGCTTGCCGGGATCGAAAGTGAATTTGTAGCGGATGTGATCGCGCAGCACCGTCACCACGGGATCGGACAGTTCCTTGGTTCCCCACTTCGCGATCAACTCGCCGTCGACCAGCATCCGGTTATGGAACAGATCGTATTTGCAGCTGACCCCCAACGCCATGATCGCTACCTTGGCATTGGTCATGGTCGCCCGGACCTTGCCCTCTTCGGTGGTGTCAGGGAAGAAAATCGCCCCCTGCGGCGGGTTCAGGAAGGCCGCCGGGAGCGTCGTGACCGGTCCGTGGTGTCCATTGAGCCCTTTGGGGGCTTCGCTCACTGGCGAGGCTGCTGGAGCCGGTACGCCCCCGTTCCAGCCGTGTTGCTGGGCCAGATGGTAGACCGTGCCGACTGTCACCCCCGACCGCTTGAACGAGTTCCATTTTGCTTCGAGACCGGTCTGATTGTAATGTGGCGACTGCGAACACCATTGGTCCCAGATGTCGAATGCAATTGAAGTGCCGTCTGATCTTTCCCAATCCAACTCCTTGAGTGCCATGCCTATTTGCAGAAACTGATCATAGCCGCAGGTCGCGGGAATCGAGCTTAAAGCGGAGATCAGGCGCGCGTGCTCGGAAGGTGAGTATTCGGTTCTAAGATTACTGGCAGTTTGTCCGGTAACATCTTGTGTTTTAAGGTTTTTAAGATGGTTTGGAAGCGGTCCGAGGCCAAAGGTTATCGGCGTTCGTTCTTCCGGCACTAGAGCGGGGATGAGCCAGTCCGGAAGTTCTGCCACAGGTAGAGGTGCCAACCATTTGTAAACAAAACGGCTTTTGGCATTTACGCTTGGTGGCAACACGGTCCAGCCGCCATGCGCCTTGATGTCGATCCCGTCGTCGCCGGATTGCTGCCGCGGCTCGTTCCGGGTTCGGATATGCGCGCCGGGCGGTGCCCGGAAATAAAAATGCAGCCCTCTTGACGTCTGCGCTACTGCGGTGCGAGGCGCCCCGCCATTGGCCGCCATGATGCCTTGCAGCCGCGCCAGCGCACCCGGGCCGTCGGCGTCGATCACCACGATATCGCCCAGCGCTACGGCCAGGTTGGCGTTGGGCTTCTCGGTCCACCATGCTTCGATCGTGGCCGGGTCGGTAGTGGCGTCGAGGTGGCCGTGAGAACCTTTGAGAGGTGTCTTGTAGCCGGTGATCCGGAAGACCGGCCAGCCCAGTTTGGCGTAGGCGAGAGCCCATAGCTTCATGTTACTCGACATGAAGCCTGCCCGCTAAATCGCTGGATTGGTTCGGCATTGTTGGCCCTTGCATTCCGACTGGGAATTCGGTAGAAGGAGCCTGTCGCACTTTCCTTCGACCACCAGACTTCAAAACCCCGGCTTTCCCCGCCGGGGTTTCTTTTTGTGACGATGCGCCGCAAGCCTTGGGTTCGTCAAGAGAAATTTTGTTGCGCGCAAAAATCTTCCTCAGACCCGCATTTTACTATTTACAATCGTAATTTGCGCGCGTACATTGTGGGCATGAGCTTGTCCCATCATGATCCCGAACGTCCCGCCATCTACGATGCGCGAATTCGCGAATTCGGCCGCTTGTGGAAGAGCGGCGCCATCGGTGACGCAACATTCTTGCGCAGCCTGTTCATCATGGGCAAGCTGCCCGATGAAGCCAATACCGAGCTGAACCTTTTGAAGCTCGAAAAGAAACAGCCGCTGGGGGACAACCCATGAGCAAGACCCGCGCCCCAACCACCGCGCAAGGCGAGCAAGCGCGATCATGGCGCGAGCGGCTGAAGCTGTCGGTGCAGGATCTGGCTGACCTGACCGGCTACAGCATCGCCGCCATCTACCAGTTCGAGCGAGGCATCAACGGGGCCGGCGCCAAGCACTCGGAATGGAGCTGGCAGCGCTACCGGCTGATTTGCTCGGCCGTGGCTCATCAGATGCGGACGGGGAAGGAATTCGAGTGGTAAGGTTTGATGGCATCGAGATCGACTTCAAAGCGCGAACAATCTCGCACGCCGGGCAAATGCATTTTTTCCGCAAGGTAGACCACAAGGCTTTCAGGGCAACCTGTTATTTTATACTAGGCGGCTGCGTCAGCTTTGAAATGGCATTTTTTTATATTTATGGTGATGATCCGGAAGGCGGACCAGAAATGGGTCCGCACATTTTTAACGTCTTGTTGGCGCGCTGGCAGCAAACATTTTTACGCAAGCTCGATCTGGAATGGCGTTCACACAAGATTGCAGGCGTGTCTTTTTACGAGATCGTCCCGACATTCAAATTGAAAGATCCAAAACGGTTTTCGTTTTCTCGCGGCAAGCATGGTGACGGCGCAGCAATAAATTCGCAGGATGGTGTTGCAGATGTCTGACCTCTCCCAGGACGAGCTGACCGTGCTGCTGATCGCCGCCAAGGGCGAGTCGATGATTCCGATCGGCCGCTGGCAGGCCCCGACCGAGTCCCTCTTGGCCCGCGGCTATCTGAGATCGCACCCGCACCCAGGCGACCCCACCGGCCACTTCAATAACCGGATCACCGCCAAGGGGAAGGCCGCGGTCGAGCGCGCCGAGCATGACGATGCTAGCGACACGGTGATGGTCAGCAAAGCTGTCCAGCACGAGCAGACCAAGATCCGGGCCCATGCCGAGCAGATCGCGGTGCAACTGGTCGACCTCGCCGACGCCTCGCACAAACTGACGGGTGATGCCAAGGTCGAGGCGCTGGAGAAATGGTCGCGGCTGATTATCAAGCGCGCCCTGGGCCTGCTGCAGTGATCGACCCCGATGCCCAGTTCTTTGCCGAGCATCCGGACCGCCAGTTCCGGATCCGTCTGCCCGCGCGCGAACTGTTCAGGGACAAACACAATACCGAGCTGAACCTTTTGAAGCTCGAAATCAAGGAACGACGCCGTTGAGCAAAACCCGCGTCGAGCACACCCCGCAAGGCGGCAAGGTCCGGGCATGGCGCGAGCGCGTCGGCCTGACCGTGCAGGGGCTGGCGGAAGCCTCGGGCTACAGCGAGGCCGCGATCTACCAGTTCGAGCGGGGGGTCAACGGGTACGGGCACGAGCATAGCGAGTGGGCCTGGCAGCGCTACCGACTGGTTTGCGCGGCGATCACGCACCAGATGCGGACCGGGAGGGAATTCTCGTGGTGAAGGTCAAGGTTTGCGAGTGCTGCGGGCACCCAATCCCGACCTATCACGATATCTTGGGGTTGACCCGCGGGCAGCAACGCCTGTTCGAAATCGTGGAACGTTCCGGCGCCGCCGGCATCGCCTATCGCATGGTCGTGGATCGCATGTACGTGGATGACCCCGACGGTGGGCCGCTGACTGGTAACACTTCTGTCAATGTGATGCGCGCCAACATGAACAAACGACTGGTGCGCAAGGGACTCGTTATTAAAAGCACTGGCGGCCACCACGCTAAATGGAAATTGGAAAAGATATGACCCTCACCCCCGACGAGAAAACCGTCCTGCTGATCGCCGCCAAAGGCGAGTCCATGATCCCGATCGGCCGGTGGAAGGCGTCGACGCTCTCACTGGTCGAGAAGGGCTTCATGAAGGCGCATGGTTCGTCCGGCGATCCTACCGGACATTTCAATCATCGCATCACGTCGGCAGGGCGAGTCGCGGTCGATGAGGTCGAGAAGGAAGATGATGCCCTGCTCGGCCAGTTGATCACCGCCTCGACCGTTGCCGGACATGAGCAGAAAAAGGCCCGCGCGGCAGCCGAGCAGATCGCGGTGCAGATGGTCGACCTCGCCGAGATGTCGGCCAGGGTGACCGGCGACTCAAAACGGGACGCGCTTGCGCAATGGGCCAAGGTTATCGGACAGCGGGCACTGGAGATGATTCGGCGGTGATCGACGAGGATGCAAAATTTTTCATGCGACACCCCGACCGGCAGGCCCGCATCCGCTTGCCCCGGCGCGAGCCGCATCGGGACCAGCAGCGCGCGGTCAGGTATCTTGACGAGATGGAGCTTCAATACCGCTCGCTCGGCCCGCATGACGCCAGGCGCCGCCGCGTCATCGCCTATCGCCTGCCCGCCGATCACCCCACGCATGCGAACCACATCATGAAAATTCCATTCCTTGCTTTCGCTGACGAGACCATCGAGGATCGCGACGACGTGCTGTTGCCGCTTGTCCAGTCGATCATGGTGCAGGAGGCGATGAAGTGAGGCCGGTTGTTTGGGACCTTGAGTGTTTTTACGATCCAAAAAATCGTCGGGGCGATAAAAAGCCCGACGGCTCACCCGATCCGTATACCATCAGGGCCATGACCACTGAAAGCTATTGCCGCGATCCACGTTTTGAAATCCACGGTGCCGCGATCAAGTGGTCGGCTTCGACTAGTCCAGTGTGGTACGATCAGCGCGAACTAGCTTACGTGCTGAAAGAAGAAAACTGGTCTGATGTTTTTTTGATAAACCATCACGCCAATTTCGATCAGTTAATTCTCTCGCACCATTACGGAATTGTGCCGGCAATGGCTGGTTGCACGATGAGCATGGCCAGATTGATATTGGGCAATCACATCGGTGTCAGCCTCGACTCGGTGCGCCAGGTGTTCGGCTTCCCGCCCAAGATCACGCCTTATAATCTGTTCGAAGGTAAATATTGGCGAGAAATGGATCAGTACACCCGCGAGCAGGTGGCAGCCGGTGCGATCGACGAAGTGGATTCGATCTGGAAACTATTCGGCATGCTGATGCAGCGAGGTTTTCCTGTCGAAGAACTGGATGTTGTTGACAGCACCATAAAGATGTTTACCCAGCCCGAACTGCTAGGCGACAACAACGTATTCGCTAAAGTCTGGCAGGACGAAAACAACCGCAAGACCGCGATGCTCGATCGCCTCGGAGTGACCGCACAAGAACTCGGGTCGAACGAGCGTTTTACCAGTCTGCTTCTTGCCCGCGGGATTGAGCCGGAATACAAACCGGGTAAGCCAAACGCCGACGGCTCGGAGAAGTTGATCCCGGCGTTCGCCAAGACCGACCCGTTCATGGAGGAGCTACAGAATGACGAAGACCCAGAGGTGCGCGCTCTTGCGGAGGCTCGCTTGGGAGCGAAATCTACGCTCCTGCAGACCCGCGCGGAAACAATGGGCTGGATGGTCAGTCGGGGACGTGTGTGTGTTTACCTTCGATACGCTGGGGCACTTACGAGCCGCTGGTCGGGGTCAGACGACACAAATTTTCAAAACTGGACCAATGGATCAGAAATCAATAGCGGCATTGTCGCACCTGATGGATGGCTGCTTGCCGAGCCAGATTCGAGCCAGATAGAGTGTCGCCTGCTAAACTGCTGCGCCGGCCAGTGGGACAAGGTAGAGGAATTCAGATCGGGTGCCGACCCCTATATCGGCGTTGCCAGCGCGTTCTACAAAAAACCCATTAACAAGAAGGATCATCCGGACGAACGTCAGCTCGGAAAGATTGTCGAGTTGCAAGCAGGGTACGGTTCTGGCGGCAACAAAATCAGAAGCACGGTGCGCGTCAAATCCAGCGGCAAGATCATTTTAACTCCGGCCCAGGGTGTCGAGGCACGAGATGCCTACCGCAATACCCACCCTGCCGTAGTAGCGTACTGGAGAGAGGCCGAGCGCGCGATCGGGCGGATGGCTAATTTCGAATCGTGGGATTGGGCACCTTTTCGAGTGCGTTGCGATGCTGCCAGAGGCACACGCCGAATCGTGTTGCCCAACGGGATCGAGATCATCTACGACATCCTCGAATTTTATTCTTGTCCAGACACCGGGGATCGATATTGGCGCTTGAAGACTCGTAAAGGATGGGTCAAGATATACGGCAGCAAGCTCGTAGAAAACATGATTCAAGCCCTTGCTCGCGTCGTCGTGTCTCAGGCCATGTTGCGTCTTAAAAAACTGGGATATCGCTGCAAGAATACCAAACACGATTCGCTGTGGCTGCTGATCCCGAAGGACGATAGCCTGGAAGATCACAAAACAGTTATCCTGAACGAGATGAGTCGGGAGCTGCCTTGGTTGCTCGGTTGTCCGCTATCGGCAGAATTTAAGATGCTTGGAGAACGCTATCAATGACCTGGTTCAAGGACTACGCAGCAAAGCGCCCGCCCGATTTCGTCGTAGGCCCTCCCGGCGATGCCTACATGCGTCGTTGGTGGCTCATCCCGCGCAATAAATGGTTCAACATCTATCTGCATCAGTTTTTGCACAGCGACGAGGATCGCGCACTGCACGATCATCCATCTTGGAATATCTCGGTCATTCTCGAAGGCGAGTATACCGAGTGGGGCATTGCTGCCGGCGGCGTGCATCATGCTGTGATCCGCAAAGCGGGCCAGTGGAAATTCAGGTTTGCTCGCACCGCTCATCGCATCGAGTTGCACAACGGCTCTTGCTGGACGCTGTTCATCAACGGAGCCAAGCTGCGCAACTGGGGCTTCCATTGTCCGAAGGGCTGGCGTCCATGGCAGGAGTTTGTTGACGAGCGCGACCATGGTTCGGTCGGACGGGGGTGTGACTGATGTCATGGACCGTCGTAAACGATGCCCCGCTTATTCAGGTCCGTGCCTCGATCAATGTCGAGACGCAGCAGGAAGAAATTCGTAATCTAATAGCCGCGCTCGAACAGCGTTTAACCAGGAAGGAAACCGACAATGAACGATCT